>Ga0335073_10000861_pt1 | contig 39913 bp, 32 predicted proteins | sample Lox_Sample_22_FD_207093 | JGI IMG/M metagenome (GOLD analysis project Ga0335073, IMG submission 207093) | Soil microbial communities from Loxahatchee National Wildlife Refuge, Florida, United States - Lox_Sample_2.2 | ecosystem: Environmental > Terrestrial > Soil > Wetlands | place: USA... | reverse complement strand
AAGTAGGGGTTTACGCGTCGATTAGAAGCGAGACTTTTGTTGGAGCGGAAGGAGTTAGGTCGATTTCTAATCGGCAAGTGTCGATTAGAAATTTGGGGGCGACTTTCGCCTGGGTGGGGGGCCGGATATGGCTTCCGTTGGGCCTGATGGAACGTTGAGGTTGTCATAAAATGTCAAACATAGTTTACCACATGTGATGCTGCTTTGCAAGGAAATAATTGAGGATTTGCGGTGCTGGTACGCATAGGACCCGGCTTTCGGGGCGCAGTGCCCCTTGGTGGGGTGCGCATTCGGACGCTTAAAAATGGGCATATTTCGCCTTAAATGCGGGTTTTTGCGCGCTAAAACAGCTTATCTACGGGGGCTGGGCAGACAGGCGCGAAGCCGCGACCTGGAAGGCACGCGTGCCTGGCTGGTGCTTGCTGTTGGCCGGATTTTGCAATAAAGTGAGGCCATGAACTACTCCCGCATCATCACGCTGGAGCCAGGCAAGCGCGGTGGGAAGCCCTGTATCCGCGGCTTGCGTGTTACGGTCTACGACGTTTTGGAGTACCTTGCCAGCGGTATGAGCCACTCCGATATTCTTCGGGAGCTTCCTTTTCTAAACGAAGAGGACATCCTCGCCTGCTTGGCTTACGCTGCCGATCGTGAGCGCAAGCTGGAAATCTCCCACGCATGAAGCTGCCCAAGCAGTAGCGATTTTCGTTATTGCTCTAGATGGATGGGCCACTCGCGGCGCCCTCAGCCGTGCTCGATGACAGCCTCGGGTCGCCTGGAATCAGCGCTAGGATTCCCAGCAGACCAAACAGGGCCAGCGGGAACCCGCCCGCCGTTGCGAGTCGATGCCAGGCGATGCAGCCCCGGAGCGAAAACGCGGGTAGCAGTGCAGGAGACTCGCAATACTGTTCGGCGAACTTCTCGCTGGGCACAGAAATAAAAGCCTTCTCCAGGGCGCTCTCGGCATCGTTAAAGCATCCGCTCCAATCGATAAATCGGGCGACTCGCGACGTGAGGTCGTCGCTTGATGCTAGGCTCTACTGCGCTTTCGCCGCCAATGCGGCGCTTCGTGCTGCCTCAAAGTCTAGCAACGCCGCGTGATACGATTGCCAGTCTCTCCACACAGGCAGCGCAGCGGCCCAAAGGCCAACGAAAAGCGCAATTAGTGAAAACACCATTCCGAGTTTGCGTCGCAGACTTGCGATGAACCAAGTTGTCGCGATCCCCAATAGCAGGATGCCGAGTGCCTGCTTGATAGTGTCCCCGAGCAAGAGCGCGAGCGCGGTTGCGACGAGCGCCAGGCAGAAACCTGCCCCGTGTCTTTGATTGAATCCGCCGAAAAGGCTGCGCATGAGCTCGCACGACTGTACTCGCTGGCCGTACTCCCGACAAGCGAAATAGACACTGCAAAGCAGGTACGCTACCCGCGCCAGTAATGAGCCCTTACGAGCCGGCGGCAAACGGAGCGAGAGCGAAAGTTTCCAGACAGACTGTCGCCAACTGGACCTGCGGCACTCTGAGTGACGCACCTGGAGGCTAAAATTTGAAATCGGGACACCGCGCGGAAGGGAAGAAGTTGCAGGCCTCTCTCGATTGGCTGTCATCATGGCCAAAGGATGACAAATACCTCCCGCGATGATACCCGACACAAAATCGCAAAAAGGAGGGATTTTTCTCGCGCCTTAGCTCGGGTCTCTTAACTTCATGCGATAACTCACTTTGCGCTGAGTGAGGTCGGCTGACGCACGCAGCCCGCGATCGTTCTTCAGGAGCTCGGATACAACCCTTTTGCACTGCTCGTTTATGGAGATATCGGCTTCTGTGCAATCTATGGTCTTGAAGGGCAGGCCGGTTTTGAAATGGATCATCTGCTGCACGGGTTTCCAGTTCAGCGTTTCCGGGCGAAGGCCGAAATTACCTTTATGACTCCGCACGAAGCAATATGGGGGCATGGCGCGCCAAATCATTGCGGCAAGGTAGCCTTCGAGCCTCTTGAGATGTCGTCTCACACTCTCGACTGTCCCCTCTAGCCTGATTCGGCCGCGCCGGTCAAATTGCGATTTTCGAAGGGGGAGGCACAGGACTACTGCAATTCGCTCTTCCGGCCAGCCATCGATGATGCGTCGCCATGAGGCGACTCTGGCTCGGTACATCAAATCATCGTCGTCCCAAACGTCCGGTCGTCCGCGCTCCTTTACAAGTCCGCCCAGGCCCCGGCTTTTCGTTCTCTCTGCTATCCCCGCTTTGATTGCGGTCAATTCGCGCTTGTCAGCATTTAGGATGAACAAGAATGTCTCCGCGAGAAACGCATTGCGCCAGCTCGCATAGTTACCGAGAGTCCCGCACACTGTGCGAAACCAGCCGTGCTGTTCCCAATCGCGCGCAAAATCCTCGATGACATCCTCTTCCGATTGAGCTTCCAGCATTCGCGGAGGGCGTTCGCGATTCGCGGCTCTGCTCGAACGGCCAAGAGGCCGCCCGCGTTTTCTGCGGGTATGCGATAGCGAACGGCGCCTCTCCGAAACCGCCTCGCGAAGCGCGCTGAGTTCATCCCGTGTGTTACTGGCTCCAGCGATGAAGTTCTGGATTTCTTCAAGGAACACGTCGCGATGCGATTCCCGGTACGTCGAAAAGAGCCGCCTCGCATCGTCGTTAAGTTGGGGAAGCTTCGTCATCGTCGTGCGCAAACCCGCCCGCCGAGAACCGCGCGCAAAATACGCGGGCGTTATTGTGTTTTGCCCCTGGGTCCATCCGAGGCTCCGGTGGCTTTGCGCCGATTGAGCACGGCACCCGCCAGCGAGCAAAGCCTCAACGCACTGTGGCCCTTAGGTCCGTTGGTGGCTGGGGCGGATAGAAGATGAGCGGAATGCTTCTAGGCTGTCTGCCCTCAAGCGCGGAGAGCTTTCCTTCAAGAGCGCCGAAGTCATCCTTGAGCATATTCAGCTGGACCTGCTGTTGATTCATTTTGACGCTGAGTTCCACGCTTGGTGTCTTTGAGTATGTCACCGTGTTCTGCAGATACTGGTCCGCCAGAGCCACGATTTGGCCATACATGTCGATTTCTTTTGTTCTGAGGTCTGTCGTTTCAATTGCAAAGTCGAGACGTTCTTTCTGGTCGGCAAGCGCGGACTGTTTCCATTGCCAAATAAACCCTGGACCAAGAGCGATCCCAATAACGAAGGCGGTGACGCTCCAGATTGCGGCCGTGTGTACTCTGGTGTGAGGGTGAGACATGCGGGGATTGTACCCCCGAGCCGCTAGAATGCCCAAACACGCCACTCACCGAACGGCAAATGCGATTGTTCCTAGCACTTCTTGGTCGGCAGGTCCCGTTTCTTCCATTCCGGTATCCACGATTCCAGCGGCCGCATGGCGTTTTTCCAATCCACCGTGAACGACCCGGAATGCGCATAATCGCGGGGATCGACGCACAGTCCAGCTCGCACCGGGTTCGTCCAGATGTATCCCGCAACCGCATCAAAATTATCGTTCGCTCGCAAGATGCGATCGTAGAATTTTTTCTGCCAGAGGACCGGCCGGGTTGAATTTGCATTTGTAGCGGCCATGGTTGCCCGCGCATTTCGCGGGCGGTTTTCCATGGGCGGGTTCCGAATTTTCTGTCGTAGACGGTATTGATATTCCGAGCGGCCCTTGAAGGACCGGACGAATGTTAGGAGGTCGCTGCCTTCGTCCGAACCGGAAACAAGCGCATGAAGATGGTCCGGCATCACGCAGTAGGCGAACACTGCGAAGCCATGTGTATCCGATTCCGAGCGGAGCATGTCAATCAGCCAAGTTGCACGCGCAGGGTTTTCGAAAACGGGCCGTCGCGATTCACAGCAAATCGTAATGAAATGAGTCGAACGGCCGACATAATAGCCATGTTCGAGCCTAATGTTTTTGTGGAAAATTGGCTCGACCATCGCGGGGCGTATCGTAGCACCGGAAGGCCGCAGGGATGTCAGCGATTGGGGCAGGCCCCGAGCAAAGGCGGGGCGAGAAGGAACTGAGAGGACAAAATCAAAAGAAACTTCAAAAGCGAAACCGCCCATGGAGAAGCGCCCGCGAACGGCGCGGGCAACCATGGCCGCTACACGGGCCAAAACCGAACGGGCGTTCCGACTGGTCGGAACGCCCGTTGGTGATGTTGCGGCCCTCCTGAGGGGTACTTATCCCGTGAAGCGGGATTAGTACATGCCGCCGCCCATGCCGCCGGGCATACCGCCGCCGGCACCGGCTCCTGCACCCTTCTTGTCGTCTTCCTTGATGTCGGCGACGAGAGCTTCTGTCGTCAACATGAGGCCGGCGATGGAGGCTGCGTTCTGGAGCGCGAGGCGAGTGACTTTGGCGGGGTCGATAACGCCGGCGGTGACGAGGTTGCCGAATTCACCCGTATCCGCGTTGAAGCCGAAGTTATCGTCCTTCGATTCGCGGATGCGGCCGATGATGACGGCGCCTTCGTGACCGGCGTTGTGCGCGATCTGGCGGCAGGGCTCCTCGAGAGCACGCTTGACGATGTTCACGCCCGTGGCTTCGTCGCCTTCGAGCTTGAGCTTATCGAGCGCGTTGAGGCAGCGGAGCAGGGCAGTGCCGCCGCCGGGAACGATGCCTTCCTCGACGGCTGCGCGGGTGGCGTGCATCGCGTCTTCCACGCGCGCCTTCTTTTCCTTCAACTCGGTTTCGGTCGCCGCGCCGACTTTAATCACGGCGACGCCGCCGACCAGCTTGGCCAACCGCTCCTGGAGCTTCTCGCGGTCGTAGTCCGAGGTAGTGTCCTCGACCTGCGCACGGATCTGCTTCACGCGGCCTTCGATCTCAGAGGCTTTGCCGCCGCCTTCGACGATCGTGGTGTTGTCCTTATCGATGGTGATCTTCTTGGCCTTGCCCAGATCTTCCATCTTCACGTTCTCGAGCTTGATGCCGAGGTCTTCGGTGATGGCCTTGCCGCCGGTGAGGATCGCGATGTCTTCGAGCATCGCCTTGCGGCGGTCGCCGAAGCCAGGAGCCTTCACGGCCGCCACCTGCAGCGTGCCGCGGAGCTTGTTGACGACGAGCGTGGCGAGCGCCTCACCATCGATATCTTCGGCGATGATGACGAGCGGCTTGCCGGTCTTCGCGATCTGCTCGAGCAACGGGAGCAGGTCCTTCATCGAGCTGATTTTCTTTTCGTGGATCAGGATGCGGGCGTCCTCGAGTACGGCTTCCATGCGCTCGGGATCGGTGACGAAATAGGCGGAGAGATAGCCGCGGTCGAACTGCATGCCTTCCACGACTTCGAGGGTCGTCTCCATCGTCTTCGATTCTTCGACGGTGATGACGCCGTCCTTGCCGACCTTCTTCATCGCTTCGGCAATGATCGAGCCGATTTGTTTGTCGTTGTTCGCGGAGATCGTGCCGACCTGAGCGATCATCTCGCCCTTGACGTCGCGATGCAGTTTCTGGATTTCGCCAACGGCAACTTCGACGGCCTTCTCGATGCCGCGCTTGAGAGCGGTGGGGCTGGCGCCGGCGGCGACAGTCTTCACTCCTTCGCGGAAAATGGCCTGCGCGAGAACGGTTGCGGTGGTGGTGCCGTCGCCGGCCACATCGGACGTCTTGCTGGCGACTTCACGGACCATCTGCGCGCCCATGTTCTCGAGCGGGTCCTTCAATTCGATTTCCTTCGCTACGGTGACGCCGTCCTTGGTGATGATCGGCGCGCCGAACTTCTTTTCGATCACCGCGTTGCGGCCCTTGGGACCGAGCGTGATCTTCACGGCGTCCGCGAGAATGTTGACGCCGCGCAGGATCGACTGGCGCGAACTCTCACCAGTTACGATTTGCTTTGCCATCTGTGTATCTCCTCTTGGTTTCGAAAATCAGTGGTGCTGAATACTCTGCTTGTTTCCAACCTGTTGCCGTTAACCCCAGGCCAAAAGCTCGCATTGGGGCGCCATTCGGCACGGCCAAAGCCGTGCCTCGACGAAAAAAATCGTTACTTTTTGCCGCCGGCTGCCTTGGCTGCCGGGCCGATCTTGGCGAGGATCTCGTCTTCCTTGAGGATGAGATATTCCTCGTCGTCGATCTTGATGTCGTTGCCAGAGTACTTGCCGAACAGGATCCGATCGCCAGCTTTTACGTCGAGAGGGATAAGTTCGCCCTTTTCACGGCGCCCGCCGCCGACAGCGATGACTTCGCCCTCTTGCGGTTTCTCCTTAGCCGAGTCCGGGATGATGATGCCGCCCTTGACGACTTCCTTCTCCTCAAGCCGGCGGACCAGGACGCGGTCGTGTAGCGGTGTGATATTGACTGCCATTTTGCAAATCCTCCGATGGTACGGTGAAGTTTGCTAGAAGAGGAGAGAAAGGCCACCACCTAATTAGCACTCCTCGCCAGCGAGTGCCAATATAGCAGAGGCGAGGGCGAGCGTGTCAAGGGGAAATTTGTTAAAATCTGACAATAACGCGCTCACATTGCGGCGATTATGTAAGATGCTATTTTTCAATTACTTGCAGTGGTAGTGCGGGAGTTGTGCTGCGACTGGGAGCGGGCTAGAATTCGTGGCACTGCAATCGCGCCCTCACGGAAGAATCAGCGGAGGAGTGGAGCACGCCGGTGGAGACGCTTTTTTACCTGCGATTGATCGCGTTGACAACGGGAACAGTTGTTTATTTGTTCCTGATCGCGCTGATTTTGGGGAACCGGCGGCCGCGTCTATTCGAGCGGATCCTCTTCTTTCTGGTGCTGGCGCTCTTCTTTATATACGCGGGCGGCCTGCTGGAAATGAACGCGCGGATCGAATACGCGTTTGCGCCGGACGCGACCCGTTTGCTTTATTCGCTGCTGATTGCGAGCGGGCTGCTCTTTTTGCCGGCGCTGCTGGTACACGCGCATTTGCAATTCTACGAAATGGCCGCGCCGGGAACGGCGCCACGCTGGGCGAAAGTGCTGGTGCTTGCGCCGCTCTATGTGGCGCCGGCGCTTTCGTTCGTTGTGCTGCTTTTGGCGGCGCGCCCGCCGACGCGGACGGGCGTGCGGTTTGGACCACGGTTTGGGCCGCTCGACCAAATGGCGTCGAGGCTGGTGCGGTTCTTCCCGTGGACGCCGGAGGCGACGTTTCTCTTCGTCGGCATTTTGCTCAGCCTGGCAATCGATCTTGGCATCCTGAATTTGAAACCGAGGATTGCGGAGGCCGACAGGCGATTTTTCAAGTGGATGGCAGGAATCTCAGCCGCGCTGATGGCTCTGCTGATTGCGACGCAGGCCTACCGGCGTTTTGAGACGCAGCAGATCGAAGGGCTGATGGTAGCGCTGATCGTGGTGGGGTTGCTGCCGGGGGTGCTGTTCGGATACTACGCGCTGCGGCACAATTTTTTGGATTTCGGCGAGCAGCGGAATTTGGTTTATGCGCTTTCGGCGACGGTGCTTGCGCTGCTCTATCTGGCACTGGTGCATCGCGTGAGCGGATGGCTGCAGCCGGAGCTGCCTCCGGAAGCGACCGCGAGCATTTTGCTTTTCGTGCTCATATTTTTATTCGAGCCGATGGAACGGCTGATCGGGCCCGCGTTACAGGAGAAATTTCGCGAAAGGGTGGAACGATTGCAGCGGCTGACTGCGGAGTTGCAGGCGGAAGCGCGCCATGGGGATGTGGATGCGCTTGTTTCGTTTGCGGAGCGCAGAATCGCGGAGGAGTTCGGCTTGGCGGCAGTGCGGCTGACGATTTCGGGCGAGCCGCTGGAAAAGAGGCTTGCGTCACCCGGAGGCCTTGGGCATGTGTTTCAGACGCCGCTGGTGAAAGGCGGGCGGAAGAGCGGCGAGCGAGTCGGGACGCTTGAGGCTGCGTCGACGGGCGTTTATCTGACGGGTGAGACGACAGGAGCGCTGCAATTTGTGGCCGAGCAGATGCCGGCCTTGATCGACCTGGCGCGGCTGATCGAAGAGAAGCTGCGTCTTGAGCGTGAGCTTTCCGAGCGAGAACGGCTGGCGCTCTTGGGGCAGATGGCGGCGAGCGTCTCGCACAATCTGCGGAATCCCTTGAGTTCGATGAAGACGATTTTGCAGGTGCAGCTTGAAAATCCGGCAGTGCCGGAGAGCGTGCGGCAGGATTGCGCGCTGGTGGTGAGCGAGATCGATCGCATGAGCGCAAAACTGACGCAATTGCTGCAGTTTTCACGGCCTGCGAAGAATGGGCAGCAAGTAGAGGCGGTTCGAGTGGCGCGGGACGCGGCGGAACTTCTTCGGCGCGAGGCGGAACGGCGCGGAGTGCGGCTGGAATTTGACGGGCCGGGGGGCGAAGTATTCGTCCACGCCTCGGAGGAAGCATTGAACGAAGTGCTGGCGAACCTGCTGCTGAATGCCGTGGAGGCACAGCCGAACGGCGGATATGTGCACGTGGGAGTGGCGGCGCACAATGGCGATGCGGAGTTTGTGATCCAAGACGACGGACCCGGAATTTCGAGCGAAGCGCGCGAAAGGATGTTCGAGCCCTTTTACACGACGAAAGCGACGGGGACGGGACTGGGGCTTTCGATCGTGATGCGGCGCGCGGCGGAAATGGGCGCGCAGGTGGCGTGCGAGAGCCCGATAAATAATGGGAGAGGCGCGCGATTTCGCGTGCGAATTCCGGTGGCCGCCGCAGATTGAAATACTTCGCGCAGACGTTATTCCACCGTGCAACGCTCGCTCGTCGCAACAGTTTTCAGTCGATCGGGGCACGCAGAGCGCAGATTCGCGCTATTTGGGAACCGATACCGTGATGTTGCGAAACTGCAAGCCGCCCGTGTGATCTCCCTGAATATAGAAAGGGCCCGGTTCGCCTTCGTTGGCGTCGAGAGCGCCGCCGGTGATGCCTTCGATCTCGCGGTGGTTGATCACCAGAATGCCGTTGTGGAGCTCGGTGACTGTGCGACCGACGAGGGTCACGTCGAAAGTCTCCCACTGGCCAGGCGTGCGAGGAGGAGTAGGAACGGGCGCGATGCGGCCGTAAATCGAACCCATGCTGCGTTCGGGAGGATCGGCCTCGTAATCGATCTGCACTTCGTAGCGTCCGCGAAGATAAAAGCCGCTGTTGCCGCCATCGGGGCAATTCGCCTCGAAATGGACTTTGAAGTCCGTGAATTTGCGCGTCGACTTCAAGTTAGCGCCGTGGGCGGAGTTGATGAGAATACCGTCCTTTACAGACCAATTGTTATGAGAGACGTCGCCGATTGGCTCCCATCCGCTGAGGTCCTTGCCGTTGAAGAGAGGCTCGGGCGCGGTCCAGGCTTTTGGGGCGGGGCGGTCAAGCTTGGGCGCGGGCATGCCGGTTAGCGGAGTTTTCTGATCGCCGCGCTCCTGAAATCCGGTGAGCTTGCCGTCAGCGGCGTCAAGTTCCCACATGGTGGCGGGATGAGTTCCGTTTGCAGGCGCAACCGTGATCGAAATATGCGAGCCGTCGATCTTGAAATCGTGAACGAGGTAGACGTTGCCGCCAGTCGGCTGATACCAGACTTCATCCGGTCCGTGATTATTGTAAATGCCGAGCCATGCGGCGCTGTTGCCGCCGCTTGGCGTGGGAATATTGAAGTCCCAACGACCCTGGAATGGGTCAGGCGCGCCCTGGGCAAAGAGCGCCAAGCAGATTGCGCCGATTGCAGGGGCCATCACAATTGTTTTTGCGTGCTTCATGCGGTGTCTCTCCTCGCGGACGCGTCCACAGAACGCGCAGCCGGCGGCGAAATACGGGCGGGATCATATCATGGGGAACAGTCGATGACCGAGATTTGAATGCCCGTGGCAATTACAGCCGGCAATCTCGAGCGATGAAGCGTGTAAGCGGCCGCGTTTTTTAGGGTCTTGGAAACTGTGATATAAGGACGGGCAGCCAAGGGTGGCTTCAGTAGGCGAGGGGGATGAATGAGGCTTAGTTGGATCGACTGGACCATCATGCTGCTCTATTTCGGCTTTGTGCTCGGAATCGGAGCGGCGCTCAAGCGGTTCATGAAGACCAGCACGGATTACTTCCTCGCGGGGCGGGCGATCCCGGCGTGGATATGCGGGCTGGCGTTCCTCTCGGCAAACCTGGGCGCGCAGGAAGTGATCGGGATGGGCGCGTCCGGAGCGAAATACGGCATCGAGACGAGCCATTTTTACTGGATCGGTGCGATTCCCGCAATGGTGTTCGTGGGAATTTTCATGATCCCGTTTTATTACGGCTCGCGGGCGCGGTCGGTGCCGGAATATTTGCGGATGCGTTTTGACGAGAAGACGCGCGGACTGAATGCGATCAGCTTCGCGGTGATGACCGTTTTCTCATCGGGCATTTCGATGTACGCGATGGCGAAATTGATCCAGACGCTGCACTTTCTGGATGTGCCGTTTCAGAAGATGCATCTGCCGCCGTCAGCGATCTTTCATGCGAGCATCCTGATTTCCGCGCTGATCGTGCTCGGCTACATTCTTTTTGGGGGACTGACGAGCGCGATTTACAACGAAGTGTTGCAGTTTTTTCTGATCGTCGCCGGGTTTTTTCCGCTGGTGTATCTCGGGCTCAAGAACGTGGGCGGCTGGGACGGCCTCAAAGCGAAATTGCCGCCTATTTATACCCACTCGTGGCAGGGAATGGCGAGCCCGCGAACGAACTTGCTTGGCGTCGAATGGTTCGGCTTGGTGATGGGGTTGGGATTCGTGCTCTCGTTTGGATATTGGTGCACGGACTTTTTGGTGATCCAGCGCGCCATGGCGGCCAATTCGATGAATGCGGCGCGACGAACGCCGTTGATCGCGGCATTTCCGAAAATGATTTTCCCGTTTCTGGTAATTCTGCCGGGAATCATTGCGATCGGCCTGCCGACGCAGCGCTCGGCCGCCGTGATGGAGACCGGCGGCGTGGTCGTTCATGCGGAGCCCGCTGGACGGGGACTGATCCCGGTAAAAGTGGACGAGTTGACCGGGAAGCCGATGTACAACGAGGAAGGGCAGCCTGTGCTTGATTACGACCTGGCGATTCCCGAAATGCTCGCGCACTATTTTCCAGCCGGGTTGCTGGGACTGGGTCTGACGGCGCTGCTCGCGAGCTTTATGTCCGGCATGGCGGGAAACGTGACGGCGTTTAATACGGTGTGGACCTACGATATCTATCACGCGTACATAAATCGAGCCGCGAGCGACGAGCACTTATTATGGATGGGCCGCTTCGCGACGGTTTTCGGCATTGCGATTTCAATTGCTGCCGCCTATTTGGCCGCGCAGTTCAACAACATCATGGATTTTCTGCAGCTCGTCTTCGCTTTTGTGAACGCGCCGCTGTTTGCGACGTTCCTGCTGGGCATGTTCTGGAAACGCACAACGGGGCACGCCGCGTTTACGGGGTTGCTGCTGGGCACGGCCGCGGCTGCCGTTCATCACGGTCTGACGCTGCCACTTGGCGATGCACCGGGAATCAAGGGCGGATGGATCACCGTGCTGCACCAATACCCCAGCGACATGGCGCAAAACTTCTGGACGGCGATTTTCGCCTGGAGCGCGTGCTTCGTTATAACGGTCGCGATCAGCCTGTTCACGGCGCCGCGCAAGGAGAGCGACCTCAAAGGCCTGGTTTACTCGCTCACGGAACGCATTCGCGAGAAAGGCGCGTGGTACGAGAGGCCGGCGTTTTTGGGCGTGATCGTGATCGCGCTGCTGATTGCGTTGAACTTGCTGTTCAAATAAATCGCGGCAGCGTTTGGACGGCGATTTCGCCGGAAGGGGGAAATAGAATGGGTCTGGATATTCGAGTGCCGCTGGGCGCGATGTTTACTTTGTTAGGCCTGCTGCTCACCGGGTTCGGCCTTTTTGGCACGAAGGCAATCTACGAGCAGACCCTCGGCATCGACGTGAATCTCGATTGGGGACTCGTGCTTCTCGCGTTTGGCGTGATCATGTTGTACCTGGGGCTGCGCGGGCTATCCCGCGGCGAGCATTTGAGCGACGGCGGCAGCGAGGACCAGCCGAGAGTTGGACACTGAGCAGACCGAGTGGAAGATCAAGTTGTGTGGCGAAGTCCTGAAGAAATCGATCCAGAGGGAAGTGTCGACAAAGATCAACTACGGTTTCTCCGCCATCGTTTGAGGTCGCCCTTCCAAATGCCGCTCCCGTAGTATCGAAGAAGGCCTTTGCCGGATTCCGTGTCAACGAGCAACTCAAGAGATCTGTTCACCATCTCGCGTTTCGTCTTCAGGCCCGTAAGCTTGCGTGCCCTGCCGATCAGCTTGTCGTCAATCTCGAAGTTTGTTCTGCTCCTGAATCAAAGCGTACACCATTTCTCTTGCCTTTTGTGTATGAGTGACGTTTCGTGGTCTGGCGCTGGAGGGGCACGTTCCTGTTTTGTTTTTGGCCTCAATTGTGAGACAAAGCTGAGTGTGAGAAATTTTCGATTCGCCGTGGGGATTGCGGCTTTAACGCTTGCCGGGTGGCTTCTGTGCGGGTGCCGCAGCAATACTTCCGGCGCGACAGCGAGCGCTTCGACGACGGCAAACCCGCCAATGTCGCCCACGCAGATCGCCGCGGAAGCTGCTAAAGCGCCGCCGGCTTCGCAAACGGGCGGTTTCGACGGCGCTCGCGCGTACGAGCAGGTCGCCAAGCTCGTGAGCTTCGGCCCGCACCCGCCGGGCTCCGAGGCCATCCGTCAAGTGCAGGACTACATCCAGTCGCAGCTTGCCGGGTTCGGCTGCACGGTCGATGAGGACGCCTTCAACGCGCAGACGCCCATCGGCAATGTGGCCATGAAAAATATAGTCGCGAAAATTCCGGGAACGGGGCGGGGAATCATTCTGCTCCTCACGCACTACGATACGTTGCGGCTCGCGAATTTCGTTGGAGCGGAAGATAGCGGTTCGTCATCTGGCCTGATGCTCGAGATGGCGCGCGACCTCTGCGGCAAAAAGTCCGAAGAAAATTCCGTGTGGATCGCGTTCCTTGACGGCGAAGAAGCGCAACTCGTGCAAAATGGTGTGGCCCAGTGGAGCGATGAAGACAGCGTCTACGGAAGCCGTGAACTCGCTGCGCGCATGGCCCTTTCCGGCGACTTGAGACGCGTTCGCGCCGTGATTCTGGCGGACATGGTGGGTCAATACAATCTTCAGATCGAACGCGAGAGCAATTCCACGCCGCCACTAACCGATTTTGTCTGGAAAATCGCGGACCAGCTCGGCTACGGAAACATATTCATTCCGCCGGAGACGGCCATCGAAGACGATCACCTGCCGTTTTTGAAGCGGGGCGTCCCGGCTGTTGACATTATCGACCTGGAGGGCTACCAGTACTGGCACACGCCGCAGGACACGCTGGACAAAGTCAGCGCGAAGAGCCTGGCGATCGTGGGCGATGTGATTCTCACCTCGGTTGAAGATCTGCAAAAGCCAGGCGCGCCGAATTTCGCGCCGGACAAGCGTTAGGAGAGCCTTTCGATGGAAGAGCGTCTGCAAAAAATCATCTCGCGCGCTGGAATCGCCTCGCGCCGCCGCGCGGAAGAGATGATGGCTTCCGGGCTCGTCACCGTGAACGGGAAAACCGTCACGGAACTCGGCACCAAGGCGGATCTCTCGCGCGACCACATCAAAGTGGCGGGCAAGCTGATCCGGACCGAGCCTGAACGCGCCTACCTTGCGCTCAACAAGCCGCCCGAAGTGGTCGCGACGCTCAGCGATCCCGAAGGCCGGCGCTCGCTGCGCGATCTGCTCCATGGTGTGCGCGCGCGCGTTTTCCCTGCGGGCCGGATGGAATATCACGCCTCCGGCCTTATGCTGCTGACGAACGACGGCGACCTGACGAATAAAATCCTGCGCGCGCACGATTTGCGCCAGGTCTGGCAGGTGAAGTTGAAATCGCTACTGACTTTCGCGGACATCGAAAGCCTTGCGCGCATCACCGGCGCCCACATCGCGCGCCTGAAAGGCAAACACTCGCCGTGGTACGAAATAACGCTCACGGAGGCCCGCCGCGACGCGCTTCGCGACAAGCTTATGCAAATGGGGAATCCGTTTGAGAAAGCAAAACGCGTCGCTATCGCCAACATCGAACTGGGCGCCGTGGCGCCCGGTGCACATCGAGAGTTGACCACCATCGAAGTGAGCACACTCAACCGCGTCCTGGACGGCGACGCGATTCCGAAACGCTCTTCCAACTCGCGCGGGCCGCGACGCAAAACTCCGCAGCGTTCGAAAAAGATGCAGCGTTAGGAATTCGTGTGGGCGCTCGACGCGTCGAAAAGTGTTTCGGAACCGTCCGGCACTAACCCATTTATTTTCTGGCGGTCTGTGCCATTTTGAGACGGCAGGCGACTCCAGCGATGCCCTGGTTGCAGTTTCCCCTTTATTTCTGCACTTTTTACGGTATGATGCGCATCCCGGGGCAATCTCAGAGGCCCAGTCAAAATAACGAACTCCGCAGGAACGAACGCAGGCTAGCTGCGCGCCAAAAAGAGGGTTGGCGCCGCGCCGGGCGCATTGAAGGACTTATGCGCAATTTGAAGTGCAGGCGAAAGGAAAAGAATGAGCGCATTTCTTGAAGGTTCAGAGCCGAACGGATCTCCACGGCAAGGCGATTCGTCGGTGGATGCGGTTTCCGAGATTCTGCGGATCAGCCGGACGATCGCGGTCGTCGGCCTTTCCGGCAAACCGCAGCGGCCGAGCCACGGCGTTTCGCGTTACATGCAGTCTGCGGGCTACCGCATCATCCCTGTGAATCCTGCCGAAAAGGAAGTGCTGGGCGAAAAATCCTACGCGAGATTGGAAGATATTCCCGAGCGTGTCGACATCGTGGATATTTTCCGCCGCTCGGAAGCAGTGCCTGCGATTGTGGAATCGGCAATCGCAATCGGCGCGCGCGGCATTTGGATGCAGGAAGGCGTGATGCATCCCGAAGCGGCGGAAAAGGCTCGCCGTGCCGGCCTTTTCGTGATCATGAACACCTGCATTTTGAAGGAACATATCAAACGATTCCGGCTGCCGCAGTAAGCACAAAGGGCGCGGTGCAGCGAACGATCAGGCGGGCCGGTTAGCAGCGTCAGGCGAGGGCGCTGCAGCACATCGCGTTACCCCGCCGCGCCGGGAGCGCGAATGGTGTCTGGAGCAAGCAGCGCAGCGGACTCCTTGTCCAGATACAGCGTTGTCGCCGGATGCGTGCGTAGGATCGACGCAGGCGCCATGGGCGTGATTTCGCCCTCCAGGCACAGCTTCACGGCGTTTGCTTTGCGCGCGTCCGGCACAACCGCGATGATCTGCTGCGCTTTCAGTATCTGTCGAACCGACATCGAAATCGCGCGCGTGGGCACTTCCGCCACGCTCGCAAACCAGCCCTCTCCCACTTGCTGGCGGCGGCAAGCCTGGTCGAGAGCGACGATTAGGTAAGGTTCGTCGGTTTCGAAATTCGCGGGCGGATCATTGAACGCGAGATGCCCGTTTTCACCAATCCCCACAAACGCCACATCAATCGGGGCCGCGCTCAGCTCCTTTCCCACTCGCGCGATAACCTCCTCCGGATCGCGCTCTCCGTCGAGCAGGTGGTGCTTCGCGATATGCGTCTTTGAAATTAAATTGTCGAGCAGGTATTTGCGAAAGCTCGCCGGGTGAGTGACCGGCAGGCCGATGTATTCGTCCAGGTGAAACATCTCCACGCGCGGCCAATCGATCCCGTCTGCCTTCGTGAGTGTGCCGAGAAACGCGATCTGAGACATGCCTGTGGCGGCAATAATTCGCGCTGAGCCGCGCTTTTCGATAGCTTCGCGCAGCAGACCGGCGGCATGCGCGGCAGCGTTGCGGCTCAGAGCGCTCTTATCCTCGAATATCTTTATGACCATCGGAAATGTGCACCAGGAATCGCTACGGCTCGAGCGCGTAAACCTGCAGCGTCCCGCGCCCCACGTCGATCACGCCGAGCGAATTGCCGTCCGGCGCGACGTGGAAATCATGGTAGATCAAATCGTGCAGAATCGGGGAAAAGTTTCCGTCGTCCAGCCGCACCCAGACGAGATCGCTTGACTGATTCGCGGGCCCGCGTTTCAGCAGAATGCGCCGGTCATCGTGATCAAACTCGAATCGCCCCGGCCCGGTTTTTACGCGAATCGGTTTCGATGGATTCGCCAGATTTCTCACCTCGATGGTGTCGCCATCGTGAAAGAAGCCGACTGCGTCCCCCAAAGAAGAAACTGTGAGGGTATTTCCCTGAATGTTATCGATGGGCGTGATTTCGGCTACGGTTTCGTTCATTAGGCCGAGTTGGAAAAGAGTGAGCCTGCCGGTGATCCCGTAGCCGATGGCAAACGCGCGATTGCGCGGCGCGTCCCAACCGACCGCTTCGAATCGCTTTTCATCGAAAAGCATTGACGTTTTGCCGTCGTCCGGCGTGACGCGCGCAATTTGCCCGGCGCCGTTCAAATAGACGAACGTCTTGTCGTCGGCGAGCCAGGTTCCCGAAATCGCGCCCTGAATGAAGCGCGTTTTCGCTCCCTGGACTTTGATTTCGTGTCCATCCGAGTCGAGCAGCGCGACCGCGTTTCCGCCGCCGGCGGTCACGGCCGGCGTGTCGTTGTCGTCGTAGGTGTTGTCGATGTCATCGTCGTCCAGGTCGCCGCGCTTCTTGCCTTTCACCTTGGGCTCCCAGGGATATGTCTTCGTGATCATCGCGAGCGAAAGGCGCTGGCTGTCCGGCGACCAGCTGATCGACTGGATCACGTAAGTCGTCGGCGGCGGCACCGGCATGAACTTATCGGGGTCGATGAGCTGGCGGAACTTTTTCTTCGGCGAAACGACCCACAGTTCATCGCGCTCGATCGTGATCCTGTCGAAGTGCTTCATGTGGGGCACAGCGTAGGCGATGGTATCATCCGGCGCGATCGCGAAGGTGGTGCAGTAGTTATCGACGCTGAGGATCGGTTCATCCTGCCCGAAAGCGCGCGCCCCGAAGAGCAGCGCGGTCAATAGCGCGGCAACGGTAAGCGAGCGCGTGTTTCGGAAAAGCGCTCGAACCCGGCACGATGCGCGAATTTTGGCGCCAGCGTTCATGCTCTGCGGTCTTTCTTTTGGATCCGGCGTATTTCTTCCAGGCGCTGGCGGATGCGATTCTCGAACCCCTGATCGGTCGGGTGGTAATAGGTGCGGCCGGCCAGGCTCTCGGGCAAGCAGGTCATGTCCGTGACTTTTTCCTCGGCGTCGTGCGCGTATTGGTATCCCTTGCCGTAGCCGATATTCTTCATGAACCCGGTAACGGCATTTCTTAGATGCAGCGGGACCGGTTCGGCGATGGTTCGCTGCAAATCTTCCGCGACGGCGCCGTAGGCCGTATAAAGCGCGTTGGACTTTGGGGCCAGCGCCAGATAAACCGCGGCCTGCGCCAGGGCGAGATGTCCCTCCGGCGCGCCAAGAAAGTCGAAGGCGTCGCGGGCGGCGATGGTCACCGCCAAGGCGCCCGGCTCGGCCAGCCCGATATCTTCGCTGGCCATGCGCACCATGCGGCGCGCCAGATAGAGCGGGTCTTCGCCCGATTCGATCATGCGCGCGAGCCAGTAGAGCGCCGCGTCCGGGTCCGAATTGCGCACGGATTTGTGCAGCGCCGAAATTAAATTGAAATGTTCTTCGCCGGATTTGTCGTATGGCAGCAGTTTTTTCTGCAGCACGTCTTCCAGGCGCGCTTCGGAGAGAACCTTGCTGCCGTCCGTTTCGGCGGCCGTGCCGAGCACGAGCGCTTCCAGCGTATTCAGCGCCGCGCGTGCATCGCCATTTGCCAGAATTGCGATGCGCTGCAGCACTTTTTCGCCGGCTTCGATTTTCTCGTTGCCGAGCCCGCGAACGCGATCCGCCAGCGCGCGGCGCAAGAGGCCTTCGATCTGCTCCGGCGAAAGCGCGTGGAGCACGTAAACCTTCATGCGCGAAAGCAGCGGCGCGATCACTTCGAACGACGGATTTTCCGTGGTCGCGCCGATCAGCAGAATATTTCCCGCCTCGACGTGCGGCAGAAAAGCGTCCTGCTGCGAGCGGCTGAAGCGGTGAATCTCGTCGACGAAGACGATCGTTCGCCGGCCGTGGCCGCGAAGCCGTTCCGCCTGCGCCATCACCTCTTTAATTTCTTTTATGCCCGAAAGCACGGCGCTGAAGGGGATAAACTCCGAGCGCGTGCGCCTGGCGATGATGCGCGCCAGGGTCGTCTTGCCGCAGCCGGGAGGGCCCCAGAGCAGCAGGGAACCCAGCTCATCGTTTTCGATCTGCGTGCGCAGCGGCTTGCCCGGCGCAAGCAGATCTTCCTGGCCGAGAAACTCGTCGAGCGACTGCGGCCGCATCCGGTCCGCCAGCGGACGCCCGGCCAATGGCTCAGCTTCCGGTTCGATGGCGCGAAAGAGTCCCATGAGGGTTCCATCCTGCTCGTCCCGTCAGTGTAACAAGCACCAGACAAACTCGGTAGAGCCAAGCCGAACATTCATACGTTTCTAATCGCGGCGCTCGTTTCCCCCCTTCCTGACCGCGATTAGAAATTGTTTCGGTCTTTCTTTTCAGCGAGTTGCGCTGAATTTTAATTATTTTCATTTGCGATTAGAAATGCCGTGACTCGCGACTTGTAACTCGCGACCGGCGGCGCCAACTCGCGTCGTCAGCCGGCCGCAGCTTCGTGATTCCCGGGCGGCGATCTTAATCGCAACCAATGCTTTTCCAGTAAACTCATGGATTTTCGAGTACCCATTTACGCGACGATTAGAAATTCAAGTTGTGGTGCAGGCGCTGGACTTACGGGCATTTCTAATCGACCGGTGCCGATTAGAAATTTGGCCTCGGAAGCGGCGTCGCTCTGCCTGGGTATACTCCTCCTCTCGATTTGGCAGCCTTTTTTTGCGGATTTTTTTCCGCGGCTGCGCGGATTTCAGCTTCAAAAAACAGCCAAGGGTAGCATGGGGAATGGGCGATTTCTATTGTGGGAAATACGGAGTATAGGACTGCCAGGGGCGCAGAGAAGAGTGCACGCTAGCGCGGAGGGATTTCGCGGAGGAGGCCGGTGGCGACGTCGTAGACGAAGCCGCGGACGACGACGGTCTTCGGCACCCAGGCGTGCGTGCGGAGTTTCTGGATCTGGTCGCGGACGTTCTGATCGAGGTCCTGGAAGCAGTAGAAATGGGCGGGAGCGACGGCCGCGGTGCCGGCGCGATTCTGGATGAGGGCGCGCATCGCATCTTCGCCGGTTTTCGTGAGGCCGCAGTCCGTGTGATTGATGATCATGAATTCTTCGGTGCCGAGCAGGTAATGCGAGACGAGAAGGGAGCGCAGCGCGTCATCGGTGACGATACCGCCGGCATTGCGAATGATGTGAGCGTCGCCGGTCCTCAGCCCGAGAGTGCGGATCGAGAGCCGCGTATCCATGCACGTCAGGACGGCCAATTTGCGCTGCGGACGGGGCGTCAGTTCACGCAGTTCGTGGGTGTGGGCATAGATTTGATTTGCGGCGAGAACTTCGTCGATGACGCTCATGATTGGCGAACGAATATCTTAATCGAATTCGCGAGGGAATGCTTTGGCCGGTTGCAAGAAAGAGCCGGGAGCTTGAAAGGCAAAGCAATTCAAGAGCACCGCGCCGAAAAGGCGGCAGCTATGAAACGAAGGCCAAAGACGCCCACGAAACCCGAAACCACAGCGGGTGCTATGCACCGCCGGAGCGGAGCTTTGCGGCTTCGTAGAGGAGTATGGAAGCGGCAACGCCCGCGTTGAGCGATTCAACGGGTTCGTTCATGGGGATGGCGATGCGCGCGTCGGCCGTGTGTTCGACTTCCGCGGGAAGCCCCGCACCTTCGCTGCCGACGAAAATGGCGGCGGGGCCGCTGAGCGATTCGCGAAGCAAGGTCCAGTCGATTAATTTCGCGCTCTCATGAGCGCCGGCGGCGATGATTTTCGCGCCGGAAATCCGCAATTGCGCGAGCACGACGGGAACCGCGAGCCCGCGCAACACAGGCAGGCGCAATGCGGAACCGGCGGATGCTCGCAGGGCCTTGGGCGACCACGGATCGGCCGTGCCGCGCGTGGCGATGGCGCCGGTTGCGCCGAAGGCTTCGGCTGAGCGAATGATGGTGCCGACGTTGCCCGGATCCTGGATGGCTGTGAGCACCACAATGAGCGGGAAGGTCGTTACGTGGAAAGCGCGGTCGCGGCCGGCGCGCCCGTGAAAGGTGTCTTCAAGTCCCCAAAGGGGCTGGCGTATGAGGGCGGCAACGCCCTGCGGCGTCTCCGTGCCGGAGACGCCGGCGAAAAGCTTATCGGTGGTGCGAAAGATGCGGCTTCGCGGGATACCTTCTTCGCTGCGGCCGGCCACTTCGAGAACACAAATCAGATCGCGTTCGGCCGATTCGCTCACGAGCAAAGCGCGAACTTCGAGGCCGGAGGCGACGGAGTCTTCCACGAGCTTGCGTCCCTCGATGCCGATCGGGTCGTCTTCCCTGGGCCCGCTGCCATGCAATGCGGCGCGAAAGGACTTCAGCCATTTATTATCGCGGCTGGTGATGGTTTCGCCTGCCATGCCCGAATCTCCGCGCTCGCACGCGGGTCACGAGCCGGCGCAGCGCACGGCAAGCGTAGCAAAAACAACACCGAAGGGTAAACCGTGGCGCAGGATCAAAGTAGGCGGACTGCGCGCCGAGCAATTCGTTCCTGGAATTATGCTGGAAATTTCCGGAAAGCCCGAAATAGGCTATTCATGTACTTGTATCAAAATGACGCTTAGACTACAGTCCTACGGGGCGAGGTCGTTATTCCGGCGACCGAGAAGCCCAGTCGCTCGGAGCCGAAATTCACCGAAAAATCCCTCGAAGAAGAGCCATGAAATCCAAAGGTTCCGGCAAAGAAGCAAGTACCAGTACTCGTAAGACGGGTGCCAAGCGGGCTGGCTTCAACGATCTCATGGTGGCTGCGATCGGAGCTTCCGCGGGCGGCGTGGAAGCATTTACGGAACTGATGCGCGAGCTGCCCGAAGACACCGGAATGGCTTTCGTGCTGATCCAGCATCTCGATCCAAAACACCGGAGCATACTGAAGGATCTGCTTTCCAGAGAAACGAAGATGCCGGTGAAAGAAGTGACGGACGGCATGCGGGTGGCGCCGAATTCCGTTTACGTGATTCCGCCAAACACGACCATGTCTCTGCGAGACCACGTTCTGCACCTGAGCCCGCGCGAGCACCAACCGGGCGCGCACATGCCGATCGACCATTTCATGCGAGCGTTGGCGGAAGAGCAGGGGTCCCGCTCGGTGGGGGTGATTCTTTCCGGTTTCGGCTCGGATGGGACATTGGGATTAGCCGAAATCCAGGCGGAGGGAGGCGTCACGTTCGCGCAGGACGAGGCATCGGCGAAATTCGACGGAATGCCGAGAAGCGCCATCGCGGCCGGGTATGTGGATTACGTGCTTCCTCCGAAAGGAATTGCCCGCGAGCTTGCGCGAATTGCGAAACACCCGTACGCGACCGGCCTGCGGGCGCCGGAAAAGGTTGAAGTGATTTCGCAGAATGGCGCGAGCCTTGCCGCGATCTTTCAGCTACTGCGCCGAAGCACGGGGCTCGATTTCACGCATTACCGGCAGACAACGGTTCTGAGGCGGATCCAGCGCCGGATGATCGTACACAAGATCGACCGGATCGAGGAATACGTGAAGTACGTGCAGACGAATCCCTCGGAAATCAAGGCGCTCTACCAGGACATGCTGATCAATGTGACCAGTTTTTTCCGGAACCCGGCGGTGTTCGACGCGATGAAGACCGAAGTATTTCCTCGCCTGATCTCGAACCGGGGGGCGGAATCGCCGATCCGGGTTTGGACGCCGGGATGCGCCTCGGGCGAAGAGACGTATTCGGTGGCGATCGTCCTGCTGGAGTTTCTCGGCGAAAAGGCCGCTCGAACACCGATTCAGCTTTTCGGCACGGATGTGAGTGAGACGAGCATCGCGAAGGCGCGCGCGGGGGTGTATCCGGAAAATATTCAGGGCGACGTTTCGGCGGAGCGCCTGCGCCGCTTTTTTACAAGGGCCGAGGGGGGCTACCGCATCAGCAAGAGCACCCGCGACATGTGCATTTTTGCGCAGCACAACGCGCTGAACGACCCGCCTTTTTCACAAATGGACATCATCTGCTGCCGGAACCTTTTGATCTATTTGGAGCCGGTGCTGCAGAACAGGATGATCTCGCTCTTCCATTACTCGGCGAGGCCGAACGGCTACCTGGTTCTCGGCACGTCAGAGGGCATCGGCGCCGTGGGCAATCTTTTTTCAACGGTGGATCGAGCCAACAAGATTTTCTGCAAGAAAGGCTCTTCGACGAGGCCGATGGTGACATTTTCGCTCAACCCGCACGCCGAGCGAGTGGAATACGGCTCATTTCGGGTTCCCGTCAAACAGCCGGAAACCGCGTGGAACCACCTGGATGCGCAGAAAGAATTCGACAGGCGCCTGCTGGCGCAGCACACGCCGGCGGCGGTTTTCATCAATGAAGACCTGGAGATCATTCACACGCGCGGAAACGTGAGCCGGTATCTGAAGCTCGCGCCTGGCCGCGCGAGCCTGAACATCGCAAAGATGGCGCGCGAGGGGCTGCTTTACGACCTGCGCAATGCCATTCTGCGCGCGAAGAAGGAGAACAAGCCGGTCCGGAAGCAGAACGTGCAGATCAAAGTCGCGAATGGGAACGGGAATGGAAACGGAGAAGGCGCGCACGAAAGCGCAAAGGAAGAAATGCGGCTGGTGACGCTGGAGGTGATCCCACTGCGGACCGGCAGCCTGAACGAATCGTATTTCATGATTCTTTTTCAAGATGCTTCGGCTGAGCCGCCGCGCAAAGCGGCTTCGGTTCGGGGGAAACGCTTGCGAGACGGCCGTGCGGATGCGGCGAGAATCGCAAAACTCGAAGAAGAGCTGGCGGCCACGAAGGAATACCTGCAGTCGGTGATCGAGACGCAAGAGGCCACGAATGAGGAGTTGCAGTCCGCGAACGAAGAGATTCTTTCGAGCAATGAGGAGCTGCAGAGCACGAACGAAGAACTCGAAACGGCAAAGGAAGAGTTGCAATCGGCAAACGAAGAACTGACCACCGTGAACGAGGAACTGCGCAACCGTAACGTGGAAGTGACCCGCATTAATAACGATCTGATGAATCTTTTCGGCAGCATCGATCTTGCCGTGGTAATGGTCACCAGCGATCTGACGATTCGCCGGTTCACGCCGCGGGCTGAGAAGGTGATCGGGTTGATACCGGCCGATGTGGGGCGGCCAATTCAGAATATCAACCCGTCGGTGGAAATTGCGGATTTGCACCAAATGCTGGTCAACGTGATCTCGACCTGCCGGCCGCAGGAGAAACAGGTCACCGACCGCTGCGGAGTGGGCTACACCGTGCGCGTGGCTCCCTACCGGACAACGGAAGGCGACACGGACGGAGCGGTGATTACGCTGGTCGAAGTGCGGTCAAACTAAGAGTATCCTGACCGGGGCGCTACGGTAATTACCTTAGCACCGTAAGTCTTGTCACCATAGTAAGATCGCCGGGGCCGGACTCTCCTTAAGGTGTTTGTAATTGCCGAAGGGCACCAAACAATCGGCTGGCTTGAATTCGCGCCGCCGCGGGGGCGAAGACGCGGGGGCGAGTAGCGCGCGTCTATTCCCGGAGTTGCGGCCGCAGCCGTTTGGCCTCTTTCAGTCCCTCCTTGATAACCTGGAAATCGGGGTTGCCCATTCGACCCTGAATGGGAAGATCCTATATGCCAATCCGCACTTTGCCGAGATTCTCAACCAGGGGTTGAGGCGGGTGGTGGGTTCGGACATTCGGCGGTTCATCGCTGTGGGAAGCTGGCAGGAGCTCGCGGAAGCGCTCGCCAGGGGGGCGCGAGAGACGGCCGAGGGCGTGATGAACGTGGTGTCTGATGCTTGCCGGGAGCAGAAAGTGATCCGGCTTTCGTTTTCTCCGATTCCGGTGGGCGAGACGAAAACCATAGAGATCGTGGCGACGGAGATGACCGAACTCGTTCAGACTACCAAGGCGCTGGAGCGGAGCGAGGCGTCCCTGCGCTTGGTGTCCGCGCGAATGCTGCAAATTCAAGATGAGGAGCGGCGCCGGCTTTCGCGCGAGCTTCACGATACGACCGGACAAGAGCTATCGATCGTCATAATGGCGCTCGATAAGCTGGTGCGGGACTTGAACGGCAGTGTGGGAGAGCGGCGCAAGACGGCGTTGGACTGCGCCGAACGCCTGCGCAAAGTGGAGGCGCAGATCCGGACGATGTCATACGTGTTGCACCCGCCATTGCTGGACGAAATGGGCCTGGGCTCGGCGGTGCAATGGTATGTGGGCGGATTCTCGAAGCGCACCGGGATTCAGGTGGAATCGGAGATGCCGCCGAAGGTTCCGCGTTTCTCGATAGAGAAAGAGACCGCGCTGTTCCGTGTGATTCAGGAGGCGCTGACGAATGTCTACCGCCACTCCGGCAGCAAGCGCGCGGTGGTGCGGCTGACTGTGAAGCCGGATTCGATTCGCGCAATCGTTGGGGACGAAGGCAAGGGATTCAGCGGAGAGCAGCTGCCGGGATCGCCGAAGTCGGGAGTCGGCGTCCAGAGCATGGAGGGGCGGCTTGAAGTGGTGGGCGGAAGGCTCGAAATCCGGTCGGATGGCCACGGCACGCAAGTGACCGCCACAGTGCCGATCGGGCTGCGCGAATACATCCAGGACTCGGAGGCTGCACCCGAGAGGGGGAGCACCGCCGAAAGCGCCAGTCTGCGGAAACGAATCCTGATTGCCGACGATCATCAAGTGGCGCGAAAGGGAATCCGAACGCTCCTGGATGGCGAAGCGGACATGGAGGTGTGCGGCGAGGCGTCGGATGGCGTGGAGGCGCTGGAAAAGACGAAGCAACTCAAGCCGGACCTGGTGATACTCGATTTGAGCATGCCGAAGGTAGGCGGTCTGAACGCGGCGAATCGCATCAAGGGGTGCGGCTTGCCCGCGAAAATTCTGGTCTATACGGCCCATTCGTACCCGCAGCTGGAAACCACGGTTCGCACTTTGGGGTGCGAGGGGTATGTGGTCAAGTCGGATGCGACGCACAATCTGGTGCGTGCGGTGCGGATGATCCTGGGGGGTGGAACATTTTTCCGCGGGGAGCTGGCGAAGGGACGGAGCGCGTAACGCCCGAGTTTCTTGGTCGCGTTACGGGATGCGAAGGTTAAATAAACCACCTGTGCACATTTGATCGTGGCGAGTCTTTCGATCGTACACCGGAGACCTGAGCGCGCCTAAGTCAACTACCTGATTGTTAACGTGGGGAATCCAGGCGATCCTAGTATCCGGTCGAGGTGGCCCTCAAAAAGTAATAAAAGGAGGTATCCCAGTGAAAAATAGCACATGGGAGGTGGTAGTGGTGTCTTCGAGCCTCGAAAATCGGCAGGATGTGGCGGGGATGCTGGAGCGCCTTGGTCTTGACCCGATTTGCGTTTCCAGCGTGAACCAGTGCCGTGAGCTTCCCAATCGAGAGGATGTAGGACTGGTATTTTGCGACCGGCATGTGAAGGACGGCGATTACCGGGACGTTTTAACGGCGATGGGAGCGTCTGCCGCTTATAAGAGCGCAAAGGTTGTGGTGATGGCCGACCTTGCTTCACCGGTGGAGTATCAGCAAGCCAAGCTTCATGGAGTTTTTGACGTGATTTCGTCGCCGTGCCGCGCTACAGATATCGAATGGATGGTCATCCAGGCCAAGAGAAATCACCGCCAGGCAAAAGAGCTCGTACCCACCCGTAATTTGTCTCTGTTGTGGAGAGCGGCGGGCGCGTAGGGGCTTGTTCCTGTTACTCCGATTAATCCGAGATGCAATTCTAATTTTGAAAGTTGAGCAGGCAAGGGCGCTTGCGGACGCGCGTTCGCATACCGCGGCGCTGGTTTTCGCGGCGCGGCGAAGTGATAGACTGCCCGCATCAAAGGTAAGGTGCTTTTGGTGCGGAAAGTTGGCATTGTGCGCGCGAAGCGGGCGACGAGCCGGACCGTGGGGATTGTGGCCGGGGCGGCCCTGATGGCGTGTGTTGGGGCGCTTTGGGCTGGGAATCCGCGGCGTGGCGGGCAGGCGGAGAAAGCGTCGAGCGCAGTCGCGCCAGGAACGGCTGCGGCGGCTTATCATCCGACCTTTGCGCGCGACATTGCGCCGATCATCTATCAGCACTGCTCGGAGTGCCATCACTCGGAAGGGTCAGGGGCGATGGCGGCGATGGCGCCGTTCCCGTTGACCAGCTATGCGGACGCGAAGCAGTACGCCGGCGCGATTGCTGCGGCCACCGAAAGCCGGGCCATGCCGCCGTGGTTGCCCGAGCCCGGGTACGGCGATTTTGTCAACGATCCGCGCTTGAGCGAAAAGCAAATCCAGCTCATTCAAGAGTGGGTGCGCGACGGCGCGCCGGAAGGCCTGGCGGCTGAGGCGCCGCCTTCGCCGCATTTCGCGGAGGGTTGGCAACTGGGTAAGCCGGACATGGTGATCGAATCGTCGCACGCCGTCACCGTGCCCGCAACCGGGCCGGATGTCTTCTGGAATTTTATTTTCTCGCCGGACTTGAAGACCAAGCGCTACGTGCGTGCGATCGAAGTGCGGCCGGGCGGGGAAGTCGGGTCGATTCATCACGCGAATATCATTTTGGATCCGGCGGAATCCGCGCGCAGCCTGGAGAAATCGCCGGGTGAGGGATTTCCGGGGATGGATGTGCCGCTGCGGCAAAGCCCGTTTTACGTCCCGAGCCATTTCTTGTTCTGGAAGCCTGGGAATACGACGTGGGTCGAGCCGAATGGTCTTTCGTGGGAGCTCGATCCCGGCACCGATCTTGTGTTGAATGCGCATTTTATGACGATGGGGAAATCGCAGGTGGCGCGGCCGTCGATTGGGCTCTATTTCACGGACGAGCCTCCGAAGCTTCATCCCATGGTGATTGAACTGGAAAACGACGACGCGCTCGATATTCCCGCCGGCGATAGCGACTTTCTGGTGAGCGATGATTTTCGTTTGCCGCGCGATGTGGAAGTGCTCGCGGTCTATCCGCACGCCCATTATTTGGGGCACGTGCTGGAAGGTTACGCGACTCTGCCCAACGGCCGGCGCAAATGGCTGATTCGCATCCCGAATTGGGATTTCAGCTGGCAGGCTGTTTTTCACTACCGCAAGCCGATTTTTCTGCCGCGCGGCACGGTGATCTCAATGCGCTTCCATTACGATAATTCAACGGCCAATCCTCACAACCCGCACAAGCCCCCGATCCGTGTGCTGGGCGGCAATCAGTCCACGGATGAAATGGCGCACCTGTGGCTGCAGATTTTGCCGCTTGGCGAGGGCGACGGACGTTTGCAGATCGAAGAAGCTCTGCTCGAACACCGCGTACAGAAATTCAGCGACGATTTCGGCGCACGGCTCAATCTTGGCGCGCTGCTGCTGGCGCAATCAAATCCCGCGGATGCGGCCGGGGTATTGGAACAGGCCGTCGCGCTCGAGCCGAAGCAGGAAGACGCGCATCGCGTGCTGGCGGCAGCGCTGCAGAGTATCGGGCGCACGCAAGACGCGATCACTCAGTTTCGCGCGGCGCTGGCGCTGAAGCCTGGCGATAATGACGCGCGCTACGGCCTCGCGCGGCAGTTGCTGAGGGCAGGGGATGATGACGAGGCGCTGCGTGATTTCAACCAGGTCGCGACCGCCGAGCCACACAATGCCGCGATCCGCGATGAATTCGGCTATCTGCTAATGCGCCAGGGCAAAGCAGCGGACGCGCTGAAGGAATTTAACGCTGCGTTAGCGATCGAGCCCTCCCAAGTGTCGTATCAGCAGGATCGCCACGAAGCGCTGAAACAGCTCCACGCCCCCGAATAGACGGCGGGGCGCTTTGCCGCAGGGCGCTCGAAAGTGCCGCTAGAAGAATACCCGAGGAAAAAACGACTCTGCGGGTTGGTTTGACACGCTCTCGGGGGTCTTCTATGATTCAGAGGAATGCTCAGTCTCCCTCACTTAATCATCGTGTTTGTGGTCGCTTTGGTGGTGTTCGGCCCCGAAAAGCTGCCTGAACTTGCGCGCAATGTGGGCAAATTCATGGCGGAATTTCGCCGCATGACCGGCGAATTCAAGAGCACGTTCGAAGGCCACATGCGCGAACTCGAGCGGGAGGCCGACGAGCGGCGCCGAACGCCGCCGCCGGTGACGACCCCGCCGAATATTGCGCCGCCGCCCGCGGCAGCTGCCACACCAGCGCCCCCGGCTCAGGCCGCTGAGCAGGCTGCCGAGGGGGAAGAGAACTCGATTCGCGGCCCGGCGCCGCAGGCGGATGCGAATGCCGCGGCTGAGGCTTCGACGCCGGCGGTAACGCCCGCGCAGGGAATTGTGCCTTCGGCGGATCCCAGGGTGCCTGTTCAGCACGAACCCGCCACGGAAGCGTCAAACGGCTCGCATGGCTCGCACGAAGCTTCCGCGATTTCCGCAGAGGAGCCCGGCGAAACTCCCGAGCCCGTGACCGATGGCCAACATCACTCCAGCTAACACGACCAACACCCCCGATTCGGACGACTCCGAACAGGGGCGGATGTCGTTTTTCGAGCACCTGGCCGAATTGCGCAAGCGCATCATCAGCGCGCTGATGGGCATTGCGATCGGTTCGGCAATCGGTCTCACGTTTTCGCAGAAGTTCGTGATCCTGGTCGAGAAACCCCTGCTGCTTGCGCTCAAACGCAACGGCCTGCCTCCCTCCTTATACGTCCACGCTCCCACGGACGCAGTCAGCCTCTGGATCAATATCGGGGTTTATATGGGGGTCGGGATCGCCATGCCTTGGGTGCTCTATCAGGTGTGGCTCTTTGTCGCACCGGGACTTTACAAGCACGAGCGTCGCGCGCTGAGCAGCTTCATTTTTTTCGGCACCGTGCTTTTCGCGCTTGGAGTGGCCTTCGCGTACTTCATCATGCTGCCGCAGATGCTCGACTTTTTAGTCCACTTCACCACTGAGTTTTCGCTGCAGCCGCTGATTGAAGTGAACGAATATCTGAGCCTGATCCTTATCGTGACAGTCGGCATCGGCGTCATTTTCGAGATGCCGGTCATCGTTTACATCCTTTCGATGTTCGGTCTCGTTACGCCGAAATTCCTGCTGAAAAATTTCCGTTACGCGATGCTGATCATCACCGTAGCCGCTGCCATCATCACCCCCACGCCGGACGCCACCACCATGCTCGTCTTCATGATGCCGATGGTCGGCCTATATTTCGTCAGCGTGCTGGTTTCATATATGGTTGTCAGGAAAAGGCGCGCCAAAGAGGCCGCCCAAGCCGCTGTCTAAAATTTTCGGCGCAGGTTTAAGCACAGAGGCTCGGCCTTCAGTCTGCTTGCCGCAGGCGGCGCGGCATCTTCGTCGATCCCGCGAACTGCCGTCGCTGGACCCGCGTCCGAACATCGGCTTTATGGTGCGGCGAATATTTTTGGTGGACTTAGCTGTTCCTTAAATGTATAAGCGTGGAACCCCAGGGAGCAGCACATGAGCATCGAGAGTTGTGGGTTCCGTTCGGTCCTCTGTTGGTTCCTTTCTGTTTTGGTTGTGTCCACCTCGGTTTTTGTTGCGCCGGCGTACGCCAGACAAAGCGCCGGTACCAGTTCCGGCAAAACATCCCCGCCGGGGACCCCTGCCTCGCAAAATACGACGGCTGGCGCCACAAAGCCCGCAGACTATTCGGAAGAGCCTTACGTTATCGAGAAGACCTCGACGAGTCTCGTGTTTCAGTCTGACGGGACCTATACCACGGACATCACGGTCCGAGTGCGTGTGCAATCGCAGGCGGCGGTTCAGGAGTTCGGAGTTGTCAGCCTGCCTTACGCTTCTGCGACGTCGACCTTGCAACTTGTGTACGCGCGTGTGACGACCCCGGACGGGCAGGTGATAGCGACACCCCCGGACAACGTGCTGGATATGCCGGCAGAGATCACGCAGCAGGCTCCCTTCTACAGCGATCTCAAAGTGCTGCAGGCTGCGGTGAAAGGCTTGGCCGTAGGCGACACCCTGGAATATGCGTTTCATGGGGCGACGACGAAACCCGTCGATCCGGGACAATTCTGGTTCGACTTCGATTTTTTCAATGCGGGCGTGGCGCTCGATGAGGAGCTGCAGATCAGCGTGCCGCAGGGCAAATATGTGAACGTCAAGAGCCCGGATGTGAAGCCGACCACCGAACAAAAGGATGGACAAACAATTTATTCGTGGAAAACCTCGCACTTGCAGAGCGCCGGCGCCGCAAACAAGGATTCGGCTTCTGCGCCGAAGCATTCGGCCGTGCAGATCACGACGTTTCACGATTGGGGCGAAGTGGGCGCATGGTTTTATGCGCTTGCCGCGCCAGAGGCCGTGCCCACACCGGATGTCCGTGCGAAGGCTTTGGAACTGACCAACGGCGCGACGACGGATCAGCAGAAGATTCAGGCGCTGTATAACTTTGTCTCCACGAAATATCGGTACATCGGCATCGACTTCGGCATCGGGCGGTATCAGCCGCACGCGGCATCGGACGTGCTCTCGAACGACTATGGCGACTGCAAGGACAAAGACACGCTGTTAACGGCGCTCCTCGCGTCGGTGGGCATCAAGGCCTATCCGGCGCTGATCGGCACAACTGAAGAATTGGACCCGGACGTTCCGTCACCGGCCCAGTTCGACCATGTAATCACGGCGATTCCGCAAGGCCAGGGATATCTGTTTTTAGACACGACGCCGGAGGTCGCGCCCTACGGATACTTGATTGCCGGAATTCGTGACAAGAAGGCGCTTGTGATCCCGGGCAGCACGGGCGCGACGCTTGTGCAAACGCCGGCGGACCCGCCATTTCCGTCCTTTTTCAATTTCAGGGCGAACGGCAGCCTTACCGAGAGCGGCGAATACGACGGCAAAATGCAGGTGACGATACGTGGGGACGCGGAATTGATCTTCCGCCTCGCGCTGCGGCAAGTAGGCGAGTCGCAGTGGAACACTGCTCTACAGGCCATCTCCTCGAACCTGGGATTTGGAGGGACCGTAAGCGACGGAGCAATTTCCAATCTCGAGACGGCCGATAAACCCTTGGAGCTGAACTACTCCTATAAAAGGGATCGCGAGGGAGATTGGGACGACAAACAGATCACAGCGCCATTGCCGCCGGTCGATTTGGCCGGCGCCCCCGACGAGTCGGCTAAGAACCCGGAAGCCCTGAAGATCGGCTCGCCGTTTAATGAGGATTTTCAGGCGGCCATAAAACTGCCGTCGGATGCGAATCCGCAAGTGCCCGCGGCGGTTTCGCTGCACGAGTCTTTTGCCGATTATGACGCCACATATTCGGTATCGGCCGGCGTGCTTCACATTGAGAGAAAATTGGCGATGAAGGCGCGCGAAGTACCTGTGGCCCAATTTGACGGCTACCGCGAATTTGTTAAGTCCGTGCTGAACGACGAGAGCCGCTTCATTCCCATTTTCGACACTTCTGAGTCTTCCGCCGCCTCATCGAACCCCGACGCCGTGGCGGTATTCAACAAGGGATTGACTGCCCGGCAAGAGGGCGATGTGAACGGAGCCATCGCAGACTTTCAGCAGGCCGTGACGAAGGACCCGAATTACGCACAGGCGTGGGGAATGCTCGGCGTTACGCACATGCAGTCTGGCGATCGAAACCTCGCCGTAACCGAGATGAAGAAGGCGGCCGCTCTCGCGCCATCGAGCCCCGCGGCGAAGTTCCTTGCCAGGAGTCTCCTCGCGATGCGCTTGCCGGACGACTCGCTTGAAGTGTGGCGCATGATCGAAAAGAGTAGCCCCCAAGACGCTGATGCGCCGATAGGCATCGGTTCGATTCTGATGAGCAAGAAGCAGTATGCGGACGCGCTGCCGGAACTGCAGAAGGCGGCGAAGCTGAATCCCACGGACGGGAACATTCTGGTCGATGTTGCGCAGGCCTACATAAAGACGGGTGATAACGATCAAGGGAAGGCGACGATCCAGCAAGCCGTCAAGCTTAGCTACACGGACGTCGTCCTGAATAACGCGGCGTGGGCCCTTGTGGAAGCAAACCTTGATCTGGACGACGCGCTTCGCTATTCAACTGGCTCCGTCAAGCAGATCGAAACCCAAACCGCGAAGGTCTCGCTGACGGACGTGACGTTGAAGGATTTCCAGGCCATGACGTTCCTCTCCGCCGATTGGGACACCCTCGGCTGGATTCAATTCAAATTGGGACACAATGACGAGGCGTTGAGTTATTTGAATGCGGCGTGGAATCTGACCCAGGATCCGGTGGGCGCCTATCACCTCGGGCAGGTCTACGAAAAGTTAGGCAAAACGCATGAGGCGGTGATTTTCTACGAGCACGCCGTTTCCTCAACCGGCGGGAACGAGGACGCCCAACATCGGCTCGACCAGCTGCGGCCGAACGGCAAGTTTGAGGCGGGAGAGCACCCGGACTTTATGGCGCTGCAAACGGCGCGGACCGTGGAGCTTAAGCCTTTTTATCACGGCTCAGCGAATGCGCAATTCAATGTTCTGATCGGGCCAGGGCCGAAGGTACTCGACGCAAAGTTCCTCAGCGGCAGTGAGGCGCTGCAGGAAACCGGCGTGGAGGCGCTTAAGGAAGCCAAGTTCGACGCAGTGTTTCCGACGGGTTCATCCGCGGTTATCCTGCGCCAGGGCGTGCTTGATTGCGAGTCTGTCGTGGCGAAATGCACGTTTGTGATGCTTCCTCCCAACTCTGTTCACAACACAAATTAGCTGCGGCGGGCGGCCCGGGCATTACCGCGGCTGAACTGTGACGCCCACGCCAGTGGGTGGAGCAGGCGGAGCCGGCGACGTCGATCGGGGCGGTTGGCCCGGATTCGGGCTGTCCGCCGTGGGACGGCTGGCAGCGAAAGCGGCGTTATCGGCGGCGGCTTTGGTTTCGACGCCGGGCCTTTGCAGGAAGCCCATTTCGCGGAACCAGTCGATAAAGCGTAATTGCCACGTGCCGTAAGGCGAATCGTCGCGGTCAGTGAGGCCGCCGGTCATGTTCGTGCCGTTGTCCATCGGCTCGCCGGGATGGCGCCCGACGGCGTAAAGGTGCATCTCGATGTCGGGAACGTCCAGCGCCAGCATCGCCTGAAAATATTCCAGCGCCCACATGGCGTGAACCTGATCGCCCGAGGCGCCGCAGACGATGAACGCCGGAGGAACGTCGCGCGGAATGGGAGGCGGCGTGCGTCCCGGCGCAAATGGCGCCGGGCCGGGGTAAATGATGCCGACGAAATCGGGCCGCGCGCTGATGCCGGCGAGCGGATCGCTGGGATCGTCATTGGCTTTTTCGAATTCGGGATACTCGATAGCTGCGTCCGAGGTTAGTTCGGCGCCCGCGGAAAAGCCCATCATGCCGATCTTGTTGGGATCGATATCGAAATTTTTGGCGTAAGCGCGGACGAGGCGAATGGCCTGTTGCGCATCGTTCACGGCGTCCTTCTGGACATCGTAACCATCCTTGCGCAGGCGGTTGCGCAGGATGATCGTGTTGACGCCGTAGTTGTAAAAAAACGGGACGAAGTCAGCGCCTTCGCTGGCGACGTTGAGGAAATTGTGGCCGCCTCCGGGAACGAGAATGATCGCCGCGCCGGTGTTGATGCCGTGTTCGACCGTGTGAATTTCGATCGAGGGATTATTGACGTTCACGATTTGACTGATGCGCCCCGGAACGGCTTTGCTCATCGTATATTTTTCGGGCTCGCTGAGGCGCGCGTGGTTCAGATGCGGCGAATCGGGCGGATAGAGCGGGATCACGATGCCGCCCTGCAGGATGGGCGTCGGCTGGTAAACGCCGTTGGTCGCGGTGCCCGGCGCCGGCACGCTTTGCGGCGCGGGCACAGGCGGCACTTGCGCCGATTGCGCATGTGCCCTTGCGGTAAAGGTAATCGCGGCCGAGAAAAGCAGAGCCACACAGGCAAAGCCGCAGACGTTTCTCTTCGCGTTCTGATTCATGAAATGGTCTCCTGCCGTACGATGGCCTTTCGGTTCGGCCGCTTCCTGCGATTGGGCGTCGTCGCGCGAATATATATCGATGGACGCGCAGAAGAGAAGGGAAAGGCGCTGCCAAAGGTCACGTAGAAGACCCAACGTGCGAACTACGTTTCGAGGTCCTCCTCCGGCTCGGGCAGACGATCGCCTTCACGTGCGACCCAGACGTAAAGCGTAGGAAGCAGGAAGGCGCTCATCAGCAGATTCGTGATCAGGCCACCGACAATGACGATAGCGAATGGCCGTTGTGAATCCGAGCCAATGGCATGAGAGGTCGCTGCCGGCAGCAGACCCAGTGTCGCCACCAGCATGGTCATCATGATCGGGCGGAGGCGAAGCACCGCACCTTCGACGGCGGAATCTTCGATCGAATGGCCGCGCGCGCGAAGTTGGTTGATGTACTCCAGCATGATTACGCCGGTCTGTACCGATACGCCGAAGAGAGCCAAGAATCCGACTTCCGACGAAACACTAAAATTGGTGCGCGTGATCAGCAGCACGAGCAGGCCGCCAATGCTGGCCATCGCCACGGTGGCGAGGATCAGGAGAGCCCATTTAATAGACCCGTACATCGAATACAGAATAATGAAGATCAGTAACACCGTTAGTGGAACAATGACGGCCATGCGTTTTTCGGCCCGCACTTCGCTCTGGTATTCGCCCTCCCAACTGATTTGATAGCCGCGCGGCAATTTTACTTGCGCATCCACTTTTGCGATCGCTTCTCTCACTGCATCTCCCAGTGCCCGCCCGCGTACGCTGTACTTGATGGCCACATAGCGTTCGTTGTTCTCGCGGTAGATTTCCGAACCTTCATCAGCTTCGCGGATGTCGCAGAGCTGCGCGAGCGAGACGCGCTCCCCACTGGGAGCGAGCAGGCGAATATTACGAATGGCCTCTTCTGTACCTCGATATTGGGGCAGATAACGCAGCGTTAGGTTATAGACCTCCTCGCCCTTGAGCACCTGAGTCAGTGCGGTCCCCCCGATTGCGGTTTGCACGGCATCCCGGACATCGGCCACGTTGATGCCCCACCGGGCTGCCTTTTCCCGATCCACCTGAATATCCAGATCGGGTTGGCCTGTGACCTGAAGAACCCCCAAATCCGCAATACCCCTGACGTGACTCATGATGCTGGCCGTTTGATCGGCCAGGCTCTCCAGCGTGTGCAGGTCAGTCCCGTAAATTTTGGTGGCGAGTTCGCCCTTCACGCCGCTGACCGCCTCCTCCATATTGTCCTCGATGGGCTGCGAGAAACCCCAGATGACGGTCGGGAAGCGTTTCTGTAACTCGTAATTCATGGCCGCGATCACGTTGTCCTTGTTTCCGCGAAACGCCGGTCGCCACTGGCTCACCGGTTTTAAGCCAACAAAATACTCGGTATTGAAGAAGCCGGTGTGGTCGGTGCCATCATCGGGACGCCCGGTTTGGCTCGTGCACTCTGTGGTTTCGGGGAATGAGCAAAGGATCACCCGAGCCTGGTTCGCGAGGGCGATGCTTTCGGTGGATCCGACGCTCTGATTGAGCGAACCTCGCACCCACAGCGCGCCTTCGTCCAGATGCGGCAGAAACTCGGACCCTATCACACCTCCGAAAGCAAGATAGGTCGCCGCCAGCAAGCACGCCACGCCGACTCCGACTGTAAAATTGCGGTGACGAATCGTCCACTGAACGCCGCGCCCGTAATGTTCGCGCAGGGACTCCATTCCCGGGTTTCTCCATTCCCGGGCTCCCTTCCTGAAAACGAAACTGGAAAGAACTGGCGCGAGAATAATGGAAAAGAGCAACGCCCCCAGCAGCGCAAAGGCCACGGTCCACGCCATGGGATGAAAGATGCGACCTTCGACCGCCTGCAGCATAAAGATAGGCAAGTATGCGGTGATGATAATGCCGATTGCATAGAAGACCGGCCGCTGAACCTCATGCGCGGCCTGCGCGATCCGCGTTTGTATGGGACGGCCATTCTCTTCACGGTGCGACAGATGACGGACGATGTTTTCCACCATCACTACGGCACCGTCCACCACCATTCCGAAATCGAGTGCGCCGATCGAAAGAAGGTTGGCGGGGATGTGCTTCAGTTCCAGGCAGGTGGCGGCGAAGAGCAATGAGAAGGGAATCGTGAGAGCCACGATGAGGGCGCCGCGCACGTTGCCCAAAAGCAAAAGCAAGATAACCACTACCAGGATGATGCCTTCGGTCAGGTTGTGCAGCACCGTGTGCGTGGTGAAATGGAGCAGGTCGCTACGATCGATAAAAGGATGAACGGTGACGCCTTTTGGCAGAATCTGCGTGTTCAGCTCGTCCACCATCGTGTGGACTGCGTCAAGCACCGGTTGCGCATCCGCTCCCTTTTGCAGGCAAAGGATGCCCTCGACCACATCGTCGTTATCGACCAGCTTTCCGTCCTCGCGGTGATAGGTGTCGCCGAACTGACCGAGACGGATCATAGGCCCTTGCTCAACCACACCCATATCTTTGATCCGAACCGGCGTTCCAGCCTTCGTGGTCACGACAGTGTTGGCGATGTCCTGAATGTCGGTAACCAGCCCCACCTCGCGAACATTGATCTGCTGTTCGCCAGCCTGAATGAAGCTGCCCCCTCCGTTCACGTTGTTGCTCGCCAGCTGCTGCTCCACCTGCTGCAGGCTCAGCCCGTAATCGATCAGCCTGTCCGGATCGAGGCGAACCTGATACTCACGGGTTGGACCGCCGAAAGGATTCGTATCGACGACCCCGGGAACGGATTTCAGGTACTTTTGCACCACCCACGTATCGAGGGACTTCAAGTTCATCACGTCGTATTCGGGGTTCGTGCTGCGGAGGATATAAAAATAGATTTGGCCGACCGGGCTCCAGTCCGTTCCCATCTGCGGGACAACTCCAGGTGGTAGGCTAACCTGGGAAAGCCTCTCCAATACGCGTTCGCGGTTTTCGAAGTCGGTCGTATCGTCGCCGAAGACGAGCTCGACCGTCGACAGGCCGAAGATAGACCACGAGCGCACGTGCCCCACCCCGGGTACACCGTTCATGGTCGTCTCAATCGGAATGGTCACCTGCTGCTCTATCTGCTCAGCGGAGATGCCCGGCCACTGCGCGATGATGTCTACGTAATTGTTGGCCACATCGGGATACGCTTCAACCGGCAGCTGATGGAACGAGATAGCGCCCCAAACGAACAGCAAAATGCCGAACGCCAGCACCAGGAACCTATTTTGGAGGGCGAAGTCGACGATGCCCTGGATCATTGCGCCTCCAGCACCGATTCCAGCTGAAGGACGCTCCGAACCACCCGTTGGCCGGGCGTGACGCCGGAGAGGATTTCCTGATTGCCGCCGGGCAGCATGTCGCCCGCCTGCACGGCAACGCGCCGGAAGCGGTTCGCGCCTGCAGGCACGTAAACCCAGTCCTGATCGTGCAGGTGGAGGATGGCATCCGCCGGCACTGTGGCGTGGGCCTCCTTCGTCCTCCCGACCAACGTCGCCGTGACGAACATCCCAAGCCGCAGCGTGCCCGGATTCGCCACGTCGATGCGCACCTTAGCGGTGCGAATCGTTGGGTCCAGCACGGGCCCGATATCGCTCACGCGACCCGTGAGTACCTCGCCTGGATAAGCGTTCACGTTGATTCTTGCTTCCTGGCCGAGCTGCACGAGAGGCAGCTCGTTCTCGTAAACATCGCAGACAACCCACACGTGTGACAGATCGGCAATCGTGAAGGCAGTTGCTGAACCGGAGTACGTCACGCCGGCCGCAGCGGCGTTTGTAACGTTTTGCGCCACAATTACGCCGGAAATTGGTGCATAGACGTTTACGATGTCCGACGGATTGTTCCTGTCGATGCCCAGTGTATTGAGCTGACGGTTCGCTGCATCGAGATCCGCCTTCGCGTCGTTTTCGGCGTCTTGAGCCTGCTCCAGCATCCCCTGCGCGATGGCGCCGTGGGTGTAAAGATCCTTCGCTCGCGCATATGCCTGGTTGGCAAGCAACTCGTCGTTCGCGGCCTTCAAATATGCATCGAAGGCGCCGCTGGCGTCAGGGCTCTGGACCTTCATCATCAATTGGCCCTTAGACACGTTCTGATCCAGCGTGACGAGGATATCCACCACCCGGCCGCTGGCCAGGGAGATCACGGGAATTTCCCGGTTGACGTCGGGAAAGACAGAACCTGTGACGCTGAGTGTGTTTGGAGCGTTAATTTGTCCGGCGGCGGTGAGAGCGAAATCGTCGGGGTGGTCGACCGTTACGACATCGGCGTTTCCCACCTCCTCTACTTGCGCCGCGGGGGCGGCGCCCGCAGCGGGATCGAATTTGTTTCCGCAGGCCATCAGCGCTAGGCTGACGAGGAGAGCGCTGGCAAAGGCCAAGTTGCGCATTTTTGTCACTGGATCACCTCCCGGCGCACAGCCTTCTTCAGTTGATCTGCGGCGCGGGGAATCGATATCAGGTTGTATTTCGCGCAGTTCATCGGAATACCTCGTAAAAATGCACATCGAGTTATGGGTGTTTGCGAACGCACAAGACTCGGGCTAAAGGCCGCATGAGCCAAGCTGTCTCACGGGAGCACGCGCAGCGCGACCCCGGCCTTTGCTCGGCAGAAGCAACGTTTCAAGGGTTCGTTACAGAGGGATTGCAGCGGGCGGGGCGCGGCCGGCGATGCGAATCAGGAATGCCGCCGGGAGAAACTGCGCCTCGGCAAAGCGCGGGCGACTAGCCGCAGCGCGTAGAGCTTCCGTGCTGCATGCCAGGCAGAAATCGCCAACGGGCGATTCTTGCGGCAGACCGAGGCCGTAGCCGAGGCTGGTCACGCGATGATTCCACGTGGTCGCCGATTTCGTGAACGCTCGCGGAAACTTCGAGGGATCGACGCGAGAGAAATTACCGTGGCCGTCGTTCAGCAGGATCGCGACCGGCCGGTCCAGCCATGCTGTGGCGAATACAAGATCAACCGCATGATCGCCGTTTACGTCGAGAGCCTCGACCAGCAGGCCGCCGCGTGGTGCGGAGAGTTGTATATAGCGCTTACCCGATTCAGAAAGCCGCAGCCGCACCCAGTAATCGCCGCTGGAAGATGTGCCCGGCGCGGCTTGGACGCTCGCAACATCCGGCTGATGGTCGCCGTCGAAATCGGCGACGGCAAAGGGCAAACCACGGCCCGGCGCGATGATTGGCTGATTCGACAGGTTTGCCGCTCGCGCAGGAGCAGCGATGCAAGCGAGCGCCACAAGAAGCAGGCCGAGCACAAAGGTTTTCGGCGCGGCGTGATTCGCCGTGCGGGCGACAACACGAAGGCTTCGCGAACGCATGAGACGGTAGCCCACGAAAAACGGAGACCCGAAGCCGCAATTATCGCGCAGAGCGGCGAAAAACCAAAGCGCGCCGACCAGAGAAGTTTTGCAACGGCCGGAAACCAGGGCCCGCTAGACGATAGAGGAACTATTCGACCCGCCTGCTTCGCCGCCAATTTGCGCTACGATTCGTTCATGTCTGATTCCTCCAAGTCCCGACCGTGGCCTGTGCCCGCCAGACCGTGGATCATGCGGCAAAAATGGCACGACCTGCTCTTTATGCACTGGCCGGTCGCGTCATCGGACCTCCGCGACAAAATTCCTGCCGCGCTCGAGATTGACATTCACGAGGGCAGCGCCTGGGTCGGCGTCGTCCCATTTCGCATGACGGGCGTCCACCCGCGCTGGATGCCGCCCGTTCCCGGCACCTCTGCGTTCGCCGAATTAAACGTGCGGACTTACGTCACGGAGAATGGCAAGCCGGGCGTTTGGTTTTTCAGCCTTGATGCGGCAAGCGCACTGGCCGTGGCTGCGGCTCGGCGCTGGTTTCATTTGCCCTATTTCAGGGCGTAATTCGCGCTGAGCGCCACGGAGGCTGGCGCGATCGATTATCGCTGTCGAAGAACGCATCGCGGGG
>Ga0335073_10000860_pt1 | contig 39924 bp, 33 predicted proteins | sample Lox_Sample_22_FD_207093 | JGI IMG/M metagenome (GOLD analysis project Ga0335073, IMG submission 207093) | Soil microbial communities from Loxahatchee National Wildlife Refuge, Florida, United States - Lox_Sample_2.2 | ecosystem: Environmental > Terrestrial > Soil > Wetlands | place: USA... | reverse complement strand
GCTGGGCGGGGTGAATGCCAGCGGCATCTATGCGCTGATTCCGATGACTCATCTGCAGACTGCCGGTCACTATCCGGATATGAATGGGTTGTTGACCGTGGAGCAGTTCGCGATGCTGAATGCGACGGCATTGTCCTATCCGACTTTTCTGCCCGCGACGGCCAGCAGCTATCCCGTGAACATTTCATACTCGCCGGCGCCGTTGCCGGTTGATGTACACACACCGCTGCTGGATTGTCCGGCGATCGGATCGGGCGCCGCATACCGTTGTCAGGGAGTGGACTACCGAGATCTGGATGGCGACAACGAAACCCTGGTAGAAGCTCTTATTGGGACGAATATGTCGGGATTCTACGTATTTTCCGCCCCCTGGGATACAGTTACTTCATTGATGGCGAATATTAGCCGGCACATGAACTATGGCTTAACTCTTCCCTCTAATTATCTAAGTCCCAATTACATTTATGCCATATCGATCGCTCCTTCGGGCAGCGCTAGCTTTTCTACTTATAATAGCGGGGTAACTCCATCCTATACTTACCCCAGTTTGCCGGCAGGAGCGATTGTAAGTTCGGAGTGTCTGCCGGTACTGAAGGACACAACCTTTCACATTACTGTCACCGGCGGCAGCGGCAGTGCGATCGTTCCCGCGGGAATCAATACGAATGAGACGATCTATTTTGTTCGTCACGCCGAGGCGCATCCGACTCCGTGGTGGGAGGACGGCAACTATTATGGCAAGGGACAGTGGCGGGCGCTGGACCTGCCCAAGGCCTTGTACGGCAAGATCCATCCCGACCTGGTCTACTCCATCGATCCCGCCCAAGTGCTTCCCGGCGCGGAAAGTGCCAACGGTAACTTCTATTCGTATGTTCGGACGACCACGACGGTGCTGCCCTACGCCATCGCCAATAGCTTGCCCTACAACCTCGCGGCAAGTTTTGAAATGATGGCGCAGAACCCGCCGGCGCTAGCGACTGAGGCCGCGAACTTTTTCTTCTTCGGTGGCCAGTTCAGCAACCACAGCCTGCTGGTGGGTTGGGAGCACGATCACCTCGCGCCGACGGTCAATGCGTTGCTGGCGTCCTATCACGGCGGGCAGAGCGTACCGGCTTGGCCGGACGATGACTACGACACCGTCTGGACGGTTAAGCTCGATGCGCACGGTAACGTGAACGTCGATAACCTTACGTGTGAAGGCATTAACTCTTCGGCGCTGCCGGACACTCCGCCACAATTTTGAAACACTCTATTCCCTGCTCGGAGGCGGTGACGACAACGGTTGCATACTTACAAGCTACTTTCGCCCGTGCCCCGGCTTCGCTTGCGACACTCGCGAGCCGCCGGCACTCTTTGGCGTTGATTTGCGCGACACGCTGCTATGGGACACACTACTCTGCTTGGAACTCTTCGATGCGCTCGGCTTGGTACTCGTCTTAGATGTCGCTGAGGCGCTATTGGAGACCTGGTTCGCTTTTAGGTCGACGCTGAAGTTATCGGCGACGCCGGTTTTGCCGGAGCTCGGATCGACGGAGATGAACGTGCCGCTGATGTTGTCGGGAGAGATCGTGATGCGCAGGAACCCGAAGGTATTGTTGTTGAAGACTTCCAAGGTGAGCGCGTTGCCGCTGGAATCTGTACCCGACTGCGGCGTCTTGATTGGGGCCGGCTTCTGTCCGGGTTTGAGACCGGGCAGGTTGTAGTACCCTCCCATGCCCGCGACAATGTACGGAATCTGCTTGCCGCCGACAGTGCGAGTGTAGCGCTCGTAGAGATGGGCATGTCCTGACAGGTGCAAATCGGGCTGAATGCCGGCCGATTTGCAGGCTTGATCGATCTGCTGGAGCATGGTCGGGCTGGGCACATGCTCGGAGCTGCCGGTGAACGGCGGATGATGGGTGGCGATGACCAGCGCGCGCCACTGACCTTTAGCGCGCTCCGCCGCTGCCTGCTGCAACTGCTGCTGCAAAAAGGTAAGCTGCGCATTACCGATACTGTGTCCGGAGATGACGCCTTCGGTCGCGCCTTCCGATGTATTCGAGTACAGGCCGACGAACTTCACGAACGGAGCGTTCAGCGTGAAGTAGACGCCGGGCTGATCCATAGTGGTTCGAACAGCACCTTGACTATCGGGAGTTTGCTCGGGTTGCGGCGTACAGAAGTTAGACTGAAACGCTTGTAGAGTTTTCTCGGTATCGCCCTGGAATACCGCTCCATCGTGATTGCCGGGTATAGCAAAGATAGGAGCGTCGTAGTTGCGGTAAGGATCGTAGAACTGGGAGAAGTAATACTGGTCCTGGCCGAAGTAATACACCACGTCGCCGAGGTGGTACCAGAAGCTGGCGCCACTGCTTAAATCATTCGCCATGGCGTCGGCGACCGCGAATTGACATTGTGGGCTGTGAATACCGCCGGTATCGCCGACGGTATGAAAGACAATCTTGCCCGACTGCTGGATCTTGTTAGCAGCCGCGGTGCCGATGACATTGGCCAGGTCCATCGGAGTGGTAGCTCGCGCGGTCGGAACCGGTTCCAGCTGCTCGATACCTTTGGCTGCAGTATCGGCGTCGACCGTCTGTTTGCTGAACTTGCTAAAGTTGTCCGGAGTTAAATCGGGATCGCCAAAGGCACGTTGCACGGTGGCCATGGTTTCCTCCTGAATTGTTTGGGAGCTGCGGAATGCTACCACAGCAGAACGAATTTCGAGCTACAAATTGTAAGATCGTGGATAGCTCAAAGGTATTGCGGCACTATTGGGCTGGTCAGACTATCGGACTATGCGCTGTCTTACCGGATTGCCATGGATCCTTTCTTTGGGCTACATCGCGGGATGTAGCCCATCCTTGACTGTGGTTTAATACAGCGTTGCATCGGGGAGCTGGTCCTGTATCGGCGAGTTGTAAATCACGCTTCCCTGGTTGGTTAGCGCCTGCTGCAAGGAGTACCCGGGACCGGTGGCGGGATTCAAGAACGGCGCCAGGGCATCCTCGGCAGAACTGGAACCGTTCGCCAGGCTTGTCAAGCCGTCCGTCTGTTCGTAGGCTTTCTGGTTGGCGGGATTCATGTTTCCAATGACTCTTCCTAACACGCGGTGCTCCGATTCCACGGCGCAGATGGAAGCGGCGACTTTGGCAAAGTACTCCAGCTGATCGGCGGTGTAGCCATTGGTTCCGTTGACCGCCAGCACCGCGAATTCCTGCACCGCGACCAGATAGGCCCCGATGAAGGCATTCTCCAGGGCATCCAGCAGCGCGAGAAAGGGCCCAAGGGTATTGAAGGTGCCGGATGGGAAGTAGAAGGTCTGATAAGGATCCTGGCCCGACGAGCCGATACTCAGGAGAGTTCGAAAGAGGTCAGCGTGGTCGATCTCTTCGGTGAAGGCGGCCTGCAAGTAGGCAACATTGCCGGGATTTGAATCGGTCGGGTTAGGGTCATGGGGAGTGCCGCCGGGTCCAGCCAGATTGGGATCCATGATGACCGGACCGACCAGTCCGTTGTAGTAGAAGGTTGTGGCCAAGTCTTCGGCGACTAATGCCGCCGTAAAGATCTCGGGAACAGTGTCGTGGATTGTCGTTGGCGCCTTGCCATTTGGGAACACCGCATTTTTGGTTTGACCGAGCAGCGGACTGACACTGCCGCCGATCAAGGTAGCCGACGCCATTCCCAGCCCGGCCACGCCGGTGCCTTTGAGGAATTTCCGCCGGGTGAGCGCTCGGGTTGTAAGCGTGGTAATTTCAGCTAAATCCATGGAGTTCTCCTTGTGCGGAATAAATAGGGCAACCGCATCGCAGCTCCGGACGTGGCGCTGAGTGCAGCTAACCTTTGCAGGGGTACGCCGCTGCAGCGGTGGCGGATTGCGGCAGGGAAAATAAGTTTGGTTTTTTGCGCGTGGCTGGGAGCTGCTAGTCCCCGGAGCCGATGAGCAGGATGGGAGATGTCGGCTTGTCGGAACCGGCTTCGTTCTCCAGTGTGACCGCAAAGGCTTTGGCCTGAACGCCCTCGGGTATGGTGCGATTCGTCAGGACAGCATTGCCGTGATCGTCGGGCTTAAAAACTCCGGCGGGAATGGGAGCGCCGGTGGCGGGAATCACCCAGAGCTCGTAAGCCTTGCCTGCCGGCGGAAGGACGAGATTGCTGGCCAGGAAAAGCATACGATTCTGCGTCGGGCTGTAGATGGCGGTGCCGCTCGGCTGGCGCGGCGCTTTCTGCGGAGCCAGCGAGACGTGAATTGCATCCGGTGAGGTCAGCAACCGCAACTCCTGGTTCATCTGCTCCAACTGCACGCTTTGGTCCTGATTGCGATTGCTGAGCTCGACGATCTCGTTGTTGAACCGGCTAACTTTCACCCACAGGATCGTCGCAGCGACCGCGAGCAAGACGGCCGCTAGCGTCGGTATCCATGCCCAGGATTTTGTCGGCGAAGCTGCCGGCGCGGGGACAGCTGAGGAAACACGACGGGGCTCGGCGGCAAGGGCCTGCATTAAACGCTCGCGGCTGCGCGCGGGCGGTTTTGCGCCGCTGCTGCTCAGGCCCAGAAGTCCGAGGTCACCGCGCAGCGCATACAGTTCACGCCGGCACGCGGCACAGTTCCCCAGATGGTCCTCGAGCTCCTGGCATTCGGGTCCAGTCAGTTCGCCCAACGCGTACTGCGCCAGATCGTCAGCGAATTGTTCGTGCGTCTTCATCCGGCAAATCTTGCCCGCAACCGCTGCAGGCCAGTGCGAATTCGCGTCTTGATCGTACCCAGCGGCTCGCCGGTTTTTTCGGCGATCTCGCTGTGCGTGAGGCCTTGAAAGAAAGCCAGCTCCAGCACCGTTCGCTGGTTGGGATTCATCTCTGCGAGAACGGCCCGCACCTGGTCGATCACCAGGCTGCGTTCGGCTTCCTCCCGCAGGTCGGGACCGCTGGCGATGACACAATCTTCTAGATCGGTCTCCGGATGGCGCCTGCGTAACCGATCGATGGCGCGGTGCCGGGAAATCACCGCCAGCCATGCTGCCAGGCTGCCGCGGCTGGCGTCGAAGGCGTCCGGCGATCGCCACAGTTGCATCAGTACATCCTGCAAGACGTCTTCCGCTGCAGCCGTATCCTGCAACACCCGCAGGGCGACGGCGTAGATTACGCCAGCATACCGATCGTAGAGTTCCGACATTGCCTGTTGATCGCCGGCGCGGATACGCGCCACCAGCCGCATGTCATCGCAGGCTTGGTCTCGGGGCATCGGACTCTGTTCGAGCGGTTCCATAAATAATACGTTTCCGAGAAACCGGCAGATTGCGAACACGCCGCGTGAGATGACGCCGGAACATTCTATAGGCTGGCCGCGATCGTCGGTTATCGGATGCAGAATACGAGCACCAGAGGCGGAGCGTCCAACCGGTCTGTATATTTCTGGAATCGGACAGGGCTGTTCGTCAGTGGACTCTTCGCCCGTCGGCTAGCTGCGTCGTTATCTCATAAGTGTCAATTCTTTCTGCAGATTAACTGCCTCAACCACCGGTCACCGAATTGCACTCATGCCCATAATCAGAACTGCGAGCCGCCGGCTTATAAAGTTCGCAGTTGCCGGGTGAGAAGTCATTGATGGTGATTTTTATTCAAGATGTTCGGTATGGCTTGCGGGCGCTGCGCAAAAGTCCGGGGTTCACCGCGGTGGCGGTGCTGGTGCTCGCTCTAGGAATCGGCGCCAATACGGCAATCTTCAGCGTGGTAAACGCAGTGCTGCTGCGGCCGCTGCCCTTCGATCAGCCCGGCCGGCTGGTGTCGCTCTACCACATCCCGCCACAGGCGCTCTTTCCCGGCATGTCGTTGTTTTCGGTTTCGCCGGCAAACTTTCTCGATTGGCGCGCGGAGGCGCACGGCTTCGAAGGTATGTCGGCTTACGGCTTCGGCCGCTACACGCTGACCGGCAAAGGCCAACCGGAGGCGATTCGAACCGTCGGGGTGACCCACGGTTTCTTTTCGGTGCTGCACGCGCAACCGCTATTGGGCCGCGTCTTTGCTGAGGGTGAAGACCAGGCTGGTCGCGATCACGAGGTCGTGTTGAGTTATGACCTGTGGCGAACGCACTTCGGCGCCGATCCCGCTATTGTCGGCCAAAACATTCAGTTGAACGACGAAGCCTATACGGTGATTGGAGTGATGCCGCGCGGCTTCGAATTTCCCATCGATCCCAGTTATAGACCGCAGTTGTGGAAGCCGCAGAACTGGACGGCCGAGGACCGCGCTGTCCGGGACGATCATAACTACGACGTGATTGCGAGGCTGAAGCCCGGCGTCACGCTGGATCAAGCCAAAGCCGAATTGGCAACCATCTCCGATCGGCTGGCGCGGGAGTATCCGAAAGACGACAGGGGTTGGGGTGCAACCGCAGTGCCCTTGCGCGAGGACATTGTGGGCGATGTGCGCACTCCGCTGCTGATCCTGCTGGGAGCGGTTGCACTGGTCCTGCTGATCGCCTGTGCCAACATCGCGAATCTGGTGCTGGCGAAAACGTTATCAAGGCGCAAAGAGGTTGCGATTCGCTCGGCGCTGGGCGCCAGCCGCCGTCGTTTGTTGCAACAAATTCTCTCCGAGACTGTTTTGCTGGCGCTGGCCGGCGGCACGCTTGGCTTGATCTTTGCGCATCTCGGAACAGTATTCATCGTCAGGTTCATGGGAGAACAATTGCCGCGCTCGTCGCATATCGGGCTGGATGGCTGGGTGCTGGCGTTTACCTTCGGCGTCTCGCTTCTGACCGGACTGGCTGCGGGCCTGCTTCCAGCATGGAAGCTCACCGGCGAGGATGTGAGTGACGCATTAAAACAAAGCGCCGGCCGCACGAGTTCGGATTCCGGCGGCAATCGTACACGCAGCGCATTGGTGGTTGCCGAGGTCGCGCTCTCGCTGATGCTGCTGGTCGGGGCGGGGCTGCTCATCCGCACGCTTTGGAGCCTGCGCAACATCAATGCCGGCTTCGATGCCAATCACGTGGTGACCATGAGTGTGTCAATCCCGTCGACGAAGTTTGCCCGATCTGCGCAACAGATCAGCTTTTTCAACCAGGTGCTGGAACGGGTTCGCGCGATGCCGGGAGTCCAATCGGCGGGCGTCATCGACGCATTGCCGCTCAGCGACAACAGCTCGCACATGGGGATCCAGATCGAGGGCCGGCGCGTGCTATCCATGGCCGATCAGCCCGAAGTTGATGTACACATCATCAGTCCCGGTTATATGAGCGCCATGCACATCCCCTTGCTGCGCGGGCGCGAGCTCGACGACTCGGACGTTGCGGGCCATCCTGGCGCCGTTCTGATCAGCGCGTCGATGGCCAAACAGTTCTGGCCGAACCAGGATCCGATCGGCAAGCAACTCACCATCTATTTCTTCCCCGAGCCCAAGCGAGTAGTGGTTGGTGTTGTCGGCGACGTGAAGCAGGATTCGCTCGACCAGACACGCTCGCTGGCCACTTTATATATGCCGCTGGCACAGCTTATGCCGTCCTCCCAAGAGCCATGGCACTCGTTCGCGATGAACCTGGTTGTGCGTACGGGGACTGATCCATTGAGCGCCGTCTCCGCAATCACCCACGCCGTGCACGAGGTCGATTCCGGAGTGCCCCTGCTGAACGTCAAGACCATGCAGGAAACCGTTGATGATTCGCTGTTGCAGCAGCGCTTCAACATGCTGTTGCTGGCGTCCTTTGCGGGATTGGCCTTGTTCCTCGCGGCGATAGGTATCTATAGCGTGCTATCCTACGCTGTCAGACGCCGGGTGCGCGAGATCGGCATCCGCATGGCGCTGGGCGCGCAGATCGGCGATGTGTTGCGCATGGTCGTCGTCGAAGGAATGAAGCCGACGCTGCTGGGGATCGCGCTCGGCATCGCCGGAGCGCTGGCGCTCGGCCGGGTGCTGGCGAGCATCATTTATGGCGTGAGCGCGCGCGACGTCGCCACGTTCTGTACGGTCGCGGTCATGATGGCCGCAGTAGGTCTGCTGGCCAGCACCCTGCCGGCGTATCGCGCTACGCGCGTGGATCCCATGAAGACGCTGCGGGAAGAATAGCCGGAGCCGCTCTTACAGGAAGTCGACTTTGCCGGTGGAGACGTTGTACATGGCTCCGACGATCATAATCTGCTTCTTGGCTTCCAATTCCTTAAGGATGGGACTTATTTGGCGAACATTCTCTACCGTCAACTGCACATTCTTGGTGGCGACGGCATCGACGTACTTCTTATTGTGTGAGTTGTGTTCGCCGGGGAAGTCATGCAGCGCGTCCACCGCGGGCCGCAGCTTGGCGAGCAGTTGCGTCAGATTGCCCAGTTTCACATCGTCGATCGCGCCCTTGACCGCGCCGCAATTGGTATGACCCATCACCAGGACCAGCTTTGAGCCGGCGACCTTACAGGCATACTCCATGCTGCCGGCGAGATCGGGGTCGACAATATTGCCGGCAACGCGTGCATTGAAGATATTGCCGATGCCGGCGTCGAAGACGATCTCCGCCGGGGCGCGCGAATCGATGCAGCTCAGCACGATCGCCGCCGGATACTGGCCTTTCTTCGTGGCTGTTATGTCCTGCTGATAATTGCGTTGGATGGGAGCTCCGCTGATGAAGCGCTGATTGCCTTTTTTTGCCAGGTCAATGATTTGCTCGGGAGTTAACGACTCCTGCCACTCCTTGTTCAGCGCGACCCCGCGTGGAGGAGGGGATTGTGATTGCTGCTCGTCTTCGGCCAGCGCGCCGGGGCCAAAGTTCAGGAAAGCCCCAGCGGCCACTACCGCGGCGCCGGAAACGCCCTTCCTCATGAAAACTCTACGACTGGGATTCTCGTGCACGATGACCTCCTGGTAGCAAACCGCTTCACGGGCAGCCGCTGCAGCCGCGACAGAACTCTCCGCCGGCAGGACTCTCCAGATCCAAGCCTGACCGGCTGCGGCCAAGTGGCTGGAAGTTGCAGTGAAGTGTAAGCGCTCGCCCGGATTATAGACAACCCATCAGTTCCAATGTGAAATAATGTCGGCGCTATGCCGTCAACGCTTTGTTCACGCCTTGTCGTCGTCACGCTTCTGCTGAGTTCGCTGGCGGTTGCTCAATCGCAAACCGCGCAGTCAAAGGGCTCCGAATCCGAGCAGGCCAAGGCCTCGGATGCGCTGGAACTGGTTGAGCAAGGACAAAAGCTGGTGGCCGCCGGCGAGATCGACAATGCGGTTGCGCTGTATCAACGCGCGTTGCAACTGGATCCCGACTTGTACGAGGGGCACCTCTATATGGGAGTCGCGCTCGACCTGCAAGGCAAGTACGACGAGGCGCGCACACATCTGGGACAGGCGATTTCGCTGGCCAACGATCAGCAGACCGTCCAGGCGCTGCGGGTGATGGCAGTTTCTTATGCCTTCCAGTGCAACACCGACAAGGCGTCGGAGTATGAACGGCGTGCGTTCGATCTGCAATACAAGTGGAACAAGTACGATCAGGCGGCGGGCACGGCCGATGAACTGGCGCGTATCTATCTCGAGTGCGGCGACTACGACAACGCATTCCAGTGGTACCAGACGGGACATCTGACGGGATTGAAGCAGCCCAACCTCACGTCCGCGCAAAAGGAGCTTTGGGAGTTTCGCTGGGAGGCTGCGCTGGCGCGCATCGCGGCGCGCAAGGGACAAAAGGACAAAGCCCAGCAGCATCTGACGGCGGCCAAGGCGATACTCGAGAAGATGAATAATCCTGAGCAGACGCGCTTCTATCCGTATCTCGAGGGATATGTGGCGTTCTACGGCGGCGACTACAAAACCGCGATCGCCGATCTGCAGAAGGCCAATGATCAGTTCGAAGGCAAGGACCCGTTTGTGCTGGGCCTGTTGGCGCAGGCGTACGAAAAATCAGGCGACAAGGCGCAGGCGATTGCGTATTACAAGAAGGTGCTGACGATTAACCTGCACAATCCGACGAATGCCTTTGCGCGGCCGCTGGCGGAAAAGAAGCTGGCGGAGCTGAAATCTTAGTTGGAGCGGTTCATGCCTCTCCGGCGGAGTCGAACATGCCAGATGCCGTGCTATACCGAATTGGAGTATGCTGTGGGGCGTCCTTCCGCGGTAGGGCTGTCTTATGGCGACGTACTCTTCTGATCCGGAAAGTCGCCCAGAGTTTCGGTTCTGGTTACTCACCCGAAGAATTCTTGCCTTCACTCTCCCCTGGATTGTTCTCTCACTGTTGAGTGCGGTAGCGGCGGCCGCACAGTCATTTCCCGCTGGTACGCAGGAAGCGCTGCCAAAATGCGAGGCGGTTGGCCAGGGAATTCCTCATGGCGAAGTTCTCCGCGGCGTATGCCGGTATGCCGCAACCCTTCCGCAGCGCATGCCGAACTTCACATGTGAGCAGAAGGCGTCGCGATATATCAACGATCAACCTGCCGATGTCATAACCGCTAAAGTCACCTATTCGAATGGAAGCGAATCGTACCGGGAGATAAAGTCGATTGGACGTCCGTTGAGCGAGGCCGTGTTGCTGAAAGTAGGCACCTGGTCTACCGGTCAGTTCGAAAGCGATGTGCGTGCTATTTTCGTTGGCGCCAACAAAGTAAGCTGGCAGTTCGTAGACAGCGAGAAGATCGGAGACCATTCTGCTCTGCTGTTCCAGTACCAAGTCGCCCATCAGGATGAGCCCTTGTGGCAGTTACACATGGGTGGGCAGGTTGCCGCCCCGCCCTACCAGGGGAAGCTCTGGATCGACAAAGAAACAGCGGCTCCGGTTCGGTTGGATATCACAGCCACGGAACTACCAGTCGATTTTCCGCTGATCAGTGCGGACGTGCGCATCAATTATGGAGATGTCCCGTTCGGCGATGGCTCCAGTTTTGTGCTACCCGTCAGTTCGGTGGTCAGCAGCACCGCACGTGCGGGCAGAAGGAGTCGAAATGTTCTGCAGTTCCAGGACTGTCACAGGTTCCGCGCCACCGCCCGCATAGTGACGCCCGACCACTGAAGGAGATTGTTATGCAAGCGAGATTTCCGACTCTCTCCATCGCCCTTCTGGCAGTTTGTCTCTTTTGCACAGGTGGATCGAGTTTTGCGAGCCAGACTGATCAGGCCAAATCGGCTGCGCCCGGTCAAGAGCACGGATTTTTGGTGGTAGAGCTAGCCAAAACCCTCAATTCTAGGAATCTGACGCCTGGCGCATCCGTCGAGGCCACTGTACAAGCCCGCCAAAATGGCATGAGCATTCCTCGCGGCTCGAAAGTTGTCGGTCACGTCACCGAGGTGAAGTCACGTTCGAAAGGCGATACGGCATCGGCCCTAGGAATTGTCTTCGACACCATAACCCCTCCCGCTGGCGCAAGTCCGACGCCGATCAAAGGAGTCGTGACGGCGGTCGCACCGAACCCGAACTCCGGTGTCAATAGCGGCGGAGGCAGCGTTGGTCCTCGAGGCCTGCTGGTCCCGGATGTGTCTGCCGGGTCTTACCCATCACACTCGTCTGTGCCTCTTCTAAATGAGGGATCGACCGGCGTTCTGGGAATCAAGAACCTGCAGCTCGGGGCCGATGGAGTGCTCACGTCAGATGGTAAAGAAATAAAACTGGAGAGGGGCACGCAGGTTCTTCTGAGAGTGACGATACCGTAGACTGCAACGTTCCGCCCGTGGGATTGCGAATCATCTTGCCGCGCCTTGCTCGCCTGATCATGATGCAAACGAAAACGCTTTTCGTTGCTGGTGAACTTGCCGGCCTTGGGTGGGAGTCCTTTATTTCACCTCTTTTATTCAAGCTCTTCGGCCAGCAGTTGCGCGGTGTGCTCGACCTTGATCTTTGCGCCATTCTTGTCCAGCCCGCCGCGAATCTGCATCACGCAGCCGGGACAATCCATCGCGACCGTGGCAGCGCCCGTGTCCTTGATGTTGGTCAGCTTACGCTCGAGGATGGGCGCAGAGATCTCGGGCAGCTTCAGCGAATAGGAGCCGCCCATGCCGCAGCACATATCGGCTTCATACATCTCAGAGATTTCGTAGCCGGCCTTGGTTAATAGCTCGCGCGGCGGCTCCGAAGCCCGCAACGTTCGCTTCAGGTGGCAGGAGTCGTGATAGGTCACCTTGCCAAGTTCCTTGCCTTGTTTGAAGGTCAAGCGGCCTTCCTCGACCAGTTTCTTCACCAGGCTTGAGAAGTCATAGACCTTGGCTGCCAACTGGCGCGCGTGCGGCAGCGACTCCGTTTTGCCGAGGCTCTCGAAGTTGGCGATGAAATCGTGCTTCAGTGCGACGGTGCAGGTGGGACAAGCCGAAACGACATACTGGACATCTTCCGTCAGCAGAGCATTGATGTTGTCTTCCGCGTTCTTCGCGGCGACTTCGTAGGCTCCGCTGAAGCGAGCGGGAGCACCGCAACACGTCTGGCCTTCGGGGAAGGTGACTTTAATGCCCGCCTTGTTCAGGATCTTGATCACCGATTCACCCATCTCCGGGTAAGCGAAATCGATCAGGCATCCGGAGTAGAAGGCGGCTTTCTCCTTGCACTCGGGCTGTTCAATTTTCGTGAAGTGGTCGCGTAGCGGTACGTCGGCAATCGCCGGCAGGCTGCGAAATTCCGTCATATCGGAAAGGAAGAACGGCAGGTGGCGAATGAAGCCGTCTTTCTTCAGCGGTTTCTGCGCCAGCGATGCGGTGCGCAGCATGGAGTGAAACAGGCGGCGATTGTTAACGACGGAGAAGATCGCTTTTTGCGCGATGGTCTGACCCTTCTCGACTGCGATGCGGCGCCGCAGTTCGAGGATCAGACCCGGTATGTCGATTTTGCCGGGACACATTTCGGTGCAGTTGCCGCACTGGATGCACAGGCTCTGGATTTCGTCGGACGCTTTCAGCGCGTCGAACCACGCGGTCAGGATGGTGCCGATGCCGCCGGTGTAGATCTTGCCGAAGACGTGTCCGCCGACCAGCCGGAACACCGGGCAGACGTTCAGGCATGACGCACAGCGAACGCATTGCAGCGCCTGCTTGAACTTCGGGTCGTGCGACATCTCGGTGCGGCGGTTGTCCATCAGGATGATGTGCAGCTGCTTGGGCGTGCCATCGGTGTTCGGCACCGGGCCGCTGATGATGGAGAGATAGCTGGTCAGCAACTGCGCCGTCGCGCTGCGCGGCAGCGCGGTGAGAATGGGAACGACATCGGCGAACTCGGCGACCAGCTTCTCGATGCCGACGATGGCGACATGGATCTTGGGCAGGGTGCTGACGAGCCGCGCATTGCCTTCGTTGGTGACGATGACCAGCGTCCCGGTCTCGGCGACGGCGATGTTCGCGCCGGTGATGCCCATCTCGGCGGCCAGGAATTTGCCGCGCAACTTGCCGCGCGCGAACGTTACCAGCTTCTTGATGTCGGGCGGCTGGCCTTCCTCGACCTTGTCGCTGAAGATGCCGGCGACTTCTTCCTTCGTCAGATGAATCGCGGGCATCACCATGTGCGATGGCCGCTGGCCGGCGAGCTGGACGATCCACTCGCCGAGATCGGTTTCGCGAACTTCGATTCCGGCTTTCTCCAGGAACGGATTCAGATGGATTTCTTCCGACGCCATCGACTTCGATTTCACGATGGTCTTAACGTCGTTCTTCCTGGCGAGGTCGAGGATGTATTCGCGCACCTTCGCCGGATCGTCGGTGCGAAACACCTTCGCGCCGCGAGACTCCATGTTCTCCGTAAAGCGATCGGTAAGTTCATCGAGATGCGAAGCGGCATAGCCCTTGCGCTCGGCGATCTGCGTGCGCACGGCTTCAAAGTCGACGCCTTCATAGGCTTTCGCGCGGCTGACGCGATAGGCCTCGGAAAAGCGGCCAAGCGCTCCGGTGAGGTTGGGGTTCTGCAGGGCGGTGTTGATGGACTCGCGAAATTCCTTGCGCATCAGTTCACACTCCCGGTCTCGTCGACGAACACGATGATCAGTTTTTCCGGGCCGTGCACGCCGATGGTCAGCACCCGTTCGATGTCGGCGGTGCGGCTGGGCCCGGTGATGAAGGAGATGTAGTTGGTCCGGCCGGGATGAACCTTGCTGAAGACTGCCGGCATGTCGGGAAGAATGCGACTGGTCTCCACGATGGCGATGTGGATGTTGGGCAGTGTCGAGACCAGGCGGCGCTCCACCGGCGCGGAATCCTGCACTAGCGAACCAGTCGAGGCCATCGCCCAGTCCAGCTGGCTGATGCCGATCTTCGACGCGGCAGCTTTTTCGCGCGTGACGTCAAAGGTCAGGCCGGGAACATTGGCGGCGAGCTGTTGTTTGTTCAACCCGCGCAGGAACGGGCAATCGGCCCAAACCGCATAACACGACGGCGAATCGGCGACGCCGGTTTCCTGCAGATACGTCAGGATGAATTCCAGCGCCGCGGACCTGGTCGGGAAACGATGGACTTCGGCGCTGACCGCCTCGGCGCGAAGTTTGAACTGATCAAAAGTGGCTTGCATGAAGGACTCGCTTTAGTCGCTATTCGCTGTTCGCGTTTCGCTCTTCGCCAGAGTCGCCGATGTGCTTTTGTAACGAAAAGCAAATAGCGAAGGGCGAATAGCGACCTTTCAGCATGACAGGCCGATGAACACGGCGCTGTGATGTTGATCGCTGGGGATTGTGAGGAGATCACAGGCGGGTTCGAGTTTCCAGTGGGCGAGATGAGCACAAGCTGGATCGTAAGCAGGGTTCAATACGTCCAAACGCAGCGCAAATTTGCATCGTCGCCATCGCGAGCGATCGGGGGATCTGCGGTTTAGAGCCTCGAGGGAAAAACAGATCCCTCGCCCGCCGAAGCGGGCACGTGGTGACAGTCTTCTGGTGCGTGCACCTTAGCCTGACGGGCAGCACGCGACGAGCCTCATCGAGTCAGGCTTCGAGTTTCGGTCACCGCGACCGCTCGAAACTCGAAGCCTGAAACTCGAAACGGCTAATGCACGACCAGGTGGGTGAACGGCGCCACGTAGGCCATCAGGAAGACGAATATGCCCACCAGACACGCCAGCGCAATGCTGTGCCAGAAGACGTAGCGCAAAATGTCGCCCTCGTGTCCATACCATTGTGTTGCGGTACTGGCGACGACGATGCTTTGGGCATCGATCATCTTGCCCATCACGCCGCCGGCGCTGTTGGCGGAGGCCATCAAGGTAGGCGGCAGGTTGACCTGCTGCGCCGTGATCTTCTGCAGACTACCGAACAGCACGTTAGACGAGGTATCGGACCCGGTGAGCGCCACGCCCAGCCAGCCGAGCAGCGTTCCGAAGAAGGGATAGAGGTGACCGGTGCGGGCGAATGCCAGACCCATGGTTGCGTCCAGGCCGGCATAGCGTGTCATGAAGCCGATGGCCATCATGGCGGCAATGGTCAGCAGCGAGTACCTCACCTTGAAGATCGTTCGACCGTAGATGGTAAAGATCTTCGGAATGCTGAGCCCCATTACGAGGCCGGAGATGATGGCGGCCAGCAAAATGCCGGAACCGGTCGCACTGATCCAGTTCAGACCGAAGACTGCCGGCTCTTTCGCCGGCTTGGGAACGACAGGCGGAACGCGTTCGGAAAGCTTATCCAGGCCGGTGACCACGAACTGCGGATTGGTGATTTTGCTGGGCGGGGTGTGCCACGTCGCCATCGAGGTGAACACCTTCTCCGGCGAGTTCATGATCTTCTTGCCGGTCTGGGTGCCCCAGATGAAAACGATCAGGCTGAGAATCACCCACGGAACCCAGGCGCTCATGACCTCCGAGCGGCTGTAACCGTGGTCAGCGCGATGGTCTGTCTTGGCTTCCTCACCTTCGAAGGTCCAGACTTTCTTCGGATGCCAGAAGAAGAGGAAGATCACCAGACAGATCATGGAGACCACGGACGCGCCAATATTGGCCAGCCACGGTCCATGCACGTTGGAGATCAACACTTCGGGAATGGCGAAGGTCACGCCGGCCACAAGAATCGCCGGCCAGATTTCCATCATGCCACCCCAGCCCGCAAACGCGCAGATCAGCCAGAAGGGCACCAGGATGCAGAAGGGACCGAGAATGCGGCCCACGATTGCGCCCAGGACGGTTTCGCTGTAGCCGGTGACTTTGGCCAAAGCGATGATCGGCGTGCCCAATGCCCCGAAGGCGACTGGAGCAGTGTTGGCGATCAGCGACAAGCCGGAGGCCTGCAGCGGCGGGAAACCTAATCCGATGAGCAGTGCAGCGGTTACCGCGACGGGAGTGCCGAAGCCCGATGCGCCCTCAAAGAACGCCCCGAAGCAGAAGGCAATCAGCAGCAGTTGCAGGCGGCGGTCCTGGGTGATGCCGGTCATGCTGTGTTGCAGCACCTTGAAGCGTCCGGTCTCCACCGTGAGCTGATACATGAAGATGACATTCAGCACGATCCAGCCTATGGGGAACAAGCCGTAGCCGGTGCCGTACACGGCGGTCACAGCCGCCAGCCGGGCTGGCATGTGGAAGGCGAAGATCGCGACAATCAAAGCGGTCGCCAGGCCCATCAGGGCCGCATAGTGCGCTTTGGCATGGCCCAGCGCCAGGCTGCCCAGCAACACGATGACGGGCAGCGCGGCGATCAAAGTGGAAAGCCACCAGTGTCCGGTGGGATCGTATCCCTGCGACCAGGGCGCCGTAAGTGTCGGCATTTTGAGGATGATGGTGGCAACAATTGCCGCAATGATGACAAATATGATGGAGACGACGGGGCTCCCCGTTGGGGGAGCTGGTTTCGCCGGCGTGCCGGCAGGAGCGGAACGTGGGGCGGTAGTACTCATAGAATAATCACCGATGCCTGCTACTTGGGCAGGCCTTTCTTTAGCAACCAGCAATTAGCAGCTAGCAATGAATACGCAGCAATCGGCATCCCGCACTCGCCGCTGAACCTTCACACCGGTACGCTGACGAGGATGCGAACATAGATTTCCCGGGATGAGAAAGCCAGCTGCTAGTTGCTAATTGCTGCTTGTTCAGCAACACGCAATTTTTGCTTCTTTCGTGACCGGGCCGAAGGCCTCTTCCGGAATCGGCACGCCGTGCAAAGTCTTCCAGCAGCGCCTTCCGGACTCGATGAGCACCAGAACCACGCCAACCACAAAGATCACCATCAGCGTGGAGTCGAGATATCCCTGGAAAGCCTTGCCGGGCTGATGCGCCAGTGGCCAGTAAATGTTCTCGATCGACAACACGCCTGCGGTCAGCGTCGTGACACCCACGAAGCACATGGGGATCGCCGTGATCCAGGCGTACTTCGCTTTGCCCATGTTGATGATGAACGTGGTCATGACGGCGAGAGCGATGGTCGCCAGCAACTGATTGCCGGTGCCGAACAACGGCCAGATGGTGGAGATGGTGCCGGTGTAAATCAGGTATCCCCAGCTCATGACCACGACGGCCGAAGTTATCAGGTTGCCGGGCAGCCACGCGGTGTTGCGAAAGGGCGCATGGACTTTGCCGATCAGTTCATGCAGGACGTAGCGCGCGACGCGGGTACCGGTATCGACTGTGGTCAGAATGAACAGCGCCTCGAACATGATGCAGTAGTGATACCAGTAGCTGGTGAGCGTCTTCATGCCGGGCAGGCCCTTGAAGATCTGCGCCATGCCGACAGCGAGCGAGACGGCGCCGCCGGTGCGGCCGGCGAGCTTCTCGCCAACTTCCGCGGAGATCGCGTTAAGGTTCACAGTGTTCATGCCGAGTTTGGCAAAGACGGCGGGCGCGGCGTTAATCGCGAAGTAGTCGCCGGGATACATCGAACAGGCGGCAATGAGCGCCAGCACCGCAACCAGGCCCTCGCACATCATGGCGCCGTAACCGATGAAGCGCGCGTCGGTCTCCTTCCACAACATCTTCGGCGTCGTGCCGGATGAGATCAGGGCGTGGAATCCGGAGATGGCGCCGCAGGCGATGGTCACGAACAGGAAGGGGAAGAGCTTGCCCTTGATGATCGGGCCGCCGCCGTGAATGAACTGGGTAACGGCCGGGAACTGAATGTCGGGATGAACGATGAAGACCCCGAGCACGAGCAAGGCAATCGTCCCCAGCTTCATGTAAGTGGAGAGATAGTCACGCGGCTCCAGCAGGAACCATACCGGCAGCACCGACGCAATGAAACCGTAGATCGCCATTGCGTAAACGATCTGGTGAGGCGTAAAGGTCAGGAGGTGAGCTGAACCCGAAGCGGCGAAGGTCTTCCCGCCAATCACGGCCCCCAGCAGAAGGACAACACCAATAATGCTGGGACCCGCGATCTTGATCTTGCCCGGGGTGCTCTTGAACATGTACAGCCCCATGAAGATTGCGATCGGGACGGTCATGCCGATGGTGAACACGCCCCAGGGACTGTTGGCCAGCGCGTTGACGACCACGATGCCAAGACCGGCCAGTGTCACCAGCAGGATGAACAGCAGCGCGATCATCGTCACCAGGCCGGCGTAAGGTCCGACTTCGGTGCGCGCAACGTCGGCCAGCGAGCGGCCCTTGTGGCGGACCGATCCCACCAAGACGGTGAAATCATGAACGCAGCCGGCAAATACGGCTCCGACCAGGATCCACAAGAATCCGGGAGCGAAGCCGAATTGCGCCGCGAGCGTGGGACCAACGAGCGGCCCCGCACCGGCTATGGCGGCGAAGTGATGTCCGAAGAGCACCCACTTCGGCGATGGCACATAATTGTGGCCGTCCTCATAGATGTGCGAGGGGGTGGTCCGGCTGTCATCCAGGGCGAGGACTTTAGCGGCAATGAACGCACTGTAAAAACGATAGCCGAGGGCAAAAACGCAGAGTGTCCCCAGCATAATCGGAAAGGTGTTCACACAAGCCTCCAGGCGTGAACCCTCTTGCTGGTGGTCAGCTGGGCGGGGACGATCCTGGCCAGGTCCAGCAAGTGAACTCGCGAAGTTTCGCGAATGTTAACACGTCCTGCGGTGCACTCCAAACAATAGCTGCCGCGCCGGAAATGGGGAGTGACATGTGTCACACAGGAAGGTGACTACTACCATTTTCGGCCTCCCGCCCGGGCCACCTTGACTTCAACGGGGCGGCAGCTTCTAATTCCACCAACCGGGCGAGCTGTTGCATGCCGCAGCTCTGGGGTACCCGAGCGCCATGTGTGGGCCAAGCCGACCTAAGAAATGAGCATGGACCATTGTCCTCGGTGACCTACCGCTCTCTCCAGGAGGATCGTCAATGTCAACTTCGGGCTGGCTCGATCCGTTCGCCAGCGATCCCGTCGCAGCGGCGCGCCAGCGCTCGCAACAGATCAGGTATTTCGGCGCGGGAATGTTGTTGCTGGTGGCCAGCGCCCTGGTGTGGCCACTTCTCGGCCGGGGCCTTTCGGGCCTGCAGTTCATGCCGCATGAGTTCTGCTATCTGGGCAACAGCACGCTGATTAGCGTGAACCTTGTTTCCGACCTGCTGATCGGTATCTCCTACGTCGTCATCTCGCTGACTCTGGTTTACCTGGTACGCGCCAGCAAGGGAGGTATTCCCTTCCACTGGATGTTTCTTGCTTTTGGCACTTTCATCATCGCCTGCGGCGGCACCCATTTTATGGAGGTCGTCACCCTGTGGTATCCGGTTTACTGGATATCGTCTTACGTTAAAGTCATCACCGCGGTCGCGTCGGTGGCGACCGCAATTGCACTTCCCCTGGTGCTGCCCACGGTCCTCAAGAACATTCAGAGCTGGCGGCTGTCGGAAGCCAGGGCAGTCGAGCTGGTCAGTGCGAACCGGGAATTGAGTGCCGCCAATGAGAAGCTTCAGGAACTGGACCGGCTGCGGCGCCGCTTTGTTGCGCAGACGGCAGCCAACATCGGCGACTGGGAATGGGACATCCGCACCGGAAGAGTGCGCTGGTCGCCGGAAGTGGCGAACATGCACGGCATGGCCCCTGGCGCCTTTGGCCGCACGTTTCAGGATTGGGCCCAGAGCGTACATCCCGAGGACCGCGAGCGCGCCAAAGCCATCGCGCTGGCCGCGGTAGAAGACCACATCGAGTACGACAACGAATATCGGACGATGCGGCCCGATGGCGACTTCAATTGGGTGGTGGTGCGCGGCGCCGTCGAGTACAGCAGCACCGGCGAGCCTCTGCGCATGATCGGCATGTGTATGGACATCACGGATCGCAAGCGGACCGAAGAGACGCTGCGCAAGACCGAGAAGCTCGCCGCCACCGGCAGACTGGCGGCCACCATCGCCCACGAAATCAATAATCCGCTCGAGTCGGTGATGAACCTGATCTTCCTTGCCCGCGCCGAGAACGTGCCGGAAAACTGTGCGCGACTGCTGGACATGGCCGACCACGAATTGCGCCGTATCGGGCACATTACCCGCCAGACCCTGGGCTTTTATCGCGGCGCGGCTTCGCCCGGCGTACTGGATTTGTCGGAGATTCTGAGCAACGTGGTGGACATTTTTCGCGGCAAGCTGAACTCGCGGCACATCGACGTCACGATCGAATCGGTCCGTCCCGTTTCCTGCTACGGCGTTTCGGGCGAAATCCGGCAGGTGTTTTCCAACCTCCTGAGTAACGCCATCGACGCGTCGGCATCGCACTCCAGAATCAGGATTCGTCTGAAGCAGGTCGGTGATCTGGCGCAGGTGACCATCGCCGATCAGGGAGTGGGCATTGCGCAGGAGACCCGCAAGCAGATCTTCGAGCCGTTCTTCACCACCAAGAAGGATGTCGGCACCGGCCTCGGACTCTGGGTGAGTCGGCAAATCATCCAGAAGCACAATGGAAGTATCCGCTTCCGTACGCGTACCGGAACTGTGGCAAGCGGAACCGTCTTCCTGGTGCAACTGAGCCGGGGCGAGACAGCGTGCAGCACCGCGGCGTAGCACCCATGGCGCTACAGCAACAAGGTCAGCAGCATGACGGCGTCGGTTCGGGCGTAGACCGCGTGCGAAAGATTGGCCTCCATATAGAGCCACGATCCGGCTGACAACTCCTTCTCTTCCCCGTCGAGGCTGAAGCGCACCTGGCCGGCTACGATCTGAACGATGGCAGGCGAGGCAGCGGTGTGGCGCGACAACTCCTGACCGCCGGCAAGCCCAAACAGCACGACCTTGACCTTCGCATCCTGATGGATGGTGCGGCTCAGGGTTCCGTCTTTGGGAATGTTGAGTTCCTGGCGCAGGTCTTCAAGAACCATGCAGCTGGGCATGGGATTCTCCGCCAGCGATGATATCTCACCGCGTCGCTGGCTCTACGGGCGGCTGACCTCGGCGGGGTACGGATCGGGCTGGTGCTGTATCTTCCTCCACACCAGCGGAACGAACTCGTTGAACGCATTGGAGAGTGCGCGGCCGCCGAAGCCCTCGCCGCTGCGAATCAGCGCGTGCTGCCAATCCGACTCGCTGGGCTCGCGCCAGGTGTTCGAGAGAAAGTTGTTGCCGAACTCGGCGAGGAAGCGCGCATAGGCGAGGTGGCGTTCGCCGTCGCGACCATAGGCGCGAAAGGTGAGATCAACCACGTTCTTCGTGCGTTCTCCAAAGCTCTGATGGATGGTGTGAAAGTAACGCGGATCTTCGCCCCAGATCGCGCCCAGCCCGGCATCGAGCGCGTTGCCCGTCGAGATGCCTGTCAACCGCATGCCGTAGCGCTGCCCGAACCCGACCCAGTGCGTTCCATATTCATGAGGCGAATCGGTTGCGGTTCCGAAGCCCGCGGAGAAAAGTCCGCCCGTCAGGCTTTTGGGACCGGCGGTGGCGCGCAAAAACCAGGTCAGTCGCTGGTTGCCGGTGATGGGCACATAATCAGCCGGCGATTTCGGCACCGCGTTGACGTAGTGCACAAGCGTACGTTCACGCTTCGTCCCCAGACGCTCCCCATCCGGCGAGGGCGATTGTGCCATGGCAGGAGTAAGGGTTATTGCGAAGCAGGCGAATGCGATCAGCCGCCGCGCAGCGGTTTTCGGTTTTCGGATTCTCGTCAATCCCACTCCCGCGGAGGAACTCTCCTCTGTTGGAAGGGAAAACGCTCTTGTTGGTTTCCTGTGAGGCGTCCTGAACTGGACGGATCAGTGGTAAGGATAAAAAATGAAGAACATCAGTGACAGCGCGGTGAGCACCCACAGACCGGATTTGAGATGGTGGGGCTTGCCGGCGACGAGTTTGCAGATGGGATAGAGGACGAAGCCGGCGCAGATACCGATGGCGATATTGAAGGTGAACGCCATCAGCGTAACCACGGCAAAAGCAGGAATCGATTCGCTGAAGTCAGCGAAATCGATACGGGTGATCGGCTCCAGCATGAACAGACCGACCAGAATCAGCGCCGGACCGTACGCCTGCGCCGGAATCGCGGCTACAATCGGCGCGAAGAAAAGTGTCAATAGAAAACAGCTTCCCGTGACCAGCACGGTGAATCCGGTCCGCCCGCCGGCTTCGATTCCCGTCGCCGATTCGACATAAGCGCCCGAGGTCGTCGTACCCAGCGCGGGCGCGACGCAGGTCGTAATTGCGTCCACCAGCATCGGCTTTTCAATCTGCGGCAGTTGCCCCTCGGCATCGAGAAAGCCGGCGCGCGCCGACACCCCGATCAGTGTTCCCATGGTATCGACGAACACCATAATGAAAATGGTCAGCACGACCGGAAAGGCTCGCCAGCTGAGCGCGCTGTGAAAATCAAGCTGCCACAGGATTGGCCGCAAACTCGGCGGCAGGCTGACCAGCCGATGCGGAGCGGCCGCAACCTTCACCACAAAGGCCAGCACCGCCGTGATGAGTATGCTCAACAGAATTCCACCGGGCACCTTGCGGATAAGGAAGATCGCCAGCAGCACGATGCCGAACATCGCCACCAGCACCGGGGTCGAGGTCAGCAGACCCGCGCGTACCGGAGCGCCGGGCACGCCCAGCCGCACGAGGCCGGTTTCGTTCAGCCCAATGAACGTAAGGAACAGTCCCATGCCGACGGCAAAGCTGTAGCGCAGCGAGGTCGGCACGCCGTCGACGATCCAGCGGCGCAGATGCAGCACGGTCAGAACCACAAACAGTGCGCCCGCAAGAAAGATTGCCGCCAGCGCCGTCTGCCATGGGATTCCGAGCACTTTCACAACCGTGAATGCGATGAAGGCGTTTTCGCCCATATATGGCGCGATGGCGAAAGGACGGTTGGCATAGAACGCCATCAGGTAGCAGCCGAATGCCGCCGCCAGCACGGTCGCCACGAACGACGGCCCTTCCGGTATTCCGGCCGCGGAAAGGATCGCCGGGTTAACTACCACAATGTAAGACATCGTGGTGAAAGTCGTTATCCCCGCGACGAATTCCCGCCCCAGCGAGGTGCCGTGATGATCGAAGGCGAAGAAGCGGCTGATCGCACTGGAGGGAGTGTTGCGGGCGGTAGGCAAGCTAGCGGCTGACATGTGGCAATTGGCAGTTTGCACGCGCCGCACCGCTGTTGGCAACAGGCCCGGCACCAAGATGCCGAACTAGCAAATTGGTACGGAATTACCGCTCAACGTTGCAAGTAGCTGCACTATCCCGTAACAATGTCAACGTAAGCTTATGAATTCGTTAAACCAGCCTCTGGAATCAAACGTGCCCATATTCGGACAGAGTTTGGCCAAAACTCAGACTCCGGAGGAAACATGCGCGTCAAGACCCTGCTCATCATTGCCGCCGCCACTGTCCTGATGTTGTGCGCGCCAATGACATACGCTCAAAACCTGCTTACTAATGGCAGCTTCGAAACCGGCGACTTCACCGGTTGGACCACCGGCGGAAACTTCGAGTTCACCGAGGTCACCACCGGTGCCTATTACGACTACACTGGCGCCGAGGATGGCCTCTACTACGTCGTGGCGGGACCGGTTGACAGCCCGGGGTCCATCAGCCAGAGCTTTAGTGACAATGCCGGCAGCCAGTACACCTTTAGCTTCTGGCTCGCCGCAGTCGGCGACGATCCCAGCAGCATCTCGGTCAATTGGAACGGTACCACCGTTTACAGTGCGAACGATCCCAACACCGGCGGCCTCTGGCAGCAGTTTAGCTTCAGCGAGACCGGAACTGGTCATGACACTATCAGCTTCTCGTTCGAGGACAATCCCGGCTACATCGCTCTGGATAATGTCAGTGTTTCGCCGCAGAGCGGCGGAACGGTCCCCGAGCCTGGCAGCCTTCTGCTGATGGGTTCCGGCGTGCTGGCTATGGCGGGCGTGATTCGCCGCAAGCTCGGCCGATAACTTCAGCTCTTTTCGGAAGGAAATAAGGGGGCACCTCCCTGGGGTGCCCTTTCTTTTCATCTGCCTGCAGATTCTCCTGTTACGATTTCTCTTCCTTGTAACCGCAATAACCTGCACTTCTACCGCGACAACGTCAACGTAAGTTGATGTATCTACGAGGTCAGGGCTGGAGAGCAACGTGCATAGTCACCAGTGGAATTTTGGCCAAAGCTTCAGACTCCGGAGGAAACATGCGCATTAAGACCCTACTGATCATTGCCGCGGCGACCCTCCTGGTGTTGTGCGCGCCAATGACCTTTGCCCAGAACCTTATTACCAACGGAAGTTTTGAAACCGGTGACTTCACCGGCTGGACCACCGGCGGAAACTTCGAAGACACCGAAGTCGTTTCCGGTGCGTTTTACGACTACACCGGAGCGGAAGACGGCAACTTCTACGCCGTTTTGGGTCCGGTCGGAAGCGATGGCACCTTGAGCCAGACGTTCAACGACCAGGCTGGCGCGCAGTACACCATCAGCTTCTGGTTGGGTTCGGTCGGCGACGATCCCAGCGATTTCAGTGTCATGTGGAACGGAAACACTCTGCTCAGTTTGACGGATCCGAACACCGGCGCCGGTTGGACGCAGTTCACCCTGCAAGCATTGGGTACTGGTAACGACACCCTGACGTTCAGCTTCCGTGACGATCCTGCTTACATAGCACTCGACAACATATCGGTAAGCGAGTCCAGCGGTGGAACGGTTCCTGAGCCTAGCAGTATTCTGCTGATGGGTTCCGGGGTTCTGGCCATGGCGGGCGTCATTCGTCGCAAGCTCGGACGATAACCTGGCTGGCTTATCGCGTATCGCATTCAGCGCTTTCGCACCGCAGGGGCACCCAACCAGGTGCCCCGGATTTTTGTCTTCCCGCCGCCAAGCGCCAATAGCATTCGCCGTGCGAAACTGCTTTGGTGGCTGATTCCCCACAGTCCAGCTCCGGCGCGCCGCTGCGTTTGCCATTTCGCGATCCTGAGGCGGCCGAGCGCAGCCTGGTACACATTTGCCGGCTTGTGCCGACTGGGGTGTACGGGTCTCTGGTGGCGCTGCTGCCGGCCTCGCCTGCTGCCGACGCGGTGGTAAATCAGTTCGAGCGCCTGACCGAAAGTTCGACCGCCGAACTTCTCACCCTGCTCGACAAGCACCCTTCCCTGGTCCATTACGCCGTCGTCGTTTTCGGCTACAGTGCCTGGCTGGGCGAGACGCTCATCCACAACCCCGACCTGTTCTACGCGATGTTGCGCGATCGCAGCCTTGACCGCAGTCATTCTCGTGAGGAGTTCCAGGAAAGCTTCGCCCGCATGAGGTCTCGCTCCTTCGAGACCGACACCGCCGCTCTGCTGGCCCGCTTCAAGCGCCGCGAATATGTCCGCATCATGCTGCGCGACGTGCTCGGGATTGCGCCCCTGGCCGAAACCACCGCGGAGATTTCCGCGCTCGCCGATGTGCTGATCGAAGAAGCGCTCCGCGAGGTACAGACGCAACTGCAGCATCGCTTCGGCTCACCGCAGGCTCTCGATCCACAAGGCCGCATGATCGACGCGCGTTTCGCTGTACTCTCGCTCGGCAAGCTGGGCGGCAACGAACTGAACTACAGCTCCGATATCGACCTCCTGTTCCTGTACGACGGTGGCGAGGAGCCGGCGGGAGCCGAGATCTCCAATCGCGAATACTTCATCCGCATGGCGCAGCAGGCGACCGAGATACTTTCGCGGCATACGCGCGAGGGCCCGGTGTTTCGCATCGATCTGCGGCTACGGCCGCAGGGCAACGAAGGCGAGCCGGCAGTGCCATTGACGCACGCGCTGCACTATTACTCGCGGGTGGCGCACGATTGGGAGTTGCAGGCGATGATCAAGGCGCGACACTCGGCCGGAGACTTGGGTCTGGCGCGCGAGTTCATTCGCGCCGTGCAGGTCTACGTCTACCGGCCGGAAGTTAACTTTGTCGCCATCAAGACAGCGCTGGAGACGCGCGAGAAGATCGGCAGCCATCGCCGTCGCAGCCTGCTGAGACCGCTTAATCCTGGTCCTCCAAGCGGCGCCGGTTCGGCGGCGGCCGGGGTGCAGGCGGGCATTGACGTCAAAATCGATCGCGGCGGCATTCGCGACGTCGAGTTCCTGGTGCAGTGCCTGCAGCGGGTGTATGGCGGAAGCGAATCCTGGCTGCGCTCGCGCGGCACGCTGTTTGCTTTGCAGAAGCTGCACGACAAGGAACACATCAGCGGCAAGGACTTTCACAACCTCACCAACGCGTACGAATTCCTGCGCAATGTCGAGCACCGGCTGCAGCTGCGGCACGGGCAGCAGACGCACCGCTTACCGCAGTCACGCGCCGAACTGGAGACCCTGGGGCGCAGCCTGACTCGCGAGGGTACGGTGCCCCTGACGCCGGAGGAATTTGTCGCTCATATCCAGCGGCGCATGGCCGCCGTCGCCGAGATCTATCAGCGCGTGATCTATCGCGAGCAAAGCCATGACCCGGGCGGCACTGACTTCCAGCTTTCGCCGGAGGCGGCGGCGACGCCGGAGAGCACCTACAGCCAGATGATGCAGCGACTGGCCATCGATTCCCCCCGCCTGCGGGAAATTGCTTCGCGCAGCGATCTGTCGCAGCATGCGCGGCGCAATCTGGACCGCTTCCTCAGCTCCGCGGGGACGACGTCCGAGCGCTATGGCGCGGTGCTGCGTTCAGCCGATGCGGTCGAGCAGGCACTGACCATCTTCGAGTTCAGCGAGTTTCTCACCGACATTCTGGTGCGGCATCCGGAAGAGGTTTCTCTGCTGGAGCAGGTTCTGGAGGAATCTGAGACCGGCGAAGGCGGCCTGTTCGCAGAACGTGCAGAGAAGCCCGTCCAGCCCGACGATCCGGTGTTCAGCTTCGTCGCACACGGCAAAATCGACCGCGCCGAGGCGATGTCGATTCTGCGGCGGCATTACCGGCGGCGCGTCTTCGTCTCCGGCGCGCTCGACCTGTTTCAGTTGCGCAACGTCTTCGATTCGCTGAGTGACAACACTGCGGCAGCGGACGCGGCGATGCAGGCTGCCCTGGCAATCGCGGGTGCGCCTCCGGGATTCGCCGTGATGGCGCTGGGGCGACTGGGCGCGCAGGAGTTCGATCTGCTCTCCGACGCCGACGTTGTCTTTGTGTGCGAGGAAAGCTGCAACCGCGACGAAATACGCCGCGCCGCGGAACATTGGATGGAGGCGTTGACCGCGTATACGCGCGACGGCACCGTATTCTCGGTTGATCCACGATTGCGGCCCCGCGGACGCGAAGGCGAGCTCGTCGTAACTCCATCCCAACTGGAGACGTACTTCCGCGACGAAGCCCAAGCCTGGGAGGCCCTGACCTACCTGAAATTGCGCTGGCTGGCCGGCGATAAGGCAGTGGCGCAGCGCGCGCTGGAGGTGGTGCAGAGAGGGATCGCCGCGCTGGCCGCGCGCCCCGATTTTGCCGCGGAGTTGACGGAGCTTCGGACGCGCCTGGAACGCAGCGAGAGCACGCAGAACCTGAAAACCGGTCCCGGAGGCGTGTACGACATTGACTACCTTGCCGGCTTATTGCAGGCGCGGCATCAGCTTTGGCAGGCGAGCAATCTGATGTACCGGCTGCGGCTGTTGTGCGATCACGCGCTGATTCGCGAAGACGAGTATGAACAACTGGCGGAGAACACACGATTTTTTCGGACGGTCGAGCACGTCATCCGGCTGGTGACCGGACGCTCGCGCAAGTGGCTTCCCGTGGCGGAGCATCCGCGGCGTGCTGTTCAAAAGCTGCTTTGGAGAGTGCTGTCTGGCGAGGACAGCTTCGATCCGGAGATGCGGCTTGCGGAAGTGATGCGGCAGACGCGGGAGATCTATTTACGATATGCGGAGAAGGGCTGATTGCCAGCCAGATCACGGATGTGCGTGACTCACACGTATGTGTGACGCGTGAACATGGCTTTTCATTGAACCTCACAGCCGCTGGTGATAGCTTAAATAAGTTCGGTGTAAGGGTAGTGAGCGTTTCCAGGCCGGACGTGGGACAACCTGCGGCAGCCTGGCCCTACAATGGCTGCTTTCATCCTGGTGATTCAGAACGCGGTACGACCGGTTCTACGCCTGCTCCTCTTCCGACGCTTAATTCCTCTCTATCGCAAATTCGAGGTGATTCGTGACGGCTTCTTATAACGGAATCCCGCTGCCCTCCAGCGGAACAAAGATCACGTTCGACAAAAATTTCGTCATTCCTGATAACCCGATCATCCCCTTCATTGAAGGCGACGGCACCGGGCGCGACATCTGGAAGGCGTCGGTGCGGGTGTTCGACGCCGCGGTTGAGCTTGCCTACAACGGCAAGCGCCGCGTGGCCTGGTATGAGGTTTTCGCCGGCGAGAAAGCGATGGACCGCTTCAAGACCTGGCTGCCGGACGATACGGTCGCCGCATTTCGCGAGCTGCGTATCGGCATCAAAGGCCCGTTGACCACGCCCGTCGGCGGCGGCATCCGATCGCTGAATGTGGCGCTGCGGCAGATTCTCGATCTCTACGCTTGCGTCCGCCCCGTGAAGTATTACCAGGGTATCCCCTCGCCGGTGAAGCATCCGCATCGCATGAACATGGTGATCTTCCGCGAGAACACGGAAGACGTTTACGCCGGCATCGAGTGGAAGCAGGGTACGCCGCAGGCCAAGGAACTGATCGATTTCATCAACCACAAAATGCTGGCCGGCACGAACAAGCGCGTGCGCGAGGATTCCGGCGTCGGCATCAAGCCCATCTCCATCACCGGGACCAAACGCCTGGTGCGCATGGCCATCAAATATGCGCTGGCGAACCATCGCCAGGCCGTCACCCTGGTCCACAAGGGCAACATTCAGAAGTTCACCGAGGGGGCATTCCGCGAGTGGGGGTATGAGCTGGCCACGCAGGAATTCCGCGATGCGGTGATTACCGAACGCGAGAGCTGGATCATCGAGAACCTCGACAAGAATCCCGGCCTGTCCATCGAGGAAAACGCCAAGCTGGTTGAGCCCGGCCTGGAGTTCGCGCCGCAGGACTTCCGCGATGCGCTCTATAAAGAAGTACAGGGCGTGATCGACAGCATCTACGCCACGCATGGCCACGGCGCATGGAAGCAGAAGCTGATGATCAACGATCGCATCGCCGACAGCATCTTCCAGCAGATCGTCACCCGCGCCGATGAGTACTCGGTGCTGGCGACGCCGAACTTGAACGGCGACTACATCTCCGATGCCGCGGCAGCGCAGGTTGGCGGATTGGGCATCGCCCCCGGCGCCAATATCGGCGATCAGCACGCGATCTTCGAAGCCACCCACGGCACCGCTCCGAAGTATGCCGACAAAGACATCATCAATCCGGGATCGGTGATGCTTTCGGGCGTGATGATGTTTGACTTCATGGGCTGGCACGAAGCCGCGCGGCTGATCGAGAATTCGCTGGAGCAGACCATCCAGCAGAAGAAGGTCACCTACGACTTCGAGCGCATGCTGGAAGGTGCGACGAAAGTAAAGACCAGCGAGTTCGCGTCGCACATGATCCAGAACATGGCGCCGGTGGCAGCGGCAGCGAGGTAAACTCGCGCAAGACGGCTGGAACGGCCACATTTGACACTTCGTATCGGGGCACGGCTTGAGCCTGCAGCGGGATTCAATGCGTGCCCTGATCAAACCGGATTTCAAATCGTTTGATCATTTCCCGTGGAGGATTTTGCATTTATGCGTAAGAAAGTAACGGTTGTTGGCTCTGGCAATGTGGGAGCGACGGCGGCCCACTGGCTGGCGTCGAAAGAACAAGCCGATGTGGTCCTGATCGACATTATTGAGGGTGTCCCACAGGGTAAGGGTCTGGATCTGCTCGAGGCCATGCCCATCGAGAAACGCGACTCTTATGTTCTAGGCACCAATGATTATGCCGACACCGCCAACTCTGACATTGTGGTAATCACGGCCGGCATTCCGCGCAAACCGGGTATGAGCCGCGACGATCTGCTGCACACCAACTACAAAATCATGAGCGATGTGGTCGGCAAGGTGACACAGTACTCGCCCGACTGCATTCTGATCATCGTCTCCAATCCGCTGGATGCCATGGCGCAGGCGGCTTACAAGCTGAGCGGCTTCTCGCGCAATCGCGTGATCGGCATGGCCGGCATTCTGGACTCGGCACGCTTCCGTGCGTTCATCGCCCGCGAACTCGACGTCTCGGTTGAGAACGTGACCGCATTCGTACTGGGTGGGCACGGCGACACCATGGTCCCACTGCCGCGCTACTCAACGGTGGCCGGTATTCCAATTACTGAACTGATGGACGCGGCGACGATCGATCGTCTGGTGCAGCGCACCCGTGACGGCGGTGCTGAAATCGTGAAGCACCTGAAGACCGGCAGCGCCTATTACGCGCCCTCGGCGGCGGTTGCCGAAATGGTGGAAGCGATCCTCAAAGACAAGCGAAAGATCGTTCCCTGCGCGGCTTATCTGGAAGGCGAGTACGGCATCAAAGGCTTGTTCGTGGGCGTCCCCTGCAAGCTGGGCTCCAAGGGCATCGAGAAGATCCTGGAGATCAAGCTCACGCCGGAGGAGCACGCCGCACTGCAGAAGAGCGCCGACTCCGTGAAGGAATTGGTGGGGGTTATCGGCGTATAAATCGGCGTGCCCATAGCTTACACCTAGAGAGGCAGGGCTTTGCTCTTGCGCCTTGCGTCCAGCGAGAGCACGCCGGCTCCGGTGATCAGCAGAAAGACCAGCCCCAGCACCATGCTGAAGTCGGTGCGCGCCTCGTGCAGCATGCTCCAGAGGCCGGCCTTGGCCAGCATGGGGATCTTCGTTGTAACGATCGCAACGGAAATCACCGCCAGCAGCGGGATTGCGGCCAGCCGGGTAAAGAGTCCGATCAGCAGTAATGTTCCAAAGATAATTTCGACCGCACCGACAAACGGCGCCATGACCTGCGGCGACGGTATGCCGATTTTCTCGAAGCGTCCCACGCCCAGTTGCGCGGGAAACAGAAACTTCTGCACGCCCTCGGAGACAAACACCCAGCCCACGAGAATGCGGATCAATACCAGCGCCCGGGAAACGCGCGTCGCGTACTGCGCAGAGCCTTCTTGCATCGTCACTCCTTAGAGGCGACATCTGCCTTGCGCAATGAGACGGCAGGCCCGGCTGCGCGATAGCAACCGCCGCGAACTTTGACAATTTGTTGTCAATCGGACGCTATTTCGTTGCGATCATCAGGTTTGCCGGACCCGGCATGCGCACCCGCTTGGTCTCCTTGAATCCCGCTTCTTTCAGCCACGCCGTGTACTCGGGCTCGCTATAGCTCGCGCCCGCGCGCGTGCCGACCAGCATGTTCAAAGCAAACAACGCACCAAAACGCGGAGCGGTTTTGTCGGGCTCCAGCACGAAGTCGGAGATCACCACGCGTCCTTTGGGCGCCAGCGCGCGATAGGCCCGCTGCAACAGATCGCGATTTTGCTCGGGTGAGAACATGTGGCAGATGGCCGAGAGCAGCACCAGATCGTATTTGCCGGCGTCGAGCGGCGCGGTCAACATGTCGCCTGTGCGCGTCACGATGCGATCGTCCAGGCCGGCTTTGTGAATGTACTCCTGCGTGATCGGCAAGACTTCTCCGAGATCGACGATCTCGCATTCCAGGCCGGGATGCGCCTTGGCAAAAGCGATGGAGTACGCGCCCGAGCCGCCGCCAAGATCGAGCATGCGCTTCGCGCCGTCCACGTCCACCGCTTGCGCCATCGCTCGCGCTCGGCCACGCGCGTTGTGATCCATGGCGGCGATAAACGGCTTGGCCCAGTCCTTCGCATCGATTCGTGGTGCGACGCTGGTTCCTTCCTTCACCGCCTCGGTAAGCGTTGACCAGCGCTGCCATAGATTGGCAATGTGCAACTGGGCTGTGCGCGCGCTGTCGGGAGTTCCTTCCACAAAGAAGCGCGCCGCCACCGGCGAGTTGCGATACGTACCTTCTTGTTTCTCCAGCAGCTTCAGGCTGACGAGCACGTTCAACAGCATCTCGGTCGCGCGCGGAGCGCACTGAACCTTGCGCGCGATCTGCTCGGCTGTGCCCCCGGCGCCGACGGCGGTAAAGATGTCCAGCTCCAGCGCAGTCAGCACGGCGCGGCTGGGCATGAAGCCGCGAATCATCTCGACCACGTCGTCGGGCAGAACGCCCGCCGCATCTTTGGCCTTCAGCATCGCCAGATACTTCTCGCGATGCTCGATGATCTCCGCCTTCATCGCGGCGTAATCGTTGCGCTCCAGGCGCGAGACCTTCTGGCCATCGTGGAAATGGGCAGAGACAATCTCCTCCACCTCTGCGGGGCCGAGCTTCGTATACCACGTGCCTTCGGGGTAGACAATCATCACCGGACCGCTGTCGCAAAGGCCCAGACAGCCGCAACTGGAGACCTGCACCTCGTCGGCTAACCCGGCCTGCCCGAGCTCCCGATGCAGGGCCTCGAGGACACGGAACGATCCTGCGGCGGAGCAGCATGGAACGCCCTCCGGTTTCTCCTGCGTGCAGACAAAAGCGTGATAACGAAACGGACCCATGGAACCTCCAGTTGTCAATATCCGGTTGTCAGTTGGCCGATACTGAAGATTCATTTTCGGACAACGACGTCAGCAGCCCTAGTGCAAACGTCACAGTCGCCGGTGAGTCATCGCCGGTCATGACAGCACATGTACCAGCAAGCAAGACTGTTTGTCCTCGAACAGGACGTTCGCTAACCGACGCAGCATCGGCAGCCGACAACTGTTTTTCACCCAATCTTCATGGGCCCTTCATCGATTACGTGCCTTTTTGGTTAATACTACGCCTTGACAGCCGCCGCAGCTGCTCTATGATATTGGAAACATTTTAGGCCGGTTTTGTTTTGGCCACCGGACCATGCCAGAAACCTTCACATCGCGAGAGGTCGCAGAGCTCACTGGCATCAGCGCGCGCCAGTTGCAGTGGTGGGACGAGCAACGCATTGTGGTTCCTGCCCGCGAAGGTCATCGCCGGATTTATTCGCTGGAAGATCTCGCCGAAGTCGCCGTCATTTGCGAGCTGCGGCAACGCGGCTTTTCGCTGCAGAAAATCCGGCGCGTGCTTCGCTTCCTGCAAAAAGAGCTGGGCAAGCGGTTGGTGGAGACGGTTACGGCCGCGGCCGAGTACCACCTGCTCACGGATGGCCGTCACATTTATCTTGAGGATTCAGCCCGGGGCGTAGTGGACCTGCTGAAAAACGCGCGCCAGCCGATGTTAACGGTGTGCCTGAGCGACACCATCCAGCGGATGGTTTCACCCCTGCGGAGGCCGCCGAAGGGCGTCTCCCGCACAGGTCGCGGCAGCTCGCAGCATCAGCCATTTCGCGCCAAGGGGCGGATTTCCTCGGGTCGCAACGGTTCGGTCCGTCATCTTACCTTGCGAGCGGGCAAAGCTTCTTGACCCTGACTGAGGGTCTTGAGCCATCGCCAAGTTGCGATGGGTGGGGTACAAGGAGGGCACATGATCGGAGAACTTAGCGTGTTGAGCGAGTGGATCCCCGAACAGATGGAGCCTGGAACCATTTTCGTCTTGGAGAATGCCGGCGAAATGGGCGAAAAGGACGACCCCTTCTGGGCCGTGCTTTCCTGCCCTTCCTGCGGCCAGCTCGGGCTGGTCACGCGCAAGCAAATCAGCGGATTGCTGCCCGTGATCTGCGGCTCGGGCTCGTGCTCGGCGCAGTTCTTCATCCGCGACGAACAGATCGTGCCCCGCAAGCCAAATTAGAACCGTTGTCAGTTGTCGGTTGCCGGTTATCAGAAGGCCGAGTTTGCCCGCCCTCGCGACTCGAAATCAATGCTGGGGTCGATTACTTGTGGAATGGCGATTTATCAACAGCTACTGTCGCCACCATCTGAGAGTGCTGTTACGATAAGTCGATTTTGCGACAGTAATCACCTGCCCCGAGGACGCCCGTGAGTACATCTGCGACATCCCTCTGGGCCACAGAAACAGCAAAACCAAGAGAAATATAGTCGTCAGGAAGACGTATGACAACAGATTGGCGTCCCTTGCCACTCCCCAGACCTGCCCTGCACGGTCAGGGTCAGTACGGGTGACATATCGCAATATCCATTTGCCCTCAACCCACCACGATATGAAGAAACAGAGCGCCATCATAGTCACGGCGCTTGCTAGCATTATCCAGCGTGGATAAAGCCCAAGCCATATGAGAGTGGACTGACTGTGCCCATTAATTGGCCCTCCAGTCACTTGCATGGTATCCAATTTTGCTTTCAGAGCTGCTGCATCGTGAAAGTAAATGGATTCTAAGACGTATTTCAGTTCCCAGCTAAAGGCGGTCGCCAGCGGTAGTCCAGCGACAGCGGAGAGCAGGTTAGCCACCCCTACAACGCGAACTGATCGCCAGAAACCCACCCGCAACCGGCTCCGAGCATACAGAGACTCAATGACGACCACCGGAGCAAGCAGCAGTATGGTTATTGGCCATGCGAGAATCAACGTAGGGAATATGGCGTCGGCATACCCGGGAAACGGTCGAAGCGGCAGAAGCGCGACCACGCTTAATGATGACGGACAAATAGGCATCTGGCAGCAGTTTAGTCCTGCCCCAACGCGATGTTGGCGTTAACAGGCCATATCGCAAGTTACCCCGACACCATACACCCGGTTCCGTAACCTGTGATATGGCGATATTTCGACAGTTACGCTCTATGCTGACGCGGGGCAAGGCTTCACACGTCGAAATTCATCGCGTACAACGGGAAGAAGCAACAAGATACAAGCGGTGGTCTCTGTCACTTCACGCCAGCCGAACGAAAACGTGTGCTGCTTCAGTACCGCTAAGGCCAGTAAATCCAGGCTGACCGACACCACAATCGCAAGGCCGTTCAGCAATATTGCGGTCCACCAAGCCCAAGAGCGGCACCGCCACAATCCGATTGCGCTCAATATCCAGATCGCCGCGACGGCCGTCAAGACCGATGCTGAGACGGGAAGCATTCGAACATTGATGCTCGATTTACTCGGCAACTGGTGAATGCCACCCCCAATCAGCAGTCGAAACAGGATTGTCGCAGGAATCAGCAGTGCCGATGCACCGATTAGCTGGTTGATTAGGAGCAACAACATCAGTGGTCGCTCGCGCACTACCGCGACGAAGGCCACCCAAAAATCTAATCCGTCGCCGTGCTGTCTACTCATCACAACTTGAGGCCTCACGACCAACAACAAAAAGTTCAGCAAAGCGAGAGTGAACACCCCAATCGGCACACAATAAGCAGGGGATAGCTTAACGTCAGACGATGCGAAGCCAATCGCAACACCCGCAACACACACGATGTTTACTGCAACCGTACGTTTCCACAGGGGCCAGACGTCGAAACTCATCGAGTTGCCTTCAGGGGCATTCCATTTGTGAGTTGGCGAGAACAGGCGATATCACCCATAGTCCCACGCCAACCGGTTACTTACGATAAGGCGATATATCAACAGTTGCGCAATGAGGTTCCACAAATGTCTTTACAGTCAGTTATGTGGAACTCCCTGAACATTCTCCCGGGGCTCCCCGAAGTAGGTCTCGTAGAAATTCCACATGGTGCAGCCCCAGATGTATCCCGTCACGGGCCAGCAAAGAACTCCGATTATAACTTCGACCCCGTAGTCGATCGGTCGGCGCGGGAAGATGGGCTTGCTGAGGAACCAGTGCGTCGTCGCCAGAACGAACATGACACCACCGAACTGCAACACTCCAACGCGCCAGATGAAGTTCCTTTTTCCTCTGGCCTTTATTCTCTCCCAACGCCGCCGCTTTGCTTCGTTGGGCGGCTTGAAAAGCGAGCAGTACCATCGCCATGAGATCACAGGCACATTGTTGAGCATTCTTGCGGCAGTTTCAAGCTAAGTGTTGACATCACGCGATAGCAGAACTAATCGACTCTTGGCCGACCCTCGCGTAAACCGAGCACGTTGAGCCTGCCTTCTGTAACAATAGGGACATGTCTCGACTCATTCGCTTTGCCTCGTTGACTGCGATTTTCCTCGCCAGCATTGTCCAATCCTATGCCGCCGATAAGCCGGACAATCTCAAGCAGACGCTGACTCAGGTTTCCGCCGCCTACGCCAAGCTCGAGCCGCAATCGATTCGCCCCGCCGAAGGCTTCATCAAGTACGACTACCTGATTCCTGCCGGCTACTACAAACAGATGTGGGATTGGGACGGATTCTTCATCGGCTCGCATCTGGTGCAGCAGGGCAAGCCGCAATATCTGAAATTCTGGGTGCTCGATTTCGCCGGCGCCATCGACTCCGACGGCTACGTTGCCGGCTGCATCACCACCAAGGGCCCGCGTCCACTGATGGGCCGTTTTGCCATGAAGCCGTTTCTCGCCCAGGGCGCGTTGATTGCATCGGAAGCTTCCGGTGATTACACCTGGGTCGAGCCGATCTGGGAGTCGATGCGCAAGGTCATCACCTATCGCGAGAAGACGCAGTTTGATCCCAAGTACGGCCTGTTCTTCTGGGAGAATGCGATCTCCTCCGGCGCCGACAACAACGTCGCCCTGACCAACGATCCCAAGGACAAGAGCGCGATCCTCGCCACCGATATCAGCACGTTTCAGTTTCGCGAGTACAAGGCTATGGCCGCTCTGGCCGCAAAATTGGGCAAGCCGGATGAAGCTCTGCAATATCTGCAGAAGGCCGCCGACCTGAAAGCAGCGATGCTGAAGTACATGTGGTTCCCGAAGGAGGCGATGTTCTACAACATCCGCCGCGATACCGGCCAGCCGGTGAGACGGATCAGCTATAACAGCTTCGTACCGCTCATCGACGACATTCTGCCCGAGAAAGATGCCAAGCAGATGATCCGGCGATATCTGCTGAACAAAGATGTGATGCTCGCGCCGTACGGTATTCGCAGTCTCTCCAAGCAGGACCCCGATTACAACAACCAGGCGATCATCGTTCCCTACTCGAACTGGCAGGGGCCGATCTGGATCAACGCCAACTATATGAACTACATCTCGCTCAAGCGCTACGGCTTCGACAAAGAAGCACGCGAACTGTCGGGCATTTTGGGACGCATGGTGCTGGCGGATATCGCAAAGTGGGGATCGATGCACGAGGACTACAACGCCGAAACCGGCGAGGGCCTCGCGCCCACGCCGGAAGAATCGCCTAACCACGTCTTCGCCGGATTCGTCGGATGGAACCTGCTGGTCCAGGACATGCTGCAATGCGAGGCGCAGGGCAAGTGCACCTTCTTGCGGAACTACGGTGCAGCACGGTAGAGCGCACCTTCAGGCCCGCGTCGCCGAATGTCATTTACAATCGTGCACGCCTGGATTCTCTAGCGACCTAGATCCTCATGTTGAAAACTACCCATTCCCTGATTGCCGCCGTCTGTTTCTTCACGGTGTCCGCCGCTGCTCAAAACTCAACTTCCTCCGCGCATGCAAAGCCGCAGAATAACTGGCGCGCCATTCACGATTCGGCGATCGTTATCGACACCCACGCCGACACGCCGACCCGCTTCGTCGACGAGAACTTCGATCTGGCGCAGGACGCCGGCGCCGGCTACATCGATTTCAACAAGATCAAGGCTGGCAATCTGGGCGCGGAGTTCTTCTCTATCTGGGTTGAGCCCAAGGCCAACAAAGGCCACGAGGCCAAGCGCGCGCTCGACATGATCGATTCGGTGTACGAGCAGGCGCGCCGTCATCCCGACAAGATGACGATGGCCTTCAGCACCCAGGACATCCTGCGCGCTCATCACGAGCACAAACTGGCGGCACTGCTGGGCGTCGAAGGTGGCCATGCGATCGAAGGCGACATCCGGATTCTGCGCGATTATTACCGCCTCGGCGTGCGGTACATGACCCTCACCTGGTCGAACACCAACGAAATTGGCGACTCCAGCGGCGACATCAATCGCCCCGAAGTAGAGCATCACGGCGGACTGACTCCGTTCGGCCGCGAAGTGATCCTGGAGATGAATCGGATGGGCATGATGGTCGATATCTCGCATGTCGCTGACTCGACCTTCTACCAGACGCTGGAGGTGAGTCGGGCGCCCGTGATCGCCTCGCACTCGTCGTCGCGCGCGCTGACCAGCGCTCCGCGCAACATGACCGACGATATGCTGCGCGCTCTCGCCGCGCACGGCGGCGTAGCCCAGGCGAACTTCTACTGCGCATTTGTCTCGCAGAAGTATCTCGATAAGCAAAACGAGTTAGCTGCGGAGCACGATCCCGATTACGAACGAGTGCAGACCCTGTTCCTTAACCCGCGAACGCCGGAAGACGAGAAGGAATTTGTTGCCGCCAAGGCGAAGCTGGAACTGAAGCTGCCGCGTCCTCCGTTAAGCGACTTGATCGACCACATCGATCACATGGTAAAAGTGGCGGGTGTCGATCACGTGGGACTCGGCTCGGACTTTGACGGCTTCGAATGCTCGCCGCAAGGTCTCGACTCCGTTGCCGATCTGCCGAAGATCACAGAGGCGCTGTACGCACGCGGTTACAGCGCCCAGGACATCCACAAGGTTCTCGGCGGCAATCTGCTGCGCGTCTTCGGCCAGGTCGAGAAGGTCTCGCAGCAATTGCAGAGGTAGTCAGGTCCGCAACAGGCGCCGTGGAGTTCCGCTAGGCGCGAAGATCGCGCCGGATCAGCGTCGCGTCGAGGAAAAAACCTATTCCGATGGCAAACGGAATCACGCCGAAGGCGCCGGCGACCCACGCGTCGGGCTCGGCGCGCGAGATCAGGGCGAACGCCACCGTGTAGCCGATTGACGCGCACACCAGAAGAATTCCTGCGCGACGCGAATGCGCAGCCTGCGAGAGCTCCGGCTCCATCGGCACATTGACGCCGCGCGCGATCGCCGCCAGCCGCTCCTCGGTGCGCAAGCGCCGCACTCGATAATAGGTATACAACGCCCCCAGCGGTACGGCGAAAACCATCACCACTGCTGCAAATCCCACAACGTTGCCGTCCATTGTTTCGCTCCTTTCGTCTCCAATCTGCTGACGTTGGGAGATACGAGCGCCGTTGCGGGAAAGTTCCCTCGGAGAGACAACAGGGCTATTTGGGTCGGGCCAGAGCTTCGGCCTTGCGGATCGCGGCTTCGTGCACGTCATACGCTACCAGCGCCTTGCGCGCGCCTTCGCGGGCCATTGCGGTGCTCATCTTGCGCTCGGCTTCGGCAAAGACCTCTTCCGCGTCTTCGTGCGCGTTGTAAGCGTCGTCGTCGGCCTGTTTCACACGCGTCACCGCTTCCAGGGCTTTGGGACTGGCAACCTTCGATTGAGTCGTGCTCGCTGCTTTGGCTTTGCCGCGTTTGCGCTTCGCATCGTCGTTCTCGGAGACGAGCTGGTTATAGGCGACCTTCAGATCATCGCTCCAGCTGAGTTTGACCTTCATCTCCAAATCGTCGAGCGCCGTTCGCGCCTCGTCCGCAAGCGCGCGCACGCGCTTCTTCTCGGTGAGCCACTTCCAAACTCCCCATTCCAAGCCTTCGGTCATGATGTTGCGCGCGTTTTCAACGGCAGGAAGCTTCTTCATCGTAAAACCTCGAAGCTAAAATCAGTCGTCACTCCGGATTGCGGTCGCTTGCTCGCCTGACGTGCAGGTTCGGCCGACGACCTAGTCCGCTCTTGTCCACATCTCCGTCCGGCCGAACATCGAAATGCCAACAAACCCCCGCAGGTGCAGTTCCTTCGGAGAGACCATGGT
>Ga0335073_10000859_pt1 | contig 39927 bp, 35 predicted proteins | sample Lox_Sample_22_FD_207093 | JGI IMG/M metagenome (GOLD analysis project Ga0335073, IMG submission 207093) | Soil microbial communities from Loxahatchee National Wildlife Refuge, Florida, United States - Lox_Sample_2.2 | ecosystem: Environmental > Terrestrial > Soil > Wetlands | place: USA... | reverse complement strand
ATCCGCGTCCGCAACGAGCCGCTCCTGTTCGGTGTGGGGCCCGGCATGCTCGGCCGCACCTTCGACAGCATCGGCCGTGCGACGGACGGCGGCGGTCCGATCGCCGCCGTGCAGCGCATGCGCATCGACGGCCTCGCCATCAACCCCGCCGCGCGCACTCTGCCGCGCGATTTCATCGAGACCGGCGTGTCGAGCATCGATCTCATGAACAGTCTGGTGCGCGGCCAGAAGCTGCCGCTGTTTTCCGGCGCCGGCCTGCCGCATGACCGACTGGCCACGCAGATCGCCCTCAATGCGCGACTGCGCGGGGGCGATGCGGGTGCCTTCGCCATCGTGTTCGTCGGCATGGGGGTATCGCACGACACCGCCGAAGCGTTTCGCGATGCCATGGCATCGAGCGCCGCGCTCGAGCATGCCGCCATGTTCCTGAATCTCGCCGACGAGCCGGCGGCGCAGCGCCTGCTCACTCCGCGCTACGCACTCACGGCGGCCGAGTATCTGGCCTTCGTCGAGGGGCGGCACGTGCTCGTGATCATGACCGACATGACCAACTATTGCGAAGCCCTGCGCGAGGTGTCGGCAAGTCACGGCGAGATTCCCAGTCGCAAGGGCTATCCGGGGTACATGTACTCGGATCTGGCCTCGATCTACGAGCGCGCCGGCTGCATCCGCGGCATGAAGGGCACGCTCACGCAGCTGCCGATCCTGACCATGCCGAACGATGACGTGAGCCACCCGATCGCCGATCTCACGGGCTACATCACCGAGGGCCAGATCGTCCTCGATCGGGAGCTGGATCGAAAGGGCGTCTATCCGCCCGTGAGCGTCCTGCCGAGCCTTTCGCGGCTGATGAATGCCGGCATCGGCGAGGGTTTCACGCACGCCGATCACCCCGCGCTCGCCAATCAGCTGTTCGCCTGCTATGCGCGCGCCACGCGCGTGCGCGTGCTCGCCGGGATCATGGGGGAGGACAGCTTGCCCGATGTGGACCGCCGCTTCCTGGCGTTCGGACGCGCGTTCGAGGAGCGCATGATCGATCAACCGGAGCGGCGCAGTCTCGATGAGAGCATGGCGGTCGGCTGGGAGCTGCTGGGCGCCTTGCCGCCGGCCGAGCTCACGCGCTTGAAGCCCGAGCAGATTGCGCGCCACCTGGCGATGAGCCATGGCTGACTCGCAGCGCCAGCCGGTCGCGACCCGGATCGCACAGCTCGAGCTCAGGGATGAGCGACGACTGGTCAAGGAAGGCTATGAGCTCCTCGACGAGAAGCGGATCCGGCTGGTTGCCGAGATTCGCGCGCAGCTCGCTCGCCTGCGCCGCTGGCAGGCGCAGCTGCACGCGCCCGAGGAGGCCGCCCCGGGCGCGCTCCTGGCGGCATTGAATCGCCACGGCCTGGAGGAGCTCTCGGTCTATCCGCCTCTCGCGGCCGACGAGGGCAAGCTCGACTACGCCCGCGCTCGACTCTTCGGACTCGAGCTCCTCGAAGCGCAGTGGCATGCGGGCACGGCACGCCTCAGCGCGCCGCCCGTCAACCCCTCGCCCGAGGCGCGCGCCTGCGCCCGTCAGTATCGCGCCTTGCTCGAGCCCCTGGTGCGAGCCGCGGTCTGCTCGCTCAACCTGCGGCGCTTGCTGCGCGAATACCTCGCCACCGAGCGCCGTGCGCGGGCCATCGAGAACGTACTCCTCCCGGAAATCGAGTCGAGCCTCAAATTCATCGACGAGCAGCTCGAGATTCTCGATCAGGAGGAGATCGCGCGCGTTCGACAGCGCCGCCCGAGCGCGGCTTAGTACCGTAATGAGAGGACCCCATGCGTGCAAATGATCGGATCCTGGTCGGCGATGTCGGCGGCACTCACGCCCGGTTCGGGGTCGTGGAACCCACGGAGGTCGGACCTTGGCGCATCCTCGACCGGTTGGACCTCGACGAGCCGTTCGCGACCTTCGAGCAGGCACTGCGAAGCTATCTAGAGCGGGCGGGGGTGACTCCGCTACCCCGACTCGCGTCGATTGCGGTGGCAGGTCCGGTCACGTCGGGGCGCGCTCGATTCACCAATCGTGGCTGGGATATCTCACAGCAGGCCTTGAAAGAGGTCGGGTTCGAGCGAGCGCTCTTGATCAACGACTTTGCGGCGCTGGCCTTTGCCGTCGAGCTCTTGAATGCGGAACATCTGCACCCCATCGGCCCCAGGCTCCCCGGAGCCGCGGGGGAGAGCATCACCATCGTCGGCGCCGGCACGGGCTTCGGCGCGACCTGCCTGGCGCGCTACGGCGATCGGGCGGTGCCGATGGCGACCGAGGGCGGACACATGAGCTTCGCGCCGGGCAACGCGCAGGAGCTTGCCGTGCTCGATCTCATGTGGAAGCAATCGGGGCGCGTATCGATCGAGCGCATCCTCTCGGGCGCCGGCCTCGAGCACCTCTACCGAACACTCGAGCAGCTCGCCGGCCGCGCGGCAGGGCCGCTCACGGCGGCCGAGATCAGTGCCGCGGCAACGCGCAACGAGGCGCCCGCACACGCCGCCTTGACCCTGTTCTGCGCCATCTACGGAGCCGTGGCCGGCGATCTCGCGCTCGCGCACGGAGCGCGCGGCGGGGTGTTCATCGCCGGTGGAATTGCCGCGAAGATCGAGGCGTTCCTGATGCAGAGCCCGTTTCGCCGCCGTTTCGAGGACAAGGGCCGCTTGACGCCGTATGTCGCGGCCATCCCCACGCAGCTGATCGTCTATCCGGACATCGCCATGCTGGGCGCGGCGCGATCGGGTGTCATGCTCGCGCCCGCTGACTCGAAGTAGCTCCGATCAAATTCCCGCGGAGACTCTCAAGCCGACGATGACATCGTTGGTGTTTCGGGCATTGCCGCCCGGCTGGACCACGTACTGGATGTTCGGGCGCAACTCGAGCCACCGGGTCACGTGGGCGCCATAGAAGAACTCCGCCACGTACTCGGAGCCTTGCACCGCCGTCGAGCCCGGATTCGCGGTATTCAATTGCGTCTCCAGGTCCGCGATCCGGCTGTTCAGGTGAGTGCGCCCGATGCCGAAGCCGAGGGAATCGGCCGGACGAAAGTCGAACGGGCCCTTGTAGAGAAGGCCGACGGCGATCTGATTGTCCAGAGAAGAGGTGCGCCGGTCGGCATAGGTCGCATTGAAGAATACGTTGAGGCCGCGATCGGCCGAGGGCGAGGTCACCTGCTGCAGGAAGTTCACGTAGGCGCCGTACTGACCGTGGTGCATGAGCGGGGGACCGCCGTTGATCGCGAGCGGCTGGCCATAAATATTATCGACGACGTCGGGAGCGGTGGAGGAGTTGTACCAGGCGCCGAACTTGTAGCTGCCCTTGTAGCCGCTGCCGAAGCTCGGAAGCCAGCCGAACTCCACGGGAACCAGGACGCCGCTCGAGCTGCCGGGTCGCCACAGGTCCATCGCGTATTTGTTCTGCAGGTAATCGGAATTGACATCGAAGGCGCCGATCTGCGCATAGCCGACACCCTTGAAGGAGAGCTTGACCACCGTGGCCCACTGGCTGACCGGCCAGTTGTACCAGTAGCTCCCCACGATATTGCCCGGCGGAGCGCCGCAGAAGGTCAGATTCATGAACTCGCAAGAGAAGGCGGCGAAGTCCTCGCCCTCGGTGATGCGGCCGATCTTCCAGTCGAGCAGCCCGGCGAGATATTTCTGCTCGTACCAGAACTGGGTCCAGCGCCAGGTTTGATCGCGGCCGTAAAGCTCCTGCACCTGCTGCAGGGATTGCAGATTCGCATCGCTGCTCAGGTTGTCGCCGTTGCGATCCGTGATGGTCATGCGGAATCTCGCCTGATTGAGCCCGAGGAGCTTGTCGAGATCGAGGGTGGTGGAGAACGTGATCTGATCGGTGTAGCGCACGAGCTCGCGATCGCCGCCCTCCGCGTTGGTGGCCGTCTCGGAGACGTAGCCGATGCGGAAGTCGATTCCCTTGTCGAGCCAGGAGCTGCGCAGGCCATTCCAGTCCAATGTGAGGGCGTCGCCGAACGGATCCTGCACACCCGCCCAGGTTGCGGTGGCGCACATCGTCATCATTGCGGCGCAGATGCATCTCGATTTCAATTCCATGTTCCGCGAGCCTCCGGTTACAGCTTTCATGCCGATTCGCACTCGAACGAAGTGCGGGTGCCGGCGATCCTATGCGCCGCGCGCCGCGAAGAATTGGATGCGCCAGCGACGACAGCATCGCGATCCAACACGCAGCCGAAATTGGCGTTGCGGCGCGCGAGAATTGAATCGCCGCGTGGCGGCAGCACTGCGGTCCAATGAATCGGCTGGAACTTCAGGCAATCTGCCGCGGACACTTCCCCCAGGAGGCAGCATCGATGGGCGAACTGGTGATCAAGCAAGGCGGCGGGACGAATCCGGATACGGGCGCCAGGCCCGAGGCGGCCGCGGTGGGCAGCGCGCCCACGGCGAGCGGTCATGATGCGGGCTATCTTCGTGTGTTCGTGTTCGCGCTCTTCTTCTTCTTCGGCGGCATCACGAGCCTGAACGACGTGATCATCCCGAAGCTCAAGGAGCTGTTCACGCTGTCCTATGCCGAAGTGATGACGGTGCAGTCGGCATTCTTCGGGGCGTACTTCATCATTTCACTGCCCGCCGCCGCGGTGGTGAGGCGGATCGGCTACATGCGCAGCGCCGTCGTGGGCTTGCTGTTGATGATGAGCGGGTGCCTCCTCTTCATACCGGCGTCCTCATCGGCGCAATTCCAGATGTTCCTGATCGCTCTGTTCATCGTGGCCGCCGGCATCACGGTGGTGCAGGTGGTTGCCAATCCGCTGATCTCGCTTCTCGGACCCCAGGCAACCGTGCACAGCCGCCTCACGTTCGCGCAGGCCTTCAATTCGCTCGGCACTACCGTCTTCCCGTACGTGGGCGCCGCCTTGATTCTGAGCTCGCTCTCGACCGTCGATCCGAGGACGCTCACGGGCGCGGCCCTGAGCAGCTATCTCACGCAGGAGACGCACGTCATCGGAGCGACCTATCTGGGATTGGCGCTGACGCTCCTGGCGCTCGCGAGCATGGTGTGGTGGTACCGAAATCATCTGCGTGAGCATCGAATTCCCGGCAGCAGCTGGCGCGAGGCGCTCGGATTGCTGCGCGTGCCGAGATTCATCTTCGGGGCGAGCTGCATCTTTCTCTATGTCGGGGCCGAGGTCGCGATCGGCTCGCTGATCGTCAACTACCTGATGCAGACGGATGTCTTGGGGCTCGGGCAGAGAGCCGCGGGAGAGCACGTGCCGCTCTACTGGGGCGGCGCGATGGTCGGACGCTTCGTGGGCTCTTACCTGTTGCGCTTGTTCTCGCCGGGCAAGGTGCTCGCGACGGCCTCGGCGGGCGTGATGACGCTCTTGTTCATCTCCTCGCATACGACCGGTGCGGTGTCGGGCTGGTCGCTGCTCGCGATCGGACTTTGCAATTCGATCATGTTCCCGACCATCTTCTCGCTCGCCTCCGAGGGCCTGGGTCCGCGCTCGGCCTCGGCCTCCGGGATCATTGCAGTGGCCATCGTCGGCGGAGCGGTGATTCCGCCGTTGACCGGTCATGTGGCCGATGTGCTCAGCTTGAGAACCGCGCTCCTGGTCCCGGCAATCTGCCATCTCGGCATCCTGTCGTATGGCATCTACGCGCGGCGGCCCGCCGCCGCGGCCGCGGTGCAGGGCTGAAGCGGGGCCGGGGACTTCGATGTCGCACGTGCTGGTGTTCGGTAGCATCAACATGGATCTCGTGGTCGAGACGGACACGTTTCCGCGCCTCGGTGAGACTCTGGCGGGGGCAAGCTTCGCGACGCACGCCGGTGGCAAAGGCGCGAATCAGGCGGTGGCGGCCGCGCGGCTGGGCGCGCAGGTCACCATGCTCGGCCGAGTGGGTGCCGATGCGTTCGGCGCCGAGCTCAAGGGGCGCCTCGCCGCGGAAGGGGTCGCCACGCGCGGGGTCCATGAGACACCCGGCGTCGCAACCGGCATCGCGGCCATCACCGTGTGCAACGCCGACAACGCGATCGTGGTCGTGCCGGGGGCGAATGCGCGACTGAGCGGCGCCGATCTCGACGCGGCGGAATCCGCCTTTGCGGAGGCAGACGTCGTGCTCGCCCAGCTCGAAGTGCCGCTCGCCACGGTCGAGCATGGGGCTGAGCTCGCCGCGAGATATCGCAAACCCTTCATCCTGAACCCGGCGCCCGCGGCGCGGCTGCCGGAAAGTCTTCTCAGTCGTTGCACGTTGATCACGCCCAATGAATACGAGCTCGATGCCGTCCTGGGCCGGCCCGGTCTCGGGTGGCAGGAGCTGCTCGCCCGTCTTCCGGGCCGCGTGGTCATGACCAAGGGGGCGCAGGGAGCGTATTTCACCGAAGCAGCGGGCGCGCTGCGGCATCAGCCTGCCTTTCCCGCGAAACCGGTCGATACCACCGGGGCCGGCGATACCTTCAACGGCGCACTGGGCGCGTTCTGGGATCTGGGGCTTGCCGAGGCGGTACGGCGCGGATGTGCGGCCGGCGCGCTCGCGGTGGGCAAGCGCGGGGCACAGGACAGCATGCCGACGCTCGCCGAGCTCGGCGCACTCCTGGGCGGCGCACCATGAAGCGATGCGGGCATCTCAACCGCGAGGTGAGCCGCGTGCTGGCGCGCATGGGTCACACCGATTGCATCGTGATCGCGGATTGCGGCCTGCCGGTGCCGGAGGGCATCGAGTGCATCGATCTGTCGATCGCCATGGGCGAGCCGACGTTCGTGCGCGTGCTCGACAGCGTGCTCGCCGATTTCAAGGCCGAGCGTGCGCTGTTTGCAACGGAAGCGAAAGAGCACAACCCCGCGGTCACGACGCGCGCATCGCGGCTCCGCGACGAGCAGGTGCAGGTCGATTTCGTGGCGCACGAGACTCTCAAGATTCTCGCGCGGCAAGCGCGCGCGGTGATTCGCACGGGCGAGGCGACGCCCTACGCCAATGTGCTGCTCTATTCCGGCGTGATCTTCGGCGACTCGCACGGAGCGCGCCGATGAACGTGACCATGAAGGGCATCAGCAAGTCGTTTGGCCCGGTGCGTGTGCTCGAGGGCGTCGACTTTTCGGTCGAGGGTGGAGAGATCCACGCGCTCATGGGCGAGAACGGCGCGGGCAAGTCGACCTTGATGAAAATCCTCTCCGGTGCACACGGCGCGGACGCAGGCAGCATCCTCATCGACGGCACGCCCGTGACGATCCGCTCGACCCGCGAGGCGGAGGCGCTCGGCATCGCCATCATTCACCAGGAGCTCAACATGATCCCGCAGCTCTCGGTGGTGGACAATCTGTTTCTCGGTCGCGAGCCGAATCGATTCGGCATCATGGAGCGGCGCCGCGAGCACGGCGAGTCGGCCACCTGGCTGCACAAGGTCGGTGCCGGGCGCATCGACATGGACCGGCCGGCGGAAACGCTGTCGATCGGACTGCAGCAGCTGGTGGAGATCGCCAAGGCACTGTCGCTCAACGCCCGGGTGCTGATCATGGACGAGCCCACCGCCTCGCTCACCGAGCGCGAGATCGCCACCTTGTTCGAAATCATGGCGGACCTCAAGTCGCGCGGGGTAGGCATCGTCTACGTGTCGCACCGGATGGAGGAAATCTTCAAGATCTGCGATCGGGTCTCGGTGCTGCGCGACGGGCATTTCGTCGGCGAGCGTCCGGTGCGCGACACCAGCTTCGATGAGGTGGTGAAGATGATGGTGGGCCGCGAGCTCAAGGAGCGCTTTCCGAAGCGGGAGGTCGCTCCGGGTGCGGTGCGCCTCCAGGTCGAGGATCTCGGCGACGCCGGCAAGATCTCCGGCATTCATTTCGAGGTGCGCGCAGGCGAAGTACTGGGAGTCGCCGGCCTGATCGGCGCCGGTCGCAGCCGGGTGCTCAACACGCTTTTCGGCGTCAACCCGCGAGCCTCGGGTCAGATTCTGCTGGACGGCAGGCCGTTGTCCATCGGGCGCCCGGTCGATGCGATCGCCGCGGGCATCGGTTTCGTCACCGAGGATCGCAAGAGCCAGGGCCTGGTGCTCGGACTGTCGCTGCGCGAGAACGTCACGCTCGTGCATCTCGGCAAATTTGCTCGCGCCGGCATCATCGATGCCAAGGCCGAGGGCGCAGCGGTCGAGCAATTGATCGACGAGCTCAAGATCCGCGCGCGCGATGCCGAGATCGAGGTGAAGGCGCTCTCCGGCGGGAATCAGCAGAAGGTGGTCTTTGCGAAGTGGCTGGTACGGCCGCCGAAGGTCTTGCTGCTCGATGAGCCGACCCGCGGCGTGGATGTCGGCGGCAAGGCCGAGATCTATCACACCATCAACCGGCTCGCGGCCGCCGGCACCGCCATCGTAATGGTGTCCTCCGAGCTCCCGGAAGTGCTCGCCATGAGCGATCGCATCCTGGTGATGCGCGAGGGCCGGCAGACGGCGATTCTCGACGCCAAAGCCGCCAACCAGGAGCAGATCATGGCGGCCGCCACCGAAGGGCTGAGAGCATCATGACCGCGCAACAGAAGGCGACGCTGCAGAAGTTCGGCCCGCTGCTCGCACTGGTCGTGATCTGCATCGGGCTTGCCTTCTTGAGTCCGGCGTTCTTGAGTGTCGGCAACTCCTTCGATGTGATGCGCCAGGTATCGATCAATGCGCTCATCTCCTTCGGCATGACGCTGTCGATCCTGCTCGGCGGCATCGACCTGTCGGTGGGCTCCATTCTCGCGGTCTCCTCGGTGCTCGCGGCCATGACCATGAAGGGAGGACACGGTGCGGCTTTGGCGGTCGGAATCGCGATAGTGGCCGGCGCCGGCATGGGATCCTTGAATGGCGTGGCGATTGCCAAGGGCAACGTAGCGCCGTTCATCGCGACGCTCGGCACCATGACCTTGCTGCGCGGTGTCGCTCTGGTGCTTTCGAACGGCAGTCCGATCAGCGGCTTCTCCAGCGATTTCTTCTCGATGCTGGGCGGCGGCTACGTGGCGCGGCTGGTGCCGGTGCCGGTGGTGTTGATGTTGGCGATGTTCGCCGTGTTCTGGTTCGTGCTGACGCGAACGGTGTTCGGCCGCCACGTATACGCCACCGGCGGCAACAGCGAGGCCGCGAAGCTCTCGGGCGTCAACACCGATCGCGTGCAGATCCTCGTTTATACCGTGTCCGGAGCGATGGCCGCGCTCGCGGGCGTGATCCTCACCTCGCGGCTCGATTCGGCTCAGCCGACCGCCGGCGCGGGGTATGAGCTCGATGCGATCACGGCGGTCGTTCTCGGCGGCACCAGCCTTTCCGGCGGACGCGGCTGGATCTTCGGCACGCTGGTCGGGGCGCTTCTGATCGGCGTGCTCAACAACGGTCTCAATCTCATGGGCGTGTCGGCCTTCTACCAGCAGGTCGTCAAGGGCGCGGTGATTCTGATCGCGGTGCTCTTGGATCGAGGCGGAAAGAGCTAGTCCACGAATGTCGTCGGAACACGAAACGAGGAACTTGGCATGATGCGATGCATTGCGACCTTGGCTGCCGGCCTGCTCGTCTTGACGGGATGCTCCAAGGAGGGCCCGGACGCGGCATCCCTGCGCACACCACCCCCGGCGGCCGTGTCACCCGGCGCAGCGACGGTCGGTTTGTCGATCTCGACCATGGACAACCCATTCTTCGTCGCGTTGCGGGATGGCGCGCAGGCGGAAGCCCAAGCCGTCGGGATCAATCTGATCACGGTCGATGCGCAGAACGATGCCGCCAAGCAGATTGCGGGTGTCGAGGACCTGATTCAGAAGAAGGTGCCGGTGATTCTTTTGAACCCGACCGACTCCGATGCGGTCGCCAATGTGGTGAAAGAGGCAACCGCGGCGGGGGTCAAGGTGATTTCGCTCGATCGCGCCGTGAACGGGGCGGAGGTGAGCGCGCATATCGCCTCGGACAACGTCGCCGGGGGCAAGATGGCGGGCCAATTCCTGCTGCAAAAGCTCGGCGGCAAGGGCAACCTGGTGGAGCTCGAGGGCATTCCGGGATCGAGCGCGGCGCGCGAGCGCGGCGCGGGGTTCGAGTCGGTGATCCAGGGCAAGCCGGGCGTGAAGCTCATCGCCAAGCAGCCGGCCAATTTCGACCGGGCCCAGGGCCTGACCGTGATGGAAAACATCCTGCAGGGCAACAAGGACATTCAAGGTGTCTTCGCCCAGAACGATGAGATGGCGCTCGGCGCGCGCCGAGCGATCGACGAGGCCGGTCTCAAGAATGTCGCCATCGTCGGCTTCGATGCCACGCCCGACGCCGTCGCCGCCGTCAAGGCGGGCAAGCTCGCCGCCACCGTGCAGCAGAAGCCCGAGTTGATCGGCAAGATGGGAGTGGATGCCGCCGAGCTCCTGATCGAGAACAAGCCCGTCGATCGCAGCATTCCGGTGCCGCTCGCGCTCGTCACTCAATGAGCGGATCGCACACCATGGCAGGCACCGAGGTGAGCTTCATATTCGATCTGGACGGGACGCTCGTGGACAGCGTCTACCAGCATGTGATGGCATGGCAGGAAGCGCTGCAGGCCGAGCGCATCGAATTGTCGACCTGGTGCATCCATCGCCGCATCGGCATGAGCGGCGGGCTCTTCACCGGCATGCTGTTGCGGGAAATCGACGCCCCGGTCAGCCCCGAGTTGCTCGACAGGCTCCAGACCCGGCATACCGAGGCGTACGGCCGCCTGGTGCCCACGGTTCGCCCGCTGCGTGGCGCGCTCACCCTGCTCGAGCACCTGACGAGGAGCGGAATCGCATGGGCGGTCGCGACCAGCGGCAACAGAGACGTGGCGAAATACAACCTCGAGCTGCTCGGCATCGATCCGCAGGGCGTTCCCGTCATCACGCGAAACCACGTCAAGAGAGCCAAACCGGACCCCGATCTGTTTCTGGCCGCAGCGGAACGCCTGCAGGTCGACATCGCCTACTCGGTGATCGTGGGCGACAGCATCTGGGACATGCTCGCGGCGCGGCGTGCGCGCGGACTCGGCGTGGGCGTGCTCTCGGGCGGCTACGGACAGGATGAGCTCGAGCGCGCCGGGGCGATCCGCGTGTACGAGGATCCGGCGGACCTTCTGCGTCACATCGACGAGATCGGCGGCCGCGCCTGAATACGCGCCGCCGGCAGGAACATTGAAAGCGAACCAAGAGGATAGTCATGCAAGCGACCAAACGTCTCAGCAGCGCGGGCCAGAGCATCTGGCTCGACAACATCACTCGCGATCTTCTGTTGACGGGGACCCTGGAGCGTTACATCCGGGATCTGTCCGTCACCGGGCTCACCTCGAATCCCACCATATTCGACAAGGCGCTGCGGCACGGCAGCTCCTACGACGCGAGCCTGCGCGCGCGGGCTCGGTCGGGCGTCTCTCATGAAGAGCTGTTCTTCGGGCTCGCTCTCGAGGACATCACCCGCGCCGCGGACCTGTTTCGCCCCATCCATGAGCGCACCGCCGGCGTCGATGGCTGGGTGTCGCTCGAGGTCTCGCCGCTGCTCGCATCCGACGCGAAGTCGACGCTCGCGCAGGCGAAGGATCTGCATGCGCGCGCCAATCGGCCGAATCTGTTCATCAAGATTCCGGGCACGCCCGACGGGCTCGCGGCGATCGAGGAATCGATCTTCGCCGGTATCCCGATCAACGTGACCCTGCTGTTCTCGGCGAAGCAGTACGAGGCCGCGGCCGAAGCATGGCTGCGCGGTGTGGAGCGGCGCATCCAGGCCGGCCTCAATCCGAGCGTCGCATCGGTGGCTTCGCTGTTCGTCAGCCGCTGGGACGTTGCGGTGGCCGGCAAGGTAGCCCCGGCCCTCGACAACAGGCTCGGTATCGCGGTCGCACAGGAGGCCCATGGGGTGTATTCGAAGCTGCTGGAGAGTGCGCGCTGGCGGCGCGTGCTCAATGCGGGTGCGCGCCCGCAGCGGCTGCTGTTCGCAAGCACCGGAACCAAGGATCCCAAGCTGTCCGACGTTCTGTACGTGCAGAACCTGATTGCGCCGCTGACCGTGAACACCATGCCCGAGGCCACGCTGCTGGCGTTCGCGGCGCATGGCGAAGTGGATCGCACATTGAGCGCGGAGGGCGGCGAATCGGCCGAAGTCCTGATCGAATTCACGCGCGGCGGTGTCGATCTCGAGGCGCTCGCGAAGCGTCTGCAGGAAGAGGGCGCGGCCGCGTTCGTCAACTCCTGGAAGGACCTCCTCGAGGTGATAGATTCCAAGGCCGCCGTGGCCAGCAAGGAGTATTCATGACAGCGCCCACCTTGCCGCTGACGCGGCGCGCCGCCTGGAAAAAGCTCCAGGCTCACTTCAAGGCCATCGGCAAGCGCCACCTGCGCGAGCTGTTTGCCGAGGATCCGGATCGCGGCGAGCACCTGACACTCGAGGCCGCGGGCATCTATCTCGACTACTCGAAGCACCGCATCACGCGGGAAACGCTGCGGCTGCTGGTCGAGCTGGCCGAAGAGTCGGGCTTGCGCGAACGCATCGATGCCATGTTTTCGGGCGAGGCCATCAACGTCTCGGAGCATCGCTCCGTGCTGCACGTGGCGCTGCGGGCGCCGCTCAGCATGTCGATACGGGTCGGCGGGCGGGATGTGGTACCGGCGGTGCAGGCGGTGCTCGATAAGATGGCGGCGTTCGCGGCCCGGGTGCGCGACGGCTCCTGGCTCGGGTTCACCCAGCGGCCGATCATCAACGTGGTCAACATCGGCATCGGTGGCTCCGACCTCGGCCCGGTGATGAGCTACGAGGCGCTCAAGGCTTACAGCAAGCGCGACATGACGTTTCGCTTCGTCTCGAACGTCGACGGCACGGATCTGGTCGAGGCGGTTCGCGACCTCGATCCCTCGCAGACGCTGTTCATCGTCTCGTCCAAGACCTTCACCACCCTCGAGACCATGACCAACGCGAACGCGGCGCGCGAGTGGCTCCTCAAGGGCCTCGGCGGCGATGCGCGCGCGGTGGCGCGCCACTTCGTCGCGGTCTCGACCAACACCGCCGAGGTGCAGAAGTTCGGCATCGACACGGCCAACATGTTCGAGTTCTGGGACTGGGTGGGCGGTCGGTACTCCATGGATTCGGCCATCGGGCTCTCGACGATGCTCGCCATCGGACCGGAGCAGTTCCGCGAGATGCTCGCGGGCTTTCACGAGATGGACGAGCATTTCCGCAGCGCGCCGTTCGACCGCAATCTGCCGGTCCTGATGGGGTTGCTGGGAATCTGGTACAACAACTTCTTCGGCGCCGAGACCGTGGCCGTGTTGCCCTACGAGCAATACCTCAAGCGCTTTCCCGCGTACTTGCAGCAGCTGACGATGGAGAGCAACGGCAAGCACGTAACGCTGCTCGGCAAGCCGGTCGGTTACGACACCGGGCCCATCTACTGGGGTGAGCCCGGGACCAACGGTCAACACTCGTTCTATCAGCTGCTGCATCAGGGCACGCGGCTCATCCCGTGCGATTTCATCGCCTTCACGGAGCCCCTGAATCCGCTCGGTGAGCAGCATGAGCTGTTGCTGGCCAACGTGCTCGCGCAAGGCGAGGCGCTCGCCTTCGGCAAGACGGTCAAGCAGGTGGAGGCCGAGGGAACCGCCCGCGCGCTGGTCCCGCACCGGGTTTTCGAGGGCAACCGCCCCTCGAGCACCTTGCTCCTCGAGCGACTGACGCCGCGCGCACTCGGTCGGCTGGTCGCGCTCTACGAGCACAACGTGTTCACCCAGGGCACGCTCTGGCAGATCGATTCCTTCGATCAATGGGGCGTCGAGCTCGGCAAGGTCCTGGCCCAGCGCATCCTGCCGGAATTGCGCAACGGCTCGGCGGCGAATCTGGATCATGACAGCTCGACCAATACCCTCATCCGGCGGCTCAACCGCGCGCGCGCCGAGCGCGCCGCGCACCAGGCTCTTCAGCACTGACTTCGGAGGCATTTATGCAACTAGGAATGATCGGCTTGGGGCGCATGGGCGCGAACATGGTGCGCCGCCTGCTGCGCAGCGGCCATGAGTGCGTGGTGTTCGATCCGCTGCCGCAGGCGGTCGCCTCGCTGGTGCACGAGCGGGCAAGCGGTGCGTCCTCGATCGAGGAGCTCATCGCCAAACTTCGGCCGCCGCGCTTCCTGTGGCTGATGGTGCCGGCGGCCGCGGTCGATGAGACGATCGAGCGAGCCGGCGCAGCGCTCGCCGCCGGAGATACCGTGATCGACGGCGGCAATTCCTATTATGTCGACGACATCCGGCGATCGAAGGGGCTGGCCGCGCGCGGCGTGCGCTACGTCGATGTCGGCACGAGCGGCGGGGTCTGGGGTCTCGAGCGCGGCTACTGCATGATGATCGGCGGCGACCCGCAGTCGGTGCGCGCGCTCGACCCCATCTTCAAGACACTCGCGCCCGGCCTGGGCGACATAGCGCGCACGCCCGATTTCAAGCGGCTGGGTGAGAGCACGGCCGAGCATGGGTATCTGCACTGCGGCCCGAGCGGCGCGGGACACTTCGTCAAGATGGTTCATAACGGAATCGAGTACGGCATCATGGCGGCGTACGCCGAAGGACTTGACGTGCTGCGGGCTGCGAACGCGGGCAAGCAGCGGCAGCTGGTCGATGCGGAGACCACTCCGCTGCGCGATCCCGAGCATTATCAATACGAGATTCCGCTGCCGCAGGTCGCGGAAGTCTGGCGCCGCGGCAGCGTGATCGCCTCCTGGCTGCTCGACCTCACCGCGGCGTCCCTGGTGTCCGACCCGGAGCTCAAGCGATTCGCCGGCCGCGTATCCGACTCCGGCGAAGGTCGATGGACCATCAAGGCCGCCGTGGACACCGGCGTGCCGACCCCGGTGCTGACCTCGTCTCTATATGAGCGATTCAGCTCGCGCGGCAACGCCGAATTTCAGGCCAAGCTTCTGTCAGCCATGCGCTTGGGGTTCGGCGGTCACATGGAAAAGCCCTCCGAGAAGGGGCGCGCCGATGAGTGACAATCCCTGCGACGCGCTGGTCTTCTTCGGTGCCACGGGCGATCTCGCCTACAAGAAGATCTTTCCCTCGCTGCAGGCGATGATCAAGCGCGGGGCCCTCAACGTTCCCATCATCGGCGTCGCCAAGAGCGGATGGGGTCTCGAGCAGCTGCAGGATCGCGCTCGCGAGAGCCTCGATCGCCACGGTGGAATCGATCGCGCGGCGTTCGCGAGGATGAAGGAGCTGCTGTATTACATCGATGGCGGCTACGAGGATCTCGAGACATTCAAGGCCCTCAGAAAGGCGCTGGGCCGCGCACAGCGTCCCGCGCACTACCTGGCGATTCCGCCCATGATCTTCGGCACCGTGGTCGAGCACCTTGCGGAGGCGGGCTGCGCGCCCGCGGGCGCTCGAGTCGTGGTCGAGAAGCCGTTCGGCCGCGACCTCGCGTCGGCGCGCGCGCTCAACCGCATCTTGCTCGGCAATTTCAGCGAGGAGCGGATCTTCCGCATCGACCACTACCTCGGCAAGGCGCCGGTGCACAACATGCTGTTCTTCCGGTTCACCAATTCGCTGCACGAGCCGATCTGGAACCGCGAGCACATCGAGAGCATCCAGATCACCATGGCCGAGGACTTCGGCATCCAGGGCCGCGGCGCGTTCTACGACACGGCGGGGGCGATTCGCGACGTGGTGCAGAACCACCTGTTCCAGGTGCTGTCGAATCTCGCCATGGAACCGCCGGCGCGCATCGACAGCGAGTCGGTGCGCGACGAAAAAGTGAAGGTCCTCAAATCCATTCGTGCGCTCGCGCCGGATAGTCTGGTGCGTGGCCAGTTTCACGGCTATCGCGAGGAAGCCGGCGTCGCGCGCGATTCCCAGGTGGAGACCTTCGCGGCGCTGCGCCTGCAGATCGACAGCTGGCGCTGGCAGGGCGTGCCCTTCTACATCCGCGCGGGCAAGTCGCTGCCCGTGACCTGCACCGAGGTGGTTGCGCGCCTGCGCAAGCCGCCTTCGGTGCTGTATGAGAGCTCGGGGGGCAACTACTGGCGCTTTCGAATCAGCCCGACCCAGGAGATCGCGGTCGGACTCAACGTGATGGATCGAGAAGAGACCGGCGCCGGTCAGACCGCGGAGCTCATCGCGAGCCGCCATCCGGGAGCGAACGAGCGCGATGCCTACGAGCGCGTGTTGACCGATGCCATGTCGGGCGACCGCACGCTGTTCGCGCGCGAGGACTACGTGGAGGAGGCGTGGCGCATCGTCGATCCCGTGCTCGGTGCCGCGACGCCCCTGAGCCTCTACGAGCCCGGCACCTGGGGTCCGCAGACCCTGGCGGTCACACCGCCCGGCGGCTGGGTCAACCCAATCCTGAATGGAGAGAACCGATGAATGCAATACCAGGAAACTTGCCCGTCAACCCCGAAGATTCCGCTTTGCTCGCGATCAATACCATCAGGACGCTGACGATCGATGCCGTGCAGAAAGCCAACTCGGGCCATCCAGGCGCCGCCATGGCACTGGCCCCGCTCGTCTATACGCTCTGGAATCGCATCATGCGCTTCGATCCGGCCGATCCGATCTGGCCGAACCGCGACCGCTTCGTGCTTTCCAACGGCCATGCCTCGATGCTGCAGTGGTCGATCCTGCACCTGACGCGCACCGTCGCGGTGAATGCGGATTACGAGACGGTCGGAGCTCCGGCCGTCTCGCTGGAGGAGATCAAGCGCTTTCGCCAGCTCGACAGCAAGGCGCCCGGGCATCCGGAATATCATTGGGTCTCCGGCGTCGAGACCACCACGGGTCCGCTCGGTCAGGGTGTCGCCACCAGCGTAGGCATGGCGATGGCCGAGAAATTCCTGGCCAATCGCTATAACAAGCCGGGGTTCGATCTGTTCGATTACCGTGTGTATGCGCTGTGCGGCGACGGTTGCATGATGGAGGGCGTCGGCTCCGAGGCCGCGTCGCTGGCGGGGCACCTCGGCCTCGACAATCTGTGCTGGATCTACGACAACAACCACATCACGATCGAGGGCTCGACCTCGATCGCATTCACCGAGGATGTGATCGCGCGCTTCATCGCCTACCGCTGGAACGTCATGCGCGTCGGCGACGCCAACGACATCGGGCGCATCGAGGAGACGCTGCGCTCCCTTCCCAACACTCGCGGCCGGCCGACCCTCATCGTGATCGACAGCCACATCGGCTATGGGGCTCCGCATGTGCAGGATACCGCGGAAGCGCACGGCGATCCGCTCGGCCCGGATGAGGTGAAGATCGCGAAGCGCAATTACGGCTGGCCTGAGGATGCGCAGTTTCTGGTACCGCCGCAGGTTTACCAGGAGTTCGCACAAGGCGTGGGCGCAAGAGGCGCGCAGGCGCAGCGTGCGTGGCGCGAGAAGCTCGCCAGCTATCGCCTGAGTTATCCCGCCCTCGCCGCGGAAATCGACCAGATGCAGCGCAGGGATCTTCCGGAGGGGTGGGATCGGGACCTGCCGGTCTTTGCCGCGAGTCCAAAAGGAATCGCCGGCCGCGATGCGTCGGGCGCGGCGCTCAACGCGATCGCGCGCAACCTGCCGTGGTTTCTGGGCGGCTCGGCCGACGTCGGACCGTCGAACCGGACCACGCTCAAGTTCCCGGGTGCCGGGGATTTCCAGGCGCAAACCCCGGGCGGGCGCAATCTGCATTTCGGCATCCGCGAGCACGCCATGGCCGCGATCGCCAACGGCCTCGCGGTATCGAAGTTGAGACCCTTCGTGGCCAGCTACTTCATCTTCAGCGACTATGCGCGTCCGGCGTTGCGGCTCGCTGCGTTGATGGAGCTGCCGGTCATCTACGTGTTCACGCATGATGCGATGGGCGACGGCGAGGATGGTCCGACGCACCAGCCGGTGGAGCATCTGGTCTCGTTGCGTGCCATGCCGGGGCTCACGGTGCTCCGGCCGGCCGATGCCAACGAGGTGATCGAGGCCTATCGCTACATCCTCAAGATGCGCCATCGACCCGCGGTGCTCGCACTCTCGCGGCAGCCGCTCCCCATCCTGGATCGCAGCCGCTATGCGCCGGCGAGTGGTGTGGCAAACGGGGCGTACGTGCTCGCGGATTGCGACGGGCCTCTGCAGCTCATTCTCATCGCGACGGGGAGCGAGGTCAGCGCCGCGATCGAGGCCTACGAAGCCCTGCGCAGCGAAGGCGTTCGCTGCCGCGTCGTGTCCATGCCGTCGTGGGATCTGTTCGACCAGCAGTCCGCGGCCTATCGCGAGTCGGTGCTGCCGTCCTCGGTGACGGCACGCCTGGCGGTCGAGCAGGGCTCGACGCTCGGCTGGGAACGCTACGTCGGCCCCAAGGGTCGCGTGATCGGCATGCATACCTTCGGTGGATCCGCTCCTCTGAAGGCGCTGCTGACGAAGTTCGGATTCGACCCGGGCTCGATCCTGAAGGTGGCGCGGGAGATGCTGGGGTCGAGCTGACCGCGGAGCCTGCTCTCGAGCGCAGGGAGCCGCGCCGCAGGGGAGAGCGGAGAGCGCGCCTCGCTTCGCGGCCTTGCGTGAGGCGCCTTGCCGCGCGACCTCGAGATTCGCTTTGTCTTTGCCCTCGCTTTGCCCTCGCAAATTGTCGGCCCCCGCTCATGAGGCCACGAGCAGGGCGCGAAGCCCATGCACGATGGTGTCGGCGCTCATACCATCGTATCGACCGATACCATTGTGCAATCGCTTAGCGTGCCCGGCTCGCGTGTGATCTCACCTCAGAGGTTCACTGGAGGAAGGACACATGATCCGCTTCGAAGGCATGGTGTACAGCGCCGCAATCCACCCCGCTCGAATGGGCGAGAGATGGCAGGCGAGCGCAGCGCGAGGGCGCATCCCGGAGGCCGATTCCGCCGCGTCCATGCTGCGATCGGCCTGGTGCAAGCCTGGTTGGTGCGTGTGGCCGGCAACCATGAATGTCACCCCCGGGATGGCGGCGGTATGGGAGCTCCCGGCAAGAACGGGCCGCGCGCGTCCGCAGAATCCCTGACGGCAGCGCCTTCCTGCCAGGATATTCGATGGTTGCCATGCCCTCGTCCGCGATCGGAGTTGTAGGCGCTTCCACGGGCCTCGAGCTCGACGCGGCGCCGCTCGCGCTGCGAGCGGCGAGCCGCAGCGGTTGGCGAGCATGCCTCCGCGCCGACACTCTGGCAGTGTCCTTGCACGGTGACTGGTCGGTGCGCAGCGACGAGTTTGGTGCGCACACACCGATAGGTCTTCTGCAAGAGCCCGGTGTCCGGTCGGTTGTGTTCGATTCGAGCGGCCTCGGCCGCTGGGATAGCTCGTTGCTTTCGTTTCTGTGGTGCTTGCGCGAAGCTTCGGCCGCGCACCGCATCAACTTCGACGAGTCGGGGCTCCCGGCCGCGACTCGACCGCTGCTGGCACTCCTGCAAACGGAGCCGCGAGCCACGGCCACGGTGCGCGCGCGTCCCGGAATTGCCGAGCGCGTCGGCGAATGGGCGCTCGCCAGATGCTCCGACGGGGTGGTGCTGGCGAGTCTCGCCGGTGAGGCGGTGCTGCGTGCCGCTCCCGCCTTGCGCGGCAAGATCCGTACACGTGCGAGCGATCTTTCAAAACTGATTTACGGCGCGAGTGCCGCGGCCTTGCCGATGGTGGCGCTCGTCAGCGTGCTGGTGGGCGCGATCGTGGCGTTCGTGGGCGGCATTCAGTTGCGGCGGCTCGGTGCCGAGGTCTACGTGAGCAACTTGATCGGGGTCACGGAGATACGCGAGATGGCGCCGTTGATCACCGCCATCCTGATGTCCGGCAGGACCGGCAGCGCCTACGCCGCGGAGATCGCAGCCATGCAAGGGAGCGAGGAGCTCGACGCGCTGCGCGCCCTGGGGATTCCGATTTTCGACTATCTGGTGTTTCCGCGGCTCGCGGCGCTTGGCGCCCTGATGGCACCGCTTTGCACGTATGCCGCGGCTCTGGGCATCCTGGGCGGATTCGCGGTGGCCGTCTCCATGATGCACGTTTCCACGGGGATCTTCACGGCCCACCTGCTCGACGCCGTGGCCGGATCGGACGTCGCACTCGGGTTCGCCAAGAGCATCGCGTTCGGCGGCTGGATCGCGCTCGCGGGTTGTCGCATCGGCCTGAGTGCCGGACGCAGCGCCTCGGATGTCGGCCGCGCGGCGACCACGGCCGCCGTGAGCGGCATCGTGGGCGTCATCGCGCTCGATGCCTTGTTCGATGTGTGCGCCGAGGCGCTCGGAATCTAGCCCCATGCCACGAGCCGAGGGTAGTCCGATTCTCGAGGTCGTCAGGCTGGCATACGGCTACAACGGCGAGACGTTGCAGCACGATGTGTCGTTCAGCGTCGAGCGCGGCTCGATATTCGCGATCATGGGGGCAAGCGGCAGCGGCAAGAGCACCTTGCTCAAGGTGCTGATAGGGCTGCAGCGTCCGAGCGCCGGCGAGGTGATGTTCGGCGGCGTCGATTACTGCGCGCTGGGCGATCCGGAGCGCTCGGAGATCGGGCGGCATTTCGGCGTGCTGTTCCAGGGAGGCGCGCTGTGGAGCTCCATGACGGCCGCCGAGAACGTGGCTCTGCCGCTCGAGATGTTCACCGAGCTCGATCGGCCGTCGATCGAGGCATTGGTTCAGCTCAAGCTGAGTCTGGTGGGGCTCAGCACGGGCCGCGATCGCATGCCCTCCGATCTCAGCGGCGGCATGCGTCAGCGCGTCGGTCTCGCCCGTGCGCTCGCGCTGGACCCGGAGATCCTGTTCCTCGACGAGCCTTCCACCGGGCTCGATCCGATCTCCGCCCGGCATTTCGACGATCTGGTCAAGGGATTGCGGGACGGCTTCGGCGTGACCGTGATCATGGTCAGCCACGAGCTGCCGAGCCTGTTCGGTATTTGCGACGACGGCGTGTTCCTGGATGCCGGTACGCGCACTGCGATCGCGCACGGCGCTCCACGCGTTCTCCGCGACGAGTGCACGCATCCCACCGTGCAAGCTTTCATGCATCGCGGCTCGATTGCGGGTGCATCGCAAGGCAGCGGGCCCCCATGAAGCGGACGCGATCCATCATGGTCGGCAGCTTTCTACTGGGTGCGCTCGCGCTCGGCGTCATCGCGATCCTCGCCTTTGGCGGCATGAATCTGCTGGCCCACAAACTGCGGGTGGTCGTCGTATTCAGCGATTCGATCGGAGGTCTCGAGGTGGGCGCACCCGTGACCTTCCGTGGAGCCCGTATCGGGCGGGTCGAGGGAATGCGCCTGCATATCGACGTTCATCACCAGACGAGCTGGCTACCCGTCTATCTGGATCTGGACCTCGACCGGATCGCGTGGGCGAACGGATCCGTCGGAGGCAAGCGCGCCGATTTGCAGGCGGCGGTGGATTCCGGATTGCGGGCGCAGCTCGTCTCGCAAGGCTTGGTGGGCGGGGAGATGAGCGTGAACCTCGACTATCGCCCGGGGACGCCCGCACGGCTTTCGGGCCACGCCGAGGATGCGTTCGAGATCCCCTCCGTGCCATCGGATCTGCAGGACCTCAAGGATCAGCTGCTCAAGCTGGATCTTCCCTTGATCGGACAAAAGGTACGAGACCTCGTGAGCAGCGTGCAACTCGTGACACAACAGGTCGGCACGCGCATCGGGCCACTCGCCGACGGATTGCAGACCACGCTGGCGACGACCACGGAAGCGGTACAGCGATTGCAAGTGGAGTCGGTGCGCACGCTCGGCGATGTCGATCGGCTCGCGAACGAGAGCCGCCGCCAGATCGCGACCAACGGCGATGATCTCGACCGCGTGCTCAAGAAGGCCGCGGAGGCGACCGCCAGGGCCGATGCGCTGGTGGCCTCGCTCAACGACATGACCTCGGCCCGAGGGGATCTTCAGGCGTCGCTTCGCGATCTCGCGGCGAGCGCGAGCTCCTTGCGCGGGCTCACCCACGATCTGGAGCGCAATCCGTTGAGAACCTTGTTGCGACGAACCGAATGATACGCCTGCGCTTGCCGGCAGTGGCGCTGCTGATCACGATCGCGGGCGGATGCTTCTCGCATCGCGAGCACTGGCATATTTATGCTCTCGACGGCCCGATCGATGTGGACAGCCCGGCCACGGTCGTCGGCGCGCGCCCGGTGCTCGCGCTGCCGCGGGTGCTGGTCCCCGATTACCTCGATACGACCGAGCTCGTGATACGGGTGGGCGACCACGAAATCCACGAAAGTGCCACGGCCCGATTCGCCGAGCGTCTGTCGCTGGGAGTGACCCATGCGCTGCGCTCCGATCTGGCCGCGCGGTTGCCTCAATACAGCGTCGCGCTCGCGCAATCGGCCGATGGACCGGCACGCGAGATCCTGGTCAGTGTCGATGCATTCGACGTCTGGCGGAGCGGCCGCTGCGAGCTCGTCGCCGACTGGAGCATTCTCGATGCGGACCATCGCACGTTGCTCTCTGCCGGGCACGGTAGCTTCACCACCTTTGCCGGCGCGAATTCAGCGGAGGGTGCGATCGTCACGGCCATGGCGCAAGCCGTGCGGCAGCTCGCCGATCGCATCGCATCGGGCGTTGCAACGCTACCGCCGCGAGCGGCGGACCGATGACCCACGATGCATCGCCGATGCTGCCCGCGGCTCTCCCGAGCGCGACCTATTCCAAGGTATCGACCGAGACCATCGTGCTATCGACCCGCCGCGCGGCCTCTGTTGCCATAGGCATGTGGCAAACGGTGGATTTCGATGAAAATCGAGTACGAACAGAGCGTGACGAGCGAGCGGCATGAGGGCGCCGAGATACGCGATCCAGGCCGCGGCTTGCGGGCCGATGACCGCCCGCTCGACCCGCAAAGCGAGCCCCCGCTCGGTGCGCACCTGCTGACCCCACGGCGCGGCTACATGCATCACGGCATCTACGTCGGCGAGGGCAGGGTGGTGCAGTACGGCGGCCTTTCGTGGGGGCTGCGTCGGGGGCACGTCGAGGAAGTGCCGCTATCGCAGTTCTCGCGCGGGCGTCCCATCTGGCTTCGCGCGCCGTCCTGCATGGTAGGCTCGCACGGCTACGATCAACATGAAGTGGTTCGCCGCGCCCGGCTGCGCCTCGGGGAAGACCGCTACAGCGTGCTCACGAACAATTGCGAGCATTTTTGCGAGTGGTGCGTTCACGGCGAGCACCGCAGCTATCAGGTCGACGATCGCATTGCCGGCTACGGCAGCGTCCTCATCAAACTGGTCGAGCTGTTGGTTCGCATCCGAGTCGATCGGAACCGATCTGGCGGCGATCCCCGGCGCCCGGCGCCTGGGCAGTGCGTCGCCATGCGGCCGGGCTGATGCCGACGGCGCGGCGGAAGTGTCTGCAGAGATGCGACTGATCGGCGAAGCCGCAGGCCAGCGCGATGTCGCTCAGCCGCTCCTCACTCGAGGTCATCATCAGCTTGGCGCGCGCCAGGCGCCGGGTGGCGACGTAGCTCATCGGGGAACAGCCGAAAGACTGGCGGAATGCACGGGCGAAGTGACTCTTGCTGAGCGCCACCAGATTGGCCATTTCTTCGATCGCGATCTTGGCGGCCAGGTGGATCTCGATGTAGGCGAGCACCCGCTTGGCGCGCCACTTGGGAAGGCCGCCGCGTCCAGGCGCGCCGGGCGGCGCGCTACCTCGCTCGTTCATCGCTGCGCCGCCGAGCAAACTCGAGGCATCGTTGAGGCAGCGCCACGCCGCCGCGCGGTCCGTCTCGAAGCAGCGCATCGCCGATCGAACCAGCTGGCCTACGCTCGCGGTTCGAGGCGCGCCTGGGTCGCCCGATATGATTTGCAACGCATGCTGTTCGCTCATGGCTTGTCTCCGGCGATTGTCGTTGAGCTACTCAATTAAGTGCGATGCCCCCGTGCGAATCCATAGCACGATGGTATCGGTCCGCGTCGGTGCCGCCAGCCTCGGGTTGTGACTACAGGTCGAGCACCAGATCCACCTGGGGGCGCGAGCAGCAAATGAGCACATTGCCGGGTGCCGGCGCATCCAGGGGATCCGGCGCGTAGCTCACGCTGCCGCCGATCAGCGCAACTTCACAGCTATGACATACACCGGTGCGGCACGACCAGCGAACCGGTACATCGCAGGCCTCGCCAAGCTCGAGCAGGTTTTGGAAACGCGGATCCCAGCCGACAGAGAGCCCCGAGCGCGCGAACGAGACGCGCGGTCCCTGGCCGGCGGGGCCTGGGGGCGCGTGCGGCGGCGGCCGATGCTCGTCGATGCCGGGCGTCGATGAGCCTCCGGCACCGAATATCTCGGAATGAATCCGGCATGCGGGGACGCCCAGGCTCGCCAGATCCCGCGTCAGATCCCCCAGGAATCGAGTTGGCCCGCACAGGTAGAAATCCGCCTCCGGCGGCAGCCGAAGGCGCCTCAGCGCGTCCAGATCCAGATGTCCGCGTGCGTCGAATTCGCCGCTGAAGGAATCGCCGGCGGATGCTTGACTGTAAACGACGTAGCGGCAGCTTCGAGGCAGCTGCCGCAACAGCTGCGCGTACTCATGGGCGAATGGATGCTCGGCGGCATTGCGCGCGCCGTGCAGCCACCAAACCTCGCGGGTCGAGCCGGCCGCGGCCAAGGCATGCAGCATCGCGAGTACGGGCGTGACCCCGATGCCGGCGCTGAGCAGCACCACCGGTGCGCTGCCCGAGGTGAGTGTGAACGCACCTCGCGGCGCGCTCACTTCCAATGCGTCCCCGATCCGAACACGGTTGCACAAATAGCCGCTGGCTGCGCCATGCTCCTCCTGCTTGACGCTGATGCGGTAGTGCTCGGCTCCGGGTGGGCTGGACAGCGAGTAGCTGCGCAGCAGCGGCGGCGCGGCCGGGTCGGGCCTGAGTCGCAGAACGATGAACTGTCCCGGCAGCGCGGTGGCCAGTGGGTTTGTATCGAGCGGCGCGAGGCTCAGCGAGAGCACGGTCCTGCTTTCCCGATCGATGCGCGAGACTCGCATGGCGCGGAAACCCTGCCACGCGGGCGCAGGCCCTCCCTCCGCGGAGAGCCCGGCATTGCCGGCCTCCGTGCCGCCCTCCGAAGGATGCTCCAGCAGGGCACGAAACGACCCTTGCCAGCCGGGGCTGAGCGCCGGAATACGCAATGCGCGCTCGAGCTCCTCGCGTCGATGCCCCGGCAGGTAGAGCAACGCGTCGATCTCCGCGACCGTCATGCGTTCGGGTCCGTCGGAGATCTTGACGACCTCGTCATCCGCGCCCACCAGCCCTTCCTCGAGCACGCGCAGGTAGAATCCGGGTCTGCCGTGCGCTACCAGCAGAGCGGCCATGCGCGGCTCATCCATGCGGATTCCGAGGCGGTAGCAAGTGACACGCGGCTGGCTGACTTCGAACAAGGCATCGCCGATACGGTAGCGATCGCCAATGCAGACCTCGCGGTCGGATAGGCCGTCGACCGTGAAGTTCTCGCCGAACTGGCCAAGGGCAAACTCCGGCCGCCCGAGCTCGCGCTGCCAGTATCGGTAGGACTCGAGCTGATAGACCAGCACCGCGCGGTGCTCGCCCCCATGGCCCTTCAAGTCTCCTTGGCCATCACCGTCGATATTGAGCCGCCGCACCATCCGGCGCCCGGTCACCGGCTCCTTCCAGACGCCGGTGCGCACGATCCGCCCGCGCCACGCATGCTCGCGAGGCAGGCCGACGTTGACTGCCACCAGGCGCGGCATGAGTCGCGTTACCTCGAAAGCGGCTCTGCTTTCGCCGCCATGCGCGAGGTCGATTCCGGCGGCGGCCGCCGGCGCCATCCGTGAAAGCGCGAGAAGTCGCCCGCGTCCCACGCCGCGCGCAGTCCCGGGCCGTCGAGATCCCAGTCGGGGCGAATCTCGCGCGTCACGGCGCGCAGGTCGTGCCACAGATCGACGATCGACGGGCGACCCCAGAACCAATAGCCGTTATAGATGCTGTAGACCACCAGCCCTGGCTCGAGCACGAGCGTGTGGGGAATCATCGGGTCGTGCTCGGGGTCGGTGTACTCCTGGATGGCGAGATCTTTCTGCACGCGCCGCCCGGGGTCCGACAGGAAGGTCCATTGTGCGCCCACCGATGCGCGAAATTCCTGCAGCGTGTGGTGGTCGTCGGTCGTGATCGTGACGATCCGGGTGTACGCTACCGCGATCATCGGATGGAACGCACTCAGCTCCAGATGCTGCTGGTGCTCCTTGGGGCAGTAATGGCCGCGCGCGAGCGTAAGGATGAGCGGGTCGTCACCTTGGAGCTCGCTCAGCTTGCGCGGCTCGCCCGCATGGTCGGGCAGTTCGTAGTCCGGAAAAGCGGCTCCGCGCACGATGTCGGCACGCATGGGACAGCTCCTCAGCGATGATGCCCGGTCAGGCCGCCGTTTGCTTCGATTCCGCCTCGACCTCGCTCAAGAGGCCGCTCTTCATGTCGAACACGAAGCCCCGCACCGGGATCCGCTTGTCGATCCAAGGATGCGATCTCACCTTCTCGATCTGCTCGCGAGTGTTCTGCGCGGGATCCTTGTAGGAAAAAAAGCGCATGGGTTGCGGCGAGGCATCGCCGGTCTCGGAGGCGAGCTTCGCGTTCAACTCCTCGTCGGTGAATGTCGTGAAACCGCATCCGGTGTGGTTGAGCAGCATGATCTCCTTGGTTCCGAGGACACGCGTCGAGACGACGAGCTCACCGAGCACGTCATCGGTCACCGCGGGACCGCCGGTCCGGATGACGTCGATGTCGGCGTGAGGCAGGCCCAGGATATCCGGAAGATCCGAGAGCCGCGGATCCATGCAAGTGACGACCGCAATCTTCGGAGCCGGACGTTGCGCGAGCTTCGGATCGTGGTGCTTCTGTGCATAGTTGCGATTCGCCTTGAGTGCCTTGTCGATGATGCTCATCGTCGGATCTCCAGATTGACCTGCGGTTGCTTCACTAGAGCATGATCGCCGAGGCGGCTGTATTGGACGATGGTATCGGTGAGCGTCGATGATGCCGGCGCGAGGCCAATGGCGGCGGCCCGCGGCAGATAGTTCCGCGAGGCGGCTTCAGTCCGCCTCGGAAAGGGTCAGCTGCGCGGCGCGCACCGCTTCGCTGACGTCACTCAGATAGTCTGAGCTCGCCGGGGAAGCGGTGAGACAGTTGTCGGTCGCAAGCACGGTGCGGATCTCGGCGCCAAGACCCAGTGTCAGTCCGACGGGACCGGCTTGCGCAACCTGCAGCAAGCGTACCTTGTCTTGCGCGCTGATCGGACCTTCGAGGAAGATCGTGCGCTCGAAATGTCCGCTGGCCTCGGGGTAGCGGGAGTGATGCGAGACGCTCACCTGGATCCTGCTCACGGCGAGGCCCATCCGGTCGGCGTGCAGGCGCAGAACCATGGCGGTGCAGGAGCCGAGCGCGGCACCCATGAGCTCGTAGGGATTGAGGCTTCCCGGGAGAAAAGGCCGGCGCGAGTCGGCGATCACGAACGAGACACTGCCCACGCGTCCCAGCAGCTGCAGCGGCTCCATGCCGGTCTCAGTGACGAGCACACTATGACCCGCGACTGCGGAGTCGAATGGAGTCGACGACATCACCGGGCTCCTCCATCCCAATCGCGTCGGGTGCGGCCCGCAGCCTGATTGCGAGGATCGTCGGCCGGGTCGATGTAGGCGAGGCCGAGCGGCCCGATCGCGCTCACCTGCGTGACGTACTCGCCGGATCTGGCCCAGTGGAAATGGGGTTGGCCGCCCGGCAAGAGCAACACGCTTCCGGGCGCGTGTGCGCTCAGTTTGTTTTCGTCGAATTCGTCTCCGAGACCGATGTAGAAGATCCCTGAGATCACGGTGTACACGCGATCCTCCGGATGGCTGTGCGGCAACATCTTGGTGCCGCGCGGCAACTTGACCCGGATCAAATAGGGTCCGGGCTTGGCCGGGTCGCCGACCAGGACTGCCAGCCGCGCGCCTTCTGGAAAGGCGGGGAAGGGCTTCCACACGATGTCCTCGGAACGGATGACGCGAAACCGCTCGTCAGCGCTGCGCGAAGTCTCCGGCGTGTGCGATGGCGCGCGGTTCATGATGTGGCTCCTCGAGTGAGCGCGGTGGCCTTCACGATTCAGGTGATGAGCTGAACACTCCACGAGGAGTTAAACAGTTGTGCGGCCACGATTGGAGCGACCAAGGTATCGGTCGATACCAAGGTATCGGGTGCGAGCGGGCCGGATGCCGGCGGACGCCGACGGCGATCGATACCAAAGTCCAATCGTTGGGCAGATTTTATTCTGCTTTGATCTTGCGCGCGTTCAAAGGCAAGAAAGAGCAGGGGAACCGTGATGCGCAGTTTTTGGTGTAGCGCGGCCGCCACTTGGATGATCGTGGCGGCAGGCACGGAGCGCTCGCTCGCTCAAACGGCGGACGCGGATGCCACGGGCCTGCAGGAGATCATCGTGACCGCGCAGAAGCGGCCGGAGAACGTCAATGCGGTTCCGATCGTCATGACGGTTCTGGGAAACGACGATCTGATTCAAACGGGCGTGGACTCCACCCAGGAGCTCGAATGGGACACGCCGGGCCTGGTCTTCGGCAATACCAACGGTTTTGGACAGCCCTACATCCGTGGTATCGGCACCGACCTGCTGTCTCCGGGACAGGATTCGCCGGTCGGGTTCTATCTCGACGGCGTCTACATACCCCTCAACTCGAGCCTGTTGCAGCAGTTCGGTGACATATCGCGCATCGAGGTGCTCAAGGGTCCCCAGGGAACCCTGTACGGTCGCAACACCACGGGAGGCGCCGTGAACATCATCACCCGCGATCCGCAACAGGCATTCTCGGCCGACGCCATGGTGAGCGCCGGCAATCTCGGATACGCCAAGGCGACGACCTATGTCACCGGAGGGCTCACTCCCGACTTGAGCGCCAATTTCGCGGGCGTGTACACGATCCACAACGGCTATTTCGACGTGCTCAACACCGGAGGCCACCTCGACAACCTCGACCAATTCGGCCTGCGCGGCAAACTCAAGTACCAAATCGGCGATGACTGGGAAGTTCTGTTCGGCGGAGATTACGAGCACAAGAACGATTCCTCCGACACCGTGTACTCCGCATTGCTGGGCAGCGACGTGCCGCTGCCGCCCGGCGTGAGCCCCGCGCCCTTCCGCACGCGCGATCTGTACACCGTGCTCGATCCGCCGCCCAGTCGCACGGCCACCGATTTTGGATCCAATCTGACGGCGCACGGTCAGCTGGGCTTTGCGGACTTCACCTCCATCAGCGGCTTTCGCGAGGACTACGTGACCTCCTTGTCGGACGGAAGCGAAACGCTGTTGCCGCTGCTTTCGTATCAGTCCTACGAGGGCGAACAGCAATTCACCCAGGAGATGCAACTGGCATCCTCGGACGCGGGGCCGCTGCAATGGATCGGCGGTCTTTATCTGCTCAAAGGGAATGCCTATGAGGGGCCGCTGAATGTCTGGGCGAACGTTCCCAATTCGCAGCCCACGAACGCCGCATTGCTGGACGGGCGGACCCGCATCAGCTCCTATGCCGTGTATGGCCAGGCGGGCTACGAGCTTGCCTACGGATTCAAGCTGATCGCGGGCTTTCGCACCAGCTATGAGCAGCGCAAATTGACCGGGCAAACGAGCTTCGGTACCGATTTGCTCGACCCGGCGGTGCGCGCCGAGATGCACTTGCCGCCGCTCGATGCCTCGAAGAGCTGGACCACGACCAAACCCAAGGCCACCGTCCAGTGGCAGGATGCGGGACAGCTCATCTATGCGAGCTATTCGACGGCCTTCAAGGCCGGATCCTACAACCTCATCAGCGTCACTTCCCCGGGTCCCCTGGATCCCGAGAATATCAAGGCCTACGAAGTGGGCGGCAAGCACGACCTGCCATTCCTCAATCACGGACACCTGGATTGGGCCGTCTTCTATTACAGCTACAGCAACATTCAAGTCGCCATCCAGGATCCGGGAATCGGCGGCATCGCCGCCTCCGAAAACGCCGCGTCCAGCATCAGCCGGGGCGTCGATCTCAATCTCGAGGCGCCCATCGCTAGAACTCTCAGCGCCACGATCGGCATGGAATACCTGGATGCGCGCTACGAGAGCTTCGCGAATGCGCAGGTGCCCAACATCGTCGATGGCGAGCTCGCGACGGCCACGCCCATCGGCTATCAAAAATCGGTGGATGCCTCGGGAAACCGTGCGGAGCGCTCGCCGCTCCTCACCTCCACGGCGCAGCTGCGCTGGTCAGTGCCCATGGGCACGGGTCATGTCGCAACCACTGCGACTTATTATCACAACAGCGGCTTCTTCTTCGATCCGGGCGATGAGACGCAGCAGAAGGCGTACAACCTGGTGAACTTTCGCATTCAGTACGCCGCGCAAGGAGGCCGCTGGAGCGTGGCGGCCTGGGTCGACAACGCGTTCAATGCGACGGTGCTCGGGGGCGTTGCCGCATCGCCCTATGTGCTCGGCGGGTTCTACAACGATCCGCGGCTGTTTGGCTTGAGCGCCTCGGTGCACTACTAGGCCGACTCCGTGCGCGCGACGCGATGCTCGCGTGGCGGCACTCACACCTTGAGGTCTGCGTATCTGGCCTCGACCAATCGCTGAATCACGGCGAAGATCATCGCTGTCGATACCCCGAATAGCAGCATCCCGTCGGCCGTCTCCAGCGGCCCCAGCATTCTCCAGGCAGGGCTCATGACGATGTCGCCGTACCCCAGGGAGGTGTAGTTGACGGCCGAGTGGTAATAGGCGGTGGGGAAGTCGGAGAATTGCCCGCAGATCACGAACAAACCGGCCCACAGAGCCATCTCGATGAGGTGCGCCACGAAGGCATAGCATATGACCCGCACCACGACCCACATGTCCTTGCGCAAATCGATGCCGAGATGGCCGAGGGCCTTCTCACGCCGCACGAAGCGGACCGTGGCGCTCAGCGGCAAGGCGTGCATGAGGATGGTGCAGGTCACCGCCGCGCAGCCCAGCGCGAGCGGAAGCAGCAGCAGAATCGGCCGGGCGCTCGCCACGGGTCCGAGCGAAGCTATTCGCCGCCCGCGACGGCACCGCCACCCGCCGGCCGGCGCGCGATCCAGCAGATCGGGATGAGGAGCAGCACCGTCCAGCCAAAAAGATAGAAGAGATCCAAGGACGACAGCAGGTAACCCTGGCCGATCACGCCGTGCATCACGGCGGCGTCGGCCGAGCGATCGCTGAGCCCGAAGCTCATGATGTTGCGCAGGTCCTCGCGAAAGGTGGGGTTGAAGGCGCTCAACGACTCGACCAGCCGCGTTTGATGCAGCGCCTCACGCCGGTCCCAGAAGGTGGTGGTCAAGGAGGTCGCAAAGCCGCTCGCGGTGATACGCAAGAAATTGTTGAGTCCCGACGCGGCGGGCAGCTTGTCCGGCGGCAGGCGATCGAACGTAATGGTCAGCAGGGCGATGAAGAACGTGCCCATGGCAAAGCCTTGTACCAGCGTCGGCACGGCGAACACCCAGAAGCTCGAATCGGGCGGGTATGCGGCGCGCATGAAGTACGAGAGCGCGAAGATCGCAAACGAGACCGTCGCGAACATCCTGGCGTCGAAGCGCCCTATGAACCGTCCAACGAACGGCGCCACCAGCAGCGCCGTGATACCGCTCGGCGCCGTGACGATCCCCGCCCACGTCGCGGTGTAGTTGAGCTGGGTCTGCAACCACAGCGGCATCAGGACGACGTTGCCGAAGAACAGGCCGTAGGCGAGGCACAGCGCTATGGTACCGAGCGTGAAGTTCGGCCATTTGAACAGAGAAAGGTCGACGATCGGGTGCTCATCGGACAATTCCCAGATGATCCATGCCGCCAGGGTCACGACGGTGACGATGCAAAGCCCGACGATGAGATTGGAGTTGAACCAGTCGAGGTCCTTTCCCTGATCGAGCATGACCTGTAACGAGCCCACCCAGACGACGAGGAGCGCCAGCCCGACGCCGTCGATCTTGATCTTCTGCGACGCGGTCTCCTGGCTCTTCAGCGAGCGCCAGCACACGAATGCGCTGAAGATACCGACAGGCACGTTGATCAGGAAGATCCAGCCCCACGCATAATTGTCCGAGATGTACCCTCCGAGGATCGGTCCGCAGATCGGCGCCACGAGCGTGGTCATGGACCAGATCGCCAGAGCGGTTCCCTTGCGATTCTCGGGGAACAGAGTCAGAAGCAATGCCTGCGATCCCGGGATGATGGGGCCGGAGACGGCGCCTTGCAGGACCCGAAACAGGATGAGCTCGGTCATGTTGGTCGATATGCCGCAGAGAAACGATGCGGCGGTGAACAGCACGACCGAGATGACGAAGGTGCGCACCACTCCGAATCGGCGCATCAGCCACCCGGTCAGCGGTACCGAGACGCCGTTCGCCACCGCGAAGGAGGTGATGATCCAGGTGCCCTGATCGGAGGAGACGCCGAGGTAGCCGGCAATCGTGGGTATCGAGACGTTCGCGATGGTCGTGTCCAGCACTTGCATGAACGTCGCGAGCGCGAGCGCCAGCAGGGTGAGGCCTCGCGGGATCCCCAGCGAGGTGGGCGCGGCTTGCGACGCGGCGGCGTTCACGTCAGCGACCGAGATTGACGGCAACCTTGGAGGCGTTCTTGGGGAGCTCCAGATTCCCTCTGATGATCTCGGCGATGCGGGCATCTTCCTCGGGGTCGTTGGCGAGGCTCGCCTCCGACGGAATCGGGATTTGCCGCACCTGCGTGGAAACCACCGGACCCGAAGTGTCGCGAACGTCGACGTCGGCGGTCACGGACAGTCCGATGCGCAGCGGATGCGCGCGCAGCTCGACCGGATCGAGCTCGATGCGCACCGGCAGGCGCTGGACGATCTTGATCCAGTTGCCGGAGGCATTTTGAGCCGGCAGCAGCGCGAATGCAGTGCCGCTGCCTGCCGAAAGGCCGACCACCTTTCCGTGGTACGTCACTTTTCCGCCGTACATATCGGCGTGCAGCTCGACCGGCTGGCCGACCCGCATGTCGCGCAGCTGCACTTCCTTGAAGTTCGCGTCAACCCAGACGGCATCCAGGGGCACGATGCCCATGAGCGGCGTTCCCGCGGCGACCTGCTGACCGACTTGCACCGATCGGCGCGCCACGATGCCGGAGACCGGCGCGACGATATGCGTGCGCCGCAGCGCCAGCGAGGCGTCGCGCACGGCCGCAATCGCCGCGAGCACCTGCGGGTTCGTGGGCACGGTGGTGCCGTCGATCTGTGCCGTGGTCTCGTTCAGTTGTTCCTGGGCCGCCCGCAGCGATGCCCGCAGCTCGGTGACCCGATCCTGCGTGTGCTGGAACTCCTCGCTCGATACCGCACCGTCGCTCAGCAATCCCGAGCGACGTGCATGGTCCTGCTCGGCCTGCTGCAGCTCGACCTCGCGATCGCGAATCTCCGCGCGCAATTGATCGGCTTGTGCGAACAGCGCGCGAACCGCCCTGACCGCGCGCGCGAGATTGGCCTCGGCGTTGCTCACGGCCACCACCTCGTCAGCCGGGTCCAGTTCCAGCAGCGATTGGCCGCGAGCCACGGATTGCGTGTCGTCCGCGCGCAGGCGGATGACCGTGCCCGGAATCTCGGTCGTGACCTGGACGACGTCGCCGTTCACGTAGCAATCGTCCGTGTTCTCGAAGTAGCGCGCATACCAGTACCAGTAGCCCGCATAGCCCACCGCGCAAACGGCGACCACGGCGCCCAGGATCTTGAGGTTGCGGCGCCGTTTGCCGGCGGCTGGTGGGGTCGCCGGGGGCGCGGCCGCCGCCTGAGAGCTGGGCGGCGCATCGGGGTGGTTGGCCAAGTCACTCATGTGAAAGTTCTCCGCAATGAATCAGTGAGACGGGGTCGTACTCGCCAGGGTGGGTTGCATACGAAAGTCTCCGCCGACGGCGATGAGCAGCGTGACTCGGGCGATATCTCGCGCAGACAACAGCTCGACGCGCTGGCGTCGCTCCGACAGAACTTCGGTCTCGGTCGTCAGCACCGTCAGATAGGTCGTGAGCCCGGCCCGATAGCGCTCGGTCGCGAGCCGGAACGCATCCTCGGCAGAATCGAGAGCTCGTTGCTGCTTTCGAATGCCGGCATCCAGCGCGTCGATGTCGGTGATCTGGTCGGCCGTTTGCCGCACCGCCTCCAGAACCGTTTGATTGTAGGTCGAGACCGCGAGGTCCACGTCCGCCACGCTCCCGCGGTAGTTCGCTCGCAGCCTGCCGGCATCGAAGATCGGCAAATGAACGGACGGCCCGATGCCGTAGGTGCGGGAGGTCCCATGGAACAAGTTGTCGAGCCTCACGCCGGAGGTGCCGGCGAAGGCGAGCAGATTGATATCCGGGTAAAACGCGGCTTTCGCCGCATCGACGCCCGCACGTGCCGCGTAGATGCGGGTGCGGGCCGCGAGCACATCCGGTCGCCGCCCGAGCAAGTCGAACGGCAACGAGCTCGGGATTGCGAGCACCGTGTCGGATCGTAGCGCCGGCCGCTCGATCCTCTCGTAAGTCTTGGCGCCTTGCCCGGCCAACGCAGCGAGCAGGTGTACGGCTCGGTCGCGCTCGCCCTCGATCTGAGTCACATCGACCTGCGAGTCCGCCACGGATCCTTCGGCCTCGCGTAGCTCGACGCTGGTATCGAGACCGGCCTTGAAGCGCCGCTGGGTGATCGCGGATATCTCATTGCGTTGCTGCTCGGCGCGCCGAGCCACATCATCGAGCGCATACACTCGATTCAGCTCGAGATAGGAGCGCACGAGGGCTCCGGCAATCGCAAGGCGCGCACCGGCGGAATCGAGTGCCGCGGCCTCAGACCGAGTGTTGGCCTGCCGCACCAGCGCGGCCTGGTGCCCCCAGAAATCCAGATCCCACGAGAGATTGAACCCCTGATGCCCGAGCCATTGATCCGATCCGCCATACGGTGCCGGAATGGGATCATGAGCGCTGATCCGCTCACGGCTCTCGGCTGCATCGTAGCTCACCTGAGGCCACGAAGCGGAGTGAACCGCGGCGGCCTCGGCCTGGGCCTCGCGCACTCGCGCGAGCGACTGCGCAAGCGTCGGATTGTCGGCCAGTGCAGCGCGCATCAGACGATCGAGTTGCGGATCTTGGTACGCCGACCACCATTCGGAGCCGGCCACGGGAGCGGGCGCGCCCGACAATCCGAGATCGGCCGGATTCTCGAGTGCGCGCTCCTTCGGCGGCGCGGAATGCGGCGTGATGCAGCCGCCGAGAAGCAAGCCGATCAGCAGAGGCGCCGCTCGCACGAGCGTTGCGTTCGACGGTGTATACGACATGGACACGACGCTATTCACGGAAACCTCGCTGTTGCCATCGGATCTTCGTTTCGCAACTCGACCAAGCCGCGTCTCCCGTATCGGGCGGCCCGCGTGCCTGAACGCCCTCCTGGTGTCTAATAGCCCCGCTGGTGCGATCGAAGCGACGCGCCTCGTGCAACGTCGGATCATCGACCTCTAGTTATCGAATCACACCGGCATCAGACCAGAAGCGTGAGCCTCCAGCCATTGCACGTTGGTATCGCACGGAGAGATGAGATCTCAGGTGGTATCGGCCACGAGATCGAGGGCGGAGCGCAGATCGCGCTCGCCGAAGGGCTTGAACAAACATTCGACCGCACCTCGAGCGATGAGATCCGCGCGCAGGTGGGGGTCGCTGTTGCCGGTAATGAAGATGATGGGAATGCTGATCCCCCGGCGATTGAGCTCGGATTGCAGCGCAGGTCCCGACATGCCCGGCATCGATACGTCCAGCAGCAGGCAGCGAGTTCTCGCAAGCGCATCGGACGCGAGAAACTCCTCCGCGGAAGCAAAGGATGCCGCGCTGAATCCCAGCAGATTCAGAAGATCCGGCAGCGACTCGCGCGGTGACACATCGTCATCGACGACCGATATCAGGGCAGGCGGCTGCATGTCTGGTGCATCAAATGAGCGCTTGGCGCCGGCGCGGGAGAAGTGTGCATGGTTCGATTATTTGGCTGTCGACGCCGTTTTGTAGGTCGACAAATCGGAAGTCTATTTCTCAAAAATGGCAGTGGCTAGTCTGCATCCGCGGAATCTCCGAGTCGGCGTTTGTCTTATTGCCGGGTCCACAATGGGTTCTTCCAGGTGGCCAGCGCGTCGAGCAGGCTGGTTACGCGAGGAGGAAGAAATTTTCGGCTCGGATACACCGCAAATACCGGAATCTCCATCGACGTCCATCGCGGTAGAAGCCGCACCAGATCACCTCGGGCCAGAGCTTGATCGCAATACGCACTTTCCACGAGGCCGACGCCGTGTCCACGCAGAACGAGCGAGGCGGCAGTCTGGCAGTCGCGGCTCGATACCATGCCGCGCACGTGAACGCGCACTTTCTTGCGCCCGCAGATCAGATCCCAGTCGGCCTGGTAGTTCCTCGCATTGAACATCACGCAGTCGTGGGATTTCAGTTCCTCCGGCTCGATGGGCGGCCGGCGGCTCTTCAGGTAGTCCGCGGCCGCGACCACATAGCGAACGCTCTTGCCGAGCTTGACGGCCACGACGTTGGAGTCCTTGAGATGACCGAAGCGGACCGCGATATCGACATTCTCCGCCACCAGATCCAGATAGGCATTGGTGATGTACAGATCGATGCGGATTCTCGAGTGCTCCTTCGAGAATCGCGAAATGAAATCCATGAAGGGGCCCTGGCTCAAAAACAGGGGGACCGAGATGGTGAGCGTGCCTTCGGTCCTTTTTTGTGATTGCGTGAGCACCTGTTCGGCCTCTTGAAGCCTCGCCAGAGGCTCTACGCACTGGTCGAAGTAGTCCCTGCCCTGCGAGGTGAGGATCACCCTTCTGGTGGTGCGTCGGACCAGCGAAACTCCGAGGTCGGACTCCAGTACCGACAGTTTGCGGCTCACCGTGGAGATCGGCATGCTCAACGCGCGCGCGGCCTTGCTGATGCTCTCCAGCTCGGCAACTTTCACGAATACCAGAACGTTGTCCAGATGTTGCATCTACTGGGCCTGGCGCTCGTGCCGTGATCTCATGCTCAGCACGATGAGTTTTTGCCGTTCTCGGCGCAATAGCACGTTGTGGTTGGTGCCGCGGAATCTGCATTGTTCTTGGCCACTAGCGCGCAATTATTGGGCAAAGCGGCGCCGATGTTTAGACGGCTGCATCGCAAATCAATTTCCCAATAATGGCAAGATCGAGGCGCGCAACGGGGCCTCGCCAATACCAAAGTCCAATGGCTCGGCGCCGGACTCCGGCTACCGTATGGCTATCTCGGTGGGGCGCGGGGCGGGGGTCCGCGATGCCTGTGGCGGGGAGGGGTTCGTTTGCGCGCTGACGAAAAGGCTGCGATCGGGATCGACCTCGGCAAGGTCGTGAATGCGCTCCCTGCCTTGGTCTGGACGACGCATGGCGATGGCCGCGGCGATTTCGTCAACCGCTACTGGTGCGAATATACGGGACTCGGTTTCGAGTCGGCGCTCGATCATGGGTGGCAGATCGCCATCCATCCCGACGATCTGAGCGCGTTCCAGGACGGCTGGAGGAACATCCAGCTGTCGGGCGACGCCCGAGAGCTGGACGTGCGACTGAGGCGCTTCGACGGAGAGTACCGCTGGTTCACGCTCCGCCCCTCCCAGTCAGGCGACGGTGATCGCTGGTGCTGGCTCGGCTTGTATGCGGACGAGAGTGCGTCGACCGAGGCTCGCCAGCGTCGCTTGCTGGACATCATGCCGGTACAGGCGGGGTTCCTCGACGCGAACTGCGTACTGCAGTTCACCAACCGGCAGTCGCTCCAGGACTTCGGCATGAGCCACGCGGAACTGGAGGCGTGGACCAAGTCCGGGATCATCCACGCGGATGACCACCAGAGCAACATCAGGAACATGACGGCGCTGCGGACGACCGGAGAGATGGTCGACCAGGAGCTTCGCATGCTGTACCCGGACGGAATCTATCGCTGGACGCGCGCGCGCTGCGTCCCGGTTCGAGACGCGCAGGGCAACGTCGTGCGCTATCTCGCCATCCAGGTCGACGTCGACGATCTCAAACGCGCGGAGGATCTGCTGGCGGCCGAGGTGCAGGTGCTCGAGAGAGTGGCGCGAGGCGAGCCGCTCGGTCAAGTTCTGGATGCCTTGAGCCGGTACGTGGAAAAGATCTGTCCCGGATGCTTCTGCAGCGTGCTTCTGATCGCACCCGACGCCAGGCATTTCGAGCTGGGCGCCGCCCCGAGTCTACCCGCAAGCTTCAATGACCTTCTCGAGGGGCGGAGGATCGAGCTCGGACGGAGCGATCCTTATTCGACCGCGTTCACGGAGAAGAGTCCGATAGTCATCGCGGATTCGGCCGTCGATCCGGGGTGGAAAGGTTCGGCCTGGCAGTCGATGATGAGCCGGCATGGCTATGCCTCTTGCTGTTCGATGCCCATCACGTCGGGCTCAGGTGAAGTCTCCGGTATCATCGCCATCCATCGGCGCGATCCAGTCGCTCCGCGGGCGCAGGAGCAGGACGTCATAGATCGGTTTGCCAAGATAGCGGGCATCGCGATCGGCCGCGCCCGAACCGACGAAGCGCTCAGTCAGGCCCGATTGGAGCTGACGCATGTGGCGCGCACCGCGACACTGAGCACGATGACGGCCTCCATTACCCACGAGGTGAGCCAGCCCATCTCCGGCATCCTGACCAATGCCAACACTTGCGCGCGCATGTTGGCGGCCGACCCTCCCAACCTGGCGGGCGCAGCCGAGACCGTCCGGCGCACGATCCGCGATGCCAATCGCGCTTCCGAAGTGATCAAGCGTCTGCGAGGGATGTTTGCCAAGCGGGCGCCCAGCATGGAAGCACTGGACCTCAACGAGGCGGCGCGGGAAGTCATCGCCATGTGTTCGGCCGAGCTGCGGCGCAGCCGCGCGGTCCTGCAGACGGAGTTCACGGAGCCTGTGCCGGCCATCCACGGCGATCGTGTGCAACTGCAACAGGTCATCTTGAACCTGCTGCTGAATGCGGCCGACGCGATGGCCGGCATCGAGGACCGGCCGAGAACGCTGCGAGTTCGGACCGAGGTCGGCAGCGAAAGCGTGAAATTGCTCGTGCGCGATTCCGGCGTCGGTTTGGATCCGAGCGCCATGAAAAAGCTGTTCGAAGCGTTCTACACGACCAAGGCGCATGGCCTCGGTATCGGCTTGGCCATCAGCCGCTCGATCATCAAGAGCCACAGGGGCCAGCTATGGGCGACCGCCAACGATGGACCGGGCGCGACATTCGGTTTCTGCATCCCGCGCGCGTCCGAATTGGCGGATTCAGCCGTCGCCTAGCCGCACTTCGCGGATTCGCCCCTGATTTTTAGGCTTGCTGGGCCGTCAGGCCCAGCAAGCGTTTGATTTCTTTCGGGGCTTATCGGTCGCAGACCCCAAAAAGCGTTGTAGTGCAGACCTTGCTTCTGGTCAGGGGCGCTGGCGTGCGGATAATGGGTCAGCAAGATGTTCCTGCGCGCGAGCACTCGCAAGAAAGACGGTAAGGAGCACCGCTACTGGAGCGTGGTGGAGAACCGCCGTGTCGCCGGTGGTCGGGTGGTGCAACGGCACGTGCTGTATCTGGGGGAGATCAACTCCTCGCAGGAGATTGCCTGGCGGCGAAGCATCGAGGTGCTCGATGAGCAACGCCAGGTCTCGCGCACCCTGGCGCTGTTTCCCGATGATCGTTTCGATGGACTGTTGGCCGATGAGTCGATCGTGCGTCTGCGCCTATCGGCGATGGTGCTGCATCGGCCTCGACAATGGGGCGCCTGCTGGCTGGCGCTGCAGCTGTGGGAGTTACTCGGACTCGATGCGTTCTGGGCCGAGCGCTTGAGTCCATCGCGCAAGGGCACGCGCTGGGATCTGGTGCTCTTTGTGCTCACGGCCTATCGGCTGATTGCGCCGGGCAGTGAGTGGCGGCTGCACCGCGAGTGGTACGGGCGCACGGCGCTCCCCGATCTGCTCGGCGCCGACGACAGTCTCGCCGCCCCGCACGTGCTCTACGGCTGTC
>Ga0335073_10000858_pt1 | contig 39928 bp, 29 predicted proteins | sample Lox_Sample_22_FD_207093 | JGI IMG/M metagenome (GOLD analysis project Ga0335073, IMG submission 207093) | Soil microbial communities from Loxahatchee National Wildlife Refuge, Florida, United States - Lox_Sample_2.2 | ecosystem: Environmental > Terrestrial > Soil > Wetlands | place: USA... | reverse complement strand
GCATCCGGGTAGGTGACCAGCCCCAGGTCGGCCCGGCTGGCTAGCAGCGGGTGGGACGGCATGACCCGGACGGTGTAACCGAACGGGCCCGGCTGGCCGAGTTCCACCGAGCCGGAGAACTTGGTCAGCGAGGCCTGCGCGGCGTCGTCGGCGGCGAGGGTCGCGTAAGACGGCTCGACGAGGTCGTCATCGTCTCCCAGGCGGCCGTAGACCACCTCGACGCAGACGTCCCCGGCGGACAGGTCGCCAAGCCAGGCGGTGACCCGCACGTCGAGCACCGCGCCGAGGGCCGGCTCGGCGCCGTCGGCCTCGACGTGCTCGATCCGCACCTCGGGCCAGGCGCGGCGGACCCGTGCCTTCCAGGCGGCGAGGTCACGGGCCGTGCCGTTGTCGTCCGCCGCCAGCGCGCGCGAAGCCTGCGCGGACGGCGTGTACAGCGTCCTCACGTACTCGCCCACCATCCGGTCCGCTTGCACAAGCGGGCCGAGCGTACGCAGTCCGTGCCTGACCATCTGCAGCCAGCCATGGGGGATGCCGTCGGCGCCCGTGTCGTAGTAGAGCGGCGCGACCGACTTGGCGATCACCTCGTACAGCGCGGACGCCTCGAGTTCGTCCCTGCGGCCCGGGTCCTCGACGCCGTCCGCGGTCGGGATCTCCCAGCCGTTGCCGCCGTCGTACCACTCGTCCCACCAGCCGTCCCGTACCGACAGGTTCAGGCCGCCGTTGAGCGCCACCTTCATGCCCGACGTGCCGCAGGCCTCGAGCGGACGCAGCGGGTTGTTCAGCCAGACGTCGCATCCCTGGACGAGGAAGCGGGCCATGGCCATGTCGTAGTCAGGCAGGAAGACGATCCTGCGGCGCACGGCCTCGGAGTCAGCGAACCTTACCATCTGCTGGATGAGCCGCTTGCCGCCCTCGTCCGCCGGGTGCGCCTTGCCGGCGATCACGATCTGGATCGGCCGCTCCGGATCGAGCAGCAGGCTGGCCAGCCGCTGCGGGTCGTTAAGCATCAGCGTCAGCCGCTTATAGGACGGCACCCGGCGGGCGAAGCCGATCGTCAGCACATTCTCATCGAGCACATCGTCGATCCAGGTCAGCTCGGCGCCTGAAGCGCCGCGCTGACGCCACGACTCGCGCAGCCGGCTCCGCGTCTCGGCCACGAGCCTGGCCCGCAGCCACCGCCTGATCTGCCATAGCCGCCCGGCGTCGGCCGACGCCGCCTGCTCCGAGTCGCCCAGGTCGGACATCTCGCGGGCAACCCAGGTCGGCGCGTGCACGCCGTTGGTGATGGAGCCGATCGGCACTTCGGCCGTGTCGAATCCGGGCCAAAGGCCGGCGAACATCTCCCGGCTGACCTCGCCGTGCAGCAGGGAGACGCCGTTAACCCGCTGGGCCAGCCGCATGCCCATCACGGCCATGTTGAACACGTGGGGGTCGCCGCCCGGGTACGTTTCCGCGCCGAGCGCGAGGACGCGGTCAAGCGGCAGGCCGCAGTTGCCGGTACCAGGGGCGAAGTACCGCTCGATCAGCTCGCGCGGGAACCGGTCGATGCCGGCCGGGACCGGCGTGTGCGTGGTGAAGACCGTGCCCGCCCGCGACAGTTCGAGCGCACCGTCGAACGAAAGCCCGGTCGCGACGTATTCACTGATCCGCTCAAGGCCGAGGAAGCCGGCATGCCCCTCGTTGGTGTGGAACACCTCGGGTTCCGGATGTCCGGTGATCTCGCAGAAGGCACGCACCGCGCGCACGCCGCCGATGCCGAGCAGCAGTTCCTGGCGCAGCCTGTGCTCGGTACCGCCACCGTAGAGCCGGTCGGTCACCTCGTGCTGCGCGGCCTCGTTCTCTTCGACGTAAGAGTCGAGCATCAGCAGCGGGACGCGGCCCACCTGGGCGAGCCAGACCTGCGCGGTGAGCTGCCTGCCCTCGGCGAGGTTCACGGTGACCTTAACCGGATCGCCTGCCGCGTCGCGGAGCAGGGTCAGCGGCAGGCCGTTCGGGTCGTCCGCCGGGTACCGCTCGGCCTGCCAGCCGTCGGCCGACAGCGACTGGGTGAAGTACCCGTGCCGGTAGAGCAGGCCCACGCCGATGATCGGGACGCCCAGGTCGCTCGCCGACTTGAGGTGGTCTCCGGCCAGGATGCCGAGACCGCCTGAGTACTGCGGAAGGACGGCGGTGATGCCGTACTCCGGTGAGAAGTACGCGATCGCCCTCGGCAGCGCGGCGACGTCGCCCGCGCCGCCCGACTGGTACCAGCGCGGTTCGCTCGTGTAGCCGCGCAGGTCCGCGACCGCCGCGTCAACACGGCGCAGGAAATCCTCGTCGCGGGCGAGTGCGGCAAGCTGCCCCGGACGCAACAGGCTGAGCATCTCGACCGGGTCGCCGCCGGAGGCGGCCCAGCCGGCCGGGTCGATCGACTCAAAGAGGTCAACTGTCGGCGGGTGCCAGGACCAGCGAAGGTTCAGCATCAGGTCATGCAGCGGCGCGAGCGGCTGAGGAAGCGCCACACGAACGGTAAAACGTCGGATAGCTCTCACGTCGAGTCATCATACGGGCCGCATGCGGAAGGTAAGCGGGCAAGTACCGGGTCAGCCGCGGCTCGTGCGCCGGAAGGCACAAGTTCCCGACCCGCGGTCAGTTCACTGCCCGGTCCGATTGGTACGCCGGGCTGGCCCCCGGGTGGAATCTGTGAATCGGAACTGGGTAGCTTGACGGCGTGATCGGACGCATCCCAATCCTTGATGTGCAGCCCATGGTGGAATGCGGGCGCCGCCCGGCCAAGGCGGTCGTCGGCGAGACCTTCCAGGTCAGCGCGACCGTCGTGATAGAGGGCCACGGCGTGCTCGGCGCGTGCGCGGTGCTGAGAGATCCGGCCGGCAAGCCGGGCCCCACGGTCCGGATGCGGGAACTCGCGCCGGGAACGGACCGGTACGCCGCCGACGTGACCGTCACCAGCGAGGGCACCTGGTACTTCCACGTCGAGTCGTGGTCCGATCCGATCGCGCACTGGGTGCACGACGCGGGCATCAAGATCCCCCGCGGTCAGGACGTGGAGCTCATGCTCGCCGGGGGGGCACTGCTCTTCGAGCGGGCCGCGCGGTCGATCAGGCAGCCCCCGGGTGCGGCGCGCCCCGCGGCGGCGCGGGCCGCGCTCGCCGCGCTTGCCAGGCGGCTCGGCGACCGGAGCCTGCCGCCGTGGGACCGGCTGGCGGCCGCGCAGGCGCCGCGGATCGCGGCCATCCTCGAGCAGTACCCGCTGCGCGACCTGGTGACCAGGTCCGGGCGGCTGCCGGTGCTCGTGGAGCGGCAGCGCGCGCTGTACGGGTCCTGGTACGAGTTCTTCCCGCGCTCCGAGGGTGTCCAGTTCGATCCGATGGGCCGCAGGGAGCCGGTATCCGGCACGCTGCGCACGGCCGCGCGCCGGCTTGAGGCGATCGCCGACATGGGGTTCGACGTCGTCTACCTGCCGCCGGTACACCCCATCGGGACCACGTTCAGGAAGGGGCGGAACAACACGCTCGAGGCACGGCCCGGCGACCCGGGCTCGCCGTGGGCGATCGGCGGTCCCGAGGGCGGGCACGACGCCATTCACCCGGACCTCGGCACGTTCGCCGACTTCGACGTGTTTGTCGCCAAGGCCGCAGAACTCGGCCTTGAGGTGGCGATCGACCTGGCGCTCAACGCTTCGCCTGACCACCCCTGGGTGAAGGAGCACCCGGAGTGGTTCACCAAGCGCGCTGACGGATCGATCGCGTACTCGGAGAACCCCCCGAAGAAGTACCAGGACATCTACCCGTTCAACTTCGACAACGACCCAGAGGGGATCTACGCCGAAATCGAGCGGATCGTCAGGCTCTGGATGAGTCACGGAGTGCGCATCTTCCGGGTGGACAACCCGCACACCAAGCCGGTCAGGTTCTGGGAGCGGCTGCTCGCCTCCGTCCGGAGCACCGACCCGGACGTGCTGTTCCTCGCCGAGGCGTTCACCCGCCCGGCGATGATGGCGACCCTCGCCAAGGTCGGCTTCCAGCAGTCGTACACGTACTTCACCTGGCGTAACGGCAAGGAGGAGCTCACGCAGTACCTGAAGGAGCTGTCCGGCCCCGCGGCCGCCTACATGCGGCCCAACTTCTTCGCCAACACGCCGGACATCCTGCACGAGTACCTGCAGCACGGCGGTCCGGCGGCGTTCAAGATTCGTGCCACGCTCGCATCAATGCTTGGCCCAAGCTGGGGTATCTATTCTGGCTATGAGCTATGCGAGAACACACCGCTGCGTCCGGGCAGCGAGGAGTACCTCGATTCGGAGAAATACCAGTACAGGCCGCGCGACTGGGACACCGCCGCTAGGGACGGACTGGGCATAAGCGGATATATCGCTGACCTTAACCGGATCCGGCGGTCGCATGTGGCGTTGCACTGGCTGCGTAATCTACGCTTTCATAACGTGGATCAGCCCGAGCTGATCTGCTTCTCCAAACGCCTCAACGGGGCCGGCACCATCTCGGAGAGACCCTTCGGGCAGGCAGCGCCAAGGGCGGAGAAAGAGGGCGGGGACGCCGCAGACGCCGTCCTAGTTGTAGTGAATCTTGACCCGCACCAGGCCAGGGAGGCCACGGTGTGGCTTGACATGCCCGAACTTGGAATGGACTGGCACGAGGGGTTCACCGTCAAGGATGAGCTCAGCGGCGAGATCTTCACCTGGGGCCAAGCCAACTACGTGCGCCTTGACCCTGCCGTGCGACCAGCACACATCTTCACCGTTACGCATGACCGGGGCTGACCAGGGCCGATTAGCCTGGCATGCGACGGTACGCGCACATCCAGGAGCGTCACGCCGTGTCAGAGCACGAGCCGACCATCATTCTTCCGGCTGCACCGGAAGGGGTCGCGGCATCGCCATTCGCCGCGCCGCCGGGTGAACGGGTACCCGACTTCACCCTCGACCGTCCCAGGGACCCCGAGTGGTACAAGCGCGCCGTTTTCTACGAGGTCCTCATCCGCGGCTTCCAGGACGCCGGCGGCGACGGGACCGGCGACATCAAGGGGCTCACCTCTCGGCTTGACTACCTCCAGTGGCTGGGGATCGACTGCGTGTGGCTGCTGCCGATCTACTCCTCGCCGTTGCGCGACGGCGGCTATGACATCGCCGACTACCTCGAGATCCTCCCCGAATACGGCAACATCGCCGACTTCGTGGAACTGGTCGAGCAGGCGCACAAGCGCGGCATCCGGATCATCGCCGACCTGGTGATGAACCACACCAGCGACGCCCACCCCTGGTTCCAGGCGAGCCGCAGCGACCCGGACGGCCCGTTCGGTGACTTCTACGTCTGGTCCGACAACCCGGACAAGTACGCCGACGCACGAGTCATCTTCGTCGACACGGAGACGTCCAACTGGACGTTCGACCCAGTGCGCGGCGAGTACTTCTGGCACCGCTTCTTCTCCCACCAGCCGGACCTGAACTTCGAGAACCCCAGGGTCCAGGACGCAATGATCGAGGTGCTCAAGTTCTGGCTCGACCTCGGCATCGACGGCTTCCGCCTCGACGCGGTGCCCTACCTGTACGAGCGCGAGGGCACGAACTGCGAGAACCTCAAGGAGACGCACGAGTACCTCAAGCGCGTCCGCGCCGAGATCGACAACGCGTACCCGGACCGCGTGCTGCTGGCCGAGGCCAACCAGTGGCCCGCCGACGTGGTGGAGTACTTCGGCGACGAGGAGACCGGCGGCAACGAGTGCCACATGGCATTCCACTTCCCGCTGATGCCGCGTATCTTCATGGCCGTCCGTCGCGAGCAGCGCTACCCGATCTCTGAGATCCTGGCGCAGACGCCGAAGATCCCGGCCGGCTGCCAGTGGGGCATCTTCCTGCGCAACCACGACGAGCTCACACTCGAGATGGTCACCGACGAAGAGCGCGACTACATGTACAAGGAGTACGCCAAGGACCCGCGGATGAAGGCCAACATCGGCATCAGGCGCCGGCTGGCCCCGCTCCTTGACAACGACCGGAACCAGCTCGAGCTGTTCACCGCGCTGCTGCTGTCCCTGCCCGGCTCGCCCGTGATGTACTACGGCGACGAGATCGGCATGGGCGACAACATCTGGCTCGGCGACCGCGACGGGGTGCGCACGCCCATGCAGTGGACCCCCGACCGCAACGGCGGCTTCTCTAGCTCTGACCCGCAGCGGCTGTACCTGCCGCCGGTCATGGACCCGATCTACGGCTACCAGTCGCTCAACGTGGAGGCGCAGCAGCGCATACCGCAGTCGATGCTGCACTGGACCAAGCGGATGATCGAGATCAGGAAGCTGCACCCCGTCTTCGGCCTGGGCGCGTACGAGGAACTCAGCAGCAGCAACCCGAGCGTGCTGGCGTTTGTCCGCGAGTACGACGCCGCGGGGACGCTCGCCGCAGAGCAACTAGAGGGCGAGCACGGGATACCGCTCGAGCACGATGATGCGGACCGGATACTCTGTGTCAACAATCTGTCGCGCTTCCCCCAGCCGGTCGAGCTTGACCTGCGGAGGTTCATGGGAGTCACACCCGTGGAGTGCATGGGGGGCGTCACCTTTCCCCCCATCGGAGAGCTCCCCTACCTGCTGACTCTGCCCGGGCACGGCTTCTACTGGTTTCAGCTCCCGCCTGCGAGGGAGGAACATGACCGATGAGTGGTGCGTGATCTAATTTATCGTCCCCCGGAAGCAGGCCAGGGAGTGCAGAAACCCCGCAGCCCTGCCAGCGGGGTTCCGGGGGCCGTCCCCCGGAAGACAAGAGGGCGAGGCTGATGGCGATCGAGGACGCGCTAGCCACGTGGCTGGGCAGTCAGCGCTGGTTTGCCGGCAAGGGGCAAGGGCTGCACGATCTCGCGATCGTCGCGGACACCGAACTGCTCGCCGGCGATCCGGAGCTGAGGCACCTGATCGTGGCGGTCTCGCACAGCACCGAGGTTCACTACTACCAGATCCTGGTGGGCCTGCGGCGGCGGCTTCCCGCCCGGCTCCAGCATGTCAGGATCGGAGCGGTGGGAGACGGCGCGGACGGGGGCGGCAGGATCGCCTACGACGCGCTGCACGACGCCGAGCTGACCAAGCCGCTGCTGGCCGGCATCGCGGCCGATGCCGACACCGGCGCACTGCGGATGCGGACAGTACCCGGCGCGAGCTTCACGACCGGCCTTGACAGCCTCGTGCTCGGCAGCGAGCAGAGCAACACCAGCCTGGTCTACGGCGAGGAATCGATACTCAAGGTGTTCCGCAGGCTCTCCGTGGGGCCCAATCCCGACCTGGAGGTGACCATCGCGCTCGCCCGCGCCGGCTCGTCGCGGGTAGCCGAGCCGCTCGGCTGGATCGAGACGAAGCTGGAGGGCGTGCCCACCAGCCTGGCGATCCTGTCGCGGTACCTGCGGCTGGCCACCGACGGCTGGACGCTCGCCGCGACAAGCGTGCGGGACCTGTATGCCACCGTCGGGGACCGGGTGGCGAACGACCGCGGCGCCGTCGACCGGGATGCCGACCGGGACGCCGAGCCGGTCCACGCGGCTGACGCGGGCGGCGACTTCGCCGGTGAAGCCCGCAGGCTCGGCCTGGCCACCGCCGAGGTACACGCCGACCTGGCCGCCGCGTTCGGTACAGACCTGCTCGGCGCCGACGCCGTCCGCGAGATGACCGAGCAGATGTTCCGCAAGCTCGATCTGGCCGTCGCCGCGGTGCCGGAACTCGGCAAGTACGTCGACATGATCACCGACGCCTACTCCGCGCTCGCCAAGCTTCCCGGTCCCTTCCCGGTGCAGCGTGTGCACGGGGACTATCACCTGGGCCAGGTGATGCGCACCGAGACAGGCTGGGTGGTGCTCGACTTCGAGGGTGAGCCCGCCACCCCCCTCGCCCTGCGCCGCGCCCGGTCGTCTCCGCTGCGCGATGTCGCGGGGATGCTCAGGTCATTCGATTACGCGGCCCGCCACCAGCTCATCGGTCACCAGGAGGAGGCCGCGCTCAGCGGCGCCGCCCGTGACTGGGTGCGCAGGAACGCCGGCGCGTTCTGCACCGGATACGCGGAGGCCGGCGGGCTCGACCCGGTGGCCAACCAGGTCCTGCTGCGCGCCTTGCAGCTGGACAAGGCCGTTTACGAAGTGCTGTACGAGGCCAGGCACCGCCCGTCCTGGCTGTCCATCCCGCTTGACTCACTGGCAGAGTTCTAAAGTGCTATCTAAAGATGAAACGGTCTCCCTGGGAGAAATCGAGCGACTAGTCGCGGGCCAGCACCACGACCCGCATTCGGTGCTCGGCGCGCACCCCGTGCCTGGCGGCGGGGTGACGATCAGGGCGCTGCGCCCGCTCGCCACCTCGGTCACGGTCGTCATGCCCGACGGCGGCAGGTACCCGATGACGCACCTGCACCTGGGCGTGTTCGAGGTGACGCTGCAGCAGCAGGACACAACCGCTCCTGATTACCGCCTTGAAGTCGGCTACGTGAACGGCGAGCCCCAGCTGCAGGACGATCCGTACCGGCACCTGCCCACGCTCGGGGAACTCGACCTGTACCTGATCGGCGAAGGACGGCACGAGCAGCTGTGGCGCGCGCTCGGCGCACGGCCGAGCGAGACGGGCACGGCGTTCACCGTCTGGGCGCCGAACGCGCGGGGCGTCCGGCTCGTCGGCGACTTTAACTTCTGGGACGGGCGGGCGCATCCGATGCGGTCGCTCGGCGGCGCGGGTGTCTGGGAGCTGTTCGTACCTGACGCCGGGCCCGGCAACCGGTACAAGTTCTCCATCTGCGGGCCTGACGGCGCGTGGCGGGAGAAGGCCGACCCGATGGCAGCCCTGGCCGAGACCCCGCCTGCCACCGCGTCGGTCGTTTACCAGTCGGACTACGCCTGGGGCGACACGGAATGGATTGCCGCACGCCCCGTCCGGCAGCCGCTGACCAGCCCGATGTCCGTCTACGAGGTGCATCTCGGGTCATGGCGGCCCGGGCTGTCCTACCGCGAGCTGGCGGTTGAACTGGCCGCCTACGTGACCGACATGGGGTTCACCCACGTGGAGTTCCTGCCGGTCGCCGAGCACCCCTTCGGCGGATCTTGGGGGTACCAGGTCACTTCGTACTACGCGCCTACCTCCCGGTACGGCACCCCGGATGACTTCAGGTTCCTCGTCGACACGCTGCACCAGGCGGGCATCGGCGTCATCGTCGACTGGGTGCCCGCGCACTTCCCGCGCGACTCCTGGGCGCTGGCGGAATTCGACGGCACGCACCTGTACGAGCACGCCGACCCGCGGCTCGGCTCGCACCCCGACTGGGGCACCCTGGTGTTCAACTTCGGCCGCTCCGAGGTGCGGAACTTCCTCGTCGCCAATGCCATCTACTGGCTCGAGGAGTTCCACATCGACGGGCTGCGGGTGGACGCGGTCGCGTCCATGCTCTACCTGGACTACTCGCGGAACCCGGGCGAATGGCTGCCCAACGAGCACGGCGGCCGGGAGAACCTGGCGGCGATCTCGTTCCTCCAGGAGGTCAACGCCACCTGCTACAAGCGGGTCCCCGGCATCATGATGGTGGCCGAGGAGTCGACCGCCTGGCCAGGCGTGACCCGGCCAGTGCACCTGGGCGGGCTCGGGTTCGGCTTCAAGTGGAACATGGGCTGGATGAACGACACGCTCGAGTACGTGAAGCTCGACCCGATCTACCGGCAGTACCACCATAACGAGATCACGTTCTCGATGGTCTACGCGTTCTCCGAGAACTACCTGCTGCCGCTGTCGCACGACGAGGTCGTCCACGGCAAGGCCTCGCTGCTGCGCAAGATGCCTGGCGACGAGTGGCGCCAGTTCGCGGGGCTGCGCACGCTGTTCGGCTACATGTGGTCGCACCCGGGCAAGCAGCTCATCTTCATGGGGTCCGAGTTCGGCCAGGGCAGCGAGTGGTCAGAGGAGAACGGGCTGGACTGGTGGGTGCTCCAGTACGACTACCACGCGGGCATGCAGCGCCTGATGCGCGACCTGAACGCGACGTACCGTGAGCTGCCGGCGCTGTGGTCACAGGACACCTCTCCGGACGGCTTTTCCTGGATCGACTCCAACGACGCGCACGGGAACGTGCTGTCCTACCTGCGCTTCGGCAGCCAGGAGCACGGGGTGCCGGTGCTCGCCTGCATCGTCAACTTCTCCCCGGTGCCGCACACCGAGTACCAGGTCGGCCTGCCGCTGGCCGGGCGCTGGCGCGAGGTGCTCAACACCGACGCGGCAGCCTACGGTGGCAGCGGGATGGGGAACCTGGGCGCCGTGTACGCCGTCCCCAGGCCGTGGCACGGCCGGCCGGCGTCGGCGACCATCATCCTGCCACCGCTGTCGGTCCTGTGGCTGGTGCCCGAGATCTAGCTCGGAGCCTGCTAAGCCACTCTGCGCGGCTCCTGCTCGCCTTCCCTGATGGCGGGCAGGACCGTGGTGAGCGCGCTGCTCGCCTCGGTGGCGGCGCTGCGGGCCTCGTGCTCCTTCTCGGCCTGCGCCACCACGGCCGCGAGCCGGGCCGCGACGGCCTGACGTCTCCTGGCTCTCCGCACGGTCACCATGGCGTGAACCGCAAGGAAGGAGAGGCTGAACAGCAGCACGGCGAGGATCACCAAGATCACGTACATGCGCATCAGGTTCCGGTCGACAGCCAACAGGACAACCACATCGTGCGATGTAGGGTGAGGGGATTTTCGATGCTACCTGGTCACAGGAGCCTCAAAAGCCATCCGGGACCGACAACGGAAGCGTTCAGCTCCTCGCAACGCTGCCGCAGTTCCCTGTCCGCCGTGACCACCAGGCAGGGCTCATCCCTGGCGACGACCTCTGCCACGACTCCCACGATCGTGTCGTCCCCTGAGGCCGGGGCGGACACCACCCGCACCGGCGCCGCGCCGTCCCCCGTCGGCGGCGGTACCCAGTCCGCTCCCGGGGGAGCGTCGTTGTCGGGCAGGGCCCATTCCTGAAGCAGCGCCACGGCCTCGCGGGCGCGGCCCTCAAGGACAAGCACCCAGGCATCCGCCGGCCGCTCCCCGGACCGGTCCGCACCCCGCCCGGCCAGCGCGATCACCTCCCGGCAGAGCCGCAGCGCCGCACCGGCCCGGTCGCGCCACCAGCCGTCGGCCCTGGCGCCCATCACGTTGGCCACGTCGACCACGACCGTGGCGGTACCGTTCGCGATGTGGGGTCATCTCCTTACTTTTTGGCTGACTTATTTGCTTTCTTCCCCACGTAAGCTAGCCGCATGGCAGACGCGAAGCTTGCCGCGCAGATCGTTCGCATGCGTCAGCGCAGGACCGGGCCGTTCATCCTTGAGCTTGACCTGACCGACGGCATCGCCGAGGGCCCGCCGTCGGACCCGGTGTCCGCGCTCCTCACCATGCGCCGGACACGGCTGCAGGACCTGCTCGACGGGCTCAGGCGGGCAGCCGACGACGACAGGGTGCGGATCCTCGTCGTCAAGGTCGGCGGGTCAAGGATCGGGCTTGCCAAGATCCAGGAACTGCGCGCCGCGATCGGGGAGTTCCGCCGGTCGGGCAAGCTCGCGGTGGCATGGGCCGAGTCGTTCGGCGACTTCATCCGCGGCAACCTGCCCTACTACCTGGCTACCGGATTCGACAGGATCTATCTCCAGCCGTCCGGCACCCTCGGGCTCACCGGCGTCGCCGTCGAGCAGGTGTTCCTGCACGACGCGCTGCAGAAGCTCGGCGTCGACTTCCAGAGCGCCAAGCGGTACGAGTACAAGTCCGCCGCCGACCAGTTCACCGAGTCCGGCTTCACCGGCCCGGCCCGCGAGGCCACCGCGCGCCTGGCGGAGTCGGTGACCGAGCAGCTGGCCGCGGCGCTCGCCGCGGGCCGCGGGATGTCCGTCGAGCATGCCACCGCACTGCTCGCCCGGGGGCCGTTCCTGGCCTCGCAGGCGCTCGCTGAGGGGCTCGTGGACGGGCTGATGTACCGGGACGAGGTGTACGACCTGGTCCGCAAGGAGGCCGGCCAGGAGGCGACGCTGCTGTACCTCCAGCGCTACCAGCGGACGCAGTCGCTGAACGACCTGGCGCGCCGGGTGGGCAGCACCGTCCAGAGCAAGGCCCCCGGGCATCACGACCGGTTCGTCGCCACGATCTACGCGCACGGCGCCATCAGGCACGGGCGCAGCGGGCGGGGCGCGCCTGGCAGCGGCGGCGGGATGGGCTCGGACACGGTGGCGGCCGCGCTGCGCGCGGCGGCGGCCGACGACGGGGCCCGCGCTGTCGTGCTGCGGGTCAACAGCCCGGGCGGCTCGTACACGGCCTCCGATGTGATCTGGCGCGAGGTGGTCAGGCTGCGGGCCGCGGGCAAGCCCGTCGTGGTCTCGATGGGGGACGTCGCCGCGTCGGGCGGCTACTTCATCGCGGCGCCCGCGGACGTGATCGTGGCGCAGCCCGGCACTATCACCGGGTCCATCGGGGTCATCATGGGCAAGCCGGTGCTGCAGCAGCTGTTCGACCGTGCGGGTGTCGCGACGGACACGATCACGGACGGTGCGGGTTCCGACATCGCGACGATGTTCTCTTCGTCCCGACCGTTCTCCGATGCGGAGTGGTCACGGATCAACGAGTGGCTCGACGCCGTCTACACGGACTTCACCGAGAAGGTTGCGTCCGGGCGGCGGCTGCCCGTCGAGCGGGTGCATGAACTGGCGCGCGGCCGGGTCTGGACGGGTGCGGACGCAATCGCCAACGGGCTGGCCGACGAGGCCGGCGGCCTGCGTGAGGCCGTGGCGATCGCACGCAAGCGCGCCGGGCTGCCGGACGACGCGCCGGTCCGCGTCTATCCCAGGCTCGGACCGCTGGACCAGCTGCGGCCCGCTGAGTCCAGCGAGGCCAGGCCCGCGGCGCGCGGGCAGCTTGGCGGGGGCGCGCTGGCCGCGCTGTTCGCCGACGGCTGGGGCCCGGCGTGGCGGTTCGCGGCGGCGGCGGGACTGCCGCCGCACGGTCCGCTGACCCTGCCCGGCGTGTGGAAGATCTCCTAGTCCACGAACGGCGGCGTCGTGACCGAGGACTATCTTTATCCCGATGCCGCTGGCCGGTCCCATCTGGGCCCGGACGGACAGGATAAAAATGGTTCGCGCAGTGGCGACGGCTTGCGCGACGCGCTGTCGGCCTGGGCGGCGGGCGTCACGCTGGTCACGATCGCCGACGACCGCGACGACATCGGCACAACGGTCAGCGCGTTCATCCCGGTGTCGCTTGACCCTCCGCTTGTGGCCGTCTCGCTGATCGCGGACTCCTACCCGGCGGAGGTGCTGAGCCGGAGCCAGCGGTTCGCCGTCACCCTGCTGTCATCCGCGCAGAAGGTGCTGGCCGGCCAGTTCGCCGCGGCCGGCCGGCCGAGCGCGCGGCTGATCCTCGAGGCCGTGGCGCACATCCGGGGACGATCGTCCGGAGCACTGATCCCGTCCGGCGGGCTGGCCGCCCTGGAGTGCTCGGTCACTGGCCGCGTCCCGGCAGGCGACCACTTCCTGGTGATCGCCGCCGTCGAGGCCGTGGCCTACGTGGCCGAGGGAGGCGAACCGCTCGTCCGCTTCCGCGGCCGCTACCCCGTGCTGACCTCCTAGGGCTAGGAGCACGCTGAATTAGACCGTCTCTGCGGTACTACTTGCCGGATCTTGCCTGGTCACTCGACTGGTGCACGTCCGAGCGCCGCTAATTCAGCAGGCTACTGAAGCACGGCGCCGATGGCGGCCGCGAGCTCACCGGGCACGTCGTCCACCAGCAGGTGGCGCCCGTCGCGCACCACGTCTGTGCCCGACGCCACCACGTGCCGGACGTCCGACGCGGTCCCTGCCGCGAAGATCGCGCCAAGCGGGTCGCTGCCGCCGCCGGCCAGCCGGGGCGAGTCAAGCGGCAGGGTCACCAGGTCGGCGTACGCGCCGGGAACGATCTCCCCCGCCTCCGGCCAGCCGAGGCAGGCGTGTCCGTGCACGGTCGCCGCCGTCGCCAGGTCGGCGGCGCTGAAGTGCCCGCGGCGCCTGGTCACCAGGCGCTGGGCCAGTTCGAGCCAGCGGGCCTCCTCGATGAGATCAACCACGCTGTGCCCGTCGCTGCCGAGCGCCAGCGGCGATCCGGCGGCGGCGAGCGCCGGCGCCGGGCCAACGCCGTCGCCGAGGTCGGCCTCGGTGACCGGGCACATGCAGACCGTCGACAGCGATCCGCCGAGCAGCTCCACGTCGCGCTCGGTCAGGTGCGTGGCGTGCACCATCGTCGACCGGGGCCCGAGCGCCCCCGCCTCGTACAGGACCTCGGCAGGCGTGCGGCCGAAGGCGGCCCGGCATTCGTGGTTCTCAAGCGGCTGCTCGGACAGGTGGGCGTGCACGGGCGCGCCGTGCGCGTGGGACCACGCCATAATCTCGGGCACCTCGCCGGGGCTCACCGCGCGGACAGAGTGGATGGCGGCGCCCACCCGGGCGTGGGGCGCCACCACGCCGAGGGAGTTGCACCCGAAGGCCGAGACCCGCTCCCCCCATGCCGCCGCGGTGCCGTCGCCGAAGCGCAGCTGCACACCCGCCAGCGGCACCGGCTTGCCGCCCGGCGTGAACCCGGCGGCGAGGTAGCAGGCATCGAGCAGGGTGATCCGCAGCCCGGCGGCGGCAGCGGCGTGGATGAGGAGCCAGCCGATCTCGTTCGGGTCGCTATATCGGATTCCACCCGGCGCATGGTGCAGATAGTGGAACTCTCCGACGCAGGTAACCCCGGCGAGGGCCATCTCCGCGTACACGGCGCGGGCGAGGGCGAAATAGCGCCCGGGGTCGAGCCGTTCCGCGATCGCGTACATGCGCTCGCGCCAGGTCCAGAACGTCCCGCCCCCGGCCGCCCGCGCCTCGCCGGCATCGCCGCGCAGCGCCCGGTGGAACGCGTGCGAGTGGGCGTTCGCCAGGCCGGGCAGGGTCAGGCCGGGCAACCGCACCGCGTCCGCCGGAGCCAGGGCGGCCGGAGTGCCCGGGGCGACGCTGGTGAACCGGTCGCCGCGTGCCTCGATGAGGACGTCGCGGGCCAGCCCGCCGCCCGGCGGCAGCGTGCCTGACGGGCCCGTGCGGGCGAGCCAGGCAAGCTCGGCGTGCCAGCGGCGCGGCGCGGGCGCCTCGTCTGTCGTCACAGCCACATGATGCCCCCGGGCACGCGCCCGGGGCCCCCCAGGGCTCCGTTCCCTGCGAGTCCGCTGAATTAAAGACCGTCTCTGGAGTGCTACACCCTGAGTAGTGCCTGGTGAGCCGGGAGGCCGCGCGCCCGGGCGTCGCTAATTCAGCAAACTCCTAGAATGGCCTGGTGACATCCGCAGAGAAGGGCCGTCCCGAGCAGCACGCGCACGAGCACCCCGAGCACAGGGACGTGTCCGGCGGCTGGCTGCGGCCGGCCGTCTTCGGGGCGATGGACGGGCTGGTCACCAACGTCTCGCTGATCTCCGGCGTCGGGGGCGGCGGCGGCTCGCAGCACGCGATCCTGCTCACCGGCCTCGCCGGGCTGGCAGCCGGTGCGTTCTCGATGGCGGCAGGCGAATTCGTCTCGGTCTCGTCGCAGAACGAGCTGGTCCAGGCCGAGGTGGACAAGGAGCGACACGAGCTCACCCACAACGCGGCCGCCGAGCAGATCGAGCTCGTGGGCATGCTGCGCCGTCGCGGGATCAGCGCGTCCACCGCCAGGCAGGCCGCCGCGGAGATCTCCGCGCACCCGGACCAGGCGCTCGCCGTGCACGCCCTCGAGGAACTCGGGATCAACCCGTCGGAGCTGCCCTCGCCGTTCGTGGCCGCCGGGGCGTCGCTTGTTTCGTTCGCCGTCGGCGCCATCATCCCGCTGCTGCCCTATGCGCTCGGCTTCGACGCGCTCTGGGTTGCCCTGCTGCTTTCCGCGCTTGCTTCGATCATCGGCGGCGGCCTGGTGGCGCGGCTGACCGGCCGGCCGTTCTGGCGCGGCGCCCTGCGGCAGCTCCTGCTCGGCGCGCTCGCGGCGGGCCTCACGTACCTGATCGGACTCGCCGTCGGCGGGATGGCGACAAGCTGATCCGTACCGCAGGCACTACCCCTTGGTAAGGTGCCCCGTGACCTCAGTGAGCCGCCCGCTGCGCATAGCGCTGCTGTCGTACCGCAGCAAGCCGCATTCGGGCGGGCAAGGTGTTTACGTGCGACACCTCAGCAGGGAGCTCGCCGCGCGCGGGCACCACGTGGAGGTGTTCTCCGGCCAGCCCTACCCGGAACTCGACGACGGCCCGGTGCTGCGCCAGCTGCCCAGCCTTGACCTGTACAGGGACGACGACCCGTTCCGCACGCCGGGGTTCGGTGAGCTGCGCGACTGGGCGGACGCGGTCGAGGTGGCGATGATGTGGGGCGGCGCCTTTCCCGAGCCGCTCACCTTCAGCGTCCGCGCGCTCCGGGCGCTGCGTGCCAGGCTAGGGGACTTCGACATCGTGCATGACAACCAGGGGCTTGGCTACGGCATGCTGGGCGTCCGGCGGCTCGGCGTACCGCTCGTGACGTCGATCCATCATCCGATTTCGGTGGACCGGCGGCTTGACCTGGCCGGCCGGAACTGGCTTGACCAGCTGAACAAGCGCCGTTGGTACGGGTTCGTCCGAATGCAGGCGCGGGTGGCGCGCCGGATCGGGCCGCTGATCACGGTCTCCAGCTCGTCGAAGGACGATATATGCCGTGATTTCCATATAAAACGTGAGAAGGTGCATATCGTTCCGCTTGGCGTCGACACGCGCCTGTTCCGCCCGCAGCCGGAGCAGCCGCGCGTCCCGGGCCGGATCGTGACCGTGACCAGTGCCGACTCGCCGCTCAAGGGTCTGCCCATGCTGCTGCGCGCGGTCGCCAAGCTGGCCACGGAACGCGACGCGCACCTCGTGGTCATCGGTACCCCGTCGACAGCCACCAGGCAGCAGGTGGCGCAACTGGCTCTCGGCGACAGCGTCACCTTCGCCAGCGGCCTGCCGGACGCGGAGTACGCGCGGGTGCTCGCCTCCGCTGAGGTGGCGGTGATCCCGTCGATGTACGAGGGGTTCTCGCTGCCCGCGGTGGAGCACATGGCGTCGGGTACGCCCCTTGTCGCGAGCAGGGCCGGCGCGCTGCCCGAGGTGACCGGGGATGCCGCGCTGCTGGTTCCGCCCGGCGACCCTGAAGAACTGTCCGCCGCGCTGCGCGGCCTGCTTGACGATGGCGAAGCGCGCGCGCTGCTCGCGTCGCGCGGGCTGGCCCGGGTGCGCGAGCGATTCGCCTGGCCCGCGGTCGCCGCGGCAACCGAGGCGCTGTACCGGAAGGTGATCAACGGGGAGCCGGGTTGCTGACCGTCGATTTCTCAAGATTTCCCGTCAATCCTGGCGACCGCGTTCTCGACCTCGGGTGCGGTGCCGGGCGTCACGCGTTCGAGGCCTACCGCCGCGGAGCCCGCGTGGTCGCAGTTGACCTCGACCACGGCGAGCTTCCGCCGGTGAGCAGCATGTTCGCCGCCATGCGCACGGAGGGAGAGGCGAGTCCCCCGGCGAGCGCCGCGGCCCTGTCCGCGGACGCCACAAACCTGCCGTTCCCCGATGACTCGTTCGACGCGGTCATCGCCGCGGAGATCCTCGAGCACATACCGGACGACGCCGCCGCCATGGCGGAGATCGCCCGCGTGCTGCGCCCGGGCGGGACCGCCGCGATCACGGTGCCCGCATGGCTGCCGGAGCGGATCTGCTGGGCGCTGTCCCGCGAGTACCACGAGGTCCCTGGTGGCCACGTGCGCATCTTCACCCGCGCCGAACTCACCGCCAAGCTGGCCGCGGCCGGCCTGGCGCCCGCCGGCGCCCACCACGCGCACGGCCTGCACTCGGCTTACTGGTGGCTCAAGTGCGCGGTCGGCGTCCACCACGACGCTCACCCGGCCGTGCGGGCCTACCACCGGCTGCTTGTCTGGGACATCATGCGCAAGCCCGTCCTTACCCGGCTGTCGGAAGCCGCACTCAACCCTCTCATCGGCAAGAGCCTCGTCGTCTACGCGAGAAAGATCCCGGCCGCGACAGCAGTAGTCACTCACAACCGGCGTGTCGTCCCCTCCGCCCTGGACCGTTCCCCTTCCTCCGTGGGCCGGTTCCTCCGTGGGCCAGGCAGCGGGGCAGGCGAGTGACGCACACCAAGCGAACTCGCCCGGCCAGGCCGGCGCCGCCCGCTGACATCCTGCGCACGGCACGATCGATCGCCGCGGCGCAGCGCCCCGACGGTGCCATCCCCTGGCCGGACGGGCACGTGGATCCGTGGGATCACGTGGAGTGCGCGATGGCGCTGAGCGCCTGCGGGCTCACCGTCCCCGCGCGGCTCGCCTACAAGTGGCTGCGGGAGACCCAGCGCCAGGACGGCTCATGGCCGCGCACCACCGGTGGCCCTGAAACGACCAGCCCGGACGCCGTAGCCGACCCTGCGGCGGAAAGCCACCACGCCGCCTACGTGGCGGTCGGCACGTGGCACGAGTACCTCGTTACCGGGGACACGAAGTTCGCCGACCGCATGTGGCCGGCGGTCCGGAGCGCGATCGGCTGGGTGCTCGGCCTCCAGGCACCGCGCGGCGAGGTGGCCTGGGAACGGGACGCGGCGGGCGAGCCAGGGGTGTTCGCGCTGCTTTCCGGCTGCTCGAGCATCCTGCAGGGGCTACGTTGCGGGATCTTGCTCGCGGAAGTCGCCGGCGAGCCGCAGCCAGACTGGGAACTCGCGGCCGTCCAGCTTCGGCACGTGATCGCCTGCCACCCGGAGGCGTTCGCGGACAAGAGCGAGTTCGCGATGGACTGGTACTACCCGGTGCTCGGCGGCGCGCTCCGGGGCAGTGCCGCCGCCGAGCGGCTGGCCGATGGCTGGGACATGTTCGTGGTGCCGGGCCTCGGCGTCCGCTGCGTGAGCGACGAACCGTGGGTGACCGTCGCCGAGACCTGCGAGCTGGCGCTGGCGCTCGACGCCTGCGGCCAGCGGGACCGGGCACGCGAGGTGCTCGCCACGACCGGTCGCCAGCGGCACGAGGACGGCTCCTACTGGACCGGGTGGCAGTACGCCAACCAGGCGCACTTTCCCGCCGAGCGGTCAAGCTGGACCTCGGCCGCCGTTGTGCTCGCCGCCGACGCCCTCGCGGGCTTCAGCGGCGGCGCGGCCCTGTTCCGAACCGTCCCCGCCGCACTCGGAGCCGGCCCGCCCGCCGACCCGGAGTCCTGCGGTTGCGGCACCGCCATCGGCGCCTGACTCGCGCGCCACGGATACAGCACCAGCGACAGCCGTCACCCAGGTCGACGTCTAACGGCACGCGCCGACCGAAGTGATAGAAGGTGGCGGCTCCGGGAGCGCCCGTAAGGCGGCCTGGCGGCGGACTAGCCAGATGGTGCCGGCTGCGAGCAGCACCGACAGGATCAGGAGCCAGCCGCCCTCGAAGAGCTGCATGGGCCAGAACGTGTGCACCGGGTAGTGGCCCCGCAGGTAGAACCAGGTGACGGCGGCCAGGGCGAGGTACGCGGCGAGGGTGACGAGCATCGCGGGGAGGAGCCGCCGCAGCAGCGTGCCGAGGAAGGTGCCGAGGCAGAGCGCGGTCAGCGTCCAGGCGGCGTACACGACGCCGCGGGCGCCGAAGACCGCGGGGCTGACCGCGGTCATGTTCTGCGTTCTCAGGAACGGGTCAAAGAACCAGGTGCACTCCAGGCTCAGCGCGAGCGCCGCGACGGCGACCACGGCGCCGAGTATGACGAGCCTGGTGACCGTCCAGCGCACCCGGCCGATGCCCTGAGTCCAGGCGTAGCGGAACGTACCGTCCTCGAATTCCCTGGCCAGGATCGGCGGGCCGGCGAAGATCGCGAGCAGCACCGGGGCGACCTGGACCGCGGCATGGATGCCGTTCCCCTCGTGCCAGTCGGTGCTGTTGAAGTAGTCGCCCAGCCCGGCGCACGCGGGCGAGGCGGCCGGATGGCAGGCCGCGAGGGCCGCGTAGTCCTGGTGAATCCGCATACCGACCGCCAGCATGGCGAGCACGGCCGCGAGGAAGACGGCCAGGATCCCGATCAGCAGGCCGCGGTGCTGCCGCCAGGTGACCCAGATCATCCCCTGCCAGGGCACGGGACGCGGTTCGGTGTCCGCGCCCCGGCGCAGGCGGACGGGCATGGCGTGGACGGTCATCGGCCTATGCGGCCCGGCGGCGGACGAGCCAGACCGTCGCGGCGATCAGCAGTACCGACAGGACCAGCAGCCAGCCGCCCTCGATGAACTGCATCGGCCAGAAGCGGCTCACCGGGATGTACCGCCACCACACCGTGCGGCCGACGTTCCAGGTGCTCAGCACCCATGGCGAGTTGTTGGGGGCGGTGCTCGGGAACGAGCCGCCGCCCGCCCCGCTCTGGCGGTTGATCGCATAGTTGAACAGGCTGGCGTTGCTGGTGACCAGCGCCACCGGGTAGTCCTGGCGGAGGCAGACCCAGGTGACCACGGCCAGGCCGAGGTAGACGCCCAGGGTGGCGGCCATGGCGGCGATGACCCGGCGCAGCAGCATGCCGAGGAACGCGCCGACGGTGAAGGACATCAGGCACCAGGCGGCGAACGCGATACCGCGCGTGTCGAACACCGTCGCGGACAGCACCGTCAGCGTGTCCTGCTGCTGCAGGAACGGGGCGAAGAACCAGGTGAAGACCTGGCTGAGCGCCCAGGTCAGGATCGCGATCGCGACACCGAGCAGGACGAGCTTCGCGATCGTCCAGCGCACCCGGCCGATTCCCTGGGTCCAGGCGTACCTGAACGTCCCTGTCTCCAGTTCGCGCGCCATCACCGCCGCGCCGGTGAAGGCGCCGATCAGCGCCGGCGCGAGGTTCATGAGAATGTCAAGCGTGTTGGCGATCGTCCAGTCGGTGCTGTTGAAGCTGCTGTTCAGCGCCTGGCAGGCCGGCGAGGCCTGGGGACGGCAGGCCATCAGGGCGCTGAAGTTGTGGTGCACGTACAGGCCCATGGCGAACAGGAAGATCGCGACCGCGCCGAGCACGGCCGTGAGGCCGATCAGCATGGCGCGGTGCTGCGCCCAGGTGACCCATATCATCCGCCGCCACGGCACCGGCCTGACGGCGTGGCCGGCGTCCTGGCCGGGCTGGGCGGGAAGGGTTAGCACGGTCATGGGGCCACCTCCGCTGGCTCCGTGCGCGCGCCTGCCGGCTTGCTACCTGGCGCGCGCAGGTAGGCCAGGACGAGTTCTTCCAGGCTGACGGAGTGGGCTTCCCAGCCGGGCGGCACGGGACGGCCGGCTGACCTGACCAGAAGGTGCGCCTGGGCGGCGGCGCGGCGGTCCTGCACGACCTCAAGCCGGGCCGCGTGCGCGTCCGCCTCGGCGGCCGGGCCGGACAGCATCAGATGCTCTGCGAGCAGGTCCCCGATGTCGCCGGCGATCCGCAGCCTGCCGCCGCCGAGCACGATGAGGTAGTCGGCGACCCGCTCGAGCTCGGCCAGCGCGTGCGAGGACAGCAGGACGGACATGCCGTCGTCGGCCATGGCCGTCATGACCGTGGCCATGAAGTCCTGCCGGGCGAGCGGGTCGAGGGCGGACAGGGGCTCGTCCAGGATGAGCAGCCGCGGCCGCCGGGCGAGGGCGATGGTGAGCGCCACCTGGGCCTGCTGGCCGCCGGAGAGCTTGCCCGACTTCTTGTTCAGCGGGATGTCGAGCTCGGCGAGGCGCGCCCGGGCGAAGGACTGGTCGAAACGCCGGTTCAGGTTCTTCGTCAGGTGCAGCATGTCTGCGACCGACAGATTCTTGTAGACAGGCGCGTCCTGCGCCATGAACGCGATGTCGTCAAGGGCACCGGGCGACCCGACGTGCCTGCCGCCGAGCACGGTGACGGTTCCCTCAGTCGGCACGGTCAGGCCGACGGCCATGTTCATCAGCGTGGACTTGCCCGCGCCGTTCGGCCCGACGAGCGCGGCCAGGCCCCCTTCCGGCACGGCGAGAGTGCAGTCGAGCAGCGCCCACGACTTCCCGTATCTCTTGCCCAGGCAGCCGGTCTCGATGACGTTCATGCGACGCCCTCCGTTCCGCTGTTATCCGCGCGGACCCGGGACGTGGCCCCCTCGCGGCTTTTAAAGAAATCCCGCAGGACACTGGTGAAGAGCGCCACGATCCCGTCCTCGTCAAGGCCTGCCTCATTCGCGTCGGCTAGCCAGGAGAGCATGGACCGGCGCAGCCCGCCCAGCTCCGGCAGCGTGACCTGGCTCAGGGTGGCCTGGACGAAGGTGCCCTGCCCGGGCCGGCCCGCCGCCAGTCCCTTGGTCTCAAGCTCCTTGTAGGCCTTCAGCACCGTGTTCGGGTTGATCGTCAGCGCCGCGACCACGTCCCTGACCTTGGGGAGCTGATCACCCGGCTCGAGGTAGCCGAGCCGCAGCGCGTGCTCCACCTGCTGCACAAGCTGCAGATAGGTCGGTACTCCCGAGGACGGGTCAAGCCGGAACTCAATCGGGCTGTTCCCTTTATCTATAGTCATAAGACAAGAGTACAGCGACGCGACGTCATGTCAACACGGATTCATCGCCCTGAGCCCAGATGGAGTCGTGCCGGGTCGACCGCATTCGACGTACTTTATGTGCTACATTGACCATAAGGACTACGTGACTGGTTTTGCCACACCGACGTCACCCCTGCCCTAGAGGGCTAGCCGATGCCGGCGGCGGTGCGTTCCATGATGCGGAGGGAGCCCTCGTGGCGGACCTCGGTGAAGGCGCCAGAGGCCAGAGCACGCTGGTAGATCTTGAACGGGGCCTGGCCGCCGCCGGCCGGGTCGGGGAAGACGTCGTGGATGGCCAGGGCGCCGCCGAGGGCGACCCAGGGGGCCCAGCCCTCGTAGTCCCACTGCGCGGCCGCATCCGTGTGCCCGCCGTCGATGAACAGCATGCCGAGCGGGGTCCGCCACAGCCGGGCCACGTCGGCGGACTTGCCAACGATCGCGACTACGTCGTCCTCGATTCCCGCCGCCGCCAGCGTGGCCCGCAGCCGGGGCAGCGTGTCGATGCGCCCGGTCGCCGGGTCGACCAGGGCGGGGTCGTGGTACTCCCAGCCCTGCTGGTGCTCCTCCGAACCCCGGTGGTGATCCACGGTCACGACGTGCTGGCTGATGCCGGACTTCCGTGCCGCGCGCACGCCCGCGGCGAGGTAGATCGCGGATTTCCCGCAGTAGCTGCCGACCTCGAGCACGGGCCCGGCCGGGGCGTACTCCTCCGCCGTCTCACACAGGGCAAGTCCCTCGGCCTCGGGCATGAAGCCGGTCGCCGCCTCCGCCGCCTGCCTAAGCTCCGCGTCCACTCCGGCACCATAGCAGCCGGCCCGCGACAACCCATGAGACCGTGGCCCGGCCCGCCGCTTCGGGACACCGCTCACCGCCCGGAACGCGAGCACGCCGTTGAGCAGCCCGCCCGCAAGGCGGAGGCCGACGCCGCGATCGCGTCCGGCACTGGCAGGGACTTCGGTCACAACCGGTTGAGCAGCGCGAGGGATACCCGCGCCGAGGGACGGGCGACCAGTTCGGACAGGGAGATCTCGCTGCGGCACATCTTCACGAAGGCGCTCCACCCCTTGCTTGTGGACAGCCCCCGGTGGAAGGTTCCGGTGTGCCGGGTGAACGCCGAAAGAAGGGTCCGGCCCGCGCGCATGTCGGGGACCAGGGTGGTGCCGACCGCGGCGACGTAGCCGTCAAGGTCGCCCTCCGCCGCGTGCTCGCCGGCCAGGGTGCCGGAGCGGAGCGCGAAGCTGATGCCCTCGCGGGTCCACGGGTCGAGCAGGCCCGCGGCGTCGCCGGCCACGATCACCCGGCCCTTGCGCAGCGGTGAGCGGTCCGAGCGGCAGCGGGTGAGGTGCCCCGAGTCCTGCACCGCCTCGTATCCGGACAGGCCTAGCCGGCCGGCGAACTCCCGCAGGTAAGCCTTCGTCGCCGCGCCCTGGCCCCGGGCGGCGATCACGCCGACGGTGAGACGGTCGCCCTTCGGGAACACCCAGCCGTAGGAGGCGGGGATCTTCCCCCAGTCGAGCAGCACCCGGCCCGCCCACTGCCTGGCGACCGCGTCCGGCACCGCGATCTCCAGTTCCAGGCCGAGGTCCACCTGGTCGAACTCCGCGCCGACGTGCCTGGCGGTCACACCGGAGGAGCCGTCGGCCCCGATGACCGCCCGGGCGGTGATCTCCGATCCGTCGGCGAGCCGTACGGTCGCGTGCCCGTCCGCCTGGTCGATCGCGCGCACCTGGGCGCGCTGCCTGATCTCGGCGCCGTTCTCCTCGGCCCGCTTCAGCAGCGCCGCGTCGAACTCATCGCGGACCACCATGCCGAGAAAGGGCCCGGCTGCTGACCGGGTGAACTCCTGGCCGCCGCGCAGGGTGACGGTGGCCGACCGGATCTCGTCCCTGGCGGGCACGCCGATCAGCATTCCCGCGGCCGCGCGCGACGCGCCGATAAGCCCGCCACCGCACGTCTTGTACCTCGGGTGCTCCGCCCGCTCGAGGACCACGGTCCGCGCCCCGGCGGCGGCCGCCGCACTGGCGGCGGCCAGCCCGGCCGGCCCGGCACCGATGACGGCGACATCCCACTCACCACGTTCCTGCACACCAAGAGCTTAGGTGACGGCCGCAGGCCCGGCCGTCCCTCCGTGATCAGGGGGGACGGAGCGCCGCCGGCATCCGACGGCCGCTCAGGTCCGACGAACCGAGAGGCGCAAGCGAGCCCGCTGGTGCGGGCCTCAAGCGTTCAGGTAGGCGAGGACAGCGAGGACGCGGCGGTTGTCGTCGTCTGAGGGTGCCAGTCCCAGGTTGGCGAAGATGCCGGCGGCGTGCCTGCTCACCGCTTTCTCCGTAATGAACAGCTTCGCGGCGATCGCCGCATTGGACCGGCCCTCGGCCATCAGGGCGAGAACCTCGCGCTCGCGGGGGGTGAGCGCGGCGAGCGGGCCCGACCTCGCGCGCTTGGTCATCAGCCGGCTGACGACTTCGGGATCAAGCACGGTGCCGCCGGCGGCGACATCGCGAACCGCGTCAGCGAACGCGGCGTCGCTGAATACCCGGTCCTTGAGCAGGTAGCCGAGGCCGCCGCGCTGGTCCGCCAGCAGTTCGCGGGCGTAAAGCTGCTCGACGTACTGCGAGAGGACGAGGAGCGGCAGGCCGGGACAGGCCCGGCGCGCCTCGATCGCCACGCGCAGCCCGTCGTCGGTGAACGTCGGCGGCAGCCGGACGTCGACGATGCCGATGTCCGGCTTCAACTCTGTGAGTGCCTTGAGCAGTTCAGGGGCACTGCCAACCGCCGCTACGACCTCGAACCCGTGCGCTTCAAGCAGCCGGACCAGCCCGTCCCGCAGGAGGAACAGGTCTTCGCCGATGACAACGCGCACGGAACCTCGATCTCGACGGCGGGCTGGCGCCGGTCCCCGCGGAGGCTCAGGGCGATCTCGTGCTCTCCTGAGGACCCGGGGACGGATATAACCGGATAGGCGAAAGGCTAACTGGCCCCGGGCCGCGGACGGGGTCGCCGCCGGCGAGACCAGCGGTCCGGCACCTCAGATGACCGTTTGCCGTTAGGCGTGCGCGGGACGGGCCCGGTCGTGGCCTGACAGGGTGCACGGGACCTCGATCGCGACGATGGTGGGGCCGCCCCCCGGGCTGCTCACCGCGAGGATGCCGTCGAAGGTGGCCAGACGGCGCTCGACGCCGGCCAGGCCGGTGCCCCGCGACGCGTCCGCCCCGCCCGCGCCGTCGTCGGTGACCGTCGCGCGGAACAGGCCGTCCGCATAACCGGTGCTGATCTGGACCGTGTCGGCACCGGAGTGCCGCACCGCGTTGGTGAGGGCTTCCGCGATGCCGAAGTAGACCGCCGCCGCGACCGGCATGGGCGGCTCGCCCTGGACGGTGAAGTCCGTTTCCACGGTCAGCGGCGCGTCCAGGGCCAGGGCGCGGACCGCGTCGGCGAGGCCCCGGTCGGCGAGCACCGGCGGGTAGATGCCGCGTACCAGCTCACGCAGGTCGTCCAGGGCGCGCGACGACGTTTCACGCGCCTCTGCGACCAGGGCGCGCGCCGCTTCCGGGTTGGCGCCCATCAGTTCCTCGGCGGCGCGCAGCGACATGCCGACCGCGACGAGCCTGGCCTGCGCTCCGTCGTGCAGGTCGCGCTCGATGCGGCGCAGCTCGGCGACCGCGACTTCGGTGGCGTCGCTGCGGGTCTGGGTCAGCCGTGATACCCGCTGGGTTAGCGCCTGCGCGCGCCGCGCCATCTCCACGTCGCCGCTCCACGTCAGCAACCGTGGTGCCAGCGCACAGCCCGCGCCAAGCAGCATGAGTCCCTGGATCGTGGCAAGTAGCGCGCCCATCCGGACATTCGTCGGCACCGCGCCGTAAGTCCATTCCCAGAGCCCGTAGCCGCCCAGCTGCTGGTGCGCGAGCAAGAGGTGCAGCGCGCCGGCGACCGCTCCGTACAGGCCGAATACCAGGAGTCCGGCCACGGCGAGCGCGGCGGCAGGTCCCGGCAGCCAGGCCGCCAGTGCCACGGCGGTAACAGCGAGTACCAGCCCGAGCATCAGGGCGACGCCGCGGCTCAGGTTGTCCGAAGCGAACCAGAGCTGCTCGCTGAAAAGTTCCTCCCAGAGGAACAGGACGGGCAGCAGAAGGAGGGGCGGCACCGTCTTCGGCTGGCCGCCGGTGCCGCGCAACTGGGCCACGGCCCGGCGGACCGCGCCGCCGCCGGGGGCGCCGGTGCGCGCTAGCAGCCAGATCCCCGCGGCAAGGAAGGCGATCGCCTGGGGAAGCACGTATCCCGCGTGCACGTCGGTCGCCTCGCCCACCAGGCCGTAGGTGACCGGCTGAGACTCCCAGATCGACAGGGCGTGGAACAGGAACAGGCCGTATCCGCCGTAGGCGAGGAAGGCGAATGGTGCGAGCTTCGCGCTCTCCCTCGGCGCCAGGAAGGCCATGATGGCGGTCACCATGACAAGCAGTATCGGGACCGGGCCGCTGAACAGGCCAAGCGTGCCGACGGCGACCAGCGGCAGGAGCAGCGCCGGCCAGTATGCTCGCATCCGTTCCCGCTGGGTCACCACGAAATTCCCGGGTGTCGTCATGCCATCTATGGTGGCCGCCCGCCCCGGCGCCGGCCATGGGCCTAGGCCTACAGTTCAGCGGGCGGCGCGGGCCGCATGCGTTCGGCGGCTGATTCTTCGTTCAGGCTGCCGGGCAGGCTGCGCAGGGCCTTGGCACAGGCGGCGAGTGCGGCGCTGCCCTGGCTGGTCAGGGCCAGCGCTGTTTTCTGCGCGGACCCGCCGCCTGTCTTCTCGCTGGCGCGTTTCCCGTTGTCAGCGGGCAAGGACGGACAGACGGCTGAGCGCCTCCTTGAGGACCTCGGGCCGTTTGCAGAACGCGAAGCGGACCTGGGTGCGCCCGGCCTGCGGGTTGTCGTCGTAGAAGACGGCGCTCGGGATCGCGACCACGCCGGCCCGGTCGGGCAGGTTCAGGCAGAAGTCCATGCCGTCCCGCTCGCCGAGCGGGGTGATGTCGGTGGTGATGAAGTAGGTGCCGTCGGGCTCGTAGACCTCGAAGCCGATCTCCCCCAGGCCGGCGGCCATCAGGTCACGCTTGGCCCTGAGGTCGGCGGCCATGTCCGTGTAGTAGCTGTCGGGCAGGTCGAGGGCCTGGGCCACGGCGTACTGGAAGGGGCCGCTGCTCACGTAGGTCAGGAACTGCTTGGTGGTGCGGACGGCACCGATGAGTTCCGGGGTGGCTGTGGCCCAGCCGACCTTCCAGCCGGTGAACGAGAACGTCTTGCCGGCCGAGCCGATCGAGATGACGCGGCCGCGCATGCCGTCGATGGTGGCGAACGGGACGTGCGCCGCGCTGAACGTGAGGTGCTCGTAGGCCTCGTCGGTGATGACGAGAAGGTCGTGATCGATGGCGGTCTTCGCGATCGCCTCGGTCTCCGCGCGGGTGAGCACCATTCCGGTCGGGTTGTGCGGGCTGTTGAGCAAGAGCAGCCTGGTCTTGCTGGTGATGAGCGATTCCAGCTTGGCCAGGTCGGGGCGGAACTCCGGGGGGCTCAGGGTGAGCGGGACGCGGGTGGCGCCGGCCATGGCGATGCCGGCCACATAGGAGTCGTAGTACGGCTCGAACGCGATCACCTCGTCGCCCGGTTCGAGCAGGGCGAGCAGCGAGGCGGCGATGGCTTCCGTGGCGCCTGCGGTGATCAGCACCTCGGTGTCCGGGTCGTAGCCCAGGCCGTAGAACCGCCGCTGGTGCCGGGTCACCGCGCTTCTCAGCTCGGGAATGCCGGTGGCGGGCGGGTACTGGTTGCCCTTGCCGGTCATGACCGCCGCGGCGGCGGCCGCGGCGATCACCGGCGGGCCGTCGACGTCGGGGAAGCCCTGGCCGAGGTTGACCGAGTTGGTGGCGATGGCACGCGCGGACATGACACCGAAGATGGAGTTGCCGAGGCCCGCGAGACGGCGGTTGAGCAGAGGTCGCGTCACGAGACCAGATTAAGGTGATCGTGTGCGTATCGCGTTGTGCCAGATTCCGGTGTCCGCCGATTCCGCCGTGAACCTGGGGCGAGTGCGTTCCGCGCTCGCGCTCGCCGCCGCGGACCAGGCCGAGTTCGCGGTATTTCCCGAGGCGACCATGGTCCGGTTCGGGTCGGACCTGCGGGCGGCGGCGGAGCCGCTCGACGGCCCGTTCTGCTCGGGCCTGGCCGAGGCCGCGAAGGAGACAGGGGTCGCGCTGGTGGCCGGCGTGTTCGAGCCGGCCCCCGCCGGCCGCGTCTACAACACTGCCGTCGTCGCCGACGGCAGTGGCGCGCTCATCGCCTCCTACCGCAAGCTGCACCTGTTCGACGCCTTCACCCAGCGCGAGTCCGACCTGGTGGCGCCCGGCTCTTCCGTCGTCGTCACGCCGGTTCTCGGCGTGCAGGTCGGGGTGCAGATCTGCTACGACATCCGGTTCCCCGAACTGACCCGCGCCCTCGCCGTTGGCGGGGCCACGCTGGTCACGGTGAGCGCCGCGTGGCAGGCGGGGCTGTTCAAGGAGGAGCACTGGGTCACGCTGCTGCGCGCCCGCGCGATCGAGAACACCGTGTGGATCGCCGCCGTCGGCCAGGTGCCCGACCCGGACGAGAAGCCGACCCGCGCGCCGACCGGGGTCGGCCGGTCCATGCTGATCGACCCGCTGGGCGTGGTGCGCGCCGACCTCGGGCCGTCCGCCGGGGTGACGGTGGTAAACGCGGATATGTCCCTGGTGGAGACCGTCCGCGCCACCCTGCCGTCGCTCGCCAACCGCCGCGACGACGTCTTCGGACTAGCTGGCGGTCCCTTCGCCGAAGCCTGAACGAGCCGTCGCTTCCGTCAAAGCGATAGTCATGGCGGGCGTCGGCGGTGTCAGAGATCCCTCGCGACCTGGAAGGGCGCGAAGGACTGGGCGGTGGCCATCAGCTCGATCGTGTTCACGTTGACGTGCTGGGGCAGGCTGGCCGCCCAGTAGATCGACTCGGCGATGTCGTCGGCGGTCATCGGCTGCATGCCCGCGTAGACGTTGTCCGCCTTGCCCTGATCGCCCGAGAATCTGACCAGGGAGAACTCGGTGTCGGCCATGCCGGGCTCGACGCAGGTGACCCGGACCCCGGTACCGTGCAGGTCGCTGCGCAGGTTGAGGCTGAACTGGTGGACGAACGCCTTCGTGCCGCCGTAGACGTTGCCGCCCGGGTAAGGGTAGGTGCCAGCCACCGAGCCGAGGTTGATCACGTGGCCGCGCCCGCGGGCCACCATGCCGGGCAGGATCGCGCGAGTGCAGTAGACCAGACCCTTGCAGTTCGTGTCGATCATCTGGTCCCAGTCGTCAAGCTCGGCGTCCTGGGCCGGCTTGAGACCAAGTGCAAGGCCCGCGTTGTTCACCAGCACGTCGATGGCCTTGAAATCCCCGGGAAGCCCGTCGACGGCCTCGGCGACGGCATCGCGGTCCCTGACGTCGAGCGCCAGCGGCAGCACCTGCGAGCCGAACCCGGACGCGAGGTCACGGACGCGATCGATGCGGCGGGCGGCCGCGACGACCTGCGCCCCGTCCGCGGCGAACCGGCGGGTCACCGCGGCACCGAACCCGCTGCTCGCGCCGGTAACAAACACCGTGTTGCTCATAGGCACACAATCGTAGAGGGCTACGGCCTCAGTACCTGATCGGGGACTGCCAGAGCGTTGGCATCTGTGTTCCCGGCACGCCGGACGCGCTCACCTTCGCCGTGAACCCGACACCGGTCAATGTGGCTCCGTCCGCGGTGAGCGCCGTGATCGCGTTTTCCGAGGCGGTGCTGGCCAGGCCCTCGCCCTGCGGGGTTACCGCCGTCCAGCCGGCGCCGTCGGTGACCGGGGTGCCGGGCGAAAGCGTCCAGACCACGACCTCCGGGCCGGCCGCGGTGACGTAGGTGCCGGTCGCGGTGAAGCCGCCGGACGCGGCAGTCAGGGCGGTGACCGTGGTCCCGGTTCCCGGCCCGGTGCCCGGTACCGGAAGCTGGACGACGCTCCACGTCGTGCCCCCGTCCGGGGAAACCTCGGCGAACGGGAGGCTCGCCCCCGTCGCGGTGAACTCCGTGCCTGCCGCGACCACGCCGGTGCCGTTCGCCGCCACGTAGTCCAGTGCCGATCGGGCCGCGCCGGCCGGCTCAGGCACCGTGACCTGCTGCCATGCCTGGCCAGCGGACGACAGCCAGACCGCGGGGCGCGTTCCGGTCGAGCCGACGGCCGTGAAGCCGCGTGCCGTCGCGGTCACCGCGCTCATCATCTGACTGCCAGGCGCGCCCTGCTGCCCTTGCTGGGTGATCGCGGCCTTGCGCCAGCCGGACAGGCCCGGCGCGTACCAGGCGGCGGCGGCGGTCCCGCCGTCGCGCCCGGCCGGCTGGTGACCGACGATCACGTAGCCAGCGGGGCCGGCGGCCGCCGCGGTCGCCACGGCGTTTGCCGCGGCGAGCCCGGCGGTGCCACCTGCCGCGGTCCATGTCAGCGCGTCGGGCGAGGAGACCACGAGAGGACCTCCGGACCTGGCGACGGTGGTGCCGACGGCGATCCAGCCGGCCGCCCCGTGCGCGACTCCGGCCAGCTGGCCGGTTCCTGCCTGGGTCAGCGACGCCTGCCCGCGCAGGACCGCCCGGGTCCACTCGGTCCCGCCGTCCGCGGAGACCCATAGCGCCGGGCCGCCGTTCACCTCGCCGGTCGCCACCTCGGTGGCAGCCGACGCACCGATCGCGGTGAGGATCACGCGTGACGTCCCGCCAGCCCCGGTGAAGACCCCGCCCGCGAGCCGGGCGGGCGAGAAGCCAGCGGCGAGCGCCGACGGCGCCACCCCGCCGTTGCCTCCTCCCCCGCCGGTGATCACCACGGCGGCGATCCCGACGGCGATGGCAGCCATGATCGGCGCGGCGAGGCCGAGCAGCCAGTTCTTTCTGCGCATGACCGCAAACACGCCGCTGCCCGCGGCGCGTACTGGTGACCGGGGTGCAGGCGAGTGCTGTGGCGTATACCGAAGCTGGTGCAGCGAGTCATGACCGGTCGCGTGACGCGGGCCGTAACCGTGACGCTGGCCGCGCGGCACCTCGAACTCGTAGCCGGGAAAGTCGCCTGTGTCCATTCAGCCCGAGCCTAGCGCTGTCTGGCGGGAGAGGCGGCCGGAACGCGCGTCTGACCGCCGTCTTTGCGGATCGCGAACGCAAGGCAGAACCCATTGTTAGCAAGAGGATCCTGGCGCATCAGATCTCTCAGAGAGCGACCGGACAGAACGCCATTCGCCGCATGGTTCCGACTGCAGCGAGGCGGGTGACCCATCCCACACGGACCCCTGGAACCACACAGCCATCATCCAGCCCGCGCCCCAGCGACCGGGCGGTAATCTTGGGAACGGGAGTCAGTAAACCATCAATCTTTCGGAAGAAGGCGATGTCCGCCGTGTCTTCTGAGTCGCCGCTCGCTGCCGCAGATCGCGCGCCCTCAGCACACCCCTCGTCACCGAAGCAAGCTGGTGAGTCAGCAGAGCCCGGCACCGCGCCGGGCAGCGCCGACTTCGGAGCCAATGAGTGGCTCGTCGACGAGTTGTACCAGCGATACCTCGCCGATCCCGGTTCGGTCGACAAGGCCTGGTGGTCGTTCTTCGCCGACTACCGGCCCGTTCGGGGCAACGGCACCGGGCCGCAGCCGGTCCTCACGCAGGCACCCGCGGCACCAGCCGCCCAGGCACCGGCTCAGGCGCCAGCTCAAGCGCCCGTCAAGCCAGCGCCCGCAGGCCCGCCCGTCAAACCGGTGCCCGCGAGCCCCGCGCCTGCCTCGCCGCCGCCGGCCGACGCGGACCTGAGCAAGCTCCGCGGCGCCGCCGCGCGCACCGCGCAGAACATGATGGCCAGCCTCAGCGTGCCCACCGCCACCAGCGTGCGCGCCGTGCCCGCCAAGCTGCTCATCGACAACCGGATCGTCATCAACAACCACCTGCAGCGCGGCCGGGGCGGCAAGATCTCCTTCACTCACCTGATCGGCTACGCGGTCGTCCAGGCGGTCAAGGCGCTCCCCGAGATGAACGCCTCGTTCGCCGAGGAAGACGGCAAGCCGGTGCTCGCCGTCCCGCATCACGTGAACCTCGGCCTGGCCATCGACCTCAAGGCCAAGGACGGCGGCCGCCAGCTTCTTGTGCCCAACATCAAGGGCGCCGAGGAGATGGACTTCCGGCAGTTCTGGACGGCGTACGAGGACGTGATCCGCAAGGCACGCGGCGGCAAGCTGACCGTCGACGACTTCCAGGGCACCACGATCTCCCTCACCAACCCGGGCACGATCGGCACCGAGCACTCCGTGCCGCGCCTCATGCCCGGCCAGGGCGCGATCGTCGGCGTCGGCGCCATGGAGTACCCCGCCGCCTACCAGGGCGCGAGCGAGGAGACCATGGCCAGGCTCGCGATCAGCAAGACGGTGACGCTGACCTCGACCTACGACCACCGGATCATCCAGGGCGCGCAGTCGGGCGACTTCCTGCGCATCGTCCATCAGCTGCTGCTCGGCGAAGACGGCTTCTACGACCGGATCTTCGAGAGCCTCCGCATCCCCTACGAGCCGGTCCGCTGGGTCAAGGACTTCCCGTACGGGCACGAGGACGACGTCGCGCGGTCGGCCCGGGTCCAGGAACTGATCCACGCCTACCGGGTGCGCGGCCATCTGATGGCCGACACCAACCCGATCGAGACCGTACAGCGCAAGCACGCTGACCTGGACATCATCCAGCACGGCCTTACCCTGTGGGACCTGGAGCGCGAGTTCGCGACGGGCGGGTTCGGCGGCAAGCCGATCATGCACCTGCGGGAGATCCTCGGCAAGCTGCGTGACTCCTACTGCCGCACCGTCGGCATCGAGTACATGCACATCCAGGACCCGGAAGAGCGCAAGTGGATCCAGGCGCACGTCGAGGTCCCGCCGCTGCGAGCGGGCCACGATGAGCAGGTCCGCATTCTTTCTAAGCTGAACGTGGCCGAGGCGTTCGAGACGTTCCTGCAGACCAAGTACGTCGGCCAGAAGCGCTTCTCGCTTGAGGGCGGCGAGGCGCTGATCCCGCTGCTTGACACGGTGATCAGCGAGGCCGCGGACGCCGCGCTCGACGAAGCCGTGATCGGCATGGCGCACCGCGGCCGGCTCAACGTGCTCGCCAACGTCATCGGCAAGTCCTACGGGCAGATCTTCAAGGAGTTCGAGGGCAACCTCGACCCGAAGTCCACCCAGGGCTCTGGTGACGTGAAGTACCACCTCGGCGCGGAGGGCACCTTCACCGCCGCGAGCGGCAACCAGATTCGCACGAGCCTGGTTGCCAATCCCAGCCACCTTGAGGCCGGCGACCCGGTGACCGAAGGCGTGGTCCGCGCCAAGCAGGACATCCTCGACAAGTCCCAGGACGGCTTCACCGTGCTGCCTCTGCTCGTCCACGGCGACGCGGCTTTCGCCGGCCAGGGCGTGGTGGCCGAGACGCTGAACCTGTCGCAGCTGCGCGGCTACCGTACCGGCGGCACCGTGCACGTCGTGGTGAACAACCAGGTCGGCTTCACCACTTCGCCGATGGAGTCGCGGTCCAGTGTGTACGCGACGGACGTGGCCCGGATGATCCAGGCGCCGATCTTCCACGTGAACGGCGACGACCCGGAGGCCGTCGCGCGCGTGGGCCGGCTGGCGTTCGCCTACCGCGAGGCGTTCCGCAAGGACGTCGTGATCGACATGGTGTGCTACCGCCGCCGCGGGCACAACGAGGGCGACAACCCCAGCTTCACCCAGCCGCTGATGTACGACCTGATCGAGGCGCGGCGCTCGGTGCGCAAGCTGTACACCGAGTCGCTGATCGCCAGGGGCGACCTCACGATGGAGGAGGCCGAGGCGGCGCTGCGCGACTACCAGCAGCAGCTCGAGCGCGCGTTCACCGAGACCAGGGAGGCGGCGGAACTGCCGCCGCAGCCCGGCACGGTACTGCCGACCGAGGTCAGCGACCGCCCGGTCGACCACGCGGCCGTGCCGACCGCGATCACGCTTGACGCGGTGAAGCAGATTATCGACACCCAGGTGTCCATCCCCGACGGCTTCACCGTGCACCCACGGCTCAAGCCGCAGCTCGACCGGCGCGCGGCGAGCGTCAGCGATGACACGATCGACTGGGCGACCGGCGAACTGCTCGCCTTCGGCTCGGTGCTGCAGGACGGCCACCCGGTCCGCCTTGTCGGCCAGGACTCAAGGCGCGGGACCTTCGGCCAGCGGCACTCGGTGCTCGTCGACAGGAACACCGGCGCCGAGTACACGCCGCTCAAGAGGCTCGACAACGGCAAGGCGCGGTTCTTCGTCTACGACTCGCTGCTTTCCGAGTTCGCCGCGATGGGCTTCGAGTACGGCTACTCGGTCGCCCGTCCCGACGCGCTGGTGATGTGGGAAGCGCAGTTCGGCGACTTCACGAACGGCGCGCAGACCATCATCGACGAGTTCATCAGCTCCGGCGAGCAGAAGTGGGGCCAGAAGTCCAGCGTCGTACTGCTGCTCCCGCACGGCTACGAAGGCCAGGGCCCGGACCACTCCTCCGCCCGGGTCGAGCGGTTCCTGTCGCTCTGCGCGCAGGACAACATGACGGTGGCATTGCCCACCACCCCGGCGAACTACTTCCACCTGCTGCGCTGGCAGGCGCTGTCCGGGCGGCACAAGCCGCTGATCGTCTTCACGCCGAAGTCGCTGCTGCGGCTCAAGGCCGCCACGTCTGCGACGGTGGACTTCACCCACGGATCGTTCCGGCCGCTGATCGGCGAGCCGGACGGCTTCGACGCGAGCAAGGTCCGCCGGGTGGTGCTCTGCGCCGGCAAGATCTACTACGACCTGGCCGAGCGGCGCGCCAAGTCGGGCGTCACGGACACCGCGATCGTCCGGGTTGAGCGGCTCTACCCGATTCCCGGGCGGGAACTGCGGCAGGAACTCTCACGGTACCCCGGCGACGTTGAGCTCATCTGGGCACAGGAGGAACCGGAGAACCAGGGTGCCTGGCCGCGGATGGCGCTTCGGCTGCCGGATGAGGACCTGCTTGGCCGCAAGCCCAGGCTCGTGGCGCTGCCCGGGAGTTCGGCACCAGCGTTCGGCTCCGCGAAGGTGCACGCGGCGACGCACCGTGAACTGATCGAAACGGCTATCCCAGCGGAGGGTTAGCGATGTACTTCACCGACGCCGGAATCGAGGAACTCGACGACCGCCGCGGCGACGAGCAGGTCAGCCTGTCCTGGCTCGCTGAGCGGCTGCGTGATTTCGTCGATCTCAATCCGGAGTTCGAGACGGCGGTGGACCGGCTCGCGTCGTGGCTGGCGCGACTGGACGCCGACGGCGACTCGGACGCGGATTCCGACGACGAGGAATAAGAAAGAAAGAGATCCACCGAGAAACGGTGCGTGTCCTCGCCCCCCGGGTAGTTCGTCTGCTCAGGACGGGAGTGCCCGGGGGGTCAGGACCCTCGCGTAGACGCGATACATCTTGACTTTGCGACAACACGATATATCGTGGTCCGTAGCTCAGTGGAGGATGTCTCGCCTTGGAGGGCCGCGATGACACGCTGGACCGTTGACGCGCCGACGGTACTCGAGTTCGACGACGTAGCGGCGCTGAACGTGCGCCTCATCGGCGGTACCGTCGCGGTGCTCGCGTCCGACGACCGGCCCTCGCTGGTGATCAGCGAGCTGTCCGGGCGGCCGCTCCAGGTCAGCCACGAGGCCGGCGAACTGACCGTCGGCTACGAGTCGCTGTCCTGGGACGGGTTGCTCGGCTTCCTGAAACCGCGCAAGGACAGTGCCGCGGTCACCATCACCGTCCCCGCCGACTGCCCGATCCAGCTCGGCGTGCTCAGCGCGTCGGCGGTGGTGTCAGGCTTGCGCTCGGGGGCGTCGGTCAAGGGCATGTCCGGCGACATCACCCTGGACGGGGTAACCGGGGACGTGGACGCGGAGACGATGTCGGGCGAGCTCGCGGCCTGCGACATCGACGGCGCGATCCGGGTCAAGTCCATGTCGGGCGGCCTCACGCTGGCCGGCGGGCTGCTCGACTCACTGGCCGCGACTACCGTCAGCGGCCAGCTGACGGCCGATGTCAGGCTGAATCCGGCCGGCAGCATCCATGTCAGCACGATGTCCGGCGACGTGACGCTGCGCCTGCCTGCCGAGAGCGACGCGCGGGTACGGCTGCAGTCCACGTCCGGCCCGGTCAGAACAGAATTCGATTCACTGCGGACCGTCAAGGCGCCTGCCTCACTCACCGTTAGCGGTAACGTTGGCGCAGGTACCGGACATGTGTCCGTAACCACCATGTCCGGTGCGGTCACGCTGCTGCGACGCGCACCGGTAGGGATGGAGAGCAAGACCCGATGACCCCGGTTTTCCGCCATGGCCGCCTGCGGCTGTACCTGCTGCGCCTGCTCGACGAGGAGCCTAGGCACGGCTATGAAGTAATCCGGTTGCTTCGAGACCGCTTCATGGGCGTCTACGCACCCTCGCCAGGCACGATTTACCCCCGGCTGGCCCGGCTCGAGGAAGAGGGCCTCGTCACGCACGACGAGGAGAACGGGCGGAAGGTCTACCGGATCACCGAGGCCGGCCGCGAGGAACTGCGCAACCGCGGCGACGAACTCGACGAACTCGAGGAAGAACTGTCCGCGTCCGTCAGCGACATCGTCCGCGAGGTCCGCGAGGACGTCAGGGACACCGTACGCAGCCTCCGGGAGGAGCTGACCAGGGCCGCGCGCGAGATGCGGCACGCGGAGCGCGACGCCAGGGACCAGACCCAGGAGCAGGCTCGTTCCGCCCGCGACCAGGTTCGCGAGCAGGCCCGCGAGCAGGCCAGGACTGCCCGCGAGCATGCCCGTGAAGCGCGCGCGACTGCGCGGGAGTCGGCCGAAGCGGCCCGCGAGCACGCGCGCCAGGCGCGCGAGGAAGCGTTCGCCCATGCCCAGCGGCTCCGCGAGGAGGCCTCCCGGATGCGCGACGAGACCCGCGAGCAGTGGAACAGCGGCTGGGGCAACTGGGGAGACTGGAGCCGGTGGGGCGACTGGTCGGGCCGCTCGGGCTGGCCAGGCACGCACGACATGTCCGCGCTGCGCGACTTCGAGCGGCTGGCCCGCGACTTCGTATCCGACCTGCGCTCGGTCGCCTGGGACTCCGGCACCATCCTCGGCACCGACGTTATCCCCGCCCTGCGCGACATCCTCGCCGACACCCTGGACCGCATCCGCACCGAGGTCTTCGACGTCCACCACGAAGAGCACGCCGATCCCGAGGCGCCCGCCGGCCCCGATTCCGACGCGCCCGCCGACGCCGATCCGGACGCGCCTGCCGACGAGAAGACCCCGGAACCTCCGGAGAACCCGGCAGACTAGCAAGTTACCGGGCATTCAAAGGCCCCAGACGGCCCTTGACATCGCGGTAGCCCCCGGCGGCCAGCCGGGAACCGTTCCCCTTGCGGGCGGAGGGGAGCAGGGCACGCCGGGCCCTGGCCAGGAGTCTGCTGAATCAGCGACGCCCGCGCGCGTGAGATCATGCCGGTGACCAGGCAAGATCCGGCAAATAGGACCCGAAGCGGTCTAATTCAGCCGGCTCCTAGTAAGCGTTCAGGAAGGACGCCACCTCCGGGGCGGCGAACTGGGCACCGTAGCCGGCGTTGACGACCAGGCAGGCCACCGCGACGTCCTTGGCCGGGTCGAAGGCGACCAGCCAGCTGTTGGGCTGGTCCTGGCCGACGATGTCGGCGGTGCCGGTCTTGGCGTAGACGTCCGGCCCGAATCCCAGGCCAGCCGCCGTGCCCTCGGTGACGACGGCTCGCATCTCCTGCTTGAGGTAGGCGTCGGTGCTAGCGGGAAGCGGGGTCGCGGTCACTGTCTTGGCGTTAAGCGTGAGGACCGGCTGCCTGAAGGTCCCGGAGTCAACGGTGGCCGCGATCGAGGCCATCGCGAGCGGCGAGGCGGTCAGCTGCCCCTCGCCGAACGCCTCCTGCGCGAGCTCTGCCCCCGAGGCGCTGGCCGGCGCGTTGAAGTACGAGGCGGAAAGCCCTCCGATGCCGATGTCCCATTGCTGATCGAGGCCGTAGTAGTCCTTGGCCGTGCTCGCGAGCTTGCCGTACAGGTGCGGCCACCACTGGTCGAACGCGTTGTTGCACGACTGCGCGAAGTCGTAGCTGAGCGGCGTCCCCGCGGGCTCTGACTCGCCCGCGTCGTTGTGGTAGGTGATGCCCTGCACGGTGTATGCCTCGGGACATGCGACTCCCGTGGACGGTGTCGCCAGGCCCGAGTTGAACAGGTACGTCGAGGTGATGATCTTCATCGTCGAGCCGGGCGCGACGGCCGCGGTGAGCGCGAAGTCGTTGAACCCGGCGTTGTTGGCGATCGCGAGGATGTGGCCGGTGGACGGCTGGATCACGACCATCGCGCTTTCCTTGTGCATGGCGACGGAGCTTCGCGCGGCCGACTCGGCCTGCGGGCTGATCGTGGTGGACAGCGTCGGAAGAGTGCCGGGCGCGACGATCTCCGCCTGGCTGCCGGCCACCGGGGTACCCGCCTTGGTCTCGATCTGCACGTCCAGGCCCGGGCTAGCGCCCTCGTCGGCCGGTGCCGACGCCTTCAGCAGGCCCGCGATGGTGTTGAGGCCCGCATCGCCGTACCGGGTGAGCTGCTGCCCCTCGGCATCGGTGACCATGCCGACCGTCGGCGGCACCTGGACGGCCGCGAGGTGCTGTGTCGCGGTCAGGTTCGGCGCGACCACGTCGGGCTGCCACGCGACGAACCAGACGGAAGACTTCGCCTGCTGGTAGGCGATGAGCGAGGAGTGGTATACCCAGGTGGCGCGCAGCGCCGACTTACCGCTGCCCGCCGCGACCGATGCGTTCACCGCGAACTTGACGCTTTCCCTGGGCTGCGCGGCCGTCGACCCTGGCGCGGTGCTGACGCTACCCGACGAGGCGGCGAACTTTCCCAGGTTCAGGTCCTTGGCGTAGGCGGCGAGTGCCGCCGCAGCGGCAGCATGCTGGTCCGTGTAGTTCCCGGCCTTGGTCAGGTCGCCCGCCTGCCATGCCGCGAGGAACGCCGCGGCGACCTGCTCTCCGTCCTGCTGGGCCGAGGAGCCGTTGGGGACCATGCCGTAGGCGGGCGTGCCGGTGCTTCCAGGCTTGAACACCACAACTACGAGCAGTGCGGCCACCGCGAGTGCGGCGACCACTCCCGCGGTCACCGTCACGATGAGCGTGCGCCGGCTCTTCCGCCGGGGCTCACTCGGCCCCCCGTACACCGCGCTTGTGTGATAAACGGGCCGCCCAGGCTGCCCGAGCGCATGACGTCCGCCGTGCCCGGCCGCGTGAGACCAGTTCGGAGCTGGCGCCTGTGCGGGCTCGGCAGGCCTG
>Ga0335073_10000857_pt1 | contig 39996 bp, 44 predicted proteins | sample Lox_Sample_22_FD_207093 | JGI IMG/M metagenome (GOLD analysis project Ga0335073, IMG submission 207093) | Soil microbial communities from Loxahatchee National Wildlife Refuge, Florida, United States - Lox_Sample_2.2 | ecosystem: Environmental > Terrestrial > Soil > Wetlands | place: USA... | reverse complement strand
GTCCCGTGGCGGGATCGTAGACGCGCAGCGTCTTGCCGGAGCGCGCGTCGACCCATTCATTGTTGATGAACAGCCGCGGCTTCTGCGCGAGAAACTTGCTGACCGCGGGCGAAGGGCTGGGCTGCGCCGCGATGGCGCTGGATTTGAGATCGGCGTTCATGGCAACTCCGGAAAAAGTGACATGGCAGGCGAGCAATTGTCCGCCGCCCGGGCGGGAATGCAACCCGGGTCCCCGCGCTCGGGGCTCGCATGCCGAGGCGGCGCCGCAATGCGATTGTCGGGCCGGCATCCCGCCCAGCCTCTATAATTGCACCCCTTCATGCGGAGTGCTCCCACGTGCCCGACCTCGCTCACCGCCTGAGCGAAGCCACGGCGCTGATTTTCGACCAGCTCGGCTTCGACTCGAGGCACGCCGCCGTGCGCCGCTCCGATCGCCCGGATCTCGCCGACTTCCAGTGCAACGGCGCGCTCGCCGTCGCCAAGGCGGCGGGACGCAAGCCGCTCGAGGTGGCGCGCAGCGTGGCGCAGGCCTGGTCGGCCAAGTCCCTGGCCGACTCTCCCGCCGTGGCCGGACCGGGATTTCTCAACTACCGCGTGCTCGACGGCGCGCTCGCCGCCCGCGCGCGGGAGATCGCCGCCGATGAGCGCTCGGGCGCGAGCCGCGTGGCGCATCGGCGTCGCGTGCTCGTGGACTACGGCGGCCCCAACGTCGCGAAGCCGATGCATGTGGGACACCTGCGCGCCTCGATCATCGGCGAGAGCCTGAAACGCATCTTCCGCTTCCGTGGCGATGAGGTGTGGGGCGATGTGCACTTCGGCGACTGGGGCTTTCAGATGGGTCTGCTCATCGTGGCGCTGGAGGACGAGCTCGGCGGCCTCGCCGACGCCGCGCGAGTCGACGCGCGTCTCGGAAACCTGACGCTCGAGGATCTCGACCGCATGTACCCGGCGGCGGCCGCGCGCGCCAAATCGGACGACGGCTTTCGCGACCGGGCGCGCAAGGCGACCCTCGCGCTGCAGTCCGGCGACCCGCTGCACCTCAGGATCTGGCGTACCATGCACGACGTCTCGATGGTCGCTCTCAAGCGCGGTTTCGATGCGCTCGGCGTCAACTTCGACCTCTGGAACGGAGAGAGCGACGCGGATCCCTACATCCGCGAGGTGATCGACGAGCTGCGCTCTCGCAAGCTGATGGAGCCGGATCAGGGCGCGCAGATCGTGCGCGTGGCGAGGCCGGAGGACAAGCGCGAGCTGCCGCCCCTGCTGGTCATCTCCTCGGAAGGCTCGGCGATGTACGGCACCACCGATCTCGCGACCATCGTGCAGCGCGAGCGCGACATCGATCCGGATCTGTATCTGTACGTCGTCGATCAGCGTCAGGCCGACCACTTCACGCAGGTCTTTCGCGTCGCCGAGGCGGCCGGCTGGGTCGAGCCCAACAAGCTCGAGCACATCGGCTTCGGCACCATGAACGGGCCGGACGGAAAGCCCTTCAAGACACGCGCCGGCGGCGTGCTCAAGCTCGAGGATCTCATCGGCATGGCGCGCGACAAGGCTCGCCAGCGCCTGCGCGAGGCGGACATCGGCGCGGATCTCGACGCCTCGCAATTCGAGGAGGTCGCGGACAAAGTGGCGATCGCCGCCTTGAAGCTCGCGGATCTCTTGAGCTTCCGCGGCACCTCCTACGTCTTCGATCTCGATCGCTTCATGAGCTTCGAGGGCAAGACCGGCCCGTATCTGCTCTATGCCGTGGTGCGAATCAAGTCCATTCTGCGCAAGGCCGCCGCCGCCGGGGTCGGCACCTCGGCGATCGTGATCGAGCACCCGAACGAGCGCGACCTCGCGCTGACGCTCGATGCATTCGACGCGGCGGTGAGCACCGCGTATGAGCGCCGCGCGCCGCACTTCGTGGCCGAGCACGCCTTCGCCCTGGCGCAGAGCTTCTCCGGGTTCTACGAGAACTGTCCGATCCTGCAGGAGCCGCGCGGCGCGGTGCGCGGCTCGCGCCTGGCGCTGGCGGGTGCCGCCATGCGGCAGCTCGAGCTCGCGCTCGATCTGCTCGGCATCGAGGCACCCGAGCGCATGTGACTCAGAACAGGAAGTGGTGGTGGTCCTGCGCCGCGCCCGAATGCGGCACGTTGACCACCAGATGGTGCTCGCCGCTCGAGTGCGCGATGGCGCGCCACGGCTGCGACAGACGGCCTTCGGGGTCGCTCTGCACCTCGAAGGTCCAGCTTCGGTCCCAGGTCTTCTCGCGCTTGAGCGCGTCCAGGCGCCGCCTCAGCGCCGCGCCGTCGCGCGCATGCATGATGAGGGTGCGTGCGCCGGCGCCGTGCACGATGGCGATGAGATGCTGCTCCTCCGGGTCGAGGTGCTCGCGAATCACGCGGCTCAGGGTCAGCAGGTGCTGGCTCTCGTGGGCGCCGATCCGGCCCGTGGCGTCGAGCGCGCGCTCCGCGGCGGCAATCGAGATCGACACGTGGTGTGGATATTCGCTGAAGCGCAAGCGCTGCTCGAGCGAGCTGTTGACGGTGATGACGGCGCTCTTGCCGCTCTCCGCGAACCGATGGCGGCAGATGATCCAGGTATCGTAATCGGTGTCCGCCATCCAGCACCTCGGGTGCGGGCGCCCGCTCGCGACCTGCGCGCGGCTCAGGCGTACTCGTCGATCTGGTGTTTCGGCGGCCCCGGCTGCTTTTCTTCGGCGCCGCCCGTCTTGGGCTTCTGCGGCAGCGGACTCGCGGCGGGAGGCTGTTGCCCGCCCGAACCGTCCTTGCGGCTGCGCCGGTCCGCGATCGGCAGCGCGGGATAAAGTCCGGAATTGCTCAAGCGATCAACTTCGGCCATGAGTGACCTCGCTTACTGGGAGGGCGGTGGCGAATCGACCATGGGTGCATCCTTCACGGCAGCCGAATCCTTGCTTGCATCGCCCTTCGCTTGATCCTTCACCAGCACGGTCTTTTGCAGGTCGGACGGCTGCACACGCCATAGTAGCCGATTTTCGGCGCTGCTCGCATCTGCCGTAGCGACGTCCGGGGCCGCCTGCTGCGGGGTACCGTCGTCCGCAGTGGCGGTGACCGGGGCACCGGGCGCCACGGACTCGAGCACCAGGATCGCGACGCGCCGGTTCGCGTTGCGTCCTTCCGGCGTGTCGTTGCTCTGTCGCGGGCGAAATTCGCCGAATCCGACGATCTCCAGGCGCAGCGGGTCGATGCCCGCCTTGGTGAACTCGTGCACGACGCTCGCCGAGCGCGCCGCAGAGAGCTCCCAGTTGGAGGGGAATGCCGCGGTCTTGATCGGCCGGTTGTCCGTGTGACCTTCCACGCGGATCGGGTTCGGGAACGGCTTGAGCACATCGGCGAGCTTGTCGAGCACCGGTTCCGCCTCGGGCGAGAAGCTGCCCGACCCGCTCGGGAACAGGATGTCCGCGTTGATCTCGATCTCGAGCCACATGTTCTCGCGACGGATCGTCACCAGCTTCGCGTCGATGAGCGCCTGCATCGCGTCCTGGACCGCCCGCTCCATGCGGATGAGGGCGCCGGGCGCCTGGTAGGAGGCATGCTCCTCCTCGCCGCTCGTGGTGCGCGGCGAGTCCGCTTCCGGAGTCTTTTGCGCCTTGATCTTCATGAGCGCGGTGGGCGTGATTCCGGCGAGCGGCTTGTCGCCGCCCTTGCCGGGCTCCTTCTCCCCGATGTTGACCGGCTGCATGCTCTTCGGTGCGCCATGGAAGGCGGCGATGAGCGAATCGGAGAGCACCCGGAACTTGCCCTCGTTGACCGAGGACATGGCATACATCACGGTGAACAGCGCCCACAAGAGCGTGACCAGATCGCCGTAGGGGATCGCCCAGGCTTCGGCATTGACGTGCTCCTCATGCTTCTTCTTGCGGGCCATCAGGGAGTCCTCGTGCGGCTGCCGGGCCGATCAGTGGTGGAAATAGCCCTGGAGCTTCGCTTCGATGTTGCGCGGGTTCTCTCCTTGCGCGATGGCGATGATTCCTTCGATCACCATGGTGCGCACCTGCGTCTGGCCGTGCACCACCGACTTGAGCTTGTTGCTCATCGGCAGGAACACCAGGTTCGCCAGCGCGATGCCGTAGATCGTGGCGACGAAGGCGGCCGCGATGCCGTGCCCGAGCTTCGAGGGGTCGGCGAGGTTCTGCATGACCGCCATGAGGCCCATGACTGCGCCGATGATGCCGAGAGTCGGGGAGTAAATGCCCATCGCCTCGAACACCTTGGCCGCCTGGTTGTCGAAGTGCTCCATGGTCTCGAGCTCGATCTCCATGCTCGAGCGGATGGCTTCCGGCTCGCCGCCGTCGACCAGCGACTGCAGGCCCTTCTTGAGGAACGTATCCTTCTCCTGCTCGACGGCGGATTCCAGTCCGAGCAAGCCTTGCTTGCGCGCGATGTTGCTCCATTCGACGATCTTCTCGATCACGGCGCTCGGATTGCTGCTCGGCGGCTTCACGACCCACGCGATGATCTTCCAGGCGCGCACGAAGGTCGACAGCGGCGTCTGCACCAGGCTCGCCGCGAAGGTTCCGCAGACCACGATCACGAACGCGGCGGCGCCGACCAGAGCGCCGGCGCTCGAGCCTTTGAGAATCGCGCCGCCGATGATCGCAAAAAGGCCCAGCGCGATGCCGATGAGCGTCAGGATGTCCATGGCATCAGTCGGGCGTCAGCCACTCCGACAGCCTGGCTCGCACGCGCACCAGCGCCTGTCCGTGGATCTGGCAGACACGGGATTCGGAGACCTCGAGTACCTCGCCGATCTCGCGCAGGTTCATGTCCTCGTCGTAGTAGAGTGAAAGCACCAGCCGCTCACGCTCCGGCAGTCCCTCGATGGCCGCGGCCAGCGCGTCGCGAAAGCCCGCATCCTCCATGCGATCGAAGGGACCCGGATTCTGGTCGCTGGCGTGGTCGGCGGGGCTCGACTCGTCGTCGCTGGAGCTCATCTGGTCGAAGCTGAACAGCCGGCAGCTGGCCGCGTCCTGCACCAGCTTGTGATACTCCTCGATCGAGACGCCGAGACCCTCGGCGATGTCGGTCGGGGTCGCGTCGCGGCCCTTCTCGTTCTCGATCCTGCGGATCACATCCGCCATCTGGCGCATGTTTCGATGCACCGAGCGCGGCGTCCAGTCGGACTTGCGGACCTCGTCGAGCATCGCACCGCGGATGCGGATGCCGGCATAGGTCTCGAAGTTGGCGCCCTTGGTCGCGGAATAGTGCTTGGCCGCGTCCAGGAGCCCGATCATGCCGGACTGGATCAGATCGTCCACCTCCACGTTGGGAGGCATCCGGCTCACCAGATGGTAGGCAATGCGTTTGACTAAATCCGCATGCTTGAGCACCAGCTCTTGCTCTGGGACCTGGCCGATGGGTAGGCCGTCGCTCGACGGCTTCGGGCTGCGCTTCTGCGTGTTGGCGTATTGTGTGCTTGCTCTCATTGCAATACCGTCGCGGGACCCATCGGGGTCCCCATCATTCGTTCGACGAAGAACTCGAGGTGACCTCGTGCCCCTTGTGGCGCAGACCACTTATCGGCCTTGCTGGCCAAATTCTTGAGCGCAATGGCTGAATTTGACGACGGGTACGCCTCGACTACCGCCGTCTGGCGCTGCACGGCGCGCCGCAAGTAGTCGTCGAACGGTATCGACCCGGCGAACTCGAGCCCGACATTGAGAAACCGGTCACATACTTTGGAGATCTTCTGGAACAGCGCCGGGCCCTCGCCCGCCCGGCGGGTCTGGTTGGCGAGAATCTGGAAGCGCTGCACACCGTGCTCGCGGCTCAGCACCTTGATCAGCCCGTAGGCATCGGTGATCGAGGCCGGCTCGTCGCACACCACCACGACGACGTGATGCGCCGCGTGCGTGAACGTCGTCACACTGTCGGACAGGCCGGCTGCGGTATCCACCACCATGACCTCCACCCGGTGGTAGAGGTCGCTGAAGGCGCGGACGATGCCCGCATGCTGCGCCTGCGACAGGCTCGCCATGCGCTTCACTCCGGAGGCCGCCGGCACGATCTGCAGGCCGTGCGGTCCGGTGACGATCACGTCCTCGAGCGCACATTGGCCGTTGACCACGTGCCCGAGATGGAATCTCGTGTGCAATCCGAGCATCACGTCGACGTTGGCGAGTCCCAGGTCGGCATCGACCAGCATGACGTCCCGGCCCGAGGCCGCGATCGACACCGCGAGATTCGCGGACACGGTGGTCTTGCCGACTCCGCCCTTGCCGCCCGTGACCGCGATCACCTTGACCGGGCGCGAGGAGTTGATCTCCCCGAGCCGCGCCGCCTGCTGCGCGCTCATTCGCAGATCACGCATGGGCGTGCCCTCGGCCGAAGTTGCGCGCGAGGTAGGCCTCGCCGCGCGGAGATGCCCGCTCGCTCAGCTTGGCCGCGGCCCGCACCAGCCAGACCCGCTTCTGATGAGCCGCGTGCAGGTCCTCGGGGACCCGCTGGCCGTTGCACAGGTACGCGATCTTCAATTTGTGGCGCACGGCGGCCGAGATCACCGCGCCGAGGCTCGCCGACTCGTCCACCTTGGTGATGACGCAGGCCGCGGGGGAGATCCCCGAGAATGCGCGGATGATCTCCTCCAGCGCGTGTACCTCGCCGTGCGCGGGCAACGCGAGCAGCACCTTGGCGCGCGCGGCGCCCGACCTGAGCGCGGCGAGCTGCTCGGCGAGGCGCACGTCGCGCGGCCCCATGCCCGCCGTATCGATCAGCACCAGGCGCTTGGCGCTGCAACGCTCGAGCACTCGCGCGAGCTCCTTGCCGCTGTTCGGCGCGTGCATCGAGGCGCCCAGGATGCGCGCGTAGGTCATGAGCTGTTCGCGCGCGCCGATCCGGTAGGCGTCGGTGCTCACCAGCGCAAGATCGTTGCTGCCGTGCTTCATGGCCCAGCGCGCCGCGAGCTTCGCGATGCTGGTCGTCTTGCCGGCGCCGGTCGGCCCGACGATCGCGACCACCCCGCTGCTGACCGTGCGCAGGTCTCGCACCACCGGCAAATGCTGCAGCAGCAGGGCGAGCGGCAGCTTGGAGGTGTCTCTGAGCTTGGTGTGCGCCGGCGCGTGCGCCGCCAGCGTCGCTGCGACGTCGGGGGCGATGTCCATGTCGGACAGCTGCTCGAGGACGCTCGCGCGTAGCGGCTCGCGCTGCCGCCGCTCCCGCCAGGACAAGCTCGCGAGCCCGCTCTCGAGCAGGCTGCGCATGTCCGAGAGCTCGCGCTGCACGTGGGCGAGACCGCCCGGCGGCGGGTCCGCGATGCCCGCGTTGGGCGCGCGGCCGGGCACGGCGGGCCGGCGAACCGGTGCCGCGGGGCCGGGCGCCGCGGCAGCAGGCACCGCCCTCACGGGACGCGGCGGCACCGCCGCGGACGGCGCAGGCGGTGAAGCCGTCGGCGCGACCGGCGGCATGGCCGCCGCCTTGTGCGCCGGCTGCGGCGCCGCCGCGTCGGACGCCGGCGCAGCGATCGCGGCTTGCACGTAGCGGCGCGCGGCGCCTTCGATCAGCGCCTCGTCGTAGTCGACCGCCGCGATCACCTCGATGCCCTCGCTCAAGCGGCGGCTCGAGAGAATCACGGCGTCGGGTCCTTGCTCGGACCGCACCTGACTCAGCGCGGCGCGCATGCTCAAGGCCATGTAGCGTTTGATCTTCACGTCAACCTCCAGGAGACACGCAAATCTGTGGCATCGAGATCATCAGCGGCCGACCGCGGAAATCACGCGGATCCGCCGGCTCTCGGGAATCTCGTTGTAGGCAAGCACCGAGAGCGTCGGACTCGCATAGCGCATGAGGCGCGCGATCCAGGGACGAATCTTCGGGGCGACCAGAAGCACCGCCGGCTCGCCCGCCGCCTCTTGACGGCGCGTGCGATCGACCAGGCTCTGCTGAATCTTGTCCGCGAGCCCCGGCTCGAACCCCGGCGCGTCGCCGCCGCCGGCCATGGTGTCCTGCAGGACCTGCTCGAGCGCCGGATCGAGCGTGATGACGGGCAGCTCCTCGCGCAGCCCGCCGATGTTCTGCACGATGCTGCGGCCGAGCGCGACCCGCACCGCGGCCACGAGCGCCGCCGGGTCTTGCGTCTTCGGCGCGAGCTCCGCCAGCGTTTCGCAGATGGTGCGCAGGTTGCGGATGGGGACGCGCTCGAGCAGCAAGTACTGCAGCACCTTGACGACCACGCTCATCGGCAGGATCTTGGGCACCAGATCCTCCACGAGCTTGGGTGCGCTCTTGCCGAGGCGGTTGAGCAGCTGCTGCACCTCCTCGTGCCCCAACAGCTCGTGCGCGTGCGACTGCAGCAGATGGCTCAGATGGGTGGCGATGACGCTGGCCGCGTCGACCACCGTGTAGCCTTGAGCCTGGGCCTGATCGCGCCGCGATTTCTCGATCCAGACCGCATCGAGCCCGAAGGCCGGATCCTTGGTCGCGGAGCCCGTGATCGGACCGGACACCTGGCCGGGATTGATCGCCAGCTCGCGGTCGGGAAAGACCTCCGACTCGCCCACCGGCGCGCCCAGGATCGTGATGCGGTAGGAATTCGGGCCGAGCTCCAGATTGTCGCGAATGTGCACGGCCTGCACCAGGAATCCGATCTCCTCGGAGAGTTTCTTGCGCACGCCCTTGATGCGGCCCATGAGCTCGCCGCCCTGCGCGCGATCGACCAGCGGAATCAGCCGGTAGCCCACCTCGAGACCGACGGCATCGACCGGCTCGACGTCGTCCCAGGAGAGCTCGCGCTGCTCGGCGGGCGGCGCGGCGGGCTTGGGCGGCGCGGCCGTGCCGGCGGCCTTCTCGGCGGCGCGACGCCCGTGCAGCACGTAGGCGGCCGTGCCGCAGGCGCCCGCCATGGCCAGGAACACCAGATTGGGCATGCCCGGGATGATGCCGAGCAGCGTCAGGATGCCGGCGGTCACCGCGAGCGCGCGCGGCTGCCCGAGCATCTGCGTCATGATCTGCTGGCTCATGTCGTGCGGGCGCGAGACCCGGGTGACCAGGATGGCGACCGCCACGGACAGCAGCAGCGAGGGAATCTGCGCCACCAGGCCGTCGCCGATGGTGAGCAGCGAATAGGTGCGGCCGGCCTCGCCGATCGACATCCCGTGCTGGGCTGCGCCGATGATGATGCCGCCGAACAGATTGATGAAGACGATCAAGATGCCCGCGATCGCGTCGCCGCGCACGAACTTGCTGGCGCCGTCCATCGCGCCGTAGAAGTCGGCCTCCTCGCGCACCTCCTGGCGCCGCACCACCGCGTCGGCCTGGGTGATGATGCCGGCGTTCAAGTCGGCGTCGATGGCCATCTGCCGGCCGGGCATCGCATCCAGGGTGAAGCGGGCGCTCACCTCGGAGATGCGTCCCGCGCCCTTGGTGATCACCACGAAGTTGATGATCACCAGCACCGTGAACACCACCACGCCGACCGCATAGTTGCCGCCGACCACGAACTGGCCGAAGGCGGCGATCACGTGCCCGGCGGCGTGCGCGCCGGTATGACCCTTGATCAGCACCACGCGCGTCGAGGCGACGTTCAGGCCCAGGCGCAGCAGCGTTGCGCCGAGCAGCACCGTCGGGAAGCTCGCGAACTCGAGCGCGCGCCGCACGTAGATCACCGCGAGCAGAACCATGAGCGAGAGCGAGATGTTGAACGTGAACAGCACGTCCAGCAGGAACGCCGGCAGCGGCAGCACCATCATGGCGAGGATCACCATGACCATGAAGGGAACGCCGAGCCCGTTGCGTGCGAACTCGCCCATCACGTTGAGCAGAGCGCGCCCGTTCATACGTCGGCGTACTCATCGCCCAGCTGCGGATCCGGGCGCGCCAGGCGCGCGGCCAGCGTCGGATTCAGGGTGCGGATGCGGAAGATGTAAGACAGCACCTGCGCCACCGCCAGATACAGCCCGGCGGGTATCTCGCGGTTCAGATCCGTGGAGCGGTACAGGGCGCGCGCGAGCTTCGGGGATTCGAAGATCGGCACCCGATGCTCCTCGGCGATGCGGCGGATGCTCTGCGCCACCAAGTCGGCGCCCTTCGCGACCACCAGTGGCGCGCGCATCCGATCGGCGTCGTACTTGAGCGCGACCGCGAAGTGGGTCGGGTTCACGATCACCACATCGGCGCCCGGCACCTTGTGCATCATGCGCCGCCGCGCCAGCATCTGCTGCATCTGGCGGATTCGCTGCTTGACCTCCGGCCGGCCCTCGTGCTCCTTGGCCTCGTCGCGCAGCTCCTGGCGCGTCATGCGCAGCGAGCGCCTGTACTGAAAGAGCTGCAGCGGCACGTCGACGATCGCGACCACCGCGAGCGAGGCGCACAGCCAGACGAATGCCCATGACAGCAGGCTCGCGCCCCGTCCGATCGCGCTGCGCGGCGCCATGCGCGCGAGCGCCATGACGTCGCCGAACAGCCAGGCCACCACGGCGACGCTCACGCCCGCCACCAGCAGGACCTTGAGCAGCGCCTTGCCGAGCTCGGTTACGCCCTGCAATCCCAGCAGGCGCTTGATGCCGGCGAGCGGGCTCATGCGCGTGAAGTCCGGTACCAGCGCCGCCGGGCTGAAGTTCCAGCCGCCGAGGGCGATCGAGGCGAGCAGCACCAGCACGATGAGCGCGCCGAACAGCGGCAGCAGTGCGCCGAGCGCCATGATCGCGGCCTCGCCGAGCGAGGCGCTCATCGATCCCTGATCGGCGAGCCGGCTGCCATCGATCTGCATCGAGTGGCGCATGATCTGCGCCATGCGGCCGGCCACGCCCGCGCCGCTGGCGATGAGCAGCACGCTGCCGCCGATCATGCTCGCGAAGTTGGTGAGCTCGCGCGAGCGCGGTACCTGGCCGTGCTCGCGCGCCTCCTGCAGCCGTCGTTGCGACGGCTCCTCGGTGCGTTCGCCGCCCTGGGGTGCTTCCTCGGCCATCAGTGCACCGCCGCCGCGCGCGAGGCGACCATCTCGTTGACCGCCGCGAGCGCGCTGTCGATGAGGCTCGACACGCCGCTCATGAGCCCGTCGAGCCCGACGATCAGCACCAGGAACCCTCCCATCAGCGTGATCGTGAAGCCGATGCCGAACAGGTTGAGCTGCGGCGCGGCGCGTGTCATCACGCCGAGCGCGAGGTTCACGATGACCAGCGCGATCACCGCCGGCAGCGCGATCAGGAGTCCCGCCTCGAACACACGCGCCCCCCAGCCGGCGATCGACCAGAGCAGGTTGCGGTCGAGATTCGCGGCGCCGATCGGCAGGCTCTTGAAGCTCGCCGCGAGCGAGGCGATGAGCACCAGGTGTCCATTGACCGCGAGGTAGCTGAGCGTGCCGAAGATCGTGAGCAGCTGGCCCAGCACCGGCACGTCGGCGCCGTGCTGCGGGTCGACCAGGGTCGCAAATCCCAATCCCATGGTCATCGAGATGCTCTGCCCGGCGAAGGCGAGCGCTTCGAAGACCAGCTGCACCACCATGCCGATGGCGATCCCGATCAGCACCTCCTCGACGGCGGCGAGCGCGCCGGCGCCGGAGAAAATGGAGAGCGCGTCCGGCACCGGCGCGAGCGGTGCCAGGATGAACGCGAGCCCGACGGAGAACGCGATCTTGACCGTTGCGGGCACGTATGCGCCGCTCACGAGCGGTGCGCTCACGGCGAACCCGCCGATGCGCAGCATGGGCCACCACGCGCGCGTGACCCATCGGGAGATGTCGGCTGCGTCGAGGAGCACGGGTTGCATGGCGGCGCCTCGCGACTCAGCCGACCAGGCCCGGAATGCTGGCATAGAGGTTGCGCGTGAAGTCGATGAGCACGCGCAGGATCCACGGGCCGCTGACGAACAGTGCGATAACCAGCACCAAGAGCTTGGGGATGAAGCTCAAGGTCGCCTCGTTGATCTGGGTCGCCGCCTGCAGCATGCCGATCACCAGACCGGTCACGAGCGCGGTGAGCAGAAGCGGCGCGGCGATCATCGCGGTGACCATCAAGGTCGAGTGCGCGAGGTCCATGACGTTCTCGGGCGTCATTGATGGAAGCTCCCCGCCAGGGTGCCGATCAGCAGCGTCCAGCCGTCGACCACGACGAACAGCATGATCTTGAACGGCAACGACACCAGCACCGGCGACAGCATCATCATGCCCATCGACATGAGCACGCTCGCGACCACCAGATCGATGACCAGGAACGGAATGAATACCATGAAGCCGATCTGGAACGCCGTCTTGAGCTCGCTGGTGAGGAAGGTCGGCACCAGCACGCTCAGCGGCACCTCGTCCGGGCCCGCATACTGTGACTTGCCGGCAAGCCGGGTGAACAGCTGCAGGTCGGTCTCCCGGGTCTGCGCCAGCATGAATTTCTTGAGCGGCGCGGTCGTGCGCTCGATCGCCACATCGCCGGCGAGCTGCCCGTCGAGGTAGGGTTTGATGCCGTTGACGTAGGCCTGGTCGATGGTCGAGCTCATCACGAAGAACGTCAGGAACAGGGCGAGGCCGGTCAGCACCTGGTTCGAGGGCGTGGTCGCCATGCCGAGAGCCTGGCGCAGGATGGACAGCACGATGATGATGCGCGTGAACGCGGTGGTCGCCAGCAGGATCGCCGGCAGCAGCGTGAGCGCGGTCATCAGGATCAGGACCTGGAAGGTGAGCGAGTAGGTCTGCGCGCCGTCGGCCGCCGACTTGATGGCGAGCGCCGGCAGCGTCGCCTGCGCGAGCGCGCCGCTCACGGGCACGAGCAGCAGCGTGGCAGCGACGGCGGCGAGTCTCATGGCGCGGCTCATCCTGGACGCCCGGAGCGCTTCATGAGCTCGCGCAACCGATCGGCGAACGCCGGCGCGCCCAGCGCGGCCGGCACCTCGATGGGCGTCGCGAGCGGCGTCAAGTTGACGACGCTGCCGGCCGCGACGCCGAGCAGCACCTGGGAGTCGCCGACGCGCACCAGCACGATGCGCTCGCGCGGGCCGAGCGCCAGCTCGTCCTGCACGGCCATGCTGCCGCGGCTGCGCGGCGCGCCGATCTTCAGCCGCTTGAGCGCCCAGCTCAGGGCGAGAATCAGCGCCACGATCGCGATCAGGCTCAGGGTGAGCTGCGCGAGGCTCCCGGCCGAGAGCGGCGAAGCAGGCTGCATCGTCCCGGTCACTTGGCCTGTTCCATGCGCTCGCTCGGGCTCACCACCTCGGTGAGCCGGATGCCGAATTTCTCGTTCACCACCACCACCTCGCCGCGCGCCACCCGCACGCCGTTGACCAGCACGTCGAGCGGCTCGCTGGCGAGGCGGTCGAGCTCGACGATGGCCCCGGGGGCGAGCTGCAGCAGATCGCGCACCGACATGCGCGCGCGCCCGACCTCGAGCGCCAGCGTGACCGACACGTCGAGGATCAGATTGAGGTTCATCTCGCCGCCGGGGGTGCCGGCACCGTTCGGCGCGAGCTCGTTGAATTGGGCGCGTGCGACCGCGGCTTTGTTGCTGGGAACGCTCATTCTTGACCTCCAGGAATAATCTTGAGTGCGTTGCGGCCTTGCGAGACCCCGAAGCGGCCGCGGCGCAACGCCACCTCGCCTGCCAGCAGGGTCACGTCCTGCGGCGGCTCGATCGGGATGATGTCTCCGGGCGCGAGACGCACCAGCTCGCCCAGGCTGATGTGGGCCTGTGCGAGCACCGCGCGGACCTCGATCTGCGCCTCCTGCAGAGCGGAGCCGATCGCGGGCGCCCACGAATCCTGCTTGGCGGCCGGACTCTTGCCGCCATCCGTGGAGAGCGCCTCGCGCAGCGGCGCGAGCAGGGTGTCGGGCAGCACCCAGTCGAGACGCCCGGCCACCGATGCGAATTCGGCCGTGAAGCGCACCACGGTGAGCGCATCCTGAGGATTGCCGAGCGGCAGCAGGCGGGGATTGGTCTCCTGCTTGACCAGCTCGAGCTCGAGGGGCGCGACCGGGGTCCAGGCGGCGGTGAAGTCCGCGGATAGACTGCGCAACGCCAGCGCCAGGAAACGCTGGGTGGCGGGTGCCACGGCCGCGAGACCGTCGGCGGAGCCGCGCCCGCTGCCGCCGAAGAAACCGTCCATCAAGGCGAGCAGCAGCCCCGGCTCGATGCACATGAGCGCAACACCCGCGAGCGGCTTGAGGCGCACCACGGCGACGCTTCCGGGGAGCGGCAGCGAGGCGGCGAGCTCGGCAGACTTGGTGGCATCGATCGAGGTGAACTCGAGCGCCACCTCCCGGCTCACCAGGGCCGACAGCGTGGTCTTGGCCCGCTCGGCGAACGTCTTGCCGATGAGCTGCAGCAGCGGAAGCTGGTTGCGGTTGATGCGATTCGCGCTGAAGTCGAACGGCCGCACGCCGCCCTCGGTCGCGCCGCTGCCGAGCAGCGCAGACACCTCCTCCTGCGAGATGTCGCTGGACTCGGCCGGTGCCTCCGCGGGGGCCTCCTGCGACACTACTGCACCACGAAGCTGGTGAACAGCAAGTCGTCGATATCGCCGCCGCCCTGCTTCTTCTGGACGGCTTGGATCTCGGCCAGCGCCTCGGCGCGCAGCTTCTCCTTGCCCTCGCGCGACATCAGCGACTGATAGTTGCGGTTGCTCATGAGCAGCAGCAGGTTGTTGCGGATCACCGGCAGATTCTTCTGCACGCTGTCGAGGACCTTCTGATCGTGTGCCATCACTTCCATGGTGATCTGCAGGAAGCGCACCACCGAGCCATCCTCGAAATTGACCACGAGCGGCGGATCGATCGCGTAATACACGACGGATTTCGCCCCGCCCTCGCCGCCTTCCTTGCCGCTGGCGGCAGGCGGCACGACCGCGGTGATCAGTCCGTCCTTGCCCAGCTTGAGATCGGGCAGGGGATGCAGCTTCGCGTTGACGAAGCCGCCGGCGATCACGGCGAGGAGCGACATCGCGAAGGACACCATCGCGATCGTCACCACGCCGGGACCGGACTTCGGAGGCGCTGGGGTAGCAGGGGCTTCGTCGGCTTCGGCCATAATGGATCCTCGATGCGGCGCGTATTGCCGCGGAAGGATCTGAGCAAGTTCTATGCCATTGCCTTCGGCTGCCGGGATTTCGATGTGGCTCAAGGCCTTGCGTCGAGGCGCGGGCGCAGGCTGCGTGCTTTCCGACTGCTTCGCGCCTGGCATCGGTCCGGCGAAGCGCCGGTAAATTGACGCTTGCGCGGCCCGAGCGGCGCGAGGCCGTCGAGTCAGAACCTCAGCGAGACGCGCAGGCCCGGCGCTGCGTCGTCGAGAACGAGTCGCGCGCCATGGAGCTTGGTCACCGCGGCCACGAGCGAGAGCCCGAGCCCCGATCCGGGAACCTTGCGCGCCTCGTCGAGCCGCACGCGGCGTCCGAGAACCAGTTCACGCTTGTCCGCCGGAATCCCCGGTCCGTCATCCTCGACGATGACCTCGGGCGCGCCGCCCGGCGCCTTGAGCAGCACGCGGATGCGGCCGCCGTCGGGCGTGAACTTGATGGCGTTATCGAGCAGGTTGGCGAGCGCCTGAGCCAGCAGTTGCCGGCTTCCCTGCACCTTGGCGCCGGCGGCCACGGCGCTCTCCAGCTTGATGCCGCGCTCCTCGCTCACCGGGGCATACAACTCGACCATGCTCGCGACCAGCTCGGACAGATCCACCGGCTCGCGCGCGACGGTGCCCGTCTCGGCGAGCGCGATGCGCAGCAGCGCGTCCAGCGTGGAGCGCATGTGATCGACCTCGCCGCTGACGCGCTCGAGCACGCGTCTCTCGGCCGAGCCGGGCGCGAGCTGGCTCATCGCGCCCTCGGCGGACGATTGCAGGCGGTTCAAGGGCGTGCGCAGATCGTGCGCGGCGCTGTCGAGCACCGTGCGCATGCCGAGCGTGAGCTGTTCGATGCGGTCGAGCATCGCATTGATGTCGCGCGCGAGCGTGTTGATCTCATCGTCCGCCTCGCGCACCGGCAGGCGCTGCGAGAGATCGCCGCGCATGATCTCCTTCGCCACCGCGGAGATCGCGCCGGCCTGGGCCAGGATACGCCGGCCCATCCAGAACCCGCCGCCGAGCCCGAGCAGCAGGGTGAGCACCACCGCCGCGATCAAGCCCCGCATCATCAGATTCTTGACGTCCTGGCGCTCCTGCACGTCATGCCCCACCAGCATGTTGTAGCCGCCCGGCAGCTTGAAGCGGCGCGCGCGCATCTCGTGCTCGCGGGTCTCATCGCCGAACGGCACCGATACCTTGAACTGGATCCACTTGCCGTCGTCGGTGTCGGTTTTGGGCCAGGCGGGGACATTGCCGGCGACCGGGCGCAGCTGCGGATCCACCATGAGATACACCGCGCCGCGTACGTCCTGGTCCTGGGATCGCTGCTCGATCAGCTCGATGAAGTCGCTGCGCGACAGCACCAGCACCTGCTCGCGCAGTCCCTGCACCTCGGCCTCGATGAGGTTGTCGGTGCTGCGATCGACCACTCGCGACACCGCGAAATCCACGACTCCCAGAAGCAGCGCCGCGCCGCAGGCGAACACCAGCGAGTAGACGATCGCAATGCGAAACGGCGAGGTGCCGAGGACGCCCAGGAATCTTTGGTCGGGGCTCACCACACGGCGCCGCCCGGATCGCTCACTCGTCTTCGCGCAGGCTGTAGCCGGCGCCGCGCACCGTGTGCAGGAGCGGCTTGTCGAAGTCCTTGTCGATGGCCTGGCGCAAGCGGCTGATGTGCACGTCGATCACGTTGGTTTGCGGATCGAAGTGGTAGTCCCAGACCCCCTCCAGCAGCATCGTGCGGGTCACGACCTGACCGCTATGGCGCATCATGAACTCGAGCAGCTGGAACTCGCGCGCCGTGAGCTCGATCTTCTTGCCGTTGCGCGTCACCCGCCGGGTCATGCGATCGAGCTCGAGATCGGCCAGCTTCAGCTTGGTGTTGGTTTCGGCGTTGCCGGATTCGCCGCGCCGCGCGAGCGCGTCGACGCGCGCCAGCAGCTCGGACACGTGATAGGGCTTGGTGAGATAGTCGTCGCCGCCGGCGCGCAGGCCGGTGATGCGGTCGTCGACCTCGCCGAGCGCGCTCAGGATGAGGACCGGGAGCTTGCGGCCGGTCGCGCGCAGCGATTGCACCAGCGCGAGCCCGTCGAGCTTGGGCAGCATCCGGTCGACGATCGCGAGATCGACGGCGATCGATGATGCCATGTGCAATCCCGACAGACCGTCGGCCGCGACGTCCACGGTGTGACCGACCTCGCGCAGCGCCTTGGCCAGGTAATCGCGCGCCACCTCGTCATCTTCAACGATCAAGATGTGCATACGGCATATCTTACAGACGTTGTACCGTCGTTTGGGGGCGCGCTAAGCTAGGCTCTTTCGGACGCCCGGGGCGATGCCGCGGTTCCTCAAGATCCCCTACGAGTATTTCGCGCTTTATTCATCGCTGACGCTGCTCGCGCTCATCTGCCTCGCCTGGTCGGTGTTCGCCCTGCCGCTCTACTTCATGTTGCCGCGCGAGCTCGGGACGCGCATCGGCAGGTGCGGCATCATGCGCGGGTTTCGGCTGTATGCCTGGTCGCTCACGCTGACCCGAACCTATCGGCTCGACCTCTCCGCCATCGATGCGCTGCGCGATGCGCCGTCGATGATCCTTGCGCCCAACCATCCCGCGCTCATCGACGCGCTCCTCATCCTCACACGTCATCCCAACATCGTGTGCGTGATGAAGGCCGAGCTCATGAAGAACGTTTTTCTCGGTTCGGGCTCGCGCCTGGCGCGCTACGTCCCCAACGAATACTCGCGCCAGATGGTGAAGGAGTCCGTGGCCCATCTGCGGCGCGGCTGCCTGCTGCTGCTGTTTCCCGAGGGCACGCGCACCCGGCAGGCGCCGATCAATCCGCTGGTGGGCAGCGTCGGGCTCATCGCGAAGCACGCCGGGGTACCGGTTCAAACGCTGATCATCGAGACCGACTCGCCGTTCCTGAGCAAGGGCTGGCCGCTGTTCAAGCGGCCCACTTTGCCGATCGTCTATCGCGTGCGCCTGGGCCGGCGATTCGCTCCGCCGCAGGATGTCGCCTCCTTCACGGCGGAGCTCGATCGCTACTACCGGCGTGAGCTCGTGAACGCCATGCAGAACCGCTGGTTGCCGCAGCCCTGACCATGGAGCGCTCCGCCACGCACCTGGTGATCATTCCGAGCTACAACCCCGGCAACAACGTGTATGCGACGGTCCGCGCCGCCCTCGAGGCGTGGAATCCCGTGTGGGTGATCGTCGATGGCAGCACGGACGACTCGGCCGTGCGCCTCGAGGCGATGGCCGCGCGGCAACCGGCGCTCTGCGTCTTCGTGATGCCGCGCAACCGCGGCAAGGGCGCAGCGGTGTTGCACGGGCTGCGCCACGCCCTCGCGGCGGGCTACACGCATGCGCTCACCATGGATTCGGACGGCCAGCATCCCGCCTCGTGCATCCGCGAGTTCATGCGAGTGTCGCAGGCGAACCCGGCCGGCATGGTGCTCGGCAGGCCGATCTTCGATGCCAGCGCGCCCCGCCTGCGGGTCAAAGGTCGCAGGGTCTCCAACTGGTGGGCCAACCTCGAGACGCTCTGGGCCGGTATCGGCGACTCGTTGTTCGGATTTCGTGTCTATCCCATCGCGCCGCTGCTGAGCGTCATGCGCCGCCAGCCATGGATGCGGCGCTTCGATTTCGACGCCGAGGCGGTGGTGCGCCTGTGCTGGCGCGGCATCGAGCCGATCAATCTCGACGCTCCGGTGCGCTACTTCCGGCGCGATGAGGGCGGCGTATCGCACTTTCACTACTGGCGCGACAACCTGCTCTTGAGCTGGATGCACTTTCGCCTGTTCTTCGGCTTCATCGCGCGGCTGCCGCTGTTGCTGGCAAGACGCCACGCGCGCGAGGCCGAGCGCGCGTCCGAGCGCTCCAGGCAGGACGGCAAGTGAAGGAGCCGTCGCCGACCTCGGCCTTCAGAGCGGCTTGCGCGCGCTGTATTCGGAGAAGATGCCCAGCTCCACGTGACGGTTGACGTCCACGAATCCCGCTTCGCGCAGCGCATCGAGTATCGAGCGCGGATCGACGCAGGTCTCGATCGTATCCCAGTAATAGCGCATCAGCACCGGCATGTCGCGGTGGGCGGCCATGCAGCCAGCCACGATGGGGACGATGCTGCGCATGTACAGCTTGAGCAGCGAGCGTGACCATCGACTCGCGGGCGGGGTGATTTCCAGGATGCACAGCCGTCCGCCCGGCGCGAGCGCCCGCATGAACTCGCCGAAGGCGGCCGACAGGTCGCCGACGTGGCGCAACGCATAGCCCATCGAGATGAAGTCCGCGGCGGCGGCCGGCACCGGAATGGCGTCCGCGCTTCCGCTCAGCAGGCGCACTGCGGACGGCACCTTGGCGCGTGCCATCATGGCAGCGCTCGGATCGACGCCGGTGACCTCGCCCGACGGGCCCACCAGATCGAAGGCCTCGCGCGCCATGAGCCCGGTGCCGGTGCCGATGTCCAGGACGCGCATGCCTGCCGCGAGACCCGCTCGCTTGAGAGCGCTGCGCCGGTACCAGGAACCGCTGCCAAAGGCCATGGCGCGCTCGACGCGATCGTAATCCCCCGCGGTTCGATCGAATATCTGCTGCACGAAGCCCGAGCGGTCGGCCTCCGTGGCGTAATAGTCGGTCAAGGGCGGATGCGGGGCGCGCATGGCAGCCTCAGAGCATATCCTGAAACGGGCGGGTTGCCGCTCTCGCCCGCCCCGATATAATGACCCGAAGGCGGCATCTTGATGCCCGAAATACTCTCAAGGAACCCACAAAGCTCAAGCCATGTCCGACAAAGCGTCGCTCATGCAAAAGTCGGCGACGCCGGCCGACGTCCTGCAACGGGAGATAGCGGCTCTCTTCGTTCAAGCCCTGAATCTCGACATTGCGCCCGCGGACATCGACCCCGATGCAGCCCTCTATGGGGAAGGGCTGGGCCTCGATTCGATCGATATTCTGGAAGTCGCGTTGATCGTGTCCAAGAAGTACGGTGTGCAGCTGCGCGCGGACAGCCAGGAGAATCACAAAATCTTCCGCTCCCTGAAGCACTTAGCCGAGTACATCGCGGAACATCGCAGCAAGTGAGGCGCCGTCCCGGAGCAGGGCTCGAGGTCCTGGCCGCCCTCGCTTTGATCGCAGCGTACGCGGGTCTGTCGCACTACTGTAATAGGGGTGGGCACGCCGCCTTCGGAGCGTGCCTGGCGCTCGCTCCATTCGTGATCCTCGGTGCCTCGCTGCTGCGGCGAGTGCGCCACCCGCTGCTCGCGCTGGCGTCGGGCATCGCGGCGGCGGTCGTGCTGGTCGAGGCGTGGCCGCTGCTCGAGCGCAACTTCTCGCTCATCTATTTGTTCCAGGAATGTGGCTTGTACGGCCTGCTGGCGGTCGGCTTCGCGCGCTCACTCATGGCCGGTGAAACGCCCCTCTGCACACGCCTCGCCGATCAGCTGCACGGGCCGCTGACCCCGGCCGAGATGCGCTACACCCGGCTGGTGACGTTCGCCTGGTCGCTGCTGCTTGCGGCCATCACCACGATCACGCTCGGGCTGTACTTGCTGGCCCCGATCGCCGCGTGGTCGGCATTCGACAACTTCGTGGTGTTTCCGCTGATCGCGATTTCCTTCATCGTCGAGCATGCCGTTCGCCGCCATGTTTTGCCCAAGGCGGACCGAGGCGGGATACTCGCGACCGTGCGAATCTTTCTCGCGAGCCGCTAGCACCGCATGGACGCGCTCCCTCTGTTGACGCACGAGTCCGCCGGCGCGCCCGTCGCCTATCGGCCCGGCCGCGCGGTCGCGGCCGCGGAGTTCGTGCGCGAGGCCGCCGAGCTCGCCGCGCGCCTGCCGCCCGGCAAGCACGTGCTGAACGCCTGCGCCGACCGCTACCGATTCGCCGTCGGCTTCGCCGCCTGCCTCATGTCCGAGCGCGTGAGCCTGCTGCCTTCGACGCACACGCCCGAAGTGATCCAGCAGCTGCGGCATTTTGCCCCGGACGCCGTATGCCTCACCGACGAAACCGACTGCAGCATCGATTTGCCGCGCTATTTCTACCGGCCGGGCGCGAGTGAGCCGGCATGCTCGAGCGACCAGCCCCATCGTGTGCCGCAGATCCCCGCGGACCGCCTCGCCGCCATCGTGTTCACGTCCGGATCGACCGGGACTCCGCTGCCCTATGTCAAGACTTGGGGCCGGCTCGTGGGCTGCGTGCGCGACGGTGCCACGGAGCTCGGGCTGCGGGATGGCCGAGCTCACACCATCGTCGGCACGGTGCCCGCGCAGCACATGTACGGGTTCGAATCCACGGTCCTCGTCGCCCTGCAGAGCGGCAACGCATTCAGCGCCGAGCACCCCTTCTACCCCGCCGACGTCTGCGCCGCCCTGAGCTCGGTGCCAAGACCGCGGGTTCTGGTGACCACTCCGGTGCACCTGCGCGCCGTGCTTGGCGCGAACCTCGACCCGCCGCCGGTCGATCTGATCGTCTCCGCCACCGCACCGCTGGCGCGCGAGCTGGCGCGGGAGGCCGAGCGCGCATTCGGCGCCCCGCTGCTCGAGATCTACGGCTCGACCGAGACCGGCCAGATCGCGATGCGACGCACCTCCGAGACGACGGCCTTCAGACTCTGGCGCGGCGTGCGGCTGCGCGCCGATAACGGCCAGGTGTACGCCCACGGCGGGCACATCGAGCAGATGACGCCGCTGTGCGACGTGCTGGAGATCATGGATGACGAGCGGTTCCTCCTGCATGGACGCAGCGCGGATCTGGTGAACGTCGCCGGCAAGCGCAGCTCGTTCGGCTACCTGAACGCTCAGCTGCACGCGGTCCCGGGTGTGGTCGACGGCGCATTTTTTCTGCGCGACAACGACGGCGAGGGGTTGACGGGCATCGCACGGCTGGCGGCGGTGGTGGTCGCTCCGGGGCTCACCGCCGGCGCTCTGCTGAAGAGCCTGCGGCGGCGTATCGATCCGGTGTTCCTGCCCCGGCCGCTGGTTCTGGTCGATCGGCTGCCGCGCAACGCCACCGGCAAGCTCCCGCTGCACGCGCTGCAGTCGCTCGCCGATCAGCATGCTCGCGGCGCCAGAGCGCCGCGCTCAGCCGTGAAGCGCAAGCTGTGAAGCACGTCCGCACCTTGCGCATCGCGCCCGATCATCCGGCGTTCGCCGGTCACTTTCCAGGTCTGCCGATCCTGCCCGGCGCCCTGCTCCTCGATGAGGTGCTGCACGCCATCCAGCAGGATCGGGAGCTCGATGTCACCCGCTGGCAAGTCACGGCGGCAAAATTCCTGGCGGCCGTGCGTCCGGGCGATGTGCTCACCATCGAGCACTGCGCGGCGATCGCGGGCACGGTGCGATTCTCGGTGCGTCTCGCGGACCGCCCGGCGCTGACCGGCACTCTGCAGGCGAAGACCGAGGCCGCTGCATGACGGTCAGGGGCGCTCCGTGAGGGTCGATCAGGGGCGCTCCGTCAGCGTGGACCCGAGCCGCCTGCTCGAGCCGCGGGCGCTGGCCGGAGGCGGCCGCCCGAACGGGCCCGAATGGCGCGATGTCCGCGAGCGCGGCAGCGCGCGGCTCTTGAGGCTCATGGCGTTCCTGTCGCTCAGGCTCGGCAGAGGTCTGAGCCGCAGCGTGCTCTACGGTATCGCGGCGTATTTTTTCCTGTTCTCGCCGCGCGCGCGCGGCCATTCACGGCGCTTCTTGAGTCTCGCTCTGGGTCGCGGGCCGAGCCTCGCGGAGCGCTTCCGCCACATTCTGTACTTCGCCACCTGCATCCACGACCGCGTTTACCTCGGCAACGAGCAGTACGAGCGCTTCGATTGCACGGTCGAGGGGGAATCGCTGGTGCGCGCCCACCTCGACGCCGGGCGCGGCGCGATCTTGATGGGCGCTCACCTGGGCAGCTTCGAGGTCATGGCAAGCAGCGGGCGGCGACAGCCCGGCCTCCAGCTCTGCATGGCGATGTACGAGGACAATGCGCGCAAGATCAACGCACAGCTCGCGGCCATCAATCCGCATGCAAAGCCCGAGATCATCCCCCTGGGCCGCATCGAGACGATGCTCGACATCGCCGAGCGGCTCGATCGCGGCGCGCTGGTCGGCATGCTGGCCGACCGCACGCTCGCAGACGAGCCCGCCCAATCAGTGACGTTTCTCGGCCGACGCGCCTCGCTGCCCGTCGGGCCGATGCGCGCCGCGGCATTGCTCAGACGTCCGGTGCTGTTCATGGCCGGTCTTTACCGCGGCGGCAACCGCTATCACGTGGTGTTCGCTCCGATTGCCGATTTCTCGCAAACCACCGCCGGCGATCGTGGCGCCGCGATCCAGGCCGCCATCGCGCGCTACGCCGCGCTGCTCGAGGGCTACTGTCGCAGCGATCCGTACAACTGGTTCAACTTCTTCGATTTCTGGCGCGAGCGCGGCGATCCGGCGATCGCATGATGCGGCGGCGGCGCATCGGCATCGGGCTCGCGGCGTGCACGGCGCTCTGGCTGGCGGCGGCTCCGCACACGGCAGCGGCCGCCTCGGAGGAGCTCGATGAGCTCATGCACCTCATGGCCGCGCGTCAGCACGGCGAAGTCGACTTCGTGGAGCAGCACTTTCTCGCGGTGCTGAAACGGCCGGTCGAATCGTCGGGCATCATGATCTACGATGCTCCGAAGCGGCTCGAGAAGCGCACCAAGGAGCCGCGCCCCGAGACGCTGGTGCTCGAGGGCGACGTGCTCACGATGCAGCGCGGCTCGCAGACTCGTGTGCTCGACCTCAAGGCATATCCGACCGTGCTGCCGCTCATCGAAAGCATCCGCGCCACGCTCGCGGGCGATTCGAGCGCGCTCGAGCGCGTGTTCACCGTGGAATTTGCCGGCGGGCTGCCGCACTGGTTGCTGACGCTCGTGCCGCGCGAAGCCGCCGTCGCGCACAAGATCTCCGCGGTGCGGATCGAGGGCGTGCGCGATGACCTGGTATCGGTCGAGATCCTCGAGGCGAACGGCGATCGATCGCTCATCACGCTGCGCGCTCATCCGATCGCATGAGGGCTCGCAAGATCGCGATCCTCGGGGGTTGGCTCGCGCTGACCCTGGTCGCCGCGATCGTCGCGATGCGGGCTCGCTACCTGGCCGATCTGTCGGCCTTCCTGCCGGCGCGGCCCACCCCGGCGCAGCGCCTGCTGATCGATCAGCTGCGGTACGGGCCGGCCTCGCGTCTGATTCTGATCGGGCTCGAAGGGGGCGATGCGACCGCTCGCGTGCAGGCCTCGCGGGGATTGGCGGCGCGGTTGCGCCGCGATGCGCGCTTTGCGAGCGTCGACAACGGCGAGGACGCCACCGCCGACCGCGACCGCGAGTTCCTGTTCGAGCACCGCTACCTGTTGAGCGCCTCGGTGACGCCGGAGCACTTCACGGTCGCAGGGCTCAGGGCCGCCCTCGAGGACACGATCGAGGATCTCGCCTCGAACGAAGGGTTGCTGATCGGCGCGCTCGTGCCGCGCGATCCGACCGGAGAGACCCTGCGGATCGTCGAGCAGCTGTCGCAGACGCCGGCGCCGCGCAACCAGGACGGAGTGTGGGTGTCGCCGAGCGGGGCGCGCGCCTTGCTCGTCGCCGAGACGCAAGCCGCGGGCTCCGACACGGATGCACAGGAACAGGCGCTCGACGCCATCCGCTCGGCCTTCGCCGCGGCAGCCGCGCAGGCCGGCCCCGCCGGGCGCGCGCTCGAGCTCAGGATGAGCGGCCCCGGCGTCTTCTCGGTGGACTCGCGCGCGCGCATCGAGCGCGCGGTCGTGCGCCTGTCGCTGGCGGCCAGCGCGCTCATCGTCGTGGTTCTGCTCGCCGTGTACCGCTCCTTCGCCGCGCTCGCCATCGGACTCTTGCCGGTGGCCACGGGCGCGCTCGCCGGCGTGGCGGCCGTGGCGCTCGGATTCGGCGTGGTGCACGGCATCACGCTGGGATTCGGCATCACGCTCATCGGTGAATCGGTCGACTACTCCATCTACTTCTTGATCCAGTCGCGGCCCGCGCCCGCGCCGCCGGGCGGCGCCGCAGAGCCGCGCGATCCGCCGTGGCCCACCATGTCGTTGGGCATGCTCACCTCGGTGTGCGGCTTCGCCTCGCTGTTGCCGTCGGGCTTCCCGGGACTCGCGCAGCTCGGCACCTACTCGATCTGCGGGCTCGTGGCGGCACTCGCGGTCACCCGATATGTGCTGCCGCAGCTGCTGCCCCGCCATCTTCACATTCGCGATCTCACGCCACTCGGGCTGCGCCTCGCACGCGGGCTCGCGCCCGTCTTACGTCGGCCCGCGCCGGCTCGCTGGGGGGTGGCGCTCGCGCTCGCGGGAGCGGCGCTCGCGCTGCTGTTCCTGGCGCGCGGTCAGCTGTGGAATCGCGAGCTGTCGAGCTTGAGTCCCATCTCCACGGCGGCGGCGCGCTACGACGCGGAGCTGCGCGCCGACCTCGGCGCACCGAGTGCGCTCGACCTCGTGGTCGTGCCGGCCGCAAGCCTCGAGGCGGCGTTGCGCGGCGCCGAGAGCGCGGCGCAAGTGCTCGCGCCCCTCGTCGTCCAGCACGTGATCGGCGGCTTCGACAGTCCGGCGAACTATCTGCCGAGCGAGGCGGCCCAGGCGCTGCGCCGCGCGAGTCTGCCCGAGTCCGGCGTGCTGCGTGCCAACCTCGATCGGGCCGCGGCCGGACTCGCGCTCGACGTCGAGAGGCTGCGACCCTTTCTCGATGACGTCGAGGCGGCACGGCATTCGCCCCTGCTCGGGCCGGACGCTCTTCGGGGAAGCTCGCTCGCGCAAGGATTCGATGCCTTGATCCTGCACGTCGATGGGCGCTGGGACGCACTGCTGCCGCTGCGCGCCGCCGATCCGCGCGCGCCCGACATCGACGTTGCCCGCGTCCGGCGCGCGTTCGCCGCCGCCTCGAGCGATGCGCAGGTACTCGATACGAAGCGCGAATCCGACGCGCTCTACACGCAGTACCTGCACCAGGCGATCAAGCTGTCGCTGTGCGGCCTGACCGCGATCGCGGCGCTGCTCGCTCTTGTGCTCCGCTCGCCGCTGCGTGCGGCCCGCGTGCTCGCGCCGCTGCTGCTTTCGGTGCTCACGGTCGCGGCGGCACTGGTACTCGCGCGGCGCGAGCTCACCATCCTGCACCTCGTCGGCATGCTGCTCATCGTGGCGGTCGGATCCAACTACGCCCTGTTCTTCCATCGCCGCAGCCACGGCGGGCACGGCGCCCAGCCGCTCACCCTCGCATCGCTCGCGGTCGCCAATCTGTGCACGGTCATCGGCTTCGGACTCTTGTGCCTCTCCGGCGTCCCCGTGCTCGAGGCCTTGGGGGCCACCGTGGCACCCGGCACGCTGCTTGCGCTGGTCTTCGCCGCGGCGCTGTCCGCCGCGCAACCGCCCGGCCCGCGGGCTGTCGCCGGTGCGTAGCGTCTTCCGGGCGGCGCGCCCGGGGCGGACGGCCTCGACCTACATGATCTGGCTTCCGGGTGCGTTTCACGCGCCGGAAGATTTCCTGGATGCCGGTTTCGATACCGCGGTGCGCCGGCGCGGTATCCCGCTCGACCTGGAATTCGCGCAGCTCGAGCTCGAACACGTGGCGGATCGCCGCATCATCGGCGCACTCGCCCGCGAGCTCGTCGCGCCGGCGCGCGCGCGCGGCTGTGCCGCGATCTGGATCGCAGGTATCTCGCTCGGCGGCCTCTTCGCCCTCGACTACGTGGCCAGCGCCGCGGGCGATTGGGATGGCCTTTGCCTGCTGGCGCCTTACCTGGGCAACCGCCTGTTGATCACGGAGATTTTGGGTGCCGGCGGCGTTGCCGCCTGGCAGCCGGGCCCGCTTGCGGAAGCGGAGGAAGAACGTCGAATATGGCGCTTCGTGCGGGCGCGGCAGGCGCAGCCGCGTCCGATCCATCTGGGCTACGGACGCGATGACCGCTTCGCTGCGGCGCACGCTCTGCTGGCGCAGGCCCTGCCTCGCGACGACGTCCACACGGGACCGGGCGGTCACGACTGGCAGACTTGGTTGACGCTCTGGGAGCGATTTCTGGAGTCGAGATTCACATGAGCCATTCGGCGCGCTCGCCTCGCTGGACCCCGACGCCGCTCCTCAAGGGATCGGTTGCGCTGCACGTCGGCGCCGCCGCGCTGGCGCTCGCCCGGCCGGGGCTGTGGCCCGTGGCGCTTTGCGCCGTGGTGCTCGATCATGCCGGTCTCACCGCGGCCGGACTCTGGCCGCGCAGCCGCTGGCTCGGGCCCAACTGGACCGCGCTGCCCCGCGCGAGCGCCGAGCGAGGTGAAATTGCCCTCACCATCGATGATGGACCCGATCCCGAGATCACACCGGCAGTGCTCGCCCTGCTCGAGCGACGGGAGGTACGCGCCACGTTCTTCTGCGTGGGTGAGCGGGTCCTGCGCTACCCGGACCTGGCGCGCGAGATCGCCGCACGCGGCCATGTGATCGAGAACCATACCCAGCATCACCGGCACGACTTCTCCCTGCTCGGCCCCCGCGGCATGCGAGTCGAGATCGAGGCGGCGCAACACAGCATCACGCGTGTCGTGGGCGATCCGCCGCGCTTCTTCCGGGCGCCCGCCGGGCTGCGCAATCCGTTTCTCGAGCCGGTCCTTCACCGGCTCGACCTGCAGCTCGCGAGCTGGACGCGGCGCGGCTTCGATACCGTGAACCGTGACTCCGATGATGTCTACCGGCGCCTCTGCCGCGACCCGCGCGGCGGCGATATCTTGCTGCTGCACGACGGCCATGCGGCACGCGCGCCGAGCGGGGCGGCGGTGATCACGGAGGTACTGCCGCGCCTGCTCGATGCTCTCGAGAGCCGCGCCCTCAAGCTGATCACTCTGCGCGCGGCCCTCACCCCATGAATCCGCTGTTGCTCAAGGCCTTCACGGCCACGAGCTGCATCGGCCGCGGCATCGCGCCCACGCTCGACTCGCTGATCGCGCAGCGCAGCGGGCTCGCACCGTGCGACTTCGAGGCGGTCGAGCTCGACATCCACGTCGGCGCGGTCGAGCGCCTCGATGAGGAGACCCTGCCCGCCGAGCTTTCGCGTTTCGACTGCCGCAACAACCGGCTGGCGCACCTCGCGCTGCGCCAGGACGACTTCGATCTTCGGGTGCGGGAAGCGGCCGGGCGCCTCGGCGCGCGCCGGATCGGCGTGTTTCTGGGAACGAGCACCTCCGGCATCCTCGAGACCGAGCTCGCCTATCGCCGGCGCGATCCCTCGAGCGGAGCCTTGCCGGCGGCGTTCGACTATGGCGCAACCCATAATTCCTTTTCGGTCGCGGACTTCGTGCGCCGGCGCCTCGGACTCGAGGGCCCCGCCGCGGTCGTTTCCTGCGCATGCGCCTCCAGTGCCAAGGTGTTCGGCACGGCGCGGCGCATGATCGAGGCGGGAGTGGTCGATGCGGCACTGGTGGGCGGTGTCGACTCGTTGTGCCTCACCACGCTCTACGGCTTCCATTCGCTGCAACTGTGCTCGCGGCTGCCGTGCCGCCCATTCGACGTGGAGCGCGACGGGCTCTCGATCGGTGAGGCCGCCGCCTTCGCCCTCATCGAGCCGGTCCAGGCGGGCGCCGGCATCCGCCTGGACGCCGCGAGCGACGATGTGCTGTTGCTCGGCATCGGAGAGTCGAGCGACGCCTACCACATGTCGGCGCCCCACCCGGAGGGACACGGTGCGCGGCGAGCGATGCAGGAGGCACTCGCCAGCGCCTCGCTCGAGCCCGACGCGATCGACTACATCAACTTGCACGGGACCGGCACGCCGAGCAACGATCGCGCCGAGAGCCAGGCCGTCACCAGCGTGTTTGGCGCCGCGGTTCCCTGCAGCTCGACCAAGGGTGCGACCGGCCATGCGCTCGGAGCAGCCGGAGCGCTCGAGGCGGTGATCAGCGCGCTCGCATTGCGGCACGGCCTGATGCCGGGAGGCGTGAATACCGTGCGCGTCGACCCGACCCTCACCGCGCACTACCTCAGGCGCAACCGCGAGGCGCGCGTGACGCGCGTTTTGTCGAATTCTTTCGGATTCGGTGGGACGAACTGCAGCCTCATCCTGGGACGCGCCGGATGAGCATCGCGGGCTACGTTGCCGGCATCGGCGCACTCGGTCCCGGGTTCGGCAGCTGGGAAGATGCGCAGGCAGTGCTGTCGGGACGGCGCCGCTATGAGCCCTCGCCCACGCTCTTGCCGGCGCCGATCCTGCTGCCATCCACCGAGCGGCGCCGCACCGGGCGCGTGGTGAAGCTCGCGCTCGCCGTGGCGGCGGAGGCTGTGAGCCGCGCCGGCATTCCGGCCCAGCAGCTGCAGAGCGTGTTCTCCTCCTCGGGCGGCGACGGCCACAACTGCCATGAGATCTGCCAGGCGCTCGCCGCCGTGCCGCGCGAGATCTCGCCGACCCGTTTCTCCAATTCGGTGCACAACGCGGCGGCGGGCTACTGGAGTATCGCGACCGGCGCCACGCTCGCATCGACCGTCTTGTGTGCCTTCGATGGCAGCTTTTGTGCCGCACTCCTCGAAGCGCTCACGCAAGTGAGCGTCGATCGCGCGCCGGTGTTGCTGGTCGCGTACGACACCGAATATCCGGACCCGCTGCGCGGCAAACGCCCGGTTCCCGATGCGCTCGGCGTCGCGCTGGTGCTCACGCCGTCCCCCGGTCCGGGCTCCGCGGCGTACATCGAGGCGAAGCTCGGGACGGATGCCGCGGTCTCGATGACGGATCCCGAGCTCGAGTGGCTGCGGACCTCGATCCCGGCGGCGCGCTCGCTGCCCCTGCTCCGGCAGCTGGCGCTGCGCAGCGCTGGACGAACGGCACTCGAGTACCTCGATGTCGCCCGCCTCATCGTCGAGGTCGAGCCGTGCCGTTGAGCCCCGGCGCAGCCCTCGACCGCGCCTGGATCGAGAGCCATATACCGCATCAGGGCCGCATGTGCCTGATCGACCAGGTGCTCGCGTGGGACCCCGAGCATATCCGCTGCGCCAGCAACGGGCATCGCTCGGCCGATCATCCGCTGCGCGCGCACGGCCGGCTGGGCATCGCGTGCGGCGTTGAGATCGCGGCGCAGGTGATGGCGGTGCATGCTGCGTTGCTTGCGCAGCACGGCGCAGCGCGACCCGCAGCGGGCCTGCTGGCCAGCGTGCGCGATCTTTGCATGCACGTTGCGCGGCTCGATGATGTGCCGGCTGCGCTGATCTGCGATGCTGTGCGCATGGCTGCAGATGCGGGGGTGGCTGTGTATCGGTTCGAGCTGCGCGCGCAAACGCAGCGGCTCCTCGGCGGCCGCGCCACCGTGGTGCTCGACGCCGGCAAGGTGCCCGCATGAGCGGGCGGGGTGTGCGCGCGCTGGTCACCGGCGGCAGCGGAGGCATTGGGGCGGCGATCTGCCGGCGCCTGGCCGCCGCGGGTCACTTCGTGTACGTGCACGCGAATCGGCACGAGGCCGAGGCCAAGGCGGTCGCGCAAGAGCTGCTCGATGCCGGCGGCCAGGCCCAGGCCGTGACCTTCGATGTGACCGACGCCTCGAAGGTCCGTGCGGTCCTCGACTCGATCCTCGAGCACGAGGCGGTTCAGATTCTGGTGAACAACGCGGCGGTACACGACGACGCGGCGTTTCCCGGCATGAGCGCGCCGCAGTGGCACCGCGTGATCGACGTGTCGGTCAACGGCTTCTACAACGTCACCCAGCCGCTCATCCTGCCGATGATTCGAACCCGCTGGGGTCGGGTGATCAACGTCTCTTCCGTCAGCTCGCTGATCGGCAACCGCGGACAGGTGAATTACGCGGCCGCGAAGGGGGCGCTGAATGCGGCGACCAAGGCCCTGTCTCTCGAGGTGGCGAGCCGCGGCGTGACGGTGAACGCGGTGGCGCCGGGGATCATCTCCGCGGGTATGAGCGCGCCGCTGTTCGATGCCGCGGCGCTCGCCGAGCTCGTGCCCATGAAACGCGCCGGGACCGCGCAGGAGGTGGCGAGCCTGGTTGGCTTTCTGGCCTCTGCCGAGGCGAGCTACATCACCGGCCAGATCATATCCGTCAATGGTGGAATGATCTGAGGCCGCGCGAGCCTCCCTTGCGGGGAGGCTCCCTGGTCGTTGAGCGATCCTGCGTCCGGTGCGAGAAGAGCTTCTTAGTAGAGCGAGGTGAGCCCGTGCTGGATGGCGAGCTTGACGAGCCCCGTCACATCCGAGACGCGCAGCTTCTGCATCATGCGGCTTCGATAGGAGTCGACGGTCTTGCTGGACAAGTACAGCATCTTGCCGATCTCGGCGCTCGAGTAGCCGTCCGCGACCAGCTTGAATATCTCCCGCTCGCGCTTGCTCAAGGAGTCGATCGGACTCGGGGCGCTGCGCGAGCCGACACCCTCGGCCACGATCTCCGCGACCTTCGGACTCAGGTAGCGCCGGCCGTCCAGCACCTGCCGAACCGCCTCGATGATCTCGCCACCGGCGCACTCCTTGAGGAGATAGCCGCGCACACCCGCTTCCAGTGCCTGAAACACGTGCTCGGCGGTTGCATGCATGGAGAGGACCACGATGCTGGTCTCGGGAAGCTTGGCGAGAATCTGACGCGCTGCGTCCACGCCGCTCAGCTCGGGCATGGATATGTCAAAGATCGCGACACGTGGCTCGAGAGCGAGCGCTTGCGCGACGGCTTCGCGGCCGTTGCTGGCAGTGCCCACGATCTCGAAGTCGGGTTGCATGGATAGGTGGCTGACCAGCCCGTCCCGGACGATCGCATGGTCGTCGGCCACGAGGACTGTCGTTCGCATCGATTCGGTCCCTCGATCGCGCACGACGCGCACGCCGACTATAGCATGGGACGCGCGGCGCGCTCCTACGCGGCGCGCTCCTACGCGGCGCGCTCCTACGCGGCGCGCTCCTACGCGGTGCGCTCCTACGCGGCGCGCTCCTGCGCACGCTCGCGCTCGCCGAGCGCTCCCGGCCGCGCAGTCAACGCCGAGTGCGGCTCGCCCTGGGATGCCGCGAGCCAGGTAACGGCGAAGCGCACGAATTGCGCGCTGGTCGCCGTGTTGATCTTGCGCTTGATCCGCTGGCGATGGGACTCGATCGTCTTGGTGCTGAGGTTCAGGGCGGCTGCGGTCTCGCGCGTCGAGAGCCCCCTGCCGATCAAGCGCAACACCTGCAGCTCGCGCGTGCTCAGCTGATCGATCGGATCGGCGGAGTATGGGGCGGTGCGGCAGGCGAGCTTCTCGATCATCTGGCTCGCGACCTGCTCGGAGACCGAAACACCGCCATCGAGTATGCGGTGAAGCGCGCTCAACACCCGGGCGCTCGGGGCATGCTTGCTGACATATCCATCGGCGCCGGCGGACAGCATGCGCCCGGCGTAGATGTTCTCATCGTGCGTCGAGAGCACCAGGATCGGGAGCGCGGGATGATGGGCGCATATGTCGCGCAACAGCTCGATTCCGTCACTCTGGCGCAGGTTGATGTCGATCACGACGGCGTCGGGATTCTGCTGCTTGATGGCGTCGCGTGCGCCGTGAGCGGTATCGGCGATGCCGCACACCGCGAGCCCCTCTTCGTTGCGCAGAAGCGTGCCGAGCCCCAGCGCATAGACCGGCTGGTCGTCGATGATCAACACGCGCCTGAGCGCGGCTTTGCCTTGCGCGCAGCCGGCCGGCTGATGCTCGCGGTCGATCCCATCCTTGGTTCCATCGTCCATGTCCTCTCCTCCAGATTCGGGTTTTTGCAGGAGAGAAGACTAGGCGCACCCCTGCGTCGAGGGTGCCGGGAGAACTGGTTTCGGCTGCGGGGAATTCTTGCAAGGGCGCGCTGAGCGGACCTCCGTCTCACTTCCCGCATCGCGCCGCGCGCTGCCCGGGCAGGGCTGCCCGGGCGGGGCTGCCAGGCGGCGGACGCTAGGCGTACGCGTCCAGGATCCCGAGCGAGCTGCGCGGTGTCGCGACGCTCGCGCCGGCGGCGGGCGCGCTCGATTGGCCCGACTCCGAGGGGGTCCACGTATAGGGCGGAGTGTAGGCGGAGCGCTCCTGAAACGAGCGCTGCGAAACGTCGACGTTGACGTGAGCGAAGCCCTGAGAGTTCAGCATCTCCTTGAGCTGCGGCGCGCTCGATTCCAGCGCATCGCGCGTGAGCGCACTGTGCGTGCTCATCATCACCTGCGCGTGATCACCCTGCACCGCGATCTGCAGCTCGATGGGGCCGAGCTGAGGCGGGTTGACCGACAGCTTCGCATTGCTCCAGCTGTTGTCGACCATGAAGGACACCCGATCCACGACGGCCTGTGGGAATTCCGCGCTGTCGACGTCGGCGTGCACACGCAGCGTCGGCACCGCAGCGGTGTCGCTCGATGAGGCAGAGGCGTTGCTCGCCAGCTGCTGCAGGGCCGCCGCACCCTCGCCCGTGCTCGCGTTCGAATCCCCCGCCGAGCCGCGTCCGTGATCATTGCCGCTGCTCGATGCCGGCAGCGTTGCGACCACCGCGGCGGCGGGCGCGACCGTCTGCGTCGAATCCGGCCCCGCGACGGTCTGCGCGACGCTTTGCACGGGGTTCACGGGCAGCGCCGTGGCGGCCTGCGCAGACTGCAGTGCGACCGCCGTGGCCCCGGTGGCATCGGATCCCTCGGCGAGCGCGAGATTCACCGCGGCCTCGCTCGAGGCCGCGGCCGGATCCTGGGCGGACGGCGCGGTCTGGGGCACCGCGGCGCTGCTCTGCGCATCGCCGGCTGCGCTGGTGCGCGCGGCACGCGCCGCGGCCGCCGCTTTCGCGGCGAGTGCGGGATCCTCGGCCCCCGGCGCGGGGCGGGCGGGGGCGGCAGATGTCCTGGCGGCGGAGGGCGCGAGCGACGCGCTCTTCGAGCTCCCGCGCGCGCCGGTCCCGGGAGAATCCCCGGTGCTCATCGTCGTGGCCGCGGCCGCTCTCGATGCAGCGCTGCTCGGGGCGAGCGGTTGCGCGTCGGCGCCCGGCGCCGAGAAGGCGGATTGCGCCGGGCTCGAGCCCGCCGCAGTGCCAGCCGCCGTTGCTGCGCCGCCCGCGGTGGCCGGGCCTCCCGCGGCCGTGGTCGCGCCTGCCGCTGTAGCGCCTGTCGTTGCCGCGCCGCCCGGCGCTGGCAGCGGGGATGTGCCGTCCGGCGAGAGCGCCGTGGCTTGCGCCAGTGGCGAAGAGGGATCCAGAGAAGCGGCGGCGGCATTCGCCGCGTCGATCGAGTCGCCGCTCGAGGCCGGCTGCGCGAGCCCCTGCGCTTGCGCCCCGTCCGTCGAGCCCGCCGCGCTCGCCGCCGCGGCCAGCGCGAGCGGTGCCTGCGCCGCGGCGCTGATGGCCGTGGCCTCCGCATTCGGAGCAGGGAGCGGGTTTGCGGGGATCGTCGCAGCCGCCGTGGCGGGCATGGGGAGCGCACTCGCCGCAGGCGGCGCAACGCTGCCGGACGGCGGCAAGGATGCGCCGCCGCTGCCGCTCGCAGACGCCTTCGCGGGGTCCGGCTTGCGGGCAGTCTTGCTCGCCACGTGGTGCAAGGTGCCGGCAAAGTCGGAGGATGGGGCACCCGGCTTGCCGGAATCGGCTGCATCGGCCGTATTGGGGGCTGTCTCGCTCGCCGGTGCCGCCTTGACGAGCGGCGCGACCGGAGCCTGGAAATTGGGAATGGTGGCGTTCATGCCGGTTAGCAGAGCAAGGCTCGTGCCAACAGCGGCCGGATGACCCTCAGCCGCCCCACTCCGGATAGGCGCCCAACGCATCCACGTAATTGTGAACCACGTCGGTATGCGCATCCTCCTGCCAGCCGCCGGGCTCCGGATTGGTGAACACGTCGCGCGGACAGCCCTGCGCATCGATGTTGTAAAGCGCGAAGTCGAGCGCGTGGCGCGCTTCCTGCGCCAGGGTCGCCGCGCCGACTGCCTTCGCGTACATGGCGAGCACCGCGCCATACGTCGTGACCACCCCGCCCCACGCTTGCTGGTCCTCGTCCTGCTCGTGACACACGGTGACTCCGAACTCGCGGTGAGTGAACGTTCGCCGCACGAACTCGATGAGCACGCTCGCGTGCTCGCGCCACAGAGGCTCGAGCCGATTGCGCTGCTCGAGGAGGTAGCGCGCGAGGTTGAGCGGGGCCCAGGCGGTGCGGTTGCTGGGCGTCTCATGGTCCTCGAAGAACTGCGCGAACAGGGCTCCATCACTCGCAGCGCTCGCCATCTGATAGCGGCGGATCCAGTCCCACAAGTCAGCGCGCGGCGCGGCAAACTCGTCGAATCCGCGTGCCATGAGGGCATCGTAGAGCCTCAGGATATAGGTCATGTTTCCGGACACCTCTCCGCGCGGCTCGCCGCTGCGAAAGTCCGCACGAAACGGCCATGGAGACCTGAACGCGTCCCCGCGTCCCTGGTTGGCGGCAAGCACCCGCGCGTTCTGCAGCGCCTGATCCAGATAGCCTTGGCCGCCGATCTCGGACAACAAGGCCAGTGCGAAACCCGCGATGCCGCCCTTGTCCGGCTCGATCTCGAACGGCCGGTCGCCCTGCGAACCCGCGTCCGCCGGCAGCGGGAAGCGCTCCCGTGTTCCGGTGGAGCGGGTGAACCTCGGATATTTGCCGGTATCGGGTGTGAGCGATTCCTTGACCAGATAGTCGCCGAGCGCGCGCGCCGTCGCGTGCGCATGGTCCGCGGCGGCCGGAACCATGGCCGCGTACTTGAGGTAGGAGAGGATACCCGTGCCGATCTGCGTCGCCGGGATGGTGTCGGTCCGGTTCGGGTGCGGAACGAAGCGGCTGTCCAGAAAGGTCACGTAGCCGAAGCGCGGGTATCCGCGATCGAGCGGGCAGCCGCGGTAGTGGCTCATCTCCAGATCCAGGGCCTTGCGCCACGAGGTCCACGGCGCCAGCTGGCCGGCCGCATCGAAGCACGCGGCATGCGAAGCGATCCTCGGTGCGGCGGGCTTTTCCGGGTCGACCCGGGTCATGGGGCGTGCGAGCGGCGCGCGGGCAAGATGTCGACCGTGGCCGAGTCCGGATGAAACACGATGCTGGCCTCGCCGCGCTCGAGCAGCGCGACCACCCGCGCCACCTTTTCCTCGAGGGTGAGCTCGCGCTCGCCGTAGTCGGTCCCTTCGCGCAGCACGAAGGACTCGATCACCGCCCGCAGCGTAGCGGGAGCAAGCGCGGTGTGCGGTACGGTCACGCCGGCGTCGTGATCCTCGGACATCCGCTCAGTGGCTGCCGGTCTCGCCGCGCGCGGCGAGCGCAATGCGCATGGCCGCATCGTCTCCTTCGCGCTGCTCGCGGCGCTCCGCGGCGCTCTGCTCTTCCTTGCGCAGTCGCTCGACCACGCGGCCGAGGGACTCCGCCTCGATGCGCTTCTCGCTCCACTTCGAGCGCCGCCGCTCGAACTCCGCGCGCGCCGCGTCGAGATTCTTGAGGTGCTGGCGCATCGCCTCGCCGAGGCGATCGAGAAAAGAGCGATAGTTCTGCAGCTTGACCGCGTCCATGGCGCCGCCCGCCTGCGCGGAGCTCCTCAGGTATTCGTCCCGATAGGTCTGCAGCTGCGTGAGCTGCCGCTCCAGATCGGCGACCCGGCGCCCGGCCTCGGCCATCTCGCGGCTGAGCTCGTTGGCCGAGCTCGAAGCTATCTCTTGGATCGGTTCGAAGCGCTTCGATTTCATCATGGCGGGCGAACTATCTGCCGGTTGGCGGCGATTGTACCGAGAACTGCGTCACGAGTTGCTTAAGGTCGGCGTAGCTCTTGGCGATTCCCACCGGCTCGAACATGTCCTGGCGCAGAAACTCCTGGATTTTCGGCCATTGCTCGACCGCCAGGTCGACGCGCGGGTCGGTTCCGCGTCGGTAAGCGCCGACAGTGATCAAGTCGCGGTTCTGCTGGTAGGTCGAATAGACCTGCTTGAAGCGGGTCGCGAGATCGAGTTGCTCGCGGGTCGCGATCTGGTGCATGGCGCGGCTGATCGAGGCCTCGATGTCGATGGCCGGATACAATCCGCTCTCCGCGAGCCGGCGCGACAGCACGATGTGACCGTCGAGAATGGCGCGCGCCGCATCCGCGATCGGATCGTTCTGATCGTCGCCCTCGGCGAGCACGGTGTAGAAGGCGGTGATCGAGCCGACCCCGCGATCGCTGTTGCCGGCCCGCTCCACCAGCTGGGGGAGCCGCGCGAACACCGAGGGTGGGTAGCCCTTGGTCGCCGGCGGCTCGCCGATCGCGAGCGCGATCTCGCGCTGCGCCTGCGCGAAGCGGGTGAGCGAATCGAGCAACAGCAGCACCTTGAGGCCCCGGTCGCGAAAATACTCGGCGATGGCGGTGGCGAGCCACGCGCCGTGCAGCCGCATGAGCGGCGGATTGTCGGCCGGCGTCGCCACCACCACCGCGCGTCGCATGCCGTCGGGACCCAAGGTGTTGCTGACGAAATCCTGCACTTCGCGCCCGCGCTCGCCGATGAGTCCGACCACGGTCACATCCGCCTTGGTATAGCGGGTCATCATCCCGAGCAATACCGACTTGCCGACGCCCGATCCGGCGAACAGGCCGATGCGCTGGCCGCCCCCGACCGACAGCAGCGAGTTGATGGATCTCACTCCCACATCGAGCGGATCGCGTATCGCGCGGCGCATCAGCGGGTTCAAGGGCTCGCCCGTGAGTGAAACCCGGTCGAAGCAGTTGAGATCGCCGCAGCCGTCGAGCGGCCGGCCGGCCCCATCGAGCACTCGTCCGAGCAGGTTGTCGCCGACCGCCACCGAGGAGACGCTGTGGGTCGGGATGACGCGCGCACCCGGCATGATGCCGCGCAGATCCCCGGTCGGCATGAGAAACAGCTTCTCGCCCGAGAAGCCGACGACCTCCGCCTCGACCTGCTTGCCTTCGGCGGTATCGACCAGGCAGCGTCCGCCGACCGCCGCCTCGCAGCCGATCGCCTCGAGGGTCATGCCGACCATCCGGCTCAACGTGCCTTCGACCACGAATTCGCCGAGGTTCGCGCTGCGCGCGCGCGCGCGCGCGAGCGCGGCGGCCCACTGCTTGGGCCGCGGGCCGCCGGCGACCGCGCTCATGATTCGCCGCCGCGCGGGCTCGGCGACTGGCGCTCGTTGCCCATGAGCTCGCTCAGGATGGTGCCGAGCCGAGTTTCGAGGCGTGCATCGACGCGCGAGCTTGTGCTCGTGACCTGACAGCCGCCGCGCGCCATCACCGGATCCTCGACGATCTGCCAGGCGCGCTCGCTCTCGGTGGGCGCGAGGTTCTGGCGCACGACCGCCGCATCCTCGGGATGCAGATGCACGCGCACGTCGCGGGCCGCGACCGGCAGCGCCGCAATCGCCTCGCGGATGATGCCGATGATTTGCGTGGGATCCGCCTTGAGCTCGCGCCGCACGATCTGGCGCGCGAGCGCCATGGCGAGCGTGAGCAGCTCGCGCTCCACCTCCGCGTCGAGCTCCTCGAAGGGCTTGGCAAGGTCATAGAACATGCCGGACAGCTTTTCCACCTGCGCACGCACCTCGGCCCGGCCCGCTTCGCGGCCCTCGGCGAGGCCTTGCTCGAACGCTTCCTTGTAGGCCTCGGCCTGCAGATCCACCAGTCCGCCCACGGTCGGCAGCTTCGCGCCCGGTGCTGGCGCCCCCATGTCGGGCGCCGACCATACGCGCGCCTCCGCGGCACCGGACTTGCTCGTCGGGCTAGACAAAGTCGCCGCCGCCCTTGCCGCCCAGAGCAATGGTGCCCTCTTCCGCCAGACGCTGCGCGATCACCACGATTTCCTTCTGCGAGGCCTCGACGTCGGCCAGCTTCACCGGCCCACGCGCTTCCATGTCGTCCTTGAGGATCTCGGCGGCGCGCTTCGACATGTTGCGCAGGATCTTCTCCTGCACCTCGGGCTCGGCGCCGCGCAGCGCGATGGCGAGGGTGTCCGATCCCACCTCGCGCAGCAGGGCCTGGACGCCGCGGTCGTCGATGTCGAGCAGGTTGTCGAACACGAACAAGAGGTCCTTGATGCGCTGGTGCATCTCGCCGTCCGCCTTTTCGATCTTGCCGAGCTCCTCGCCGCTCTTCTCGCGCTCCATGGAGTTCAGGATATCGGCGACGGTGCGCGCGCCGCCGATGCGCCGCAGGGTCGGCGGCGGCGCCACGTTCGCCTGCTTTTCCACCAGCTGATCGAGCTCGCTCAGCGCCGTCTGCGGAACCTCGTTGAGCGAGGCGATACGCATCAACACGTCGGTACGCATCTGCTCGGAGAGCAGCGGCAGGATGCTCGCCGCCTGCTCGGGCTCGAGATGCGAGAGCACGATGGCACCGATCTGCGGGTGCTCGGCGGCGATGATCTGGGCCACCGCCTTGGCATCCATCCACTTGAGCGCCTCGATGCCTTGGCCGCTCTGGCCGTTCGATACCCGATCGAGGAGCATGTCGGCTTTTTGCTTGCCGACCGCCTGCGTGAGCACGCGGCGCACGAAGTCGGGCGAGCCGGAGGCGATGTTCGCCCGTCCGTCCGCGACGCCGATGAAGTTGTCGAGCACCTGCGACATCTGCTCGCGGGAGATTTCCTTGAGCTCGGCCATCGCGACACCGAGCTTCTGCACCTCGCGCGCATCGAGCTGCTTCAAGACGTTGGCCGCCTCCTGCTCGCCCAGGCTCATGAGCAGGATCGCGGCGCGCTGCGTCCCGTCGAGATCTCCCGGCTTACTTGCCATCGGCTGCGACCCACTCCTTCACGACCTGCGCGGCCCGCTTCGGATCCTGCCCGACCAGAGTCCGCGCCGCGGCGATCTGCTGCTCAAAACTCGGCTGCAGCTTGATCGGGTTTCCCCCCTGCTTTCCGAGACTCACCTTGTCGGGCGATACGTCCTCGACGGTCGCCGAGATCTGCCGCGGCGACCTGGTGAGCGACTTCATGAGCGGCCGCAGGATGATGAAGGCGACCACCAGCACCAGTCCGGCGCCCAACAGCTGCTTGCCGAGCTGCGCGACCCACGGCGCCTGCCAGATCGGCGCACCCTCGACCGGTCCCACTGCGGGCGCCGCCTTGAAGGTCTG
>Ga0335073_10000856_pt1 | contig 40014 bp, 37 predicted proteins | sample Lox_Sample_22_FD_207093 | JGI IMG/M metagenome (GOLD analysis project Ga0335073, IMG submission 207093) | Soil microbial communities from Loxahatchee National Wildlife Refuge, Florida, United States - Lox_Sample_2.2 | ecosystem: Environmental > Terrestrial > Soil > Wetlands | place: USA... | reverse complement strand
ATCTGGCGAGCCTGTTTCATCGCGTCGCCGTTGTCCGGGGATCGGTACCCGAGCGAGATCCGCCGCTTCCCCGTCTGCTCCAGGGCTTGGCGGGGCTGCTCGCCAACGTCGCGGCACGAGCTCCGCTCGTGGTCCTGCTCGACGACGTTCATTTCGCGGACGCCTCTTCGTGGGAGGCGTTTCGCTATTTCGCTCGGCACCTGGACGATGCTCGGCTGCTGGTGCTGCTGACAAGTCGCCCGGCCGAGCTCGCGGGAAACGACATCGCCGCACCGGTCTTGTTCGGCCTCGACCAGGATGCCCTGATATCCCGCGTGGAGCTCGCCCCGCTCGGCCGTCCTGCGCTCCGGGAGCTGACCGAGACGGTGATCGAGCGGACGGCGCCGCGCGCGCTCGTGGACTGGCTCTGCGCGCGTTCGCAGGGTAATCCGCTGTTCGCGATCGGCCTGCTCCGAGCGCTGATCGAGGAGGGCGCCGATCTGTCGGCTCCACATCTCAGCCGCCTGCCCGAGGGCCTAACCGAGCGAGTGACCTCGGAACTGCGCCGCCTGGATCCGCCGTCCCAGGAGCTGCTCAAGCTGATGGCGGTCGTGGGCCGGCCCGTTTCGTTCGGGGACCTGACGGCGGTCACCGGCCGCGAGTTCGAGGAACTCGGGCCGATCCTGGCGGAGCTGGTCGAGGGCCGCGTCGTGGACGAGGACGAACGCAGGGGCGAGCTCGGCTACGAGCTCCAGCATCCGCTCGTTCGCGATGTCATCTACCAGGCCACGAGCGGAGCGGAGCGGCGGCTGCTGCACCGGCAGGCGGCCCGCTCGCTGCTCCAAACCGGGCACCTGGCCGAGGCCGCGCTGCATTTCGCCCGCTCCGCCGAGCGCGGAGATTCGGAGGCGGTCGAGGTACTGCTCGATGCGATGCGCCAAGCCGAGCGGCGCGAGGCGTACCACGAGGCGCTCCAGCTGCAGGCCGAGCTGGTCGATCTGCTGCCCGCCGAAGATCAACGTTGGCTCGAGGTGCTCGAGGCGATGTATGCCCGCGCCGAGTGGCTGATAGACCACCGCGCCGAGACCGATGCCCCGGTAGCGGTAAGGGCGCTCCGCGCGATCGACGGCCTCCTCGAGGGCTCCGCGGATCACGCCCGGCGGGCGATCGTGAAGTTCCGGCTCGCCAACTTCCTCGCGTGGGGGATGGGCGACCTCGAAGCCGCCAACGAGGCCTGCCTCGAGGCGCACGAGCTGTTCAAGCGGTGCGGCGATCAACGGCAAGCCCTGCTCGCGGTCCGTGAGCTTGCCTGGCTCAAGGGCCTGCGGGGCGACCTGGTGGGGATGGGGGACGACGCCAGAGCGCTCGTCGACGCGGCCGACGCCGCCGGCGATCGGTTTGTCGCGATGCAGGGTCTGGCAGCGGTCAGCTACAGCGCCAACTTCTCGGGCGCGTTCGCGGAGGCCGAGGGCGCCCTGCGGCGGGCGGAGGCAATCGCGCGTGAGGACGACAAGGCCTACCGCCTCACGATCCTGCTCGGAGGACTCGCGCTCGGCCTCACGCTCCAGGGCCGCCCGGGCGAGAGCGCTGCGTTGTTTGAGGAGGCGAAGGCGGCGAACCCGGACTATCGGGACAGCATCCTGGTTGAGCTCGAAGCGCTCGTCCGCTGGGTTGCGGGCGACTTCGCGGGATCGCTCACCGCGGCAAGGGAGGCGGTCGCGTGGTTGCCGGCCGCAAACTCGAGGCGCCGCGCCCCCGGCGCGATCTACGGCGCGCTGTCCGCGCTCGAGACGGACGACGAGCCAGAAGCCGCGCGTTTGCTCGAGCGCGGCCGCGCCATGCTCGGCGACCGGACCTTCTCGTTCTACCTCGGCGGTGTGCGCTGGGCCGACGGCGTCCTCGTCTGGCGTGCCCAGGGCGCCGCCGAGTGCGTGGCGCCGCTGCGGGAGGTCGCTTCGGATTTGCTCGAGATGGAGTCGCGGCCAAATGCGGCCTGCGTGCTGTTCGACCTCGCGGAGGCCGCCGGGGAAGCCGGGGACGCGTCGGCGGCCGCGCAGGCCGCGAAAGATCTGGCGACGGTGGCGCGGTTCATGGACCTGCCGGGCTACTTCGGCATGGCCGCAGCGGCGACGGCCTGGGCGGCCGTGGCCGATGACGAGCCCGAGCGAGCGGCCGCCGCCGCGCGGCAGGCGATCGGGCTGATGTCGGGCACGGGCTGGAAGGCGCACATCGCTCGGTGTCACTACGCGCTCGGACGCGCGTCGCCGCCAACCGGAAGGCCGGAAGCGGTGGCCTCGCTCGAGCGCGCCGCGGCGATGCTCGGCGAGTGCGGAAGCACGTGGCGCCGGAACCGGTGTCTGGAAGCGCTGCGCCACCTCGGGACGATGGGACGCCGCGCGGCGGCGGCCGCACTCGGGCCTGACTCCCTGACTCGCCGTGAGCGCGAGGTCGCCAGGCTCGCCGCGACCGGGATGAGCGCGAAGGACATCGCGGACGCGCTGTTCGTGGGCAAGCGGACGATCGAGACTCACCTCGCGAGCGTGTACGCCAAGCTCGGCGTGGACTCCAAGCTGCAGCTGGTCCGCCGAGCGACCGAGCTCGGGCTTGCGTGAACCAAATCCGTATGGAGATCCGTACCCCTACCGAAGACGAACAAGAGTCGCTGGCCTACGGTCTTCACACCAACCGGGCACAGCAAGTTCACAGGGGGCTGACACATGCGTGACTACGAGACACTCAGGCAGCGGCACCAGGCGTATGCCATGGCGCTGGCGCCGCGACTCATCGACCGGCTCGAGTGGCCGGCGGACCGCCTGGCACTCCACCGCGCGCAGCGGTTGCGAGAGCTCGTCCACGAGGCAATCGACGGCTCGCCCTGGCATCGCGAGCGACTGGCCGGTATCGACGTCGCGCGACTCGATGACGACAGCCTGCGCGACCTGCCGACGATGACCAAGGCCGACCTGATGGACAACTTCGACCGGATCGTCACCGACGAGCGGGTGTCGCTTGGACTCGTCAACGACCACCCGGAGACGGTGACCACCGGCGGCTACCTCCTCGACGGCTATACCGCGGTGACCTCGGGAGGATCGACCGGACACCGGGGAGTGTTCGTGTACGACTGGCACGGATGGGCGACTTTCTGGATGGGGTGCTTCCGCCAGATGTTGCGAGCCAAGGAGGCAGACCCCGAGCTGGCGTCGCGCCCGCTGGTGACGAGTTGGGTGACAGCGGCTCATTTCACCCACGCCAGCGCTGCTCTGGCGAGGACGTTCGCGAGCTCGGAGTTCGTCAACGTCCGCTTCCCGGTCACGCTGCCCACCGGCGACATCGTGGCCGGGTTGAACAAGACCCAGCCGGATTGTCTGGTGGCGTATCCCTCGGCTCTGCACGTCCTCAGCTTCGAGGCGCGAGCGGGCCGGCTTCGGATCGCTCCGCGTCAGGTCTTGAGCTGCGCGGAGCCCCTGCTCCCAGAGATCCGGGCGGCGTCCGAGGAAGCGTGGGGTGCGCCCGTCGGGAACATTTGGGCTGCCTCGGAGAGCGGCGGCATTGCCGTCCCCTGTGCTCACTCGCGGTCGCACTGGAGCGAGGACCTGGTGATCATCGAACCCGTCGATGAGGACGGCCGGCCCGTCCCACCGGGTGAACGCTCGGCCAAGATCTACATGACCAACCTGTTCAACCGGGCACTCCCGCTGATCCGCTATGAGATCACCGACGAGGTGCGGATTCTGAGCGAGCCCTGCCCGTGTGGGTCGGCCTACCGTTGCGTGGCCGACATCCAGGGGAGGCTCGACGACGTGTTCGTGTACGGCGCCCGCCAAGTTCACCCGCACGTGTTCCGCTCGGCGCTCGGTCACCATGCGGGCGTCGTCGAGTACCAGGTGAGCCAGACCCGGCAAGGCGCGCGCATCGCCATCCGTTGTGGCGCGCCCGTTGATCTCGACCGGCTGCGCAGCGACGTCGTGCAGGCACTTGCCGGCGTCGGGCTGTCGCGCCCCGCCGTCGAGATCACGGTCGCCGACCGCCTCGAGCGCGATCCGGGGCCGGCGAAGCTCAGACGGTTCGTGCCGCTTTCCGAGCCGTCGCCGCTCCCACGGGATTCCGGCGAGCGCCTGCTCGCAGCAGCTAACTAGCGACAGCCTCGAAGGGATGTGATTTTCGTGAGGACAGACCTCGCCACCACGCCTGCACGCTCTCAGACCGCCGGTTCGCCGCGGCTCGCGACGCTGCCTCGCTCCCGCGAACAGCGCCTGATCGACCGGATCCGCGACTCGGTGATCGGTGACGACGCCGTATTCCCCGGGCCGTTCGGCCCTCGCCGGATCGTGTACGCGGATTCGACCGCCTCGGGCCGGTCCCTGTCGTTCATCGAGGACTTCATTCGAGATCAGGTGCTGCCGACGTACGGCAACACGCATACGGAGGCCTCAGAGACCGGGCGGCGCACCACGCTGCTACGTGAACAGGCTCGTCGCGTAATACACGATGCGGTGAACGGCGGCGAGGACGACGTCGTGATCTTCTGCGGGACCGGAGCGACAAGCGCAATCGACAAGCTCATCCGTCTGCTGGCATGGGATCCGGGCGAGCGGCCCGTGGTATTCATGGGCCCCTACGAGCACCACTCCAACGAGCTGCCCTGGCGAGAGTCGACCGCCCAGATAGTGACGATACGTCAGGACCGCGGCGGCGCGATCGACCTCGACCACCTCGACTACGAGCTGGGACGCCATGCCGACCGCGCGCTGAAGATCGGCAGCTTCTCGGCCGCGTCGAATGTCACCGGCATCGTGACCGACGTTGACCGGATCGCGATCGCGCTCCATCGCCACGGCGCGCTGGCCTGCTGGGATTACGCGGCGGCCGGGCCGTATCTCCCGATCGACATGAACGCGGCTCCGCCCATTCCGGATGGGGGCCTCGCCTACAAGGACGCTGTGTTCGTCTCGCCCCACAAGTTCATCGGCGGTCCGGGAACGCCCGGTGTCCTCGTGGTCAAGCGTTCGCTGCTTCGGAACCGGGTTCCGTCGGTGCCGGGCGGTGGGACGGTTCTGTTCGTCAGCCCGTCGGACCACGCCTACCACGCCGATCCGACCATTCGCGAAGAGGGCGGTACGCCCGGGATCGTCGAGTCGATCCGCGCAGGGCTGGTGTTCGCGCTGAAGGAGCAGGTCGGCGCCAGGGAGATCCGCCGTCGCGAGCACGACCTCGCACGCCGCGCGCTTGCCTCCTTGGGCGCCAATCCCCGGATCGAGATCCTTGGCAGCACCAAACTCGATCGCCTCGCGACCGTCGCCTTCGGCGTGCGCCATCGCGGTCGCCTCCTGCACGCGAACTTCGTCGCGGCGCTACTCAGCGATCTGTTCGGCATTCAGGCCCGCAGCGGCTGTTTCTGCGCCGGTCCGTATATCCATCGTCTGTATGGGATCGACGACCGCTGGTCGGACCGGATGAGTGCAGAGGCGCTCAAGGGCCAGATGGGCGCCTTGCTGTCATTCACCAGGGTCAGCTTCAACTATTTCGTGAGCGAGCCCGTGTTCGCCTACATCCTCGACGCGATTCATCTCATCGCCGACCACGGATGGAAGTTCCTTGCGCTCTATGACTTCGACTCCGCGACCGGCCTGTGGCGCCACCGCGCGCGGACCTCGGATCCGCCACCCCAACTGCGAGACGTCTTCACGGTGACACCGGCGCCACTCGCCACCGCGCCCGACGCCGCCCTGCCCGAGCAACTCGACGCCGCACGGCAGATCATCGCCGACCTCGAGATCCGCCCACCGACCGGACCGCTCTCCGATCAACCCGCAAGCCCGGAGTTCGAGCGCATCCGCTGGTTTCCGCTTCCGGGAGAAGGGCTCAGGCAATTGCGAGCGGGACGCACCGGAGCGTGATCAAGATGCTGTCCAACGTGAACGACGACGTCAACGAGAACGCGGCGCGTGCGGCCGCCGGGCTAACGATGGTGACGGGCGCCGTGGCGTTCAGTTACGCCTACTTCGACAAGCAGTACGTGGCGCTCCAGGTCGTGGCGAGCCTCTTCTTCGTCGAGTTTCTCCTCCGGGTCACGGTCGGGCTGCGGTACAGCCCGTTCGGTGCGCTCGCCCATGCGATGACGCTCCGTCCCCGGCCCCAGTGGGTCTCGGCGACGCCAAAGCGCTTTGCCTGGACGCTCGGCATGACGATGGCGCTCGCGATGACCGTGATCACCAACAGCGGCATCCGCGGCTACCTGCCGCGCACGATCTGCCTGATCTGCCTGACGCTGATGTGGCTGGAGTCGGCGCTCGGATTCTGTGTCGGCTGCAAGATCTACGGCGTGCTGGTCCGGCGCGGCTGGCTCTCGGCCGGCGCCGGCGACCAGCCGTGCGCTGACGGCTACTGCGAGCCACGCGTTTGATGCCTTAGTCCCAGCGGCTGATCTCGCCTCCCGGGAATGCGTTGAAGCCCTGGCCTTCGGCTCCGGACTTGAGGCTCATGAGGTACGCGGCCCAGTTGGTCGAGCAGCCGTTCATGAACTCGTTCTCCTGCCGCCAGCCCTCGTGGCTGAACAACAGCGTGGTGCCGCCATCGCCGCGAGGTTTGAGCGCGAACACGATCCGGGTGTCGATCCAGTCACCTGGGCCGCCGACACACCGCCACGCGATCGTCTCGGGGCTGCGCTCGACGACCTCGAAGGTCGCGGCGGGGTCGCCGGCGTCTCGGAAGTAGACCGACAACTGCCCGCCGACGGTCTCGTCGCCGGAGACGGGGTGGCCCGTCCACCACTGCTGGATTCCTTCCCTCGTCGCTGCGATTTGGTGCACGCGCTCCGGCGGCGCGTTGATCGAAAGGCGGTGCAGGATGTTCGGCATGGTGCTTCTCCTTTGTTGGATGGATGGTTCAGGTCAGGCGGCGACCGGCAGTCCCGCGGACTCCGTCTCAAGCTCGGCCTCGGCCTCCGCCGCTGGTTTCGTCCTCCCGGACATGGCCACGGCGGCTAGCACCGCCAGCCCGGCAAAGACCGTGCACGCCCAGAGCCCCGGCTTGAACCCCGCGGTCACGGCCGCCGGGCTTTGCAGACCGCCGTAGGTGGCGAACACCGTGCTGCCGATCGCGACCGCGAACACCGCCCCGAAGCGCTGCGCCATGTAGTTGATCCCCGACGCCTTCCCCATCTCCTCGGGGACGACGGCACTCAAGACCGCGGTCGGCACGGTCGGGAGGGCCATCGAGATCCCGACTCCGGCGACGAGGAGCGCCACCACGAGTTCGATCCAGTTCGTGTCCAGCGACCCACGCCAGGCGACCCAGGCGAACCCGGCGGTGAGCAGGCTGAGCCCAACGACGATGATCGGTCGACGGCCGATCCGATCGGACAGGGCGCCGGCCACCGGTGAGACGAGCATCGGCGTCGCAAAGAACGGGAGCAGGCGGAGCCCGGCCCCCACCGGAGAGAAGTGACGCGCGAGCTGGAACTCCTCGGTGACCAACAGCCCGCCGGCGAATATGGCGCCCGACATCAGGAACGTCGTCACGTTGCCGATCGCGAAGTCCCGTTCGGCAAACATGCGGAGCGGCACCATCGGCTCGGGCACCGAGCTCTCCCAGCCGGCGAACGCAATCAGCAGCACCGCCCCGGCGACCAGCGTGCCGACGACCTCGGCGCTCGACCAGCCAACGTCGCCTGAGCGGCTCAGCGCCCAGATCAGGGAGACGACGCCGGCGGTAACGAGCCCGACCCCGACGAGGTCGAGCCGCTCCGGTGCGCCAAAGCTCTCGGGCAGAAGCCGAACGCCGAGAAGCACGGCGATGACGCCGATCGGGACGTTGATCCAGAAGATCCAATGCCAGTCGATGCTCTGGGTGATCGCGCCGCCGACGATCGGGCCCAGCGCGACGGCAAGCCCGGCGAGGCCGCCGTAGATCCCGACGATCATCCCGCGCCGCTCGACCGGGAAAGCCGTCGTCAGGATCGTCAAGCTGAGCGGCAGCACAACCGCGCCGCCGAGCCCTTGCACGGTGCGGGCGACGATCAATTCGGACAGGTTCGGCGCCAGGGCGCAAGCGACGGACGCGACGGTGAACAAGGCGAGTCCGATGGTGAAGACCTTCCGCCGACCGAAGCGATCGCCGAGCGCGGCGGCGGTGATGATCCCGGCCGCGAACGCGATGCCGTAGGCGTTGAGCGTCCACTGCAGCGACGAGAGGCTGACGTGCAGGTCGCGTTGCATACGCGGCAGCGCCGTGATCACGACGACCGAGTCGAGAACGACCATGAAGTACGCGGTCGAGGTCAGCGCGACGATCCAGCCGAGACGTCGATCTGTGGAGCGTTTGTCGTTCATCCTTCCTCCTTTGAGGGTTTCCGCCTTGGTGACGAACGGGTGAACGCCAGACGGACAGGACGGCGAGCTGTCCGTCCGTGACCGCGCTATTCGTCTAGGAGACGAACAACCCGAGGAAGGAGAGGCCTTGCGATACGCGCTCTTGATCTACGACGACATGGAGGTTCGCGATCGGACCCCCACGGAGGAGCGACGTCGGATCACCGCAGCAGTACTCGAGGTCCTGGAGCGACCCGACGTGGCCGGCTGGCTGCGCCTCCAGGACACCGAATCGGCGACGACGGTGCGTCGCGAACAAGGCGGGTCGCTGCTGATCGACGGACCGTTCGTGGACAGCAAGGACTTCCTCGGCGGCTTCGTCGAAGTCGAAGCCGAGAACCTCGACGGCGCCCTCGCTCTGGCGGAGGAGCTCCAGGAGCTGCGGCCGTGGGGCGCGATCGAGGTGCGGCCGGTCCGCGAGGAGCCTGGGCTCGGTGCTTGAGCGGGCCTTCCGCGAGAACTGGGGCCGGGTCCTGGCCTCGCTCGTCGGCTTTCTCGGCGACATCGAGCGCGCCGAGGACGCCGCGCAAGAGGCATTCGCAATTGCCGCTGAACGGTGGCCGCGCGATGGAGTCCCGGACAGCCCGACCGGTTGGCTGATCACGACCGCCCGCAACCGAGCAATCGACCGCATCCGACGCGAGCGGACGCTGGCGGCGAAGACCGAGCGGCTCCAGCACGAGTTCCGGAGCGAACCCGAGGAGGAGGCGATGGACGAGACAGCGACCTTCCCAGACGAGCGGCTCGAGCTGATCTTCACCTGCTGCCACCCGTCCCTGGCGCTCGATGCCCAGGTCGGACTCACGCTCCGCGCTATTGGCGGCCTCTCGACCGACGAGATCGCGCGCGCCTTCCTCGTCCCGTTCGAGACGATGAGCAAGCGCCTGACGCGGGCCAAGCACAAGATCCGCGACGCCGGGATCCCATTCGCCGTCCCGCCCGATCATCTGCTGCCCGAGCGGCTCGACGCCGTGCTCGCGGTCGTGTACCTCATTTTCAACGAGGGCTGGGGCGGCGGCCGGGTGGACCTGTCAGCCGAGGCGATCCGGCTCGGCCGCTCCCTGATCGAGCTCATGCCCGACGAAGCCGAAGCGCACGCCCTGCTCGCGCTCATGCTGATCAACCACGCGCGGACCGCCGCGCGCTTTCAGGGCAGCGAGCTCGTGCTGCTAGATGACCAGGACCGGTCGCTGTGGGAAGCGCATCAGATCGAGGAGGGGCGGGGACTGATCGAACGCGCGCTCGCCCTCCACGGGAGAGGGTCCTTTGTCATCCAGGCGGCGATCGCCGATCTCCATCTCCATGAACCGCGCGATTGGGAGGAGATCGCACTCCTCTACGAGCGGCTCGAGCGGATCACAGGCTCGCCGATCGTGACGATGAACCGCGCGATCGCCGTCGCCGAACTCGAGGGACCCGAGGCCGGACTCGCCCTCCTCGACCGCCTCGAGCTCGCCGAGTACCGCTACTACCACTCGACCCGCGCCGACCTGTTGCGACGCCTCGGTCGAGCCGATGACGCTCGCGCCGCGTACGCCCGCGCCCTCGAGCTAACCCAGCCGGGGCCCGAGCAGCGGTTCCTGGAGGCCCGCCTCAGCGACCTCTCCTCGACCGCAGACCAGTGAGTGGACCAGGGGGATGACGGGCGCGTACCGCAGCCGGACGCGACAAGCTTTCGAGCCCCGATGACCGTTTACGAAGACGTACACATGCCGTCGCTCAGCGGGGCGGCCGGGTGGATCAACTCGGAGCCACTCGAGCCCGCCGATCTGCGCGGCCACGTCGTCGTGGTGAACTTCTGGACGCTCACGTGCATCAACTGGTTGCGCCAGGAGCCCCATGTCCGCGCATGGGCACAGGCCTACCGGGACGACGGACTGATCGTCATCGGCGCCCACACACCGGAGTTCTCGTTTGAGCACGCCCTCCACCGCGTACGCCAGGCGACCACGGAGCGCGGGATCGACTACCCGGTCGCCGTCGACAGCGACTATGCGATCTGGCGGGCGTTCGACAACGAGTACTGGCCGGCGCTGTACTTCGTCGACGGAGAAGGGATCATCCGCGACCGGCACTTCGGGGAAGGACGCTACGAACGATCCGAGGGCGAGATCCAGCGGCTGCTCGGCGTGGAGCGGGGGCTTGTGTCCGCCAAGGGAATCGGCGTGGAGGCGGAGGCGGACTGGGATCACCTGCGCACGCCCGAGACCTACCTCGGCTACGGACGCGGCGAGAACCTCGCGTCGCCCGGAGGTGTCGGGTTCGACGAACGGCGTGGCTACGAGCTACCCGAGCGCCTGAACCTGAACCACTGGGCGCTCGCCGGCGAGTGGACGATCGGACGGGAACGCATCGCCCTGGGTCAGGCCGGCGGGACGATCGCCTATCGCTTCCACGCGCGCGACGCGCACCTCGTGCTGTTCGCGGCCGAGCCAGAGCCGATCCCCTTCCGCGTCACGCTCGACGGCGAGCCCCCGGGCCTCTCGCACGGCGTCGACGTCGACGGGGACGGAAACGGCGTGGTGCGGGACGGCCGCCTCTACCAACTCGTCCGCCAGGCCGGCGCGGTACGCGACCGGACCCTTGAGATCACGTTCTCCGAGGCGGGAGCCGAGGCGTACGTGTTCACCTTCGGATAAAGGAGGAGCTCCACATGTCAGTCACGACCGAGAAGTCGGACGTCACCTCGATTCGCCCGTTTCACGTCGAATTTCCCAATGAGGCGTTGGAGGACCTCCGTCGCCGGATCGCCGCGGTGCGGCTGCCCTCCAAGGAGCTCGTCGGCGATCGCTCGCAGGGTGTGCAGCTCGCGACGATCCAAGCGCTCGCCCACTACTGGCTGAACGATCACGACTGGCACAGGTGCGAGGCGAGGCTCAACGCGCTGCCGCAGTTCAAGACGGAGATCGACGGCGAAGACATCCACTTCATCCACGTGAAGTCGCCGCACGAGGACGCGCTACCGCTGATCATGACCCACGGCTGGCCGGGCTCGGTGATCGAACTGCTCGAAACCGTCGGGCCGCTCACTGACCCGACCGCACACGGGGGGAGCGCGGAGGACGCCTTCCACCTAGTGCTGCCATCCGTCCCCGGCTACGGCTTCTCCGCCGAGCCGACCGTGCTCGGCTGGTGGGCCGGCAGCGTTGCGGAGACGTGGCCGAAGCTGATGAACCGGCTCGGTTACACGCGCTACGTCGCCCAGGGCGGTGACGTGGGCGCCGCCATCACCGACGCGATGGGCCGACAGGGACCCGCGGGGCTGATCGGTATTCACACGAACCTGTTCGTGCCCGGGCTGGCGGGCGGGTCCTTCCCGCAGAACACCGATGAGGAGCGCGCGGCCGCCGCGGCGGGCGCCGCGTTCAGAGCAACCGGCTTCGGCTACTTCCTCGAGCAGGCCACCCGGCCTCAGACCATCGGCTATGCCCTGCTCGATTCACCCGTTGCGCTGGCCGCCTGGATGCTCGACCACGACACGGACAGCTACTACAAGATCTCGAGCGCGTTCGTCGACGGCAAGCCCTCGGGCAACCTCACCCGCGACCACATCCTCGACAACATCACGACCTACTGGCTCACCGGCACCGGGGCCTCCTCGGCCCGCTCCTACTGGGAGAGCGCGCAGGCCCAGGCTCGCGCGGCAGGCCAGGCGCCACCGCCGGTCAAGGTCCCCGTCGGATTCACCACATTCCCGGGCGAGATCGTCGCGACTCCCCGCAGTTGGGTCGAACAGGCCTACCCAACGCTCATCTACTACAACAAGGTCGAGAGGGGCGGTCACTTTGCCGCCTGGGAAGAGCCCGAACTGTTTTCCGCGGAGATCCGCGCCGCGTTCCGGTCGCTCCGCTAGAGGGAACCCGCACGATCCAGGGGGCGCGCCCGCGGGCACGCCCCCTGACCGAGATCGCGTGTCTAGCGGTGGGCGCGAGCGATCAGCGCGCGCATCGCGTGATCGCCGCGGACCAGCGAGCCGAAGCCGCCGAAGACCTGCGACAGGTTCGGCGTACCCCAGCCGGTGGCCAGATCCCATCCGGGCGTGGCACTGTAGCCCGGGATTCCTTCGATCGAGTTGTTGCCAACCGTCACGTCGTGGAATCCGCGACCGGTGTAACCGAGCGCGTACGCGTACGGGTCGAGCAACCCGATTCCGTGTCCCGCCAACTGGTCGAGGTCGGCCACGACGCCGGCCCACGACGGCGAGCCTTCGCTCGTGCCGCCGATCGAGTAGTAGCCGGGGGTAAGGCCCGGGGTCGACAGGTAGATCTCGATCGACGTGCTCGGGTCGGCGTTCCAGGACACGTCCGGGAGACCGCGCTTCCCAGCTAGCTCCTGCTGCACGGACCGGGGCAGGAACGCCTCGTAGAACGGCTCGCCGAACTGTTGGCTGATGCCACCGCCGGTGGCGGCGTTCCCCTGGTTCCAGACGGTCTCGGACTGGTAGTTGCCGTTGGTGTCTGCGAACAGGCTGGTTCCGCCGATCGCCGCGACGAGCGGCGAAGCCGCCGGGAAGTTCACCGTCGCGAACGGGAAGATGTCCGTCAGGTCGTTCTCCAGGTTGGCGGTGCCGTCATCGCCGGTGGAGGCGATCGCGGTCACGCCCATCGCCGCGGCGCGGGCGTAGCTCCTGTTGAAGTCGCTGATGACCTGCTCTCCAGCCGCGTCGAACAGCCCGTTCTCGGTCGCGCCCCAGCTCTCGGAGATGACGTTGCCGAGGTGATGATCGAGCGCGTAGTTGATCAGCTGGTCGAACTGGGGCAGGCCCTGGACGCCCTCGGTCTCGTCGACCGGGCTCGTCAGGAGCACGATGCTCGCCTTCGGCGCCATCGCGTGTGCCCACTCGACGTCGAGCGTCGTCTCCTCGGCCCAGCCGAGCTCGTCGACGCCGTTCGGATCGAATGGCACGCTCCCGAGCGGCGCGAGGACCTTGAACGACGGCGGATCAGGCAGTCCATACCCGGCGTCGAACGTCTGCAGATCGGATGCGATCGTCGGGCTTCCGAACGAGTCGATGATCACGATCGACTGGCCCTTGCCCTCCTCACCGCGATTGAGCAGCGCATTGACGCCGTACGCGGTGCGGATCTCCTGGGGGCTGTAGCAGGGATGCGGCCTGACCGTCCTGGCGCGGCACGAAGCATCGCTCGGGGGCGTCTGCCCCTGGGAATCGAGGCCGTTCACCACCAGGAAGTGCTTCTGGCTCGACGACTCACCGCTGAGTGAGCGCACCCGGGGCGCCTTCGCTCCACTCGCGGCTCCTGCGAACAGCAGCGCTCCGACCATCACGGCACCGATTGCCGATAAGACGATTCGTCTCGGCATGTTCCTCCTCTCCTCATCAGACGCGACCGCCGGACGATCCCCACGCGCCGCCCGCGACCATTGGCGGGCGCATCCTTCCACACCGGTCAGGTGGTTGGCAACCCCGGCGCGTGGATCAGGGCACGAGTGCCCAGTAGCCCCACAGGGCGCTGAACAGCACGAGCAGTCCGGCGGATGCGATGAGCGTGATCCGGGCCGCGCTGCGGCGCTCCGCCAGATAGGCGCCGGTGGCCATGAACAGCGGGAAGATCGGCAGCAGGTAGCGGGGCAGGCCGATCAGCGGCTCCGTCTTGGTCGGGAAGCTCGTGATCTGGGCGAGTTGCACGATCGCGAAGATCCAGTAGACCCGCGGAACGCGGCGCCACGCCAGCGCGAGCCCTCCGATCGCGACGATGGCGAACAAGACGTCGATCAAGTCGCGAGCCTGCCAGCTAATCGGGTCGCCCGGTCCGATCGGGGTGGACGTGCGGTTGAGCACGGCCCGGAGATCGCCGGGCACCTCGCCGAGCGCCTTCACGACCGAGGCGAATGGTCCCCCGAAGCTGTGTCCCCAGTCAGCGCCGGCGGCGTGGAACGGGGCAAGCGGGGCGCCGTGCGCCGCGAGCAGGTAACCGAGATACGCGGCCAGCCCGGCGGGCACGAGCGCGAGCCATGCGATGTCGCCCTCGATCGGGAATCGCGGGCGCCACCAGGCGCGCGCCGGCTCGTGGATCGGCGCCCGGCCGCGGGGGCCGTAGAGGTACAGGAGCCCCAGCAGGCCGACCAACAGAATGCCGTTCGAGCGAGCCGCTGACGCGAGCCCACCGCAGAGGCCGGCGAGCGCCCACTGCTCGCGGCGCGCCGCATACACCGCCGCGACCGTGAGCAGCAGGAACAGCGACGTCGGATACACCGCGGACAGGAACAGCGAGGCCGGAAAGACCGACACCAGCAACACCGTCATCCGTGCCGCCGGCTCGTCGAGGTCGAGCAGCGCCAGGCGGTACAGGAGCATCAGCCCGGCAACCGCTGAGGCGAACGAGATCGCGATGCCGACGAGGATCGGGCTGTCCACCAGGCGATCCCCGAGGCCGACGAGCATCGGGTACAGCGGGAAGAAGTTCGTGGACGCCGGGTTGAAGTACCCGTGTGACGCGATCAGCAGATACCAGACGCTGTCCCACCGCGCCCCGGGAGCCAGGAACGCGTTGAGGAGGCCGGAATGCATCGCCGGCGTGACCCCCGAGGGGTCGAGGACGTGCCACGCGACCGTGTTCTCGCCGTAGATCGCGATCGTCGCCATCGCCGCCGCCCACACGAGCAGCCTCGTGCCCAGCGTCACGGCCAGGGTCAGACGGGCGCCTTCGTGCTTGCCTTTCCCCGTCTCGACGGCCTGCGAGATCGCCGGCACCGGCTGGGCGAAGGCCGGGTCCAGCACCTGGAGGGCCTCGGCGGGCTCCATCATGATTGCGCCATCGGCACCGGCACGCCGTAGCTCAAGGGCGCTCTTCGTTAAGCAGCGCTCGGGTCCAGTCCGAATCCGGACTGACCCCTAATACACCCGAATCTGGCTCGGACCGGGGCCGTCCGGGCGCAGGCGGCGGGCCACGTCCTCGCGCAGGTCGTACCCGAGACCTGGGCGCTCGGACGGGATGATGAAGCCCTCCCGCCAGTCGAACGGCGGGTCGGTGAGTTCGTCGTAGAGGCCGTCGAAGCGCTCCAGCCCTTCCAGGATCAGGAAGTTCTGGGAGCAGAGGGAGAGCTGGACTGACGCCGCCGAGATCATCGGACCGCCGTAGACGTGCGGCGAGATCTGGACGTAGCGCGACTCCGCCATCGTGGCGATCTTCCGCGACTCGGTGATGCCACCCACTAACCCGACATCGAAGTTGAAGATCGCCGCGGCGCTGTGCGCCAGCAGGCGCGCGTACTCGTACTTCGAGACGATCCGCTCGCCGGCGGTGATCGGGATGCTCGTCGCCCGGGCGACCTCGGCAAGCGCGACCATGTTCTCCGGAGGGACGGGCTCCTCGAACCACAGCGGGTCGTACCGCTCGACGCGCTTGGCGAAGCGGATTGCCGCCGCGGGCGTCATCTGGCCGTGCGTGCCGATGAGGATGTCGGCGGCGTCGCCGATCTCGTCGCGGACGGCGCCGATGACGGCCTCAGCGGTCGCGAGCGCGCTCATCGTGAACTGGATCGGCACGGTCTGGCCGAGCGCCTGATCGTCGCTGATGCTGAGCGCGAACGGATCGAGCTTGATCGCGGTGAAGCCGAGGTCGACGTAGTGTCGCGCGCGGCGCGCGGCGTGCTCCGGATCGAGCCACAACTCCCGCAGGCTGCGGTCGAGGTCGGTCTCGTCCGTACCCGCATACATGTAGGTGTAGGTCCGGATCGTGTCGCGCACCCGGCCGCCGAGCAGCCGATGGACCGGTTGACCGAGATGCTTGCCAACGATGTCCCAGCAAGCCATGTCGAGCGCGCTGACGATCGCAAGCTTGGCCTTCTCCGGCGTGTGGCTGTAGCCGGCACGGCCGTAGATCGAGTCATACAACTGCTCGGCGTTGTAGGGATCGTGGCCGAGCACGGCCTGGTCGACGAGGTCCTCGACCATCGCGCTGACGACAGGCCACCTGAACCCGAGCGGCATGAACATCAGCTCGCCGTAGCCCGAAACCCCCTCATCGGTGTCCAGCCGCAGGAACATCCAGTACGGCCCGCCCGGCTGCTGTGGCGGGACTTCGATCGGGAACGTCTCGACGCCGGTCACTTTCATGCGCTTACGACCTCAGGCGCCCGGCGCCGCGGCACCGGCCCCTCGACCCGCGACCCACGCAGGGCACGCCCAAGCCTAGCCAGGGCTTCGCGCCGCCGTGTCAGGAGTTGACGTCGTTCAGCGTCCCGCACTCCGGGCACTCGATGAACACACCAAAGAGTTGCCCGTCGCTGACGCCTTCCGCCAGCACCACGGTGCACCCGCCACAGAGCAAGCGATCCGGCCCGTCACCGCTGAAGGCCAGCTTTCCCTTCGGCGGTGCATGGATGATCGCGCTCGATCGGGGGACTTCGTTGACGACGGTCAGTGTTTGATCAGCCATGCGCGAAACCTATCCGTCAGCCGGCGCCGGGGCAAGCGGCCCGCCCCCTCGGGCCACCTGCCGGCACCTACGCGAGCTCCACCACCAGCTTGCCGCCGGCGCCACCGGAATCCAGCAGGCGATGAGCCTCGACGATCTGCTCGATCGGAAACACGCGCACCGGCTTGGCCGCGAACACCCCACGGCTCGCCTTGTCGACGATCTCCTGAAGGGGCACGTCGGCGGTCGGGAAGCTTTCGTCCCCGAGCACGAACGCGCTTGCGAACGTGCTCAGCTGGACTCCGCTCGGAAGATCGACCAGCGGATTGAAGTCCGCCAGCGGTTCGAGCCCCCCGAGGAACCCGACCTGGCACACACGTCCCCTGGCGCGGACGCTGAGCAGCGAGTCGCGCAGGGCGCGGTTGCCGACCAGGTCGAGCACCGCATCCACTCCCGCCGGGTGTGTCGCGCGCACCTTGGGCGCAAGCTCGCCGTCATCGATTAGAACCTCGTGGGCTCCGCGATCGGCGAGCAGCGACGCGCGATCCGGATCGCGGGTCGTCGCAATCACGTTGGCGCCGTGATCGACGGCGAGCCCGACCGCCGCCTGCCCGACCGAGGAGGTCGCGCCGCGGATCAACACGGTCTCGCCGCGACAGAGCGCCAGATTGCCGTGAAGGCCCGTCCACGCCGTCGCGTAGACCTCGGGAATCGCCGCGAGCTCGGGCCAGCTCAGCGTCGTGCGGACGGGGACGACGTTGGTGGCGGGCACGCTCACGAGCTCTGCGTAACTCCCGTTGCGCGTCCTCGCCATTCCGCCGACGATCGCAACCACCGCCGTCCCCGTCGCCAGGTTGCCGCTCGGATCGTCCTCCACAGTGCCGGCGGCCTCGATCCCGAGCACCGGAATCCCGAACTGCCAGACGCCGCTGCGCATGTACGTGTCGGCGTGGTTCAGGCCGAACGCCCGGACCCGGATCAGCACTTCGCCCTCGCCGGCGACGGGGTCGGGCAGCTCCTCGAGGCGCAGCACCTCGGGCCCACCGTGTTCGTTCATGACTATTGCGCGCATTGCGTGGATGCCTCCTCAGTTCTTTAGCGATCGTTCAACAATGCGGCGGGAACGTAACAGAACGAGCGCTCAAAAACTATTAACGGAGTGTGATCAGCCTCGCAAACGTCGGACATACGCCGACAGCGCGAGCAGGCCGATGGCGAGCGTGCCCCAGTCGGCGATGCGGCCGACGACCACGTATGAGCTGGTCGAGAGCGACACGGCGAGCACCAGGTGAAGGAGCGCATGGAGCATCAGAAAGCCGCCGACCAGTGCTCCGAGCGACGATTCGATCGCCTTCGTCGCAGACGGGACGCGAAGCGCGCGGCTCACCGGGAGGGGCCGCCCGATCAAGACGGCGACGAGCATGACCAGCCCGAGCGCGAACGTGATCGCGGCCTCGTGGAGCTTCAGCGGCAGCGAGCTCCCGCCGGCGAGCACCGACACGACGCAGGCCAGCGAAAACCCGATCGCGGTCACGAGCGCGATCGGATCGATCCGGCGGCGGACAACCGCGAGCACGATGCTGTACACGACGGGGATCGCACCGGCGATGCCGAGCGCCAGCGCATCGGACTCCACCAGCGGCCGCACGAGGCCGTAGGCGAGGACCGGCGCGAGCATGACCAGCGCCGTTCGACGGAGCGCCGCGCGGTTCCGGGAAAAGCTGGGCATGGGTGCGAGTGAGTCGGCGTGGGTTGTCATTTCACGACCTCCTTGAGTGCCTCTCGAAGCGCCGCCTCGACGGTCTCGACCAGCGGCGCCTTCCTGTCGGTGTTGTTCATCCAATGGCGAATCGCGGCGCGCTCGGCGCCGACCACCATTGCGGCGAGCACCTTCGGGCGCAGCTCGTTCTCGCCGACGCCGGCGCGCTCGGCGATCGCGCCGGCCAGCATCTGCTCACCAGCGTCTGAGAGTCGTAGGTACTCGGCCCTGACCGCCGGCTCGGTCGCGGCCAGCACGCGGAACTTGCTCATCCATGACGTCGCCGTCGCGGTGCGTGGCCGGGACTCGTACAGCTCGCCGACCGTCGCCACGAGCGCCTCGCCGAGCGGCTCTCCGGCCGGCCGCGCGCGCAGCAGTTCCGCCATCCGCGTGAAGCGGAGCATCGCCGGCCAGGCGATCGCGGCCTCCTTGCTCGGGAAGTAGTTGTTGAAGGTCCTCGTGGATACGCCCGCGGCGGCCGCGATCTCGGGCACGCGAACGTCCGCGAGCCCGCGCTCGGTCGCCAGCTCGAGCGCGATTCGGGCCAGATCCCGGCGCGTCTCGTCTTTCTGGCGTTCGCGCCGGCTCGCCTTTGGCTGGGTGTCGGTGGTCGTGCTCATGCGCGCATCGTAGCGCAAAGTTGCGCACTACGCAAATTCTGCTTATCACGCAAATAACTCATGACGTTCTGGCTCACGCGTCCAGTTAGAACTCGGGGGGCTTAAGCCCCACCCCCGTCTGCCGATTAGGAAGCAACCGTCTCCCCGGGTTCCCCATGCCAGACGCATTCGTCGCTCGCCAGCCCATCTTCAACCCCAAGCTCGAGGTTGTCGGCTACGAGTTGCTGTTTCGCGGCGAGGGCTATGCCACCGACGCGGCGGCGTTCGCCAACGCCGAGAGTGCCACCGCCACGGTGGTCCTGAACGCGCTCACCGAGCTTGACCTGGGACGGCTTGTCGGAAACCGGACCGCCTGGGTCAACGTCTCACGCGAGTTCGTCGTCGGGGGGCTCGCCCACGTCGTGCCTTCACATCTCGTCGGTCTCGAGATTCCCGAGACCGAGCAGTTCGATGAAGAGATGGTCGGGACCCTGCGCGACCTCAAGCACGAGGGCTACAAGCTCGCGCTCGACGACTTCCGCTACCGGCCGGGCTCCGAAGCACTGCTCGAGCTGTTCGACGTCGTGAAGCTCAACGTCAATGAGCTTGGACGCGACCGATTTGGCGAGCTCGTCGAGCGGTTGAAGCCGTACGAGGGCAAGCTGATCGCCGAGAAGCTGTCCACCCAGGCCGACCACGAGTTCGCGGTCGAGGCCGGTTGCGACCTGTTCCAGGGTTATTTCTTCTGCCGGCCGGCGGTCGCTTGCACGCGCGGCATCGCCGCCAACCGTCTAGCGCTGCTCCAGGTCGCCGCGGTGCTGAACGACCCCGCCGTCGAGCTCGAGCAGATCGAGCAGCTGATCGCCCACGATGTTGCGCTCAGCTTCCGTCTTCTTCGTTATGTCAACTCCGCGTTCTTCGGACTGCGCGGCGACGTCCGCTCGATCGGCCAGGCGCTGGCGCTGCTCGGCCTCGACAACATCCGGCGCTGGGCGACGCTGAGCGTGCTCGCGAGCATCGACGACAAGCCCACCGAGCTCACGCTCACCGCGTTGACGCGTGCGCGGTTCTCCGAGCTTGCCGGCGAGCCGCTCGGGATCGCGGGCGCGCCCGAGCTGTTCACGCTCGGCCTGTTCTCCGTGCTCGACGCGATGATGGACGCGCCGATGATCGACGTGATCGAGTCCCTCCCGCTCGCGACCGAGATGCGCGAGGCGCTCGTGGCTCACAAGGGCAAGCGCGGCCTGCTGCTCGAGTCGGTCACTGCGCTCGAGACGGGTGAGGTCAACGACCTCCCCCCGATCGTCGATCGCGCCGGCGAGCTGTACCTCGAATCGATGATGTGGGCGAACAGCGCCGTCGAGTCGCTGTTCAGCGCGGCCGCCCCGCCCGGCCGGGCCAAGAGCACGCCCCCGCCGCCGGTATCACAATCGGCCCCCGCGCTCGAGCCGATCATCGCCCCCACCGCCGCGCCCGAGCTCGTCGCCAACGCGAGCGACCGCGGACTGTTCGCCCGGATCCGCGGTCGGTTCGCGGGCTGGTTCGGGCGGCGCCGGGTCAGCCACGAGTCGGCCTGACCGCACCCGGAAACGCGTCGCGCAGCGCGCGCTCCGTCGACCAGAAGGCGAGTTCATCCCAGGGGAGCTCGTCGACTTCGAACGTGCGCACCTCGATCGCCTCGGGGCTCGTTTGCGGAGGATCGATCGCTCGCGCGCGATAGACGATCAGGACGACGCGCTCCTCGGCACGGGAGTAGACACCGACCAGCCCTTCGACCTCGATCGCCATCGCGAGCTCCTCGGCCGTCTCTCGACGCGCCGCCTCCTCCACCGACTCCCCGAGCTCGACGAACCCGCCGGGGAAGGTCCACAGGCCTCGCCGCGGCTCGAACCCGCGACGCAGGAGGATCACTCGACCTCGGTCGTCGACCGGAATCGCGGCGGCAACCGGCTTGGGGTTGTAGTACGCCTCGTAGCCGCAGTGCGCGCACACGATCCGCTGCGGGAACTCGACCTCGGCCGTTAGCCCGCACCTCGGGCAGAAACGGACCTCGGCCAGCGCGGGGTTCAGTGACGCATCCACGCGTGCGATGCTACGGCCGTTGTGGTGGTGAGGTTCGGTGACCGTGAGATCCCTCACGATGAGCTGATGGCGCAGGCCGCCGTGATCGCGGGCGCGCTCCGCGACGCCGGCGTCGAGCACGGGGACCGCGTCGCGTTCGTGCTGCGGAACGAGCCCGCCTTCCTCGCGCTCAGCGCCGCGTGCTCGCAGATGGGGGCGGTCGCGGTCCCGATCAACTGGCATTCACGCGGCCGCGAGCTCGAGCACGTGCTGTCCCACTCGGGCGCCCGGGCGGTGTTCGCCCATTCCGATCTGATCCCCGCGGTCGAGCAGGAGCTGCCCGCCGGTGTCGAGCTGATCGAGGTCCCGGTGCCCGAAGAGCTGGCCGCGCATTACGGCCCCGCGGCTGCCACCGGTCGCTACACCGTGCTCCACGATTTCATCCGAGGCGCGGCGCCGTACGCCGAACCGGCCGGCAGCGCGCGAATGAGCCTGATCTACACGTCGGGTACAACCGGCCTGGCGAAGGGCGTACTGCGCGAGGCGATGACAGCGGACCAGTCGCAGCAGGTGGCGGCCACGACGCTGGCGGCGATGGGCCTGCGACCGGGCATGAGGACGCTGGTCACCGCGCCGATGTACCACGCGGCCCCGAACGCGCAGGCCGTGTTCGCGCTGGCGCTCGGCATCGAGCTGACGATCATGCCGAGGTTTGAGCCCGAGGAGTTCCTGCGCGTGGTCGAATCCCAGCGGATCACCCACGCCCAAACCGTCCCGACGATGTTCGTGCGGCTGCTCGATCTCCCCGATGAGGTCCGCGCGCGCTACGACCTCAGCTCGCTCGAGTGCGTCGTCCACGCCGCCGCGCCGTGCCCTGTCCACGTCAAGCGGCGCATGATCGAATGGTTCGGTCCGGTCATCTTCGAGTACTACGGGGCGACGGAGATCGGGATCGTGGTCGCCTGCGACAGCCACGAGTGGCTGGCCCACGAGGGCACCGTCGGCCGGCCGATCGGGGGCGCCGAGATCCACGTGTTCGACCGCACGGGGGCGCTGCTCGCGCCGGGCGAGACCGGCGAGGTGTACATCCGCCCTCCCGGCTCCTGGCCCGGGTTCACCTACCTGGACCAGGAGGACCGGCGGCGCGAGATCGACCGCGACGGTTACATCACGATTGGAGACGTCGGCCGGGTGGACGAGGACGGGTTCCTCCACCTGTCCGACCGCGCGCGCGACATGGTCATCTCCGGAGGGGCGAACATCTATCCCGCCGAGATCGAGGCCTGTCTGCTCGAGTTGGACGGGGTACGCGACGTGGCGGTGTTCGGCATCCCCGACGACGAGTTCGGCGAGGCCCTCGCCGCCCACATCGACGCCGAGCCGGACGCCGGGCTGACCGAGGCGTCGGTGCGCGAGCACGTCAGCGCGCAACTGGCCGGCTTCAAGGTGCCCAAGGTCGTGGTATTCGACGACGATCTCCCGCGCGAGGAGACCGGCAAGATATTCAAGCGCCGGATCCGCCAGCGCTACTGGGAGCAGGCCGGACGCAGCATCTAGAGAAGAGCGGCCATGAGTAGCGAGCGAACGGTGCGGGTCGGTGAGTTCGAGCGGGCGTTCACGGCGGCGCTGCTTGCGGGCGACGGGATTGCCGCGGAGACCACGATCCGGGAGGCGATGGACGCCGGCCTGACCTCGGCAGAGATCGACGAGGGGATCATCGCGCCCGCCCTGTGGCAGATCGGCGCGCTGTGGGAGCGCGGCGAGATCACCGTCGCCGACGAGCATCTCGCGACCGAGATCTCGATGCGCGTGCTCGCCCTCCAACGCGAGGCCACGCGCGTCGCCGAGACCCGCCGCGCGCGCCGGGTGATGCTGGCGACGCCCGAGGGCGAGCGCCACGTCGTCGCGCTCCGGATGGCCGGCAACCTCCTGAGCGGCGCCGGCTACTGGACCGTGATGCTTGGCCCCGACGTGCCGGCGGAGGCACTCGCCGCCAGCGTGCTCCGCCACCAGCCGGACGTCATCTGCCTGAGCGTGACCATGCCCGCCGTCTCGGTGCAGATGATGGACTCGATCTTCCTCGTCCAGGCCGCCTGCCCAGCGGCTCAGTTCGTCGTCGGCGGCCGTGGTCTGACGAGCGTCACGCGATCGCAATCCGGGGTCGGGATCTGCGAGCGCGTCTCCGAGGTCGTCGAGGCAGTCGATGCCTCGGTCATGCGCGCGGGCCTCAATTGACCGACTCGAGCGCCCCGGCCACCTAGACTGGCCGCCGTGCCCGCGGGATTCGAGAAGAGCGTCCGCGTCCAGTTGCGCTGGCGCGACATGGACATGCTCGGTCACCTCAATCAGGCCGTCTACCACGAGCTGCTCGAGGAGGGCCGGATCGCGTTGATCGCCGAGCTGATTCAGCGCCTCGGGGGCGACCATACTCACGGCGGCTTCGTCCTCGCCCATGTGGACCTCGACTACCACCGTGAGGTGCGCAAGGACCACGAAGCGGTGGACGTGGTCCTTCGACTCGCGAGCTTGGGAAGGTCGAGCGTCGTGCTCGAGCACGAGGTCAGGCTGCCGGACGGCGCCGTTGCCGCATCCGGCAAGTCCGTGCTCGTCGCCTGGGATCCGGCGACTCGCGCCAAGCGGGTCCTGAGTGACCACGAGCGCGCGGCTCTCTCCTGAAAGCCAGGCTCAGCGGAGCAGCCAGAAGATCTCGGTCTCTTGCTCGCCCGGGTCCTCGCGCGCGTGGCCGTAGATCTCCCAGCGCGGGCCGGCGAGCTCGCGCCCACGAGCCGCGGCGGCCTCGCCAACGGCGTCGTGGGTGACGCCGAGCTTCGCGTAATCGCCGCGGTGAACCGCCGTCGCGACCTCACCTCCCGGGAGCACGGACGCGACCACCCGCCCGTGCCGATCGAACGGCTGCGAGACCAGCACGCCCACCTCGACGTCGGGTCGCTGATCCTTGTAGAGCATCACGTTCTGCCAGAGCTCGTCACCGGTGCCGGTGGCGAGCTCGGGGCGCCCGCGGACGAACCCGTAGACCTCGCCGAGCCACCGGCCCCACAGTCGCGGAAACTCCGCCCAGGTGGTCGTCTCCGCCACCACCGCGGTCGCGCGCGGCTCCACGGTCACGAATTCCACCGGAACGTTCATCACCACAGGGACAAACCGAAGCCTCCGTCGACGCGGAGCGCCACACCAGTCAGGTACGCGGCCGCCGGCGAGAGCAGGAAGCTTACGACGCCGGCGAGCTCGTCGGTCTCGGCAAACCGCCCGAGCGGGATCCGCTCGAGCGCGGCCTCCTGGATGCCTGCGGGCATCGCAAGCACCTTCGGCGTGGCCACGAAGCCGGGCATGATCACGTTGCAGCGGATCCCCTGCCCCGCCCACTCCGCGGCGAGCGTCCGCGCCAGGCCGACGAGCCCCGCCTTCGACGCGCCGTACGCGACCTGGCGGGGGATCCCGGTCTCGGCCGCCACCGACGAGATCAGCACGATGCGACCGTCCCCGGATGCCGCGAGCGCATCGAACGCGGCCTGCGCCAGATAGAACGCGCCGTGCAGGTTGGTCTCCATGTCCTTGCGCCACTCCTCGTCCGAGAAGCGCTCCGCCCGGTGGATGGTGTCCACCACCCCGGCATTGGCGACAACCGCATCACATCCACCCAGCTCGCCGATCGCGAACCCGACACCCTCGGCCACCGCGGCACGGTCGCGCACATCGAAGGCCACGCTCGCGGCCGCGCCGGGGACGGCCTGGACCTCAGCACCAGCAATGTCGCACGCCGCGACCGCGCACCCGCTGTCGGCGAGCGCGGCCACGATCGCCCGTCCGATCCCCCCGGCCGCGCCCGTGACGATTACTCGCCTTCCGGTCGGAACCGCGCTAGCCGGCATCGGCGTCACGAGCAGAGCGGACGAGCCCGTATCTGGCCCAATGGCGTTCGGGAATGTCCGCCGGGTCCTTGTACCAGTACCAGGTGCACGGGTCGCTCGCGAAGTCGTCCGGCGGGTCGCTCGGATACAGCGGATATCCGATCCAGCGAATCGGGAGCGACTCGTTCATGAACGAGCAGTGCGTGCAGTACAGCGGGAACCCCTCGCGCCCGTAGCTCCAGTCGTGCGCCGCGTGCGTCACCCCGAGCGCGTTCGGACCCTGGTAGCGCCCCATGCGGACGAGCCGCTGCCCTGAGCCGCACGGGTTCATCGTGAACGTGAACTTCTCGTCGTCCTCGGCGATCGTGAACGCGCCCGGTTGCGGCCCGGTCCCGCTACACGAGTGGGCGCGCCATGTCGCGGCGAGGGCGTGGACGATGTGCCTGCGGTCGCGCGCGGCGATCGTCTGGACGTCGCGCTTCCACCCGCGGCCCTGACCGTCCGTCCACGCCTCCGCGACTCCGTCGTCGCCGAGACGTTCCTGGACGAACGAGATCAGGCCGGCGATCCCCTCGACCATCAGGTCGTGCAGGTAGCGCCACTCGTGCTTCATCTCCTCGCACAGCTTGCGGGCCTCGGACACGTCACCGCGGTCGAGCGCCTCGATCGCACGGTCCATCGTCGGCCGCGACATCTGCTCGAGCTCCTCGTCCGAGAACCACCGCTCCGCCATCGCTCCTCCAATCGTCGTGCTTCTAGCGAAGCGATCCTATGGAGGATGCGGACGCCAGTCCGTTGGCGCCCGCATACCGATCGCGAACCCCCCTCAGGAACTGGCCGCCGGCTCGATGTTGTGATTGAGCCGGAACAGGTTCGTGGGATCGTAAATCCGCTTCAGCGCCGCGAGCCGAGCGTAGGTTTCGTCACCGTACGAGCTTGCCGTCGAGTCGGTATCGCCCAGAAAGTTGACGTACGCTCGTCCGGTCGAGGCCGACTCCGCCTCGGCGACCACCGCCCGTGCCCAATCCTGGTGCGCCGGCCCTTGCTCGGGTTCGTGCCAGCCGGTCACCGCGTTGAGCACGAACGGCATGGAACGCTCGGGGAAGGACGTGGCCAGTTCGGGGACGCGGGCGACCGCTCCACCCATCTGCTGCACGTGGATCTCGCATTGCGGTCCCGGCGCCGCGTGATGGATCTTGCACAGGCGATCGATCAGCTCGTCATCGAGCCGTGCGAGGTTCGTCGCCTTGAAATAGGCGTGGATGCCCTTGGGCCACAGCGGATCGAGCAGTGATTGAAGCGCCGTGTAGGGCATCGGACCGAGGAGGTCGGCGATCGGCTCGGCGACGTTCCGGACTTTGCGCACGAGCGCCTCGCCGTCGTCGACCGGACCAGTGGAAGCCGCGACCAGGGCCGCGACCTTCTTGCCATGCCACTCCGCGGGAATCGGCGGGAGCGGTGGCGCGCTCGTCAGATTGACCAGCGCGGTGACCTCGTCGGGGGCTTCGGCGGACCAGTCGCGGAACACGCGCAGCAGGTCGAACGCTTCCTCGGCGGGATAGAAGATCGGCCCGGCGTAGACCATCGGCCCGAGGGGATACAGCGCGAGCTCGAACCGTGTGACGATTCCGAAGTTGCCGCCCCCGCCGCGCAGCCCCCACAACAGGTCCGCGTTCTCGGTCTTGCTCGCGTGGAGCAGACGCCCGTCGGCGGTGACCACGTCGGCCGCCATCAGGTTGTCGCAGGCCAGCCCGAACTTGCGCATGGTCCAGCCAATCCCGCCGCCGAGCGTGAAACCGCCGACGCCGGTGCTCGAGACCAGACCGCCCGTGGTGGCGAGCCCGTGGACTTGGGTTTCGTGGTCGATGTCGGCCCACAGGGCCCCTCCGCCGACGCTCGCTCGCCTGGTGACGGGGTCGACAATGACCTCGTTCATGGCGGACAGGTCGACGACGATTCCGCCGTCGCAGGTCGAGAATCCGGCAACGCTGTGGCCGCCGCCGCGGACGGCCAGCGGGATGCCGTGGCTCCGGGCGAAGCCGACCGCGGCGATCACGTCGGCCGCGCCCGCACAGCGGACGATCAGTGCCGGAGCGCTGCGATCGTGCGCGCCGTTCCAGATCGGTGCCGCCTCGGCGTAACCGGGCTCGCCGGCGACCAACATCTCGCCGCGGATCGTCTCCCGCAACTCCTGCAGCGTCGCTTCGCCGAGCACCGGCGTGATCGTGTGACTCATCTCCGTCTCCTTTGCTATTCGGGGGTGCGGAGAGTTGTAGGCCGCGTGTCTTTGCCCCGACTTTGCAGGGCCTTAGCAATCGCGCGCAGACGCTCATCGACATCCGCGACGCCCGGCATGTCGTGCCGCGACTCGTACCGGTCGCGGGCGTCGTGAAGGAGGGCGACGGCACGGTCGGTATTGCCCTGCTCGAGCGCGATCTCTGCCAGCCCGGCCACCGTGTTCGCGATCCAACGCTCTCGCTGCGTCGGGCCCAGAACGCGACGAGCGCGCTGCAGCGCGGCCTCGGCGTCGTCCAGACGGCCACGGGCAAGCTCAAGATCGGCGATCCGCCACAGGGTGACGGCGAGCCCCCATCGATCGCCGGCGCGCTCAAAGATGGTCTCGGCCTCGGCGAGGTGTCGCTCCGCGCCCGCGTAGTCGCCCGCAGTGGTGTCGATCAGGCCCAGGCCGGCGAGCACGACCCCCATGCCGCGTCGGTCACCGCGGTCGCGTCGCATGTCGCCTGCCTCCTCCAACGTCCGTCGCGATGCCTGCGGGTCTCCTTCAGCGAGCTCGAGGTAGGCCCGCCGGACCAGCGCAGCCGCCCGGCCCGACTCATCGCCGGCTTCCGTGAAGCGGAGCTCGCTCTCGTCCAGGAGCGCACGGGCCTCGAGCAGGTCACCGCGAGCACGTGCGATGCCGGCCTGGTTTGCCAACGCGTATCCGACGGCGGCCGCGGAGGACGTCTCGGCGAACGGTTGCAGCGTGTCCTCGAACACGATGCGAAGTCCGCGGCGGCCACCGCTTCGGAGCGTCTCCGCCAAGCTGACCGGCGAGTTGACCGGCTCGGACGAACCCGCGAGCGCGTCGTAGAGGTGCGTGCTGTCAGCCAGTAGCTGCTCGCCCCGAGCAAGGTCGCCGAGCATCCAGTACGCGATCCCAAGGGAGTTCAGAGATGTGGCCTCGGCCGCGGCGAGCGACTCGCGGCGCGCGAGTTCAAGCGCTTGTTCGAGCCGGGGAATGGCCGCGTCGGCGGCATCGCTCGCCAGCGCGAACTCCGCCCGCAGTTGCAGGGCGCGCCACTGGCCGTGCCCGTCCGCGACGTCGACCGCGATCGCGTGGCTCTCCTCCGCCCGGGCGATTCCGCAACCCACGGCGCCGCTGCGAAGGTCAATCGATGCCGCCGCGAGCAGCGCGCGGGCTCGGAGCATCGTTCGCTCACGCGTCGCCGCGAGCGCCTTGTCGAATCGCCGTCGACCCTCGTCGAGATCGATCCGGCGCAGCCAGAACGGCAACAGATCCAGGCACATTCCGAGGGCCGCGCCGGGGTCCCGATCGAACAGCGAGTCGAGCGCCACGCGAAGGTTCGCGGCGTCGCGGTCCAGTCGGGGCGAATGACCCCATTCGCGGGTCAGCTCGAGCGCCCAGTGCACGTGGTGCTCGGCCACCGCGCCCGTCTCGCCTGCCTCATCGAGCCGCGCCTGCGCATACATGCGGACGGTCTCGAGCAGACGGTAACGGCGCTCTCGCGAGCTGCGCGCGTCAGCGACGACCATCGACTTCTCGACCAGCCGCCCCAGCACATCCGCGATATCGAGGCGATCCAAGCCGGCCCCGGCACATACCGTCTCGGCCGCCTCGAGCTCGAAGCCACCGGAGAACACCGCGAGCCTGCGGAGCAGCGTCCGCTCGTCCTCCTCGAGCAGGTCATGGCTCCAGTCGAGCGCCGCCAGCAGAGTGCGCTGCCGCGTGGGCGCCCGGTGGCTGGCGGTGCGAAGCACGCGGAAGCGATCATCGAGACGCTCGGCGATGGCCGCCGGACCGAGTGCCCCGAGGCGAGCGGCCGCGAGCTCGAGCGCGAGCGGCAGCCCGTCGAGACGGAAGCAGATCCGTGCGATGTCCCTGGCGTTGTGTTCGTCGAGCACGAATTCGGGCGCCGCGGCGCCGGCGCGCTCGACAAATAGCCGGACCGCCTCGTACTCGAGGAGCTCGTCCGGCCCGCACAAGCGCTCGGGGTCCGGCATCTGCAGTGACGGGACGCGGAACAGGAGCTCGCCCGCCACCCGCAGCGGCGCTCGACTCGTGGCGAGGACGCAGAGGGCCGGGGCACGGCGGAGCAAGCTGTCGACGATCTCGGCGGCCGCTTCGACCACGTGCTCGCAGTTATCGATGACCAACAGCAGCGACCTCGTGACGAGGTAGTCAGCCACCGCGTCGAGAGCCTTCTGACCGGACAGGGCATGAACGTCGAGAGCAGCCGCGAGGGTATCCCCCACAAGCTCGGGATCGGTCACCGCGGAAAGCTCAACGAGCGCGGCACCGTCGGGGTATGACGGGGCGGCACGGCGCGCCAGCTCGAGCGCCATGCGGGTCTTCCCCACTCCTCCGGTCCCGGCGAGCGTGACCATGCGGGCGTTTGGGAGCAGCGCGATCAGCTCGTCAAGCTCACGGCGTCGCCCGATGAACGAGCTTGCCTCGACGGGGAATACGAGCGGACTGTCCTCGCTTGTCGGACCGAGGGCAGCCATTCGCTGCTCGAGCTCCTGCGCCAACTCGACGAGCTCTTCCCGGTGCCCGTCCGCCCAATCGTCGTAGCGGTTTTCGGGCAGCAGCTCGCCTGCGTACAGCGCGAGCGCGGCCCTATACGCGGCGGCGCTGTTCTTCCGGAAGGCTTGCTCTGCGGCCTCCTTCAGTCGATCGACGTCGACCTCCGCGACCAGTTGGAGCATCTCCTCACGGACCTCGATCGCGTCGGGGACGAGAGCTCGCCGCGCTGCGTAGACCGCCTGGTGCAGGTTGTTCGCGGCCGCCGCCGGCTCCCGGTCCTGCCATAGAACGTCCATCGCCTGCTCGCGGTGGAGGCGATGGCCCGGTGCGAGAGCAAGCAGCTTGACGAGCTCTCGAGCCTTCTTGAGCCGCCACGCTCGGTCCGGAACCGGCTGGCCGTCGACGGCGGCCGTGAAGCCGCCCAGGAGCGCCACCGTTATCCCCGGTGGGTTACGCCCGGCACGCGCGGCGGGCGAAGGTGCGCGCAAAGCACTCATGTCTTGCCCTCGGTCCGGTCGCTAAGCTACCTGCCTAACCTAAGTGCTGCATTAGCTCGGGTCATGTCAGGCGTGCCCGCGAGTGATCGAGATCGCGACGTACTCGGCCTCGATGCGGCAACTGCCATCGGTCGCCGTATTCCTGCGCTCGAACAGCTCACGAAGCTCGGCGCGACAGTCGGCCCACCGGCCCTGTGGCGCCAGTTTCTCCTGCGCCTTGATGGTCGGGCCGTAGTGCTGCTCGAAGAACGTCTGGTAGGCGTCGACGCTCTCGAACGCGAACAGGTTCGACGCGCGCGTAAACGTCAGTGTCACATCCCGGTGCGCGAACAGATCGCGCACGTGTCGCTCATCGCCCCACAGCGGCGGTGCGCTCGCAAATGCGGGCGGTGGCGGCAGGTAGCGAGCCATGATTCCGAACATCTCGCCGATCAGTCCGTCGGGCGTCCAGTTGACGAGGCCGATCGTGCCGCCGGGGCGGCAAACGCGTGCCATTTCATCCGCCGTCAGAAGGTGGCGCGGCGCGAACTGCACGCCGAACACCGAAGTGACCGAGTCGAACGAGCCGTCGGCGAACGGCAGCGCTTCGGCGTCGCCTTCCACCCACTCGATGTCAAGGCCTTCGGCCGCCGCGCGCGAGCTTGCAACCTCGAGTAACTCGGGCACGAGGTCCAGACCGACGACTCGCGCTCGCTCCTTGGCGGCGAGCAGCGCAACGTTGCCGCTCCCGGTGGCGACGTCGAGGACGCGCGCACCGGGCCGCACGTGCGCGGCCACGAGCGCGTGCCTGACCGGACGGTCGGCGATGTGTCGGGCGACGGCGGGGTAATCGCCGGCGGCCCAGGTGGCGCGATGCGTCAGCTTGAGTTGGACGACGGGATCGGAAGTGATCGTTGTCATTGGGGCTCCTTGATGGTTGATTCAGCAGGTACGAGCCGTGGCGTCCACCGACGCCGGCCCGCCGGCGAACATGCGCTTGGCGGCGTACACGTAGGGATGCTTGAAGGCGTCGAGGGCGGCGTATCCGTCGACGTCGAACTCGAGCCGTTGGCCGGATCGCGAGTCGAATACCTCGAGCGTGACCCGGTTGCTGGACTTGCTCCAGAACAGAGTCACTTCGAGCCCATCGTTGGCACGGTGGGCTAGCTCCCGGCGGTCGGTGAGTGCTGTGAGAGTCATGATCGTTACTCCTTGATGAGACGTTCAAGCGTTGTAGGCAACGGCTCTTTGCGCGGCCTTAGCCGGCGCTTAGCAGCGGCGCCTACGGGTCAGTGACCCGCGCTAGAACGTGTCGAGGATCGGGAAGTCCGGATCGGCGTCGACGCAGGCGCCGAGGTACAACGCCGTGCCGATGTCGCCTGTGAGAAGCGTGTACCGCCCGCGGCCGTGCGCGGCGCGCTCCCGCTCCACCTGCGCGATCGCGTGCATCGCGAACCGGCGGGCGCGTTCGAGCCAGACGGGATCGCCGGTCAGATCATGCAGTCTCAGGAAGGCGTAGCCGTTGCCCGCCGTGCCGTGACACAGGCCGGGTCCCTTGCTGAGCGGCCCTGCGCGCCACGTGAGCTCCCCGCCGCCGATCGCAAGATCGAGGGGCATCAGGTCCCCGAGCGTCGTGACGATGCCAGGGGCGCCGTGGCACCACTGGACCCGCATCTTGGCCGCCTGCTGGCTGAGCGGGCGATCACGCGGCGGCCAGTTCACGAGCCCGTCTTCGCGTCCCGCGGTTCGGGACAGCAGCGTCGCGGCGCGCTCGCGCAGAATGTCCTCGTCCACGAACCCGCGCAGCGCATGGACGTTGCCGGCGAACCCGTGGGCGGGGCCGAGGTAGTTCTGGACGTCGCCGGCAAATTCGCCAGTCCACATGTTCGACGATTCGTCCCAACGTTTGTACAGCAGCTCTGCGCTCTCGCGCCACTCCTCTGACAGGCCGCACGCCCGAGCGGCGAGGATCGTCCCAGGAGAACCGTAGAGGAGCTCCCAGGTCAGCCACTCGCGATTGGCTCGGATCAGTTCCCGGAGGCGAGAAAGGTCCGCTGCCGTCGACCCGAGCCTGTTCGCGACGGCCAGCATGCCGGTCTCCCCGGTGAACAGGCTCGGCGGGTGCAGCGCCTCCTCGGGGTCGGGCGCGACTCGGTACCGCTCGAGAGCACAAGCCACCGCCGCGCCGCAGTCGATCGAGGAGCCGAGCTTCGACAGCGCCCAGATCATTCCGGCGCCCCCGAGATACACGGAGCTAAGGACGCGCGTTTCGTCGAGGTCGTCGAGCGGGTGGCCGGGCCACCCGCCGTCTCGCTCGGCCTCCTCGGCATCAGCCACGATCGCGGCGATCGCCGCGCTGGCCACCGCCGGATCCCATTCCCGCTCGGTCAGCGTCTCGTGCTCTTCGACGCGCCACAGCACTCAGCCATTTTCCAACGGGACCGCGAAGTCGCAATCGGGACCGCGCGTCTCGTCCGGCGGATTGCTCGACAGGTACGTGATCCGCATGCCGAGGTCGCTCGGCCTGACCGGCTGCCCCTCGGCCCATGTCTGCAATGACTCCAAGACGAGCTGCCACTGCGCCGGGCCGACCTCGAGTCCCGGGCCGAGGTGGACGAACGCCTCCCGGTGGGCGGGCTCGGGCCGAAGGCTCAGCTCCGGATAGAGGCCGGCGAGCTCCTCGGCGCGTTCCGCGGCAACCGGGATGCACCATTCGAGCGGGCCGTCGCTGTCCTCGCTGATCTGGCTCCAGTAGATGCAGAACGCGGCACCTACCCGCCCGTCGATTCGGGGCAGCGGCCGGGATCTGAGCAGCCCGACGAACTCCTTGCCGAGCGTCCATGCCTGGTCGTGCCCGGTGACATTGCGCTTCAGGCAGAGCACGCTCCGGCCCGGCATCTCGCGTGTGTTGACTTCGTACATGACTGACCTCTTTCCGCTGATTCGGTCAACGAGGTAGCCGGCGAGCCGGCGCCGGTCGGAGTGCTCGCCTTCGGCGGCTGCCCAGTAGTCCGCGACCCGGTGTGCGGCCACCGCAGGCTCGAGCGCCAGGGTCGCCTTGATCTCGCCCAACGGCATTCCCAGCTGACGCAGCGCCGCGACGAGGCGAGCCCGCTCGAGCTGATCGGCGTCGTAGAAGCGATAGCCGGAGCTGTCGTCGACCCGTGCCGGCACCAGCAGCCCGAGTTCGTCGTAGAGGCGAAGCGCCTTACGCGACAAGCGGGACCTGCGGGCGAACTCTCCGATGCTCATCTCGTTCACGGATGCCGGTTCCTCGTTGTGGGTTGGCTCGGCCAGTGTGCGCCCTCCCCAAGGGTGAAGGTCAAGTCCGCTCGCGTGACGTACGCTACGGCGCCTGGACCGCGCTGATTGGCTCGACCCCTCGGAGCTGCGCATCGGCCTTGGCTGCATGCGCCTGTCGACCGACGCGGACCGAGACGAACCGCTGGCCCGCGCCACGATCACGGCCGCGGTGGCCGCCGGGGTCACCGTCTTCGATACCGCTCACGCCTACGGCCGCGACGGGGCCGAGCTCGGTCACAACGAGCGCCTGCTCGCGGCCGCGCTCCGCGAGAGCGGAGCGCACACCCGAGCGCGAATCGTCACCAAGGGCGGGATGACGCGGCCGCAGGGAGGGTGGATCCCGGACGGCCGCGCCAAGGCTCTGCGGCGCGATTGCGAAGCGAGCCTGGCCGCGCTCGACGGCCTGCCGATCGACCTGTATCTGATCCACGCCCCCGATCCGCGCACACCGTGGCGAACCTCTGTCAGAGCCCTCGCCCGGCTTCGCGATGAAGGCCTCGTCCGACACGTCGGCGTCTCCAACGTCAACCGCCAGCAGCTCGACGAGGCGCTCGCGTTCGTCCCGATCACGGCCGTTGAGGTCGCTCTCGGGCCGTTCGACGATCGCCCGCTCCGCGGCGGGATCGTCGAGCGCTGCGAGCAGCTCGGCATCGCCGTGATCGCTCACTCGCCGCTTGGAGGTCCACGTCGCACGAGCGGCCTGGAGCGTCACGAGCCGCTGGCCGAGGTCGCGCGGGGGTGCGCAGCCACGCCGGCCGAGGTCGCGCTCGCTTGGCTCCTCGACCTCTCCCCGGTCATCGTCCCCATCCCGGGGGCGCGCCGGCCGGAGACCGCCCGCGCCTCGGCGCGCGCGGCTACGCTCGGGCTCGACGCCGGCGCCCGGGAGAACGTGCGCCGCGCGCTCGGGGGCTCCCGACCGGTAGCGACCGCCCGCCCCGGCCAAGGCGAGGTCGTCTTGGTCATGGGCGTTGCCGGCGCCGGCAAGAGCCGAGCCGCTCTTGAGTTCGTTGCCCGCGGCTACGCCCGACTGAATCGCGACGAGCGCGGCGGAACCTTGCGCGACCTCGCCGGTGCCCTCGACGAGGCGCTGACCGCCGGAGCCCGCCGTGTCGTCCTCGACAACACCTACCTGACGCGCGCCTCGCGCAGCTACGTGATCGAGACCGCATCCCGGCACGGGATCGGGACGCGATGCGTGTGGCTCGACACGTCGCTGGCCGACGCCCAGGTCAACCTCGTGGAGCGGCTGCTCGACGAGTTCGGTGCGTTGCCGACCCCCGAGGAGCTGCGCGGGCTCGCGCGTAACCGAAGCGGCCTGCTCGCGCCCGCCTCGCAGATGCGCACCGTCCGCGAGCTCGAGCCTCCGTCGGCCGACGAGGGGTTCACGAGGGTCGAGACGATCGAGTTCTCGCGCGCCCCGTCATCCGGCCGGACGGGCTCCGGAGTGTTCGTCGCGGCCACCGCGCTCAAGTGCGAGGGCTGGGAGCAGGCCGTCGCGGACAGCGATCCAGAAGCGCCGCACCTCCTGTTCGACTGGAGCCCGGGCGGAACGGCCGCAGCACTGGACGGTGCCATCGCCGAGCTCGAACAGCACGTCGCCGGCCCGGTGCAGTCCGCGCTCTGCCCCCACCCGGGCGGACCGCCGATCTGCTGGTGCCGTCCGCCGCTCCCGGGACTCCCGCTCGCGTTCGCGCGCGCCCACGATCTCGATCCGGCGCGCTCGGCCCTGATCGGAACCGGCCCCGCGCACCGCAACCTCGCGGCGGCGCTCGGCGCGCGATACGTCCTGGTCTGACCGGCGAAAGCGCGGTTACGTTCCAACCGCTGTGGGAAACGACACAGCGAGAGAGCGGCCACAGAAAGGGTGCTGATGAAGATTTCATGTGCGTCTCCAACTACGATGGATTCGCCCGAGCACGTCGCGCTCGCCGAAGAGCTGGGCTATGACCGGGCGTGGCTGTACGACACGCCCCAGCAGAGCCCCGACGTGTGGATGATGCTCGCGCTGGCAGCCGAGCGCACGGAACGAATCGGTCTCGGTCCGGGGGTCCTCGTGCCCACCCTGCGGCATCCGATGGTGAACGCCGCGGCGACTGCCGCGCTCGTGGGGCTGGCGCCGGAGCGTGTCGCTGTCGCGTTCGGGACGGGGTTCTCCGGACGCCGGGCGATGGGATATCGCGCGATCCCCTGGAAATACATGGACGCCTACATCCGCGCCTACCGCGGGCTGCTGCGCGGGGAGACGGTCGAGTGGGAGGGGGCGCGCATGCGCATGCTGCATCCACCTGGTCACGGCGCGCCCAGACCGGTCGAGATCCCGGTGCTGATCAGCGCGCTCGGGCCGAAGGGAGCCGGTGTCGCGCGCGAGCTCGCCGATGCGCTGTACGCGACGCTCGTCCTCCCCAAGTTCGCCAAGGACTTCTCGGAGGTGTCCTACCTGTTCTGGGGCACCGTGCTCGACGACGGCGAGGATCGCAGCTCCGAGCGCGTGCGAGCGGCCGGGGGACCCGGGCTCGCGCTGGCCTACCACGGGGCATATGAGTTCGACACGCCGCTGTCCGAGCTTCCGGGCGGGGCCGAGTGGCAGGCGGTCGTCGAGCGCACCGCGCCGCACGAACGCCACCTCGCGGTCCACGTGCAGCATTGCGTGGGGCTCAACGAGGCCGACCAGGCCGCCTGGGACGCGGGCGGGCACACGATGCTCGAGCAGGCGACGGTCAGCGGAACCGCCGACCAGGTCAGCGCGAAGCTCGCCGAGCTGGCGACGGGAGGTGTGACCGAGCTCGTCTTCCAACCCTGCGGCCCGGACATCCGTCGCGAGCTCGAGAAGTTCATGGAAACCGCGCGAGCAGCCGTACCGGCATGAGGGGAGAACGATGACCAGCAACCGAACGCTCACACCACTGGTCGAGGGCGGTAACTACTTCGAATGCCCGCGCTGGCACGAGGACCGCTGGTGGGTGGCCGACTTCTACCGTCACGCGGTCTTCAGCTACGACGACGGCGGCGGCGAACGGGTCGAGTTGGAGGTCGAAGGCCAGCCTTCGGGCCTGGGGTGGCTCCCGGACGGCGACCTGCTCGCGGTCTCGATGAAGGACCGGCGCGTCCTGCGACGAGATGCCGACGGCAACATCGCCACCCACGCGGACCTGTCCGAGCTGACCACCGGCCACGTGAACGACATGATCGTCGACCGCAGGGGCCGGGCATTCGTGGGCAACTTCGGCTTTGACCTGATGGGCGGCGGGGAGCCGGCGCCGGCCAGTCTGGTGCGGATCGATCCCGACGGCACCGCTGCCATGGTCGCGGACGATCTGTGGTTCCCGAACGGCATGGTTATCACCGACGACGGGACGCTGATCGTGGCCGAGACCTTCGCAGCGCGGCTGGCGGCCTTCGACATCCAGCCCGACGGGACTTTGGGCAACCGGCGTGTGTGGGCGCAGGTCCAACCCTCACCCGAGCCGGATGACGCCGAGACGATGCTGTCCGCCGTCACGTTCGCGCCCGACGGCTGCGCACTGGACGCGGACGGCCACGTGTGGGCCGCGAACGCGCTCGGCGCCGCGGTCTGCCGCGTCGCGCCCGGTGGCGAGATCGTCGACGAGGTCGCGATGCCCGACGGGCTCGGCGTGTTCGCGTGCGGGCTCGGCGGTGAGGATGGCCGGACTCTGATCGCCTGCGCGGCGCCCGACTTCTACGAGCACGCGCGGATGGCGGCGCGCGAGGCGGTGCTGTTAACGACCACGGTTGAGGTTCCGCACGGCGGGCTGCCGTGACCGGAGGCATCGACGTCGGCGACGACGCCGGACGGGAGCCGGAAACCCTCGTCGGACATCGCCCCGATCCCTAAAGCCGACCCGCTGCCCGTCGAGGAGGCGCTCGCGATCATCGACCGAGATGTCCCCAACAAGCTCCGCTCAGCTAGCCACAGCCGTCCGGTCGGCCACCCAGGGAACGACGACGGCTTCGGCCTTGCCCAGTCTCACCTGGGTCACGAACTTCTCCGCACCGGCGCTGGTGCGTGCCGCCCTCCGGCTGATCCACAGCCGGAGCGGCTTCCGGCGCTGCGCCCGATCCAGCGAGCGCCGTACCTGAACCTCGGAAACGGGTGTCTGCGTATCGATCATGCTGCCTCCAGTTCGAGTCCCACGGAGTCGTCCTCGCGCATCTCCACGACCTCGGCCGACCGGCCGCTCGGGCGGAGCCACAGCAGCGCGATCAGCGCCCCGACTGCAACGGCGCCGGCGCCGATCGCCCACGCCAGGTGAAAACCGCCCGTGAGGGCCTGTACGTGGTGCTGTCCGAGACCGGCCAGCACCTTGGTCCGCTCGGCCGCGACCGTCCCGAGTGCCGCGATCCCGATCGCCGCGGAAATCTGGAGCGACGCATTGACGATCCCGGAAGCCAGGCCGGCATCCGCGAGCGGCACGTCAGCCATCGCGATCGTCGTCAGCGGCAGGAACGACATCCCGGCGCCGAGGCCCAGCAACGCGAACGGCACGAAGATCGTCGGGAAGTAGCTTGCGTGCGCCGGCAGCTGCGAGAGCAGGACGAGCGCGCCGGCGATCGCGGCCAGCCCGGCGAGCAGAACCCGCTGCGGTCCGAACCGCGCCATCAGCCGGGCCGTGACCCCGACCGACATCAGGCCGAGGATCAAAGTCAGCGGCAGGAATGCCAACCCGGTCTTGAGCGCGCCGTACCCGTGCACGTGCTGGAGGTACAGAACCCCCAGCAGGAAGGTCGAGAACATCCCGGTGACCAGGAACCCGCGCACGACGCTCGAGGCCGCCAGGCCAGGGACGCGCAGGATCCGCAGCGGGAACATCGGGTTCGCCGTCCTGGACTCGAACGCGACGAACACCGCCAGCAGCGCGAGCGACGCCGCGCCGAACCCGAGGGTGTGGGCCGACAGCCAGCCGTACTCGGTCACCTTGACGATCGCGTACACGCCGAGCATCAGCGCGACCGTGACCAGTACCGCCCCGAGCAGGTCGAAACCCTGGCCGAGGCCCAGCCGGTCGGTCTCGTTGATCAGCACGCGCCCGAGCGCGAACGTCAGGATCCCGATCGGAAGGTTGATGAAGAAAATCCAGTGCCAGCTGAGCGACTGCGTCAGCACGCCGCCGGCCAGCAGGCCAATCGATCCGCCGCTCGCGACGATGAACGTGTAGACGCTCAGCGCGATCGCGCGCTCAGACGGCTTGGGGAACTCGGTGATGAGCAGCGCCAGCACCGCGGCCGAGGCCACCGCCCCGCCCAGGCCCTGGATGAACCGCGCGATGATCAGCACCAACTGGCTGTCGGCGAGCCCGCAGGCGGCCGAGGCCAGCGTGAATATCACGAGGCCGCTCAAGAACATGCGCTTGCGCCCCAGCAGGTCACCTAGCCGTCCCGCAAGGAGCAGGAAGCTGCCGAACGCGATCATGTAGGCGTCGATGACCCACGCGAGGTTGGCCTGCGAAAAGCCCAGGTCGCGCTGGAGCGACGGCAGCGCAACGTTCACGATCGTCGCGTCGAGCACCATCATCAGCTGACCCATGCAGACGACCGCGAGCGTCACCCACCGCCGCCGCTCTCCACTAATTAGACTATTGATAGTGATCATCCCTTCTCCGTGACTCGTCTCTCTCAAGTTGATGATCACTGTATCATGGACTATCATCGGCGGCAAGATGATAATCCTGATACCCTCTAACGCCCGATGGCTGTAGACACCTCGCCAGGGACGGTGGTGATGTTGCTGCGGCTGGCAAAGGTCATCCACAAGCGCAGCACCGAGGAGCGCCTGGGCATCAAGCTGCGACAGCTGATGCTTCTGAGCTATCTGCGCCACGGCGCCCCCGCGCTCCAGCAGCAGCTGTGCGAGTCGCTCTGGCTCGATCCCAACAACTGCGTATTGCTCCTCAACGAGATGGAGGAGATGGGGTACGTCGAGCGCCGTCGGGACCCCGCTGACCGCCGCCGCCACGTGGTCGACATCACCGACGAAGGCCGGGTCGCCCTCGAGCGCGCTGAGCGCGCCCAGGAGACGATCGGCGACGAGCTCTTGTCCGCGCTCAGCGACGACGAGCGCGCCACGCTGCGATCGCTGCTGAACCGCGTCGTCGTCTGAGTGGCCGACGGCGTGAGACGCGCGGTGCTCGTGACCGGGGCCTCCCGGGGAATTGGCGCCGCCGTCGCCCGCGCGTTCGCACGATCGGGTGACCGAGTCGCGGTCCACTACGGCGCACGACGCGACCAGGCAGCCGAGGTGCAGGAGTCGTTGGAGGGCGAGGGCCACCTAGTGGTCGGCGCCGATCTCATGGAGGCGAGCGCGATCCGTCGCATGGTCGACGAGGTGGCCGAGGCCTTCGACGGGATCGACGTGCTCGTCAACAACGCCGGCATCTTCGAGCCGCACCCGATCACCGATACGTCCTACTACGAGTGGCAGGAGTCGTGGCGGCGCAC
>Ga0335073_10000855_pt1 | contig 40042 bp, 44 predicted proteins | sample Lox_Sample_22_FD_207093 | JGI IMG/M metagenome (GOLD analysis project Ga0335073, IMG submission 207093) | Soil microbial communities from Loxahatchee National Wildlife Refuge, Florida, United States - Lox_Sample_2.2 | ecosystem: Environmental > Terrestrial > Soil > Wetlands | place: USA... | reverse complement strand
ACATGTACCGGCCGGACAGCGCAGGAACGGCTTCTCCCCGCAAGCCGCGCAAAGCCGCTTCGCGCAAATCGTCGTGATGGTGCGGGCGAGGATGGCGACAACGGCGAGATCAGGAGGGCACGATGAAGACTTCGGTTTCCGTTTTTCAGGCTCTGGCCGTTGCGGGCGCGATCGGCCTGATGGCGGCCGCTACGCCGGCGCGCGCGCAGAATTATCCATGGTGCGCGCGTTACGGCACGCCCTATGACGATACCAGTTGCGGCTTCGTCAGCTACGAACAATGCATGGCAAGCGTCAGCGGCATCGGCGGCTTCTGCGAGAAGAACGACACTTTCAAGCCGCCGCTCGCAGTGCAGCACCCGCAAGCACACCGCCATCACGCGAAGAATTCTTGACTCGGCACCATCGCACGGGAGGTCATCATGAGGATTTTGCTGATCGGGCTCGGCATCGGTCTTGCGGCCACGACCGCCGCACTCGCGCCGCCTGCGCACGCCCAGACCAATTATCCGTGGTGTGCTCACTACGGTAACGGCACCGGCGGCGCGATGAACTGCGGCTTCACGACGTTCGAGCAATGCCAGGCGACGGTGCGCGGCATCGGGGGCTTCTGCGAGAGGAACGACTGGTACCGGCCGCCGCCCGGACCGCACCGCCAACGCGCGCCGTATTGAGGCGCCACAGCTTCGGATCGTGCCTCAATCCAGCTCGACCACCGCGCCGTCGCGCAACGTGACGCGGCGATCCATTTGCGCCGCGATGTCCATATTGTGGGTGGCGATCACCGTGGCGAGGCCGGAGGCCCGCACCAGCTGATTGAACGTGCCGAAGACGCGCTCGGCGGTATGCACGTCGAGATTGCCGGTCGGCTCGTCGGCGAGAAGGATGCGCGGCGCGTTGGCAACCGCGCGCGCGATGGCGACGCGCTGCTGCTCGCCGCCCGAAAGCTCGGCGGGCCGGTGCATGAGGCGGTCCTTCAAGCCGAGATACGCCAACAGCTCGGCGCCGCGGGAGGTTGCCTCGCGCCGCGACAGGCCGCGGATCATCTGCGGCAGGACGACGTTTTCCAGCGCCGAGAATTCCGGCAACAGATGATGGAACTGGTAGACAAAGCCGATCTCGGTCCGCCGGATGCGGGTGCGCTGCAGGTCGGTAAGCTTCGTCGTCGCGACCCCGTCGATATAGACCTCGCCGGAATTGGGCTGCTCGAGGAGGCCTGCGATGTGCAGCAGCGTCGATTTGCCGGAGCCGGACGGCGCGACCAGCGCCACCGATTGTCCCCGCCAAAGCGCAAGCTCGGCGTCTTTGAGGATTTCAAGCCGCGCGTCTCCCTGGCTGAAATAACGGCAAATGCCGTGCAGGAAGAGGATCGGCTGGTCCTCGTTGTCGGAGAGCGACGTTGCGGCCTCGTTTATGGTGGTGGTGTCATCCATCGCGATCCGATCACTCGTAGCGCAGCGCTTCGACCGGATCGAGCCGCGCCGCCCGCCATGACGGATAAAGCGTTGCCAGCAGCGACAGGCCGAGCGCCATGATCAGGACGGCCGTCGTTTCCCTGAAGTTCATCTGGGCAGGAAGTTGCGAGAGGAAGTAGAGGGTGCTCGGAAACAGATCAAGACCGAGGACCCAGGACAGGAAGCGGCGGATCTGGTCGATGTAGAGGCAAACCACGGTTCCCAGCAGAAAGCCGATAACGGTACCGACGACTCCAATCGAGGCACCGGTGATCAGGAAAACCCGCATCATCGCGCCTTGCGTCGCCCCCATGGTGCGCAGGATCGCGATGTCGCTCGATTTGTCTTTGACCAGCATGATCAGGCCGGACACGATATTGAGCGCCGCGACCAGCACGATCAATGTCAGGATCAGGAACATCACATTGCGCTCGACCTGCAGCGCATTGAAGAAGGTCGCGTTGCGCTGGCGCCAGTCGACCATATAGATCGGCCGGCCCGCGGCTTCGGTCACCGCCTTGCGATAATCGTCGATGCGGTCGGGATCGTCGGTATAGACCTCGATCGCGGTGACGTCGCCGGCGCGACTGAAATAGGCCTGCGCTTCGGTGAGCGGCATGAAGACGAAGGCGGAATCGTATTCCGACATGCCGATTTTGAACACCGCCACGATCTTATAGGCCTTGATCCGCGGCGTGGTGCCCATCGGCGTCACCGCACCACGCGGCGCGACCAGTGTGAGATTGTCGCCGGCGCGCAGCGACAGCTGCTCGGCAAGCCCCTCGCCGATCGCGATGCCCTGCGCATTGTCGAAATTGTCGAGCGTGCCTTGGGTGACATGCTGCGAGACCTGGGTGAGCTTTTGCAGGTCGGCGCCGCGCATGCCGCGGACCACGACGCCCGAGGCATTGAACGGCGACGACGCGAGCGCCTGGCCCTCGACCAGCGGAGCGGCGAGATAAACGCCGTTGACCTTGGAGACGCGCGCGGCGACGTCGGCATAATCGGTCAGCGGCTGTTCCAGCGGCTGAATCAAGAGATGGCCGTTCAGGCCGAGAATCTTGCTCAGAAGCTCCTCGCGAAATCCGTTCATCACCGCCATGACGATGATCAGCGTGGCGACGCCGAGCATGATGCCGAGGAACGAGAAGACGGCGATGACCGAGATGAAACTCTCTTTGCGCCGCGCTCCCAGATAGCGCAGCGCTAACATCCACTCGAATGCCGAAAAAGGATGGGTGCCGGTTGGCTCGGCCATTTACATCATATCCCCGCCAATGTCCGGAGTTTCACACGATTCTGGCAGTTTCAAGCCTCAGCGATCGCGTCAAACCGCCGCCACACACAGAATGTTGCGTCAACATGCGCTCAAAGGGCGCGGTCATGAAGCGATTCTGGCCACGGCATCGGCCGGCGACATGAGTTCCCGCTGCCCATCGGCGCGGCGTTTCACCTCAACCTTGCCTTCGGCAAGGCTGCGCGGCCCCACCAGGATCTGCCAGGGAATGCCGATCAGATCGGCGGTAGCGAATTTCGAGCCGGGCCGCTCGTCGAGGTCGTGGTAGAGGGTATCGATGCCCTTGGCCGCGAGATCCGCATAGAGCTTTTCGCAGGCCGGGTCGGTGTCGGCGCCGCCCTGCTTGAGATTGAGGATCATGGCCGAAAACGGCGCGACCGGGTCCGGCCATTTGATGCCGGCGTCGTCGTGGAACGCCTCGATGATGGCCGCGACCAGCCGGCTCGGGCCGATGCCGTAGGAGCCGCCATGGATCGGCCGGTCGACGCCCTCCGGGCCGGTGACGATGGCCTTCATCGGCTCGGAATATTTGGTGCCGAAATAGAAAATATGGCCGACCTCGATGCCGCGCGCCGACAGGCCCTTGGCGCCGAGCGTGGCGAAAGCGGCCGGATCGTGCTTTTCCGAAGTGGCCGCATAGAGCGAGGTCCACTTGTCGACAATCGCCTGCAACCGGCCGACATGATCGAAATCGACGTCCGGCCCCGGCACTTCGAAATTCAGGTAATCGCTGTCGCAGTAGACTTCGCTCTCGCCGGTTTCGGCGAGGATGATGAATTCGTGGGACAGGTTGCCGCCGATCGGCCCGCTTTCGGCGACCATCGGGATGGAGCGCAGCCCCATGCGCGCGAAGGTGCGCAAATAAGCGACGAACATGCGGTTATAGGAGTGCTTGGCGCCCTCGAAATCGAGGTCGAAGGAATAGGCGTCCTTCATCAGGAACTCGCGCCCGCGCATCACGCCGAAGCGGGGCCGCACCTCGTCGCGGAACTTCCACTGGATGTGATAGAGGTTGAGCGGCAGATCCTTGTAGGACCGCACGTAGCTGCGAAAGATCGCGGTGATCATTTCCTCGTTGGTCGGACCGTAGAGCATGTCCCGCTCGTGCCGGTCTTTGATCCGCAGCATCTCCTTGCCATAGGCCTCGTAGCGGCCGCTCTCGCGCCACAGGTCCGCAGGCTGGATCGTCGGCATCAAAAGCTCGATGGCGCCGGACCGGTCCTGCTCTTCGCGCACGATGCGGCAGACTTTCTGCAGGACGCGGAATCCAAGCGGCAGGAAGGTGTAAATGCCGGCCGCCTCCTGCCGGATCATCCCGGCCCGCAGCATGAGCCGGTGGGATGCGATTTCCGCCTCTTTCGGCGTTTCACGCAAATTGGGCAGGAAGTATCGGGAAAGGCGCATGAAATCTTTCAGCAGTGGGCGGGGCGAGTCAGGGATGAATGGGCGCACAACAGGCCGCATCGGCGGCAGAATTACAAGTGCCGGCATGACCCGGCGGACGGGAGCAAATCAGGTCCGGATCTAGGCCTGGATTCAGGTCTGGCTTCCGGTCTGGCTTCCGGTCTTGCTTCCGGTCTTGGGCCCTGGTTCCACAGTGGTAAAACAAATCAGATTTTTTTGCTTTATGAGGCGGTAACAGGATGACAAGCCCTTGAATTTAGATTACGAATAACTTGCGACCCTGAAGACCGCCTCGCATGCAGCGGATAATTCGGGGCGGCGGTCCAAGTCTCGGGAGGAAGACCCGCGAGCGGAAAGCGCGCCAGCCACGTACTAGCCGCATCTCAAGCAATGAAACGTGGGTTAGCGGTCAGATGAGGATTTGAGGGCAGGGCTTTGGCCCTGCTTTTTCTTTTGGGACCCAGCCCAATCCATTGCCCAGCTTGCGCCAAAAAGCGCAAGTGACGCAACTTCACATCATCATAAGTATTTGCATTTATTGATTTTTTGTGCCGGCAAACGGCGTCATCAGGCTGTCGATCGTCACCAGGCGTTCGACATAGACGACATAGCAAGCGGCATAGATCACGACCGAGACGATTGTGGTCCACAGCAGCTTCCGCCCCAGACTGAAATGGGTCGGGGCGCCTGGATCGGTGCCCGGCGCGGCCGGCTCCTCGTCCGGTCCCGCCTCGTGCTGGCTGCGAATGCCCCAGGGCAGCACGGTGAACAGGATCACCCACCAGATCAGAGCGAAGATGGCGAGTGCGGTGGCGATGCTCATGCCTGTTCCAGTTCGACCAGCGTGCCTGAGAAGTCCTTCGGGTGCAGGAACAGAACCGGCCTGCCATGCGCGCCGATCTTCGGCTCGCCGTCGCCGAGCACGCGCGCGCCCGAAGCCTTCAAGGCATCGCGGGCGGCGCGGATGTCGTCGACTTCGTAGCAGACGTGATGCATGCCACCGTCCGGGTTGCGCTCGAGGAATTTGGCGATCGGCGAGCCCTCGCCGAGCGGCTCGAGAAGCTCGATCTTGGTATTGGGCAGTGTGATGAACACTGTGGTGACACCATGGTCCGGCTGCGGCACCGCGGCTGAGACCTCTGCGCCCAAAACGTCGCGGTAGGTAGCCGCCGCCTTGCCGATGTCGCGGACCGCAATGGCGACGTGATTGAGCCTGCCGATCATTGTCTGTTTCTCCTGCGACCCGGCAGGGATTACTATAGCGCGTTAGACCGTCAGAACGTGAACGTGGCAGATCGGCTTTTTCTTCCAGCGCTCGGCGATGGCCGAGCGCACGCCGCGCCGCACCGCTTCAGCGACCACGTCTGGATCGCGGCGACGCGGTTTCGGCAGCGCATCGAAGGCAAGCTCGACCGCATCGCGGGCGATCTCGGTCATTGAGGCGCCGTTGGCATCGGATTCCGGCAGGCCGATCAGCTCGATTTCCGGCGCGGCGGCGAGCACGCCCTTCTCGCTCAGCGCCAAGGCCACCGACACCATGCCGGCAAAGCTCAAGCGGCGGCGCGCCGCGACGGTACGCGCCTCTGCGCTGACCAGAAGCGCGCCGTCCTTGTAGAGCCGGCCGGACGGGATTTCGTCGATGATCTCGGGTCCCTCAGCGGCGAGCCGCACCAGATCGCCGTTGCGGCAGACCAGCACATGCGGCACGCCGGCCTTGCGGGCGAGCGCGGCATGTTCGGCGAGATGCAACGCCTCGCCGTGGGCGGGGATGAGGATTTTCGGCCGGACCCAGCCGATCATCTGGCGCAATTCGTCGCGCCGCGGATGGCCGGAAACATGGACGAGATGGGTGCGGTCGGTGATGACTTCGACGCCCTGCTCGACCAGGCCGTTGATGACCCGCGCGATCGCCTTCTCGTTGCCGGGGATCGGCCGCGCCGAGAAGATCACCCGGTCGCCGCGCGACAACGTCACGTCCGGGTGCTCGTCCTCGGCGATGCGGGCGAGCGCCGCGCGCGGCTCGCCCTGGCTGCCGGTGCACAGCGCCAGCACCTTGTCCGGCGGCAGATACCCGTAACTGTCCACGCTGCGAAAATCCTGCACGCCGTCGAGATAGCCGGTCTCGCGCGCCACCTGGACGACGCGCTCCATGGCCCGGCCGACAACGACGACGTCGCGGTCGGCGGCGCGGGCGGCGTTGGCCACGGCGCGCAGGCGCCCGACATGGGAGGCGAAGGTGGTGACGGCGACGCGGCGCGGCGCGGTGCGGATCAGCTCGGCAAGCGTCTTGGCCACATCCGCTTCCGAGGGCGACTGGCCGTCGCGCACCGCATTGGTCGAATCGCCGATCAGCGCCAGCACGCCGGCATCGCCGAGCGCTTTGAGCTTGGCCGCGTCGGTCGGGCCGCCGACGATCGGCGTCTCGTCGATCTTCCAGTCGCCGGTATGAATGACGGTGCCGGCCGGCGTGCGGATCGCCAGCGCATTCGATTCCGGAATTGAATGCGCGACATTGATGAAATCGACGCCGAACGGCCCGAGCGTCAGATGTCCGCCGACCGGCACGACTTTGACCGGAATTTCCGGCGCGCCGGGCTCCGCAGCGCGCCGCGCCTCGAACAAGGCGGCGGAAAACGGCGTCGCGTAGAACGGTACTTTCAGCTTGGGCCACAGATCCATGATCGCGCCCATATGATCCTCATGTGCATGCGTGAGCACGAGGCCGAGGATGTTCTTGCGCTCCTCGATCAGATAGGAGATGTCCGGCAGGATGAGATCGACGCCGGGCAGGTGCTCTTCGGCGGCGAAGGAGACGCCGCAATCGACGATGATCCATTGCCGGCGGCGTTTGTCGCCGAAGCCATAGATCGAGAGATTCATCCCGATCTCGCCGAACCCGCCCAGCGGCGCAAAAACGAGCTCACCCGGCATCAGTCGCCCCGCTCCTCTTGCCGCGGCCGCTGCGGAAAGTCCACGCCCGCAGACGCGCGCTCGGCGACGGGAAAGATCTCGCCGCCCGTGATCGTCTGCAGCCGGCCGTCGGCGGATCGCAGCAGGAGATGTCCGGCCTCGTCGAGGCCTTCGAAGCGGCCTAAGAGTTCGCGGCCGGGCAGCCGCACCGTGATGTCGCGGCCGAGACCTGTGGCGCAGCCGAGCCAGTCCGCGCGGATTGCCGCAAAGCCCGCACCCCGCTTCCACCGATCGAGACGGCGCATCATGGTCAGCGACAGAACACGGAGCAGGCTTTCCGGCGCTACTTTGCCGCCGGCCGCGGTAAGGTCAGTCGCCGGAAACGATGTCTGCGCCGGATGACGGGCGCAATTGACGCCGATGCCGGCCGCGACCGCAAGCTTCCCTGCCGTCATTTCGCTCTCGATCAGGATGCCGGCAAGCTTTCTATTGGCATAGAGCACGTCATTGGGCCATTTCAGCGCGAGCCCTTCGGCGAGGTCACGCGCGCATTCAAGGATCGCGTCGTAGACGGCAAGACCCGCGACAAAAGCCAATTGCGGGGCGGATTCCACCGGCGCGGGATCGGACAGCAGCAGCGTCGCATAGAGATTTCCCGGCGCCGATATCCATTCCCGGCCGCGCCGGCCGCGGCCTGCGTTCTGCTCGCGCGCCACCACCCACAGCAGGCCCTCGTCGCCGCCCCGCGCGTTCGCCAGAGCCTCCGCATTGGTCGATCCCAAGACGTCGTAGGCTTCGAGGCGAAAGCCCGCCGCGACGGCCGTGGGATCAAGCCGCATCAGAACAGAGAATGTGCGGCCGCGCTCGCCACGCCGACCAGCGGGCCCGGATAGGCGAAGAACAGGACATTGAACAGGCCGCAGATGATGAGCACCGCGCGCAGCTCGTAGGGCATTTCGACGAAGGCCTCGGCGGGATCGTCGAAATACATGGTCTTGATGATGGCGAGATAATAATAGGCGCCGATCACGCTCGCGACCACGCCGATGACCGCCAGCACGTAGAGCCCGGCTTTGATCGCGGCAAGGAAGACATAGAATTTTGCGAAGAAACCGGCGAGCGGCGGAATGCCGGCCATCGAGAACAGCAGCATCGCCATGAAGAACGCCGTGGTCGGATGGGTACGGGCGAGGCCCGACAGCTGATCGACCGTTTCCACCATGCCGGTCGAGCGCCGCATCGACAGGATGACGGCGAACACGCCGAGCGTCATGGACACATAGATCGCGATATAGACCAGCACGCCCTGCACGCCTTCCGACGTGCCGGCGGCAAGCCCGATCAGCGCGAAGCCCATATGGCCGATGGACGAATAGGCCATCAGGCGCTTGATATTGCGCTGACCGATCGCGGCGAAAGAGCCGAGCGCCATCGAGGCGATCGAGACAAAAACGACGATCTGCTGCCATTCCGAAGTGACGCTCGGAAAGGCGCTGACCGCGGCGCGCACGAACATGGCGATGCCGGCGACCTTGGGAGCCGCGGCGAAGAACGCCGTCACCGGCGTCGGCGCGCCTTCATAGACGTCGGGCGTCCACATGTGGAACGGCACCGCCGAGACCTTGAAGCAGAAACCGGCGAACAGAAAGACGATGCCGAAGATGATCCCGGTCTGTGCGGCACCGGCGGCCTGTCCCGCGGCCTGCGCGATGCCGGCAAAGGACACGGTGCCGGTGAAGCCATAGACCAGCGACGCGCCGTAGAGCAGCATGCCCGACGACAGCGCGCCGAGGACAAAATATTTGAGCCCCGCCTCCGTCGCCCGCAGCGAGTCGCGATAGCTCGCCGCGACCACGTAGAGCGGCAGGCTCATCAGTTCCAGGCCGAGATAGAGCGCGATCAGATCGGCGGCCGAGATCAGCATCAGCATGCCAAGCGTCGACAGCAGGATCAGCACCGAATATTCGAAGCGCTGCTGGCGTTCCTTCCGAGCATAATCGAGCGACATGAGGATCGCCGCCGCCGAACCGAGCAGCGCCAGGATTTTCAGGAAGCGGGCGAAATCGTCGACTACGAAACTGCCGCCGAAGGTCGTCAATTTGCCGGACGGCAGAACCACGAGAACGATCGCGGCGGCGACCAGGAGCAGGATGGCGATGACGTCGACGGTGCGTCCCCCGGGCTCGCCGCGAAAGACGCCGAGCATCAACAGCGCCATGGCGCCGATGCCGAGCACAAACTCGGGAAGGAGGGGAACAAGCGTTGGAAGCGCGTACATCCGTAACCCCGCCCTTATCGTGCCAGGGAAGCGGTCTTATCCGCCGCCGCTGCCGCGCTGAGCGCGTGATGATAGTTGTCGATCAATTGCGTCACCGAGGCCGACGTAAAATCGAGCACGGGCTTCGGATAGACGCCGAGGAAAATCGTCAGCGCAACAAGGGGCACGAAAATCGTGATCTCGCGCCAGCCGAGATCCTTGATGCTGAACAGGCCCGGCTTTTCGAGCCGGCCGAAAATCATCTTGCGATAGAGCCACAGCGCATAGGCGGCCGACAGGATGGTGCCGATGGTCGCCAGCGTCGCCACCCAGGTGTTGATGCGGAAGGTGCCAAGCAGGGTGAGGAACTCGCCGATGAAGCCCGAGGTGCCCGGCAGGCCGACATTGGCCAGCGTGAACACCATGAAGACGAAGGCATAGACCGGCATGCGATTGACCAGCCCGCCATAGGCCGCGATCTCGCGGGTATGCATGCGGTCATAGACGACGCCGACGCAGAGGAAGAGCGCGGCGGAGACGATGCCATGCGACACCATCTGGAAAATGCCGCCGGCCACGCCCTGCGCAGTCACCGCGAAGATGCCCATGGTGACAAAGCCCATATGCGCCACCGAGGAATAGGCGATGAGCTTCTTGACGTCCTCCTGCACCAGCGCGACCAGCGCGGTGTAGATGATCGCCACCACCGACAGCGCGTAGATCAGCGGCGCGAGATGCTGTGTGGCTTCCGGGAACATCGGCAGCGAGAAGCGCAGAAATCCGTAGCCGCCGAGCTTGAGCAGGATCGCGGCGAGGATCACCGAGCCCGCGGTCGGGGCCTCGACATGCGCGTCAGGCAGCCAGGTGTGCACCGGCCACATCGGCATCTTGACCGCGAAGGATGCGAGGAAGGCGAACCACGCCCAGGTCTGCAGGTTGCGCGGGAAGGCGTGATGCAACAGCGTCGGAATGTCAGTCGTGCCGGCATCCCAGTACATCGCCATGATGGCGAGCAGCATCAGCACCGAGCCGAGCAGCGTATAGAGGAAGAACTTGAAGCTCGCATAGACGCGGCGCGGCCCGCCCCAGACGCCGATGATCAGGAACATCGGGATGAGGCCGCCCTCGAAGAACAGATAGAACAGCACCAGGTCGAGCGCGCAGAAGGTGCCGACCATCAGCGTCTCGAGCACCAGGAACGCGATCATATATTCCCGCACCCGGCGCTGGACCGAGGTCCAGCTCGCCAGAATCGAGATCGGCATGATCGCGGTGGTGAGAATGACCAGCGGCAGCGAAATGCCGTCGACGCCCACTGCATAATTGATGGCGCCGCCAAGCCACGGATATTTCTCGGTGAACTGAAAGTCCGGGTTCGACTGGTCGAAGCGCCAGACCAATATCAGCGAAATGGCGAAGGTGATCAGCGTCGTCCACAGCGCCACCCAGCGGGCATTGCGCTTGCCGGCGTCATCCTCGTTCAGGAACAGCGCGATGAACAGCGCCCCGACGAGCGGCAGGAAGATGGTGACGGAGAGAATCGGCCAGCTGGTCATCAGTGCGGTCCCGAAAACATGAACCAGGTGATGAGAGCGGCGACGCCGATCATCATGGCGAAAGCGTAGTGATAGAGGTAACCGGTCTGCAGCCGGATGACGTTCCTGGTGACGTCGAGCACACGCGCCGACACGCCGTCAGGCCCAAAGCCGTCGATGATGAAACCGTCACCGCCCTTCCACAGCAGCCGGCCGAGGCGGATCGCGGGACGCACGAACAGGAAGTCGTAGATCTCGTCGAAATACCACTTGTTGAGCAGGAATTCGTAGAGCGGCCTCTGGTCGCGCGCCAGCGCGGCCGGGATGTCGGGCCGGCGGATGTAGAACTGATAAGCGACGAGGAAGCCCAGGATCATCATCAAGGTCGGCGAGAGCTCGATCAGCAGCGGCAGCGTCTCCATTCGCGAGAAGATCGAGTCGGACGACTGGAGCGCAAGCGACTCCCGGAAGAAGCCATTGGCGCCCTCGCCGGTGAAAATGTGCACGAACGGATAGCCGGCAAAGAGCGCGCCGAAGGCAAGGATCGCCAGCGGGATCAGCATCACTTTCGGGCTCTCATGCGCGGCGTCGTAGTGATGCTGGTCGTGCGGCGTACCGTGGAAAGTCATGAAAATGAGCCGCCACGAATAGAACGAGGTCAGGCCCGCGGCGAGCACCGTCATGATGAAACCGTAGCTCGCGGCGAAGCCCTGCACCGTATCGTCGGCTTCGATGATCGCATCCTTGGAGAAATAGCCCGCGGTGAAGGGAAATCCGGTCAGCGCCAATGTGCCGATCAGCATCATCACATAAGTGAATGGAATCTTCTTCCGCAGGCCGCCCATGTTGCGCATGTCCTGCTCGTGATGCATCGCGAGGATGACCGAGCCAGAGCCGAGGAACAAAAGCGCCTTGAAGAAAGCGTGCGTGAACAGGTGGAACATGCCGATCGAATACGCGCCCGAGCCCATCGCCACGAACATGTAGCCAAGCTGCGAACAGGTCGAATAGGCGACCACGCGTTTGATGTCGTTCTGCACCAGACCGATCGTGGCGGCGAACATCGCCGTGGTCGCGCCGATGAAGATGACAAAGGACTTGGCATAGGGCGCCAGTTCGAAAAGCGGCGACAGGCGCGCCACCATGAACACGCCGGCGGTCACCATGGTCGCGGCATGAATGAGGGCCGAGACCGGCGTCGGGCCTTCCATGGCATCGGGCAGCCAGGTGTGCAGCAGGAACTGCGCCGACTTGCCCATCGCGCCCATGAACAGGAGCAGGCACATCGTGGTCAGCGCGTCGACATTCCAGCTCAGGAAATGGAAGCTCTTGCCGACAAGCTCCGGCGCCTGCGCGAACACGGTGTCGAAATCGACGGCGCCGGTGAGATAGAAGGCGGTGAAAATGCCGAGCGAGAAGCCGAAATCGCCGACCCGGTTGACGATGAAGGCCTTGATCGCCGCCGCATTGGCTTCGGGCTTGTAATACCAGAAGCCGATGAGGAGGTAGCTCGCGAGGCCGACGCCTTCCCAGCCGAAGAACAATTGCACGAGATTGTCGGCCGTCACCAGCATCAGCATGGCGAAGGTGAAGAACGACAGATACGAGAAGAACCGCGGCTTGTAGGGGTCCTCCTCCATATAGCCGATCGAATAGATGTGCACGAGCGACGACACCGTCGTCACCACGACGAGCATCACCACGGTCAGCGGATCGATGCGCAGCGCCCAGTTCGAATGCAGGTCGGCGAAGCTGATAAAGGAGAACAGCGTGACTCGTGTATCGTGGTGCTCGAAGCCGACGTCGTAGAAGGCGTACCAGGACAGGACGCAGGAGATCACCAGGAAGGTCGAGGTGATCAGTTCGGCGCCAAGCGAGCCGGCGGCTGACGGCTCCTGGGCGCCGTGACCGCCATGGTCTTCGCTATGGGTCTCGTGCGCGACGGCGTGAGCGGCGTCGGACGACGGCGCGGCGTGGCTATGATCTTCAGCGACGAGCGGCGCGGCGTGGTCGTCGTGCGGCGGCGGCGGATCCTCGCCGGGAAAGCGGTTCCGCGCGCCGACGAGCGAAACCGCGCCTGCAATGATGGCGCCGAGAAGCGGCAGGAGAACGATGGCTTCGTACATCGCCGCGTCAGCCTTTCATGAGATTGATGTCCTCAACCGCGATGGAGCCGCGGTTGCGGAAATAGGCCACCAGAATGGCAAGACCGATGGCGGCCTCAGCGGCGGCGACCGTGAGCACGATCAGCGCATAGACCTGGCCGACAATGTCGCCCAGAAAACTCGAGAAGGAGACGAGATTGATGTTGACCGACAGCAGAATGAGCTCGATCGACATCAGGATGACGATGACGTTCTTGCGGTTGAGGAAAATCCCCATCACGCCGAGCGTGAACAGGATCGCGCCGACCGCGAGATAGTGCCCCAGCCCGATGATCATGACAGCCCCTGCCCCGATTTGACTTGAACGATGTCGATCGCGGTCGCCTTGGTGCGCGCATTCTGCGCGACAATGCTCTGCCGTTTCACGTTCGTCTTGTGCTGCAGGGTCAGCACGATGGCGCCGATCATGGCGACCAGAAGAATGACGCCGGCGGCCTGGAAGAAATAGACGTAACGGGTATAGAGCACGAGACCGAGCGCCTGCGTATTGCTGATCTGGTCGGCGGCCGGGATCGGCGCCGTGATGCCCCTGACCACGTCCGGCCCGATCACATAGGCGGCGACCACAGACGCGATCTCGAAGAACAGGATCGTACCAATGACAAAGCCGATCGGCAGGTAATTGATGAAGCCCTGGCGCAGTTCGGCGAAGTCGACGTCGAGCATCATGACGACAAACAGGAACAGCACCGCGACCGCGCCGACATAGACGATGATGAGAATAAAGGCGAGGAATTCGGCGCCGATCAGGACGAACAACCCCGCCGCGTTGACAAAGGCGAGGATGAGAAACAACACCGAGTGAACCGGATTGCGCGAGAAGATCACCATGGCGGCAGAGGCCACGGTAATGCCCGCGAACAGATAAAAGAAAATCGCGTGGATGATCATTGCGGCCGGTCTCTCAGCGGTAAGGCGCGTCGAGCGCGATGCTTCTTGCGATCTCGCGCTCCCAGCGGTCGCCGTTCGCCAAGAGCCGGTCCTTGTCGTAGTACAGTTCCTCGCGGGTTTCGGTGGCGAATTCGAAATTCGGGCCCTCGACAATGGCATCCACCGGACAGGCCTCCTGGCACAGGCCGCAATAGATGCACTTCACCATGTCGATGTCGTAGCGGGTGGTGCGGCGGGTGCCGTCGTTTCGCCGCGGGCCGGCCTCGATGGTGATGGCCTGCGCCGGACAGATCGCCTCGCACAGCTTGCAGGCGATGCAGCGTTCTTCGCCGTTCGGATAGCGGCGCAGCGCGTGCTCGCCGCGGAACCGCGGCGACAGCCGGCCTTTTTCGAACGGATAGTTCAGCGTCGCCTTCGGCTTGAAGAAATAGCGCATCGACAGGAAGAAGGCCTGCACGAATTCCTTCAGGAGCAGCGAACGGGCGGTCAGATCGAGACTCATATTACCCCCTCATGCCGCTGAGCGCCGCGCCGAGCCAATAGCCGGCGACAGCCAGGATTGCGATATCGGCGCCGAGAATGAGACGGCGCATGACCGAGAGCTTGTCCTCGAAGGCCTTGCGCTGTTCGAGCGTCATCGGGCCGGACTGCGCCCGCTGTTGCCGCTCGAAGGCGCGAATGCCCGGCACGTAGATCGCAACCGCGATGATGGTCCCGATCAGCGCGCCGATCCAGGCCGGCAGCGAAAAATCCGTATTGCCCGCCAAGTTGCCCATCATGACGCCATTCTCCCGTCATTTCGGCACCCAGCCGGTGAACTGCAGCACGGCTGCGACGATCGCGACCATGCCGAGCGAGATCGGCAGAAACACTTTCCAGCCGAGCCGCATCAGCTGGTCGTAGCGATAACGCGGCACGAAGGCCTTCACCATGGCGAACATGAAGAAGACGAAGAACGCCTTCAGCACGAACCAGATGATGCCCGGCACCCAGGTGAACGGCGCCACCGCCAGCGGCGGCAGCCAGCCGCCCAGGAACAGGATCGTGGCCAGCGCGCACATGGTGCAAACGGCGACATATTCGCCGAGCATGAACATCATGTAGGGCGTGGAACCGTATTCGACCATGAAACCGGCGACGAGTTCCGACTCGGCTTCAATCAGGTCGAACGGCGGCCGGTTGGTTTCGGCGAGCGAGGACACGAAGAAGATCACCAGCATCGGCAACAGCGGCAGCCAATACCAGTTCAGGATCGACAGCCACGGCACGCCGAGCAGGGTTGCGAGGCCATGATCGCGCTGCGCGTCGACGATGGCGGTGAGATTGAGCGAGCCGACGCACAGCAGCACGGTGATGATGACGAAGCCGATCGAGACTTCGTAGGACACCATCTGCGCCGCCGAACGCAGCGCGGCCAGGAACGGATATTTCGAGTTCGACGCCCAGCCCGCCATGATCACGCCGTACACGCCAAGCGAGGAAATGGCGAAGATATAGAGAATGCCGACATTGATATTGGAGATCACCCAGCCGGCATTGACCGGAATGACCGCCCAGCCGGCGAGCGCCAGGACGCAGGTGACCAGCGGCGCCAGGAGGAACACGCCCTTGTTGGCGCCGGCCGGGATAACCGGCTCTTTCAGCACGAATTTGATCAGGTCGGCGAAGGACTGGAACAGGCCCCAGGGCCCGACCACGTTCGGGCCGCGCCGGATCTGCACCGCCGCCCAGATCTTGCGGTCAGCAAGAAGAATGTAGGCGACCGAGATCAGGAGCACGACGAGCAGCAGCACGCTCTCCGCGATCATGATCACGAGCGGCCAGAGATAGGTCCACCAGAAATCGGTCAGCGTCATCGCGCGTCCTCTATTCCGCCGCCGTCATGGTGGAGCGCCCGAGCGCTATGGCCGAACATTCCGCCATCACCGCCGAGCTGCGCGCGATGGCGTTGGTGAAGTAGAAGTCGTCGATCGCCGGCGCAAACGCCGCCTTGTCGGCGGCGCCGCCGAGCGACGCAAGCTTGGCAATATCGGCGGCATTGCCCGGCGCGATCTGGCCGATGCGCATCATGTGCGGATGCGCCTTGAACAGCGCCTGGCGCAAGGCGTGAAGCGAGTCGTAAGGCAGCTTGTTTTTCAGCACGTCCGACAGCGCGCGCAGGATCGCCCAATCTTCCTTCGCGTCGCCCGGCGGGAACGACGCGCGCGTCGCCATCTGCACCCGGCCTTCGGTGTTGACATAGATCGCCGATTTTTCCGGATAGGCAGCGCCGGGGAGCACGACATCCGCGCGCGAAGCGCCACGGTCGCCCTGGGTGCCGATATAGACGACGAAGGCGCCTTTCGGGATGTCGATCTCGTCGGCACCGAGCAGGAAGACCAGATCGAGCGTACCGAAGGCCGCCATCTGCCGTGCACTCAAACCGCCCGGCCCCGGCACGAAGCCGAGATCGAGCGCGCCGACGCGGGACGCCGCGTTGTGCAGCACGCAATAGCCGTTCCAGCCGTCCTTGACGGCGCCGAGATCAATCGCGGCCTTGGCGGCAAGCGAGGCCAGCGCGGCGCCGTCGCCGCGGGTGAGCGCCCCCGCGCCGACGATCACCATCGGCCGCTCGGCCTTCTTGAGATTCTCGGCAAAGGAATGCCGCGTGATATCGGCCAAGGTCTCGGGACCGGCGCCGAGATAATCGTAGGTGTAAGTGAGATCCGCTTTCGGCCCGATGAGACCGATCGGGAATTTGCCGGCGCGCCAGCGCTTGCGGATGCGGGCATTGAGGACGGCGGCTTCCTTGCGCGGATTGGAGCCGACGATGAGCAGCGCGTCGGCGGTATCGATGCCGGTAATCCCCGCATTGAACAGATAGCTCGCCCGCCCCCAGGCCGGATCGAGCGCGGAACCGTCCTGCCGGCAATCGAGATTGCTGACGCCGAGCCAGGTCATCAGTTCCTTCAGCGCGAAAATCTCCTCGACGGCGGCGAGGTCGCCGGCGATGGCGCCCATGCGTTTCGGACTTGTCTGCGCCACCTTGCCCGCGATCGCCTGAAACGCCTCGGTCCAGGTCGCCGGCCGCAATTGCCCTTCCTGTCGCACATAGGGCTGATCGAGCCGCTGCGTGCGCAGGCCGTCGACGACATGGCGGGTCTTGTCGGAAATCCACTCTTCGTTGATGTCGTCATTGATGCGCGGCAGGATGCGCATCACCTCGCTGCCGCGGGTATCGACGCGGATCGCCGAGCCGACGGCGTCCATCACATCGATCGACTCGGTCTTGTCGAGCTCCCACGGCCGCGCCGCGAACGCATAGGGCTTCGAGGTCAGCGCGCCGACCGGGCAGATGTCGACGATATTGGCCTGCAGTTCCGAATGCAGCGCCGTTTCGAGATAGCTCGTGATCTCCATGTCCTCGCCGCGGCCGATGGCGCCGAGTTCGGGCACGCCCGCGACCTCGGTGATGAACCGCACGCAGCGGGTGCACTGGATGCAGCGGTTCATCGAGGTCTTGACCAGCGCGCCGAGATATTTGTCCTCGACCGCGCGCTTGTTCTCGACGAAGCGCGAGGAGTCGATGCCGTAGGCCATCGACTGGTCCTGCAGATCGCATTCGCCGCCCTGGTCGCAGATCGGGCAATCGAGCGGATGATTGATCAGCAGGAATTCCATCACGCCTTCGCGCGCCTTGCGCACCATGGGCGAACGCGTCGACAGCACTTTGGGCGAGCCGTCCTTGTTCGGCATCAGGTCGCGCACCGCCATGGCGCAGGAGGCCTGGGGCTTCGGCACGCCGGCGACCTCGATCAGGCACATCCGGCAGTTGCCGGCGATCGACAGCCGCTCGTGGAAGCAGAAGCGCGGAATCTCCGCGCCTGCGACCTCGCACGCCTGCAGCAGCGTGTATTCCGGCGGAACGTCGATCTCGTGGCCGTCGACGATGAGCTTGGTCATCTTGTTCTCACGCGACTTGTTCGTTTGGCGCGCAGCGCGCCGTTTTCCACAATTGCACCGCCGGCACACTCTCCCAGCCGAAGGCGTGATCGGATGGACCTTGTGCCGTCAGATGCGCCAGCCGCTCCTTGGCTTCTTCCAGGCTCGGCAGGTGGCCAGCCGGGATCCACCACATGACGAAGTGCGGCGTGTCCATCTTGTCGAACCATTCCGGACGTCGGCCGTAGAAGCGTTTGTGCACCGTCTGGTAGACAAAGCGCTCGAGCGCTTCGACGTTCTCCCATACAGACAGATTGACCGCCATCATCGGATCGGGGAACGGCCGGAAGTTGGTGGCATTATTGCTGTCGTCCTTCAGACGCCAGATAAAGCCCTCGCTCCGCTCGGCCAAAGCATTGACGAGATCAAGATTGTTCATGAAATCGGCCATCCGCGGATCGTCGGTCGGATAACGGAACCGACCGATATTCAGTTGCGCGAGATGCTGCGTCTTATTCATCGCAATCACTCCGCCGCCACCGCAACCGGCTCGGGATGCGGGTTCGCCGTATACTGATCGATCCGCTTCTCGATCTCGGGACGGAAATGCCGCAGCAGGCCTTGCACCGGCCAGGCGGCGCCGTCGCCGAAAGCGCAGATTGTGTGGCCCTCGATCTGGGTGGTGACTTCCCAGAGCATGTCGATCTCGCGCTTCTGCGCGCGGCCTTCGGCCATGCGGGTGAGCACGCGCCACATCCAGCCCATGCCTTCGCGGCACGGCGTGCACTGGCCGCAGCTTTCGTGCCGGTAGAAATAGGAGATGCGCGCCATGGCTTTGACGATGTCGGCGGACTTGTCCATGACGATGACGGCGGCGGTGCCGAGCGCGGATTTCTTCTCGCGGCAGCCGTCGAAATCCATCAGCAGCGTGTCGGCCTGATCGGGACCGGCGGGAATGAGCGGCATCGACGAGCCGCCGGGAATGACCGCGAGCAGATTGTCCCAGCCGCCGCGCACGCCGCCGGCATGCCGGTCGATCAGTTCGCGCAACGGAATGCCCATATTCTCTTCGACATTGCACGGCGTCATGACGTGGCCGGAAATGCAATAGAGCTTGGTGCCGGTATTGTTGGCGCGGCCGATGCCCGAGAACCACGCCGCGCCGCGCCGCATGATGTCGGGCACCTGCGCGATGGTCTCGACATTGTTGACCGTCGTCGGGCAGCCATAGAGGCCCATATTGGCGGGGAACGGCGGCTTCAGCCGCGGCTGGCCCTTTTTGCCTTCGAGACTTTCGAGAAGCGCCGTCTCCTCGCCGCAGATATAGGCGCCGGCGCCGTGATGCACGACGAGATCGAAATCCCAGCCGTGGACATTGTTCTTGCCGATCAGCTTGGCGTCGTAGGCTTCCTGCACCGCGGCTTCGAGGCGCTCGCGCTCGCGGATGAATTCGCCGCGGATATAGATGAAGCAATGATGCGCGCCCATGGCGAAGGCAGCGATCAGGCAGCCCTCGATGAGAAGATGCGGATCGTGCCGCATCACCTCGCGGTCCTTGCAGGTGCCCGGCTCGGATTCGTCGGCATTGACGACGAGATAATGCGGCCGCCCCTCCGCCGGCTGTTTGGGCATGAACGACCATTTCAGCCCGGTGGCGAAGCCGGCGCCGCCGCGGCCGCGCTGGCCGGACGCTTTCACCTCGTTGATGATGCCGTCGCGGCCTTTGGCGAGAATCTCCTTGGTACCGTCCCAGGCGCCGCGCGCGCGCGCGGCCTCGAGATGGAAGCCGTGACGGCCGTAGAGATTCTTGAAGATGCGGTCCTTGTCGGCGAGCATCAGGCACGCCCCTGTTCGGATGAATCGGTGGATGCGGGCGCCGGCGCGGTCGCCTTTTTCGGTTCGTAGATCGACGGATCGGTCAGCGTGTTGGCACCGCCGACCGGCGCCGAATTGATGCGATCGACCTGCGGACCGGGCTTGGGCGTGCGGCCGGCGGACAGATCATTGATGATCCGCGTGAAGCTGTCCGGCGTCAGATCCTCGTAGTAGTCGGCATTGATCTGGACCATCGGCGCGTTCACACAGGCGCCCAGGCACTCGACCTCGATCCAGGAGAACATGCCGTCCGCTGTCACCTCGCCCTCGTGGCCGATCGCGTGATGGCAAACCTTCTTCAGCTCTTCGGAGCCGCGCAGCATGCACGGCGTCGTGCCGCAGAGCTGGACGTGATAGCGGCCGACCGGCGAGAGATTGAACATGGTGTAGAAGGTCGCGACTTCGAGCACGCGGATCTTGGCCATGCCGAGAAGCTCGGCGGTCGCCTCGATGGCCTTCTGCGGCAGCCAGCCGCCGCACTGCTCCTGCGCCTTCCACAGGATCGGGATCACGGCGGACTGCTGGCGGCCTTCCGGATATTGGGCGATCTTCGCTTTCGCCCAGGCCAGATTTTCCGGCGTGAAGGCAAAGCTCGGCGGCTGCTTTTCGGCGAGACGGCGCACGCTCATCGGTCCACCTCACCGAACACGATGTCGAGCGAGCCGAGGATCGCCGAAATGTCCGCGAGCATGTAGCCGCGGCAGAGGAAATCCATCGCCTGCAAATGGGCGAAACCGGGCGCGCGGATTTTGCACTTGTAGGGCTTGTTGGTGCCGTCGGCGACGAGATAGACGCCGAACTCGCCCTTGGGCGCTTCGACGGCGGCATAGACTTCGCCTTCCGGCACTTTGAAGCCTTCGGTGTAGAGCTTGAAGTGATGGATCAGCGATTCCATCGAGCGCTTCATCTCGCCGCGCTTGGGCGGCACGATCTTGTGGTCGTCCGTGCTGACCCGCCCCTGCCCGTCCGGCGCACGCAGCTTCGCCACGCATTGCTTCATGATGCGGATCGATTGCCGCATCTCTTCCATGCGGATGCAGTAGCGATCGTAATTGTCGCAGTTCTTGCCGATCGGAATGTCAAACTCCATTTCGGCATAGCATTCGTAAGGCTGCGCCTTGCGCAAATCCCAGGCCGCGCCGGAGCCGCGCACCATCACGCCGGAGAAGCCGCGCGCCCAGGCATCTTCGAGCGTGACAATGCCGATATCGACATTGCGCTGCTTGAAGATGCGGTTGTCGGTGAGCAAGCCTTCGAGATCGTCGCAGACTTTCAGGAACGGATCGCAGAACGCCTCAATGTCGTCGATCAACGGCACCGGCAGATCCTGGTGCACGCCGCCGACGCGGAAATAGGCCGCATGCATGCGCGAGCCGGACGCGCGCTCATAGAAGCCCATCAGCTTCTCGCGCTCTTCGAAGCCCCAGAGCGGCGGGGTGAGCGCGCCGACATCCATCGCCTGCGTCGTGACGTTGAGTATGTGCGACAGGATACGGCCGATCTCGCAATAGAGCACCCGGATGAGCTGGCCGCGGCGCGGCACCTCGATGCCGAGGAGCTTCTCGGCGGCAAGGCAGAACGCGTGCTCCTGATTGATCGGCGCCACGTAGTCGAGCCGGTCGAAATACGGGATCGCCTGCAGATAGGTCTTCTGCTCGATCAGCTTCTCGGTGCCGCGATGGAGCAAGCCGATATGGGGATCGACGCGCTCGACCACTTCGCCATCGAGCTCGAGCACCAGGCGCAGCACGCCGTGCGCCGCCGGATGCTGCGGACCGAAATTGATCGTGAAGTTTCTTGTCGCAGCCGTATCGTTCTTCGCGGCGAGAGCTTCGGCCATCACGCCACCTCCGCGGTCTTGCCGGCGGCCTTCGCGGCTTTTGCCGCGAGACGCACATTGAACTTGTCCCAGCCGACGACGAAGCGGTCGTGCCGGCCCTCGCCGATCAGGTCGATGCCGTCATGGGCCCTGACCGCGAAGCTCACACGCTGGCCGGTGACGGCCTTGCATTCGACATCGACCGTCACCGTCTGGCCCGGCAAGGTCGCCGCCAGATGGCTGACATCAACGTGGACGCCGAGGCTGCCCTCGCCCGGATCGAGATGCGGCGCCAGAAGCTGCGTGCACACCCACTCCATCAGAATGATCATGTTGCCGGTGGCGAAGACCTTCGGCATTGCCGCGATCTCCGGCGCCTCCGGATAGGTGTAGGGCACCGTCTTGTTTTCCGGCACCGTGTAGGAGAACTGATGCTTCATGCCGGGCTTGAGGGTGTTCTTCACGTCACGACCTCATGAGCCTTTGCCGGCCTTCTCATCGCCGGGCAGCACGTAGTCGGTGCCTTCCCAAGGCGAGAGAAAATCGAAATTGCGGAACTCTTGCGTGAGCCGCACCGGCTCATAGACGACGCGCTTGAGCTCGTCGTCGTAGCGCACTTCGACAAAGCCGGTGAGCGGAAAGTCCTTGCGCAACGGATGGCCATCGAAGCCATAGTCGGTGAGAATCCGCCGCATGTCGGGGTGGCCGGTGAAGACCACGCCATAAAGATCGTAGGTCTCGCGCTCGAACCAGTCGGCACCGGGGAACACCTCGATGATCGAGGGCACCGCGGTGTCCTCATCGGTGGCGACTTTCACCCGGACGCGCAGGTTCTGCTTCGGCGACAGCAGGTGATAGACCACGTCGAAGCGCTGCTCGCGGCTTGGATAATCCACCGCCGTCACATCGATCAGGCAGACGAACTGACAGCGCGGGTCGTCGCGCAGAAAGCGCATGACGGCGACAATGTCGCCTCCCCGCGCCGTGATGTTGAGCTCGTGATGAGCGACCGTGTAACCGGTGACCGCGGCCGGCAGCGCGGCAGCAATGGTTTTGCCGAGCGTATCGAGCGTTTCGTCCATGGTCAGCGCTCGATCGTGGCGGTGCGGCGGATCTTCTTCTGCAACAGCAGCACACCGTAGAGCAGAGCTTCGGCGGTCGGCGGGCAGCCGGGAACGTAGATGTCGACCGGCACGATGCGGTCGCAGCCGCGCACCACGGAATACGAATAATGATAATAGCCGCCGCCATTGGCGCAGGAGCCCATCGAGATCACGTAACGCGGCTCGGGCATCTGGTCGTAGACCTTGCGCAGCGCCGGCGCCATCTTGTTGGTCAGCGTGCCGGCGACGATCATCACGTCGGACTGGCGCGGCGAGGCCCGCGGCGCGAAGCCGAAACGCTCGACGTCATAGCGCGGCATCGACACCTGCATCATCTCGACGGCGCAGCAGGCGAGCCCGAACGTCATCCACATCAGCGAGCCGGTGCGCGCCCAGGCGATCAGATCCTCGGCCGCCGTCACCAGGAAGCCCTTGTCGGCGAGCTCGCTGTTGACGTCGGTGAAGAACGCGTCGTTGGCGCCCGCCGGCCTGCCCGCAAGAGGCTTGCCGGTATTCGGATCGAGAATTTGCGACCTTGGAGTCGCGAGCGCGGGTTCGCTCAATCCCATTCAAGCGCTCCCTTCTTCCACTCGTAAATGAAGCCTACGGTCAGCACGCCGAGAAACAGCATCATCGACCAGAAGCCGAATTCGCCGAGCCGGCCGAAGGCCGTGGCCCAGGGAAACAGGAAACTCACTTCGAGGTCGAAAATGATGAAAAGGATGGCGACCAGGTAGAAGCGAATGTCGAATTTCATCCGCGCGTCGTCGAAGGCATTGAAGCCGCATTCATAGGCGGAAAGCTTTTCCGGATCGGGCTGCTGGTAGGCGACGACAAAGGCGACGACCAGAAGCACAAGCCCGATCAGAGCTGCGACACCGATGAAGACGATGAGCGGCAAATAGGAATAGAGCAATTGCGTCAGAGCTGGGCTCATCAGAGGTCCTTCTGAGCGGCGTTCAAAGTTCACATTCCCTGTACTGGGAATGTGATCTTCGCAGCGCGGTTCCGAAAGCGAGAAGCGAGCGCGCCAATTTGCCCCAAAATCAAGCAGATTCGCGTTCACACCGAGGAACTCGGGACCCTTAGCGCAGCGCACAAAAAGGTGCAAGACAAGCCTGTGTGTGACTGCGGATCGGCGTCGCCGGCCGCGGCGGTGTTACGGCGCCGTGACAATTTCGCCGGGGACGCGCGGCCTCGGCCTGGGGCAAATTGGGCCTGGGCAAAATGAGCCCGGGACAAATTTAACGCAGTTTTAGCCGCGCACTTATCATGGGCTTGGAGGCCGGCGCGATTCCTGGCACGGCAAACCCGCAGCCGGCCGGGCTCATGGCCGGTGCGCCATCCGGCTCATGGCCGGTGCGCCATAAAGCCAACAGGGAGCGAAACTGACATGCCCGCTTATTCGCGCCGCGCAGCCTTATTGACGCTGGCCACAGCACCTTTTGCGAGCGCCTTCGGCGTCCCCGTTCCGGCCGCACGCGCCGACGACTACCCGTCACGGCCGGTCAAAATCATCGTGCCGTTCGGCGCCGGCGGCCCGACCGACGTCTATACCCGCGATATCGCCGCCGAACTGCAAGACATCCTGCATCAGGCTTTCGTCATGGAAAACCGGCCCGGCGCCGGCACGACCATCGGCACCGCGTTCGTCGCCAATGCCCCGCCCGACGGCTACACGCTGCTCATGGTTTCCGGCACCCAGACCGTCAATGAGACGCTTTATCCGAACAAGCCCTATTCGCTGATGCGCGACCTGGTGCCGATCGCGCCGCTGATAGACAGCGACCTCGTACTGGTCGTGCATCCGTCCGTGCCGGCCAAAAACCTCGCCGAGCTCATCGCGCTGGCCAAGGCCAAGCCCGGAACGCTGAATTATGGCTCGTCGGGCCCGGGTTCGAACTATCACATGGCCGCCGAGCTGTTGAAGAACATCACCGGCATCGACATCGTGCATGTGCCCTACAAGGGCTCGAGCGGCATGCGCACCGATATTCTCAGCGGCCAGATCCAGATGCTGTTCGATTCCGTCCCGACCATGGCGCCGCAGATCAATGCCGGCATGGTGCGCGCGATCGGCACCAGCGGCAAAACCCGCTCACCCATTCTGCCGAACGTTCCCACGCTCGACGAAGCCGGCGCGCCGGGTTTCCAGGCCACGCTGTGGGTCGGCTTCATGGCGCCCAAGAACACGCCGCAGCCGATCATCGATCTGCTCAATGGGACCATCACCTCGATCCTGAAACGTCCGGATATCAAGAAGAGCTGGGAGGCCCAAGGCGCCACCCCGCTGGTCATGTCCCAGGCGGAATTCAGCACCTTCATGCAGGCGCAGATCGACAAGTGGGCCAAAGTGGTGAAGGACAACCACATCGCGCTGATGAATTAGGAAAATCGGCGGCCGGTTTTCCGAAAAGATCATGCGCAATCAAACTGCTAGAGCGAAATCCGATAGAACATAACATGGTTTCGCTCCAGCGTGTTGACGCCGCCTTCGCACAGTTCCACAAACGCCCAAATCTCAAGGCTAAATTTCAAGGCCAAGTCCCACACATTTGCAACGGATCCACGATGAACGAGATGACCACGATCTCCGCTGCCGCGATCAAAGGCGAGGAGCATTGGACGACCAAAGACGGCAGTGTGAAGCTGTTCATGTTCGAGAAATGCGCCGGCGATCCGAAACAGACCGCCGGAACCATCCTGTTCGTGCACGGCTCGTCGATGGCCTCGCAGCCGACATTCGATCTCCAGGTCGAAGGCCAGCCGGATTCCTCGGTGATGGATTGGTTCGCGCGCCGCGGTTTCGACTGCTGGTGCGTCGATATGGAAGGCTATGGCCGCTCGGAAAAGAGCCGCAACAACAATGCGCCGATCGCGCAAGGCGCTGACGATTGCTTCGCCGCCGCATCCTATATTGAGAAGCTGCGCGGCAAGCGCCCGCTGCTGGTCTATGGCATTTCCTCAGGCGCCTTGCGCGCCGCCATGTTCGCGCAGCGTCATCCGGAGATGATCGGCCGGCTCGCGCTCGACGCCATGGTCTGGACCGGCGAAGGCTCGCCGACGCTCGCCGAACGCAAGAAGAAGCTGCCTGAGTTCAAAACCAAGAACCGCCGGCCGATCGACAAGGCCTTCATCCATTCGATCTTCGACCGCGATCATCCCGGCTGTGCCGAGGAGAAGGTCATCGACGCCTTCGCCGACGCCGTCACCGCGCTCGATGATTCGGTGCCGACCGGCACCTATGTCGACATGTGCTCGAACCTGCCGGTGGTCGATCCCGAAAAGGTCACCGCGCCGACCCTGATCATGCGCGGCCAATGGGACGGCATCGCAAGCTTCGACGATTTGATCAAATTCTTCGCTAAACTGCCCAATCCCGACAAGCATTTCGCCGTCATGCCTGGGATTTCCCACGCCAGTTTCCAACAGAAGAATTACGCGCTGGTCTACCACATCCTGTGGAGCTTCTTCGCCCAGCCGGCCCCGGTCTACCGCGGCTGAGTGGTCACGCTTTCGCGGCGCCGGGGGTTTCCGGCGAGCGCCAAAAGCGGGCTCATCCGGAGCCTGCGAAATTCACGCTAAGTCATTGAAATGGCGGGAGCGACGGGGCTCGAACCCGCGACCTTCGGCGTGACAGGCCGACGCTCTAACCAACTGAGCTACGCCCCCGCGGGCGAGGCGTGGAGTTAAGGCCGCGCAAGCGCCAAGTCAAGGAAACAGTCAAGGGATTTGGGCCATTCATCGGGCTTTCATCAGCCTGTGCCTGCTGCCATATCCTCGCCACGAAGCACCCGCAGACACCCCTATGATGCAGAAAACATCGGTGGAATCGGCAAAACAAGCGTGGTCAGCCGTAGCCGAATCGTTTAACTGCTTCGCTCTGAGCGGCGCTTTTTTCACGCATACCGCTTCATTGAGGAGGGTCTAATGGCAACTAAACCGGCAACTACGGTGACATTGAAGCATCTCGCCGCGAGCCTCGCGGAGGACAACGAGATTTCCAAGAAGCAGGCGGAAGCGATCCTCGGCGGATTGGTCGGGAACATCGTCAAACATCTGAAGAAGGGCGAGCGCATCCGCATCGGCGGCCTCGGCATTCTCCAGGTGCGCAAGCGCGCCGCGCGCATGGGACGTAATCCCGCGACCGGCCAGCCGATTCAAATCAAGGCCAGCAAAAAAGTGGCCTTCCGCGCCTCCAAGGAGCTCAAGGAAGCCATCTGATCGTTTCCAGTCGGCGGATTCGCCATGCGGATCCTCCGTGCGCCACTCACCGCCCGCGTGTCATCGCAATCGCTGAATTGCGAGGCCGCGGGCGAGTTGTTTTGGACTCCGCTTGAGACCGATATTTTCGCGCGAAACGACAAAGGCATCGCGACCGGGTCGAACGCGCCGCTGATTGCCGATGCAGCTTTCGTGCTCGATAGTGAGAGCCTCGCTGAGGCATCGTTCGCGCGCTGCGGACGCGCCTGCCCTCGCCTTTTGGGCGACAGCGCCGCAGCCCTTGCTGCGCTGCGCAAGCGAAGGCTGGTGGGCGGTGACGGACTCGAACCGCCGACATTCTGCGTGTAAAGCAGACGCTCTACCAACTGAGCTAACCGCCCCTGCCAGGGTTGCCGCGACATCTATCGCCGCGGCCCGCAGGCGCGCAAGGGCGCGGCTGCGACACGGCGATGGCGCCTGTTGCGATGCCACTGTGCCGTTCATGTCTCAGCAAAGATTTAAATTGCGGCCGCCATCGCTTGGGGCGGTAAAACTCGCCCGGCGTATTTGCAGTTCCCTCGGTTTGGCGGCAACCTCTTAAGCGGCGTCGCCGCTCGGGGGGCCTTGGCTGCCGGCAAAGACGCGCATCGGGACACCGCCGAGTTGGAGGATTCTGTCGATAGAGTTGTGACGTGAACCACGGGGCGGGCTGTAGGCCCGGAAGGGAGAACCATGTCGCGTATATCCGGCTTGATTGTCGCGTTGTCGCTTGCCGCCAGCGTGGCTGCTTCCGCTCAAACTTTGCCGCCACAGCCGCCGCCCGTGCCGGGCGGCATGGGGCAAGGCAACGACCAGGAGCGCGCCGCCTGCCATCCCGACGTGACCAGGTATTGCCAGGTGCAACTGCAGGTGAATCCGAACGACGTGCTCGGCATCTTGGGCTGCTTGCAGGCCAATCGCACCAAGATCAGCAAGGCGTGCCAGACCGTACTTGCGGCTCACGGCCAGTGAGGTAATCGGTGACCTCGGACCGGCATGCCGGCCGGCCCGAGGTCACGACAACAGGGCGAACCTGGCGCCTAGGATGGTTGCCCGATCCTAGCCCCCAAAGTCTCATCCTCTGACGCATCGTCCTGCAACGCGTCGTCATCAGTCTCGATGCGCGAGACGTGTTCCGCGAGCATGACCCAGGAATGCGCCAAGGCGAGCCAAAGCGCCTTATCGCTGTTGTCGTCAGCCAACCGCGCCATTGCGACGCATTCTTCTGCGCTTCTGCGGTGATCAAAAGCGGTCCCCATGGAGAATCTCCCCGACGCAAACTTTGACACCGCGCGGATTGCAACGCTCAACTGCGGCGCATGAAGGATCAACGGCGGGCGGAACTCGGGCAAAGAAAGCTTCAAAGAGGGCGATTGGAACTATTTTGGGTCCTTGGCTCCCGTCGAGCGGTCGGAAAGCCGTCTGAAACCGCCTTTCGGCTACCGGCCAAGCGGAGCTAATGCGTCAATGACATGACAGAAGGTGTGAATCATTGCGACTTCTGCGGATTACGGCAAAAATTTACCACAAGTCTTTAGAGATCGTTGTTGTCTTTATGCGATATGCGCGTAGCTGCACTGCAGCAAAACTATTTTTGCAATGCACCATCGGCACTTATATTGAGTTCCGATTCTGGAGTCGGCCATCGGGCTGGCCCGGAAACCGGAACAAAGGAACAAGAATCATGCTGTTGTCCATCATCAACTTCTTCAAGTCCTGGAAGCGCTATGGCGTTGCCGTGGACGAGCTGTCGCACCTGAGCGACCGCGAACTGGCCGATATCGGCATCACCCGCGGCGACATTCCGCGGATCGCTTGGGAACAGGCCAAGCACTAACGCGCACCAAGTCCATCCGGCCGCGCCTTGCGGTCGTCCAATCAGCGCCTGGCCCCCGGCCGGGCGCTGTTTATTTGTGGCAGCCCCTCAGGAATGAGCAGGCTCCATGCCCTTGGCCTTGATGATCGGCAAGGCATGCGGACCGCTCAGGAATTCGACGAAGCTCTTGGCCGCGGCAGCGTCTTTGGCCGCCGTCCCGACACCCGCCGCATAGACCGTGAAGTTCTGAATGTCCGCCGGCAACGGGCCGACGAGGGTCACCCCGGCCACCGGCAGGATCTCGCTGATCTGGTGGACGCCGATCTCGGCCTCGCCGTCGGCAACATGATCGGCAACCGCTCCGCCCTGCACCAGCACCGCTTTGGCATGGACCTGGTCGGCGATGCCAAGCCGCTGCAACAGCTTGTCGACATAGATGCCGCTCGAGCCGCCAGCCTTGGGATCGATATAGGCCACCGATTTTGCCGCGAGCAGCGCGCGCTTGAACGCCTCGTCGGTACTGATATCCGGCAACAGCGCGCCGGCCTTGACCACGACGCCGACGCCGACCTTGGCCAGATCGGCGCGGCTGCCCGGCACGACCTTGCCCTCCTTGGCGAGCCCGTCGATCGCCGCAGGCGTCAGAACGGCAACGTCGAACCGCTCCTTGCCGTCGCGAATGAGCGCAAGATGCTGCCCGACGGTCTGATAGGTGGCGGCGACCTTGTTGCCGGTCTCTTTTTCGTATTGCGTTATGAGCGCATTCAGGACCTGCTTGAACGCGCCGCCGCTGACGACGGTGATGTCGGTGGCCATGGCGGCAGCATTGGCCGTTTGTGAAGGGACAAGCTGTGACATGGTCAGCGCCAGCGTCGTTGCGAAAGCAGCCGAAATCAATTGCATGTAAACTCCCGAGGCAAACGAACTAGGCCGTAAACGATTTGCCCTTCTCAGGCACGATCACATCGGTCGGATCGTCCCTCATCGCGGCCAGGAACTTGTCGGCATTGGGCTCGATGATCGGGAACGAGCCGTAATGGCACGGGACCACGGTCTCGACCTTGAGGAAGCGCTTCACCGCAAGCGCGGCCGTCATCGGGCTCATGGTGAAACGGTCGCCGATCGGCACGAAGGCAATCTTGGGCTGATGGATTTCGGCGATCAGCGCCATGTCGGAGAAAATATCGGTGTCGCCGAGGTGATAAACCGTCGGCTCGCCCGGCGCCTTGATGACGACGCCGCAGGGATTGCCGAGATAGATCGGCATGCCGTTGGTGATATCGCCCGATGAATGATCGGCTCGCACCATGGTAACGCTAAAGCCGCCAAGGCTCGTGGTGCCCCCCGTGTTCATCGGGTTGAGTTTTTCCAGGCCCTTTGACACGAGCCACATGCCGAGGTCGTAGTTGGTGGTGACGGTCGCCCCGTTGGTCTTGGCGATCTCGAGCGTATCGCCGACATGATCGGCATGACCGTGGGTCAGCACGATATGGCTCACGCCCTTGATAGCGTCGGCCTTATCGGAGACGAAAGCGGGATTGCCGGTGAAGAACGGGTCGATCAGAACCGCAAGGCCGGCGAAATCGAGACGAAAAGCGGAATGGCCATACCAGGTGATCTGCATGGTGGACCTATGCGTGGCTTGATTGGGGGCGGCGAGATATCCGGAACCCGCACAGGATACGCGCGGCCGGGCGCTGCGAAAAGGCCGTCGACGATATGAAAACGAGAAGACGCGACGATGCCGGTTCTTCCGCTCATTGACGCCGCGGCGCTATTGCCGGAACGCGGCACGCTGATCGGCCTCGATCTCGGCACCAAGACGATCGGCGTCGCGGCGAGCGATCCGGACCGGCGCATCGCCGCGCCGGTCGAAACCATCGCGCGCCGGCGCTTCAATCTCGACGCCAAGCGCATTCTCGAACTTGCCGCCGAGCGCAAGGCCGCGGGTTTCGTGCTCGGTTTGCCGATCAACATGGACGGCGGCGAAGGCCCGCGCGCGCAGTCGACGCGCGCCTTTGCCCGCAATCTCGCGCAGCTCACCGGAGTGCCGATCGCGCTGTGGGACGAACGGCTGTCGACGGCCGCCGTCGAGCGCGCGCTGATCGAGGCGGACGCCAGCCGCGCCAAGCGCAAGGCGGTGATCGATGCGCATGCCGCGACCTTCATCCTGCAAGGCGCGCTCGATCGGCTGGCGCGCAGACAGGAAGGAGCGCCGTAAGCTCGCGCCTCGGCGCCCCCGCTGTTTGATTTCGCTTCCCGCGGCGTCAGCAGTGGAAGCCGCCGCAGCTTGCCGGATCCGGCGGACCATAGGCGCCGGGCGGAACAATCGTCGGATTGGTGCGCAGGCCGAGCTGGCCGGCGGTATAGTCGGATTGGCCGGACATCGGCACATAGTCGTAATAGGTCGGCGGATCCTGGTAGGTTCGCACAGTCCCCGCGTGATGACGGATTGCAGCGGAACCGGACGCGGTCGCCGCGAACGAAACCGCAATCGCGAGTGCCGCGGCGGCACTGCCTTTGAAAATTCGGCCTGAGAGAGTTTTAGACATTTTGTTGTTTCCTTCTTCGGGTGGACGAAGCGCAGTCATTGCTGCAGCGCTCAGATAGGCCGAAGGGGATTCCTGTCGACTGACCTGCGCGCATGGCACGCTTGCAGTCGGTCTATCGACGATTCAAAAACTTTATTCCGGCAGCGGTGCGATGATTCACATACGCAGAAACCGCCGTGAAATAGGCACCGCTAGGCCTCCGGCAACACGCGCTGGAGCAGAAAATCAACAGTTTGTGAATCGAGTCCGGCAGCCCCGTAGAACGAAGCATGCGTACTTTCGACGCGCGTTTTCAGGAATGTGCCGGCGATCACAGACGGCGCGCAGTCTTTGAGCGCAGCCGCGCTCGCCAGGAGCGCAAGCCGCAACACTATGCGCCGCGCATCGCCTTCGTTTGCGGATTGTGGAATTTCCGCGTCGGCATCAAGGCCGGCGTTGCGCACAAGATCGGCGAACAGTCCCATCTCCTCCTTGCCCTTCAGCGCGCGCAAGACATCAAGGCACATGACGTTGCCGGAGCCTTCCCAGATCGCATTGACCGGACCTTCGCGATAAAGCCGGGGCAAGATATTTTCCTCGACATAGCCGTTGCCGCCGAGCGATTCCATCGCCTCGAACAGGAAGCCCGGCGCGAGTTTGCAGGTCCAGAATTTCGCGGCGGGCGTCATCAGGCGCGCATAAGCCGCCTCCTGCGGATCGGCAGAAGCGCGATCGAGGGCGCGCGACAGGCGAACCACCAGCGCGACCGCGGCCTCGACGTCGAGCGCCATATCGGCGAGCACGGCGCGCATCATCGGCTGCTCGATCAGGCGCTTGCCGAACACATTGCGATGCCGGCAATGATGCACGGCTTGCGCCAGCGCCATCCGCATCAGGCCAGCTGAAGCGACGGCGCAATCGAGCCGCGTCAATTGCACCATCTGGATAATGGTGCGAATACCCGCGCCTTCGTCGCCGACACGCCAGGCGAAAGCGTCGGTGAATTCCACTTCGCTCGACGCATTGGAGCGGTTGCCGAGCTTGTCCTTGAGCCGCTGGAAGCGCAGCGCATTGACGGTGCCGTCGGGCCGAAAGCGCGGCATCAGGAAACAGGTCAAGCCGCCGGGCGCCTGCGCCAGCACCAGAAAGGCGTCGCTCATCGGCGCCGACATGAACCATTTGTGGCCGACGATGGTGAAGCCGTCACCGTCCGGCGTGGCCGTTGTGGTGTTGGCGCGCACATCGGTGCCGCCCTGCTTCTCGGTCATGCCCATGCCGAGCGTCATGCCGGCCTTTTCCCACCACGGCCGGAAGGCCGCCTCGTAATTTCGCGTCGTCACTTTCGGCGCGATCTTGGCGAGAAGCGCAGGGGCTGCGGTGAGCGGCGCCAGCGCGGCGCGCGTCATGGTGACCGGACACAAATGCCCGGTCTCGACCTGCGCCGCCATGTAGAAGCGCGCAGCACGCGCGACCTCCGCCGGCGCCGCCGCGCGCGCGCCGTTCGCCGTCCAGGTCGAGGCATGCAGCCCCGCCGCGATGCTTTCCCGCATCAGAGCGTGATAGGCGGGATGAAACTCGACGGTGTCGCTACGGTAGCCCTTGGGATCGAAAGTGTGCAGCTTCGGCGGGTTCTCGTTGGCCTGGCGGCCGCGCGCGAACATTTCCGCCGTGCCCCAAAGCTTGCCGAAGGCCGACAAAGCAGGCAGTTCGAGGGCGCCGCCATTGGCCTTCAGCGCGCCAATAAGCGGCGCATCGCTGGTGAGCAGATCGACGTCCTCATAAGGCGGCGACTGGTTGAACACGTCGTGGGTGTCGAAACGCGAGCGGGTGGCCATGGCCGCGTGCCCCTTCAGCGAGCGCCCCTTGCGGGCTGGTGGTCGGTCACAATTCTACCACTGATAAGAACGCCGCGAGTTTCGATATATCAGCGCTGTTGACACCGCGCCGGTAGGGCTTGCCCGAGCGCGCCAATTCAGCCTATAGCAGCGCTTTAATGAGCAAAACCCAGCCGCCGACGCGCCATATCGTTTCGATCAACGACCTGACCAATAAGGAGATCGAAACGATCTTCGAGGTCGCGCAGGGGTTTTTGAAAGAGCTGGCCGACGATAACGTCCCCTACCGCGTCGCCCGCGCCACGGATCTGGCCTCGAAATTCATCCTCGCCAGCCTGTTCTACGAGCCGTCGACGCGCACGCGGCTGTCATTCGAAAGCGCCATGCTGCGGCTCGGCGGCGCCAATATTACCAGCGCCGATCCGGCGGTCAGTTCCGCGGCCAAGGGCGAAAGCCTCGCCGACACCATCCGCGTCATCTCCAACTATGCCGACATTGTCGTCATCCGCCATCCGCGCGACGGCGCGGCCCGCTTGGCGGCGGAATATGCGCTGGTTCCCGTGATCAATGGCGGCGACGGCGCGCACGAACATCCGACCCAGACCTTGTGCGACCTGTTCACGCTGCGGGCGAAGAACAAGAACCTCGGCAATATGAAGGTCGCGATTTCCGGCGACCTCAAAGGCAGCCGCACCATTCATTCCTTCGTCTATGCGCTGGCGCGATTCGGCGCGACCATCGATCCCCTGCCCGCGCCCGGAATGGAACTGCCGGCGCATGTCGACCGGCGGCTGCGCGAAGAGTTTCACACCCGCATCGTGTCGAAGGAGCGAGCCAGCACCGCGGGCGGGCGGATCGACGCGCTCTATGTCACCGCGAACCAGCCGCATCAGCTTTCGCTGTACGCCGAGCCGGATGTCGATTACGGCGCACTGATGGAGAAGAAGACTGACGCCGTTTACGTCACCCGCTTCCAGAAGGAACGCTGGACCGACAAGACCGGCAAGGAGCTGCCTTATCCGAAAATCGACGCAAAGTTTCTCGGCGAAGCCAAATACTCCGACGCCAGCGTCATGCATCCCTTGCCGCGGGTCAACGAACTCGACGCCAGCTTCGATACCGACCGCCGCGCGGTCTATTTCCAGCAGGCCGCCTATGGCGTGCCGGTGCGCATGGCGCTGATCTCGCTGATGCTGCACCTGCACAAGAACAAGTCGCTGCACAAATTCGCCGGCGGCTTCGCCAAGCCCGATCATCCGGTCTATGCGCAGCCAATCGGCACCGGCGTCGCTTGCCGCAACACTAACTGCATCACCAGCGATCCCGCCGAAAGCCAGTACGCCGCGCACAAGTTCTATGTGATCGACGGGCAAGCCGGGCAGCAACCCGGCTTTCGTTTGCGCTGCGTCTATTGCGAGGCCGACATCGACGAAGACGTCACCGCGGGCTTCGTCACTGCCGACACGACGCGCAAGACGTTCACGCCGGGCCTCGCGACGGTCGCGCGCGCGGCGGCCGAGCGGCTGCGCCATTTCGTCATCTATGCGAGCGAAGCCGACGCCAAGACAGCCGGCTTTGCGCCGCGTGACGCCGGCGGTGGCAAGGCGCGCGCGGGATAAAGCCTTGTTGTCGCTGGCCGGAGAAGGCAAACTCGTCATTGCGAACGAAGCCAAGAAATCAACGCTGAGCCGCTTCGCTCCTCGCAATGACGGAAGATCTTTGTGACAATACCCGTACCGCTCACATGGCCTCCACTTCTCGCTTATGCCGGCGGCGCCCTCGGCTTTGGCTATCTGTGCGGCTCCATTCCGTTTGGTGTCATTCTGACGCGGCTCGCGGGCACACAGGATCTGCGCACGATCGGTTCCGGCAATATCGGCGCGACCAACGTTTTGCGCACCGGCAATAAGAAACTCGCAGCGGCGACCCTCCTTGGCGACATGCTCAAAGGCACGGCGGCCGTGGCGCTGACGAGATGGATTCTGTTTCCCGATGCCGACCTCCTCGCCGCGCTTGGCGCCTTTCTCGGCCATTTATTTCCGGTCTGGCTCCACTTCAAAGGCGGCAAGGGCGTCGCGACTTTCATCGGCCTTCTGCTCGGCTTCGGCGCCTGGATCGCACTTGTTTCGTTTTGCCTCGTCTGGCTCGTCGTCGCCTTTGCGTCACGCTACTCGTCACTCGCTGCGCTCGTCGCAAGCGCCACGACGCCCGTTGTTCTTTGGACCGTCGGCAATTTTGAGCTCAGCGTGCTCTTCCTTCTGCTCGCCGCACTGTTGTGGATCATGCATCGCGCCAATATCGCGCGGCTGCTCAACGGCACGGAAAGCAAGATCGGACGGAGGACGCAAGCCACGAGCGGCGGCTAGACGCGCTGCGCGCTGCACCGCGTCCGGGAAACGCCAAGATTTATTCCGCCGCTTCGACGTGGACGGCTGGCGGCGCCGGCTGAGCGCCATGCGCGACCGGCGCACCGTGGGTGTGCGGGATCTTGTCGGCGAAGACTTCGACGAAATGGTCGGTCTCGCCGGCGCCGGTATGCGGCCGCAGCGCCTCGTCGAAATGGGTTTTCGCCGCCGGGTCCTTCGTCACCTTCGCCATGATGCGGCGATAGCGGAAGATCAGCCGGCCCCATTGCGTGCAGACCTTCAAGAAATCGTAGAGCCGCCACGGATAGAACACCAGCGGATTGAGCACCTTCATCTCGGAGCGGCGCTGCTTGCGCAGCTTCCTGCGGAAGAATCCGAATTGCAGCGGATGCACGCCCTCGATCCGCGCCGCGCCGGAAAAGATCGTCAGCGAATCGAGGACTTTGGTGCGGTTGATGCCCGAAGCGACGGCGCGCCGCATGATGGTCTCGACATGTTCGTCGGTGTAGTAGCGCGCCCAGGCGTCGGCGTAGACCTTGGTCCAAGTCTCCTTGGACATCAGCGGATGCGCGGTGCAGGCGTGTTCGAGATCGTATTTGTTCATGTCGGGGTCCATCGGCACCCCTTTCAGGTACAGGTTCTTGTGATCCTCGGAGCCCGGCAGCGGCGTCAGATAGAAGAATTCGAGGATGTCGATCGGCAATTCTTTCTTGATGATCTCGATGTCGCGCGCGATCGATTCCGGCGTGTCGGTCGGGAAGCCGAGGATATAGCCGGCGTAGGTCATCACATGCTGCTTGCGCCAGGCGAGCAGCATGTCGCGATATTCCCAGATCTTGTTCTGGCGCTTCTTGGCGCCCATCAGGGATTCCGGATTGATGTTCTCAAGCCCGAGGAAGATCGCCGTGCAGCCGGCACGCGCGCTTTTCTCGATGAAGTTCGGGATGCGGTGGCACAGCGTGTCGACCTGGATCAGGAGCTTGATGTTGAACTTGTCGCGCTCGCGCAGCTCGATCAGCCGGTCGAGGATCGGTTCCCAATTGCGGTTCCTGGCGAAATTGTCGTCGGTGATGAAAAACCGCGTGATGCCTTGCGCCGCGTTGGCGCGCACGATGGCTTCGATATCGTCAGGCGTGCGATAGCGCGACTTGCGGCCCTGCACATTGATGATGGTGCAGAACGAGCATTGGAACGGGCAGCCGCGGCCGGCATCGAAACTCGAATAATGGCCGGCAACGCGCGTCACCACCGAGCGCGGCAGGATCGGAAAAACCGCGGCCGCCATTTCCGGCAGATCCGACAGATAATTATAGATCGGCTTGGCTTTGCCCGACGCGACGTCGCGCAGCACCTCCGCCATACGGCCCTCGGCCTCGCCGGCGTAAAGATGAATGCCGAGGCCGAGCGCTTCTTTCAGTCCCTCCGGCAGTTCCGGCAGCATGGAAATGCAGCCGGAAATGTGGAACCCCCCCATCATCACGGTGAGGCCCTTGGCGCGGAACTGGCGGCCGAGATCGAGCGCGCGCGGAAACTGATTCGATTGTACGCCGACCAGGCCGACCAGGCCGGCGCCGGCCTTGGTGATGCGCTTCACCACGCCTTCGACGTCGACAACGGTGTTGCACTCGTCGCAGGCTTCAACCTCGATATCGACGTCGGGCCCGAGCACGCGCTCGCTCGCGCATTGCTCGATGAGGCCGTGAACGCTGGCGAGGCTGTTGGAAGGCAGCATCGAGCGCAGCCACTGGATGACGTAACCGTCAGGATCGTAATGTGATGGCTTGATCAGTACGACGCGGAAGCGCTTGGCCGGGCGAGCGTCCATCCATCCCTCCCCAAAGGGAACACACCGGAACCTCACTCAAACCCCGGCGAAACAAGCCGGAGGCCAAGTCTGCGGCACTGCAAGTCTGCGGCACTGCAAGTCTGCGGCACTGTGCGTTTTCGGCGGCCGTTTTGCAACGGCTTTCGGGCAGAACCCGCCCCGCCCAGCCCAGCCCAGCCCAGCCCCGCGAAGATGTGGAGGAACAAGCGGTTCCGTTCCCGCAGCACATCCGCGCGATTTTCGTGCAAACGCTACGATGTGGCGCGCGAAGGAGAGGAGCAGATTGCGAAAAAGGGGTGGTGCCTTCGTCTCGTTCCGCTGTTTTTTGCTTCGCTGCAGCCCGGAGGGAGCGCCACGGAATTCCGGAACTGATTCCGCCGCTCCCGGATTGCGCTCCGATTGATCCGGACTACGAAAAGACGAAAGGAAATGGAACGCCGACAGACGCTGTAGCCAACCTGCCGTGCTGCTGGGCACGGCCGCGCATCCCAGCAGGGATGCGCACGCCTATCGGCGTCCCACCACGGCTCTTCCCGGAGATGTCGGAACATCTCCGTCCAGCTTCAGGCCAGGCTTCCTGGGACGCGGCCGCCACAATTATTCTGCTAAGCGGGCGTTACCCGCCCCTGCCTGCCCCAGTCCAGTGCGCACCGCACGGCCGGCCATGCTTACCGGCGGCTGATGCCCAAAGCCGCCCGGGTGCGGCTTGCAAGGCCGCCCGCGGGCACCGCCCTCGCTCCCATGCACCGGCGTGCCTCCGGCACAGGTCCTTCACGAGCGAGAATCACGGCGCTTATGTAACCTTAACAGTGACGCTTGTCAATATATCAGTGACAATGATTCGGCAGGCATGTCCGGGCTTACATCTCGCCTTCACCGGACACTTTGCTCAGCACGGCTTCGACGATGGAGTCGGGATCGGGCAGCACGCCGAGGATGACGTTGCATCCGGCCGTCGGACACATGGCGACATAGCCTGAAATGATGGGACCCACGAGCGGGTTTCCGATCGGCCCGCGTTCCAGGGCCGGCGTAACCATTCGTCCGCATTTCGGGCATTTGCCGTTCATTTTTCTTTCCCCTTCTTTCCCCTGGCCCTCGCGCCCTTATGAAATCCCGTGGCCTTGAGGTCATCGTGTCTCGGTCATGGCAGCTGGGTATCCGGATCGGTTCGTATTGCGGTAATATTTCATCGCCCCGCAAGCAAGCTCCATCTCACGCAAGCGTTTTGGACAATCCGTGCACGACATCAGCAAAGCGTCCTTCCGCCTGAGCGACGAGCAGCGGATCGATTGGCTGCGACTCATACGCTCGCAGAATGTCGGGCCACGCACGTTCCGCACCCTGATCAATCATTTCGGCGGCGCGCGGGCGGCGCTCGAGGCGCTGCCGGGGCTCGCTCGCCGCGGCGGCGCGGCAGCGCCAAAGATCTGTTCGCGCCAAGACGCCGAGCGCGAGATCGCAGCAGCGAAACGGCGCGGCATCGCGCTCGTCGCCATGGGCGAAGCGGATTACCCGCAGCGGCTCGCCATGATCGACGACGCGCCGCCGCTGATTTCGTTGCGCGGCGATACGGCGGCGCTGACCATGCCGCTGATTGCCATTGTCGGCTCGCGCAACGCGTCCGCCGCCGGGATCAAGATCACGCAGATGTTGACCCAGGGTCTGACTGCGGCCGGCTTTGCCGTCGTCTCGGGTCTGGCCCGCGGCATCGATGCGGCGGCGCATCGCGCGAGCGCCGCGACCGGAACGATCGCGGTGCTCGCCGGCGGACAGGACAAGATCTATCCGGCCGAGCACGAGAGCCTGCTCGAAGCGCTGCTCGGCAACGGCGTCGCGCTCTCGGAAATGCCGCTCGGCTGGGAGCCGCGGGCGCGGGATTTCCCGCGGCGAAACCGCCTGATCTCCGGGCTCGCGCTCGGCGTCGTCATTATCGAGGCGGCAAAACGCTCGGGCTCCTTGATCACGGCGCGGCTTGCGGCTGAACAAGGCCGCGAAGTGTTTGCCGTGCCTGGCTCGCCGCTCGATCCGCGCGCCGAAGGCACCAACGGGCTGATCAAGCAGGGGGCGACCCCGGTCACCGAGGCCGCCGACATTATCAGTGTAGTGCAGCCGATCATGACGCGGCCGATCTCGGGCCAGTCGTTGTCTTTCGGGTCGCCTGACGGCGAATTGTGCGAGCCTGGCTCCGGCAGTGAACTTGGTGGTGAACTTGGCAGCGAACTTGGTGGTGAGCCGGGCGCCGAGCCGCAAGCCGATGAGCGCGCGCGGATCGTCGGCCTGCTCAGTCCCACCCCCGTCTCGCTCGACGATCTGGTGCGGCTCTCGCAATCCTCGCCGCGCGCGGTGCGGATGGTGCTGTTGGAACTCGAAATCGCCGGCCGGCTGGAACGTCACGGCGGCGGGCTGGTGTCGCTGATCTAGGTCGAGGAGTTCGGCGTCCCCATGCCGCTACCGCATCGTATCCCAGGGATCGACCTTCTTGTCGGGAATGCGTTTGAGCGCATCCTTGTAGGCCTTGTCGTCGGCCTTGGGTGCCTTGTCGCCGGCTTTTGACGCGTCGGCCTGGTGACGCCCTCGCCCGCCGCCCATTCCTCCGACACCACCCATTCCTCCGCCGCCGCCCATGCCTTGCGCTTGCGCATTTTGCAGGGGAGCGGAAAGCGCGAGCAGTGCCGTGGCTAAGAGTGCGGCCACCATCGGCGTGAGGAAGCGCATGGCCATTTGCTCCGGATGCGCGTGCCCTTGACGCAGGATCATTCCGGAAAATCGGCTTTTTCCGGATCAGGCGCCAAA
>Ga0335073_10000854_pt1 | contig 40053 bp, 37 predicted proteins | sample Lox_Sample_22_FD_207093 | JGI IMG/M metagenome (GOLD analysis project Ga0335073, IMG submission 207093) | Soil microbial communities from Loxahatchee National Wildlife Refuge, Florida, United States - Lox_Sample_2.2 | ecosystem: Environmental > Terrestrial > Soil > Wetlands | place: USA... | reverse complement strand
TCAGCGACGCCCAACTCGACGCCGTCAATCTCGTCGGCGACACGTTCCACCCCGAGTGGAACTATTCCATTCGTCCGAGCCCAAAGCCAAGAACGTAGCTATTATTCTCCGATGTCTCCTTAGTCCAAAGACACTGACGTTTTCAACGGATATTCCCGGTCGAAGGACAGGTATGTCGACAAGGCCTCTCAAGACGAATTTTGTCGTCAATCTTTTCTCTCCGGTCGCGCGGATCGCGGTCGCGCTGGTGACCATCCCGATATACATACACCATCTGGGAGATGCGCGCTACGGCGTCCTGCAGATTGCATGGATCCTCATCGGATATTTCGGCTTTCTCGATCTCGGGCTCTCGCGCGCCTCGATCAACGCCCTGGCGAAGCTTCGCGCCGCCCCGCAATCGGACCGGGCCCGGGTCCTGCTCACGACTGTCAGTCTGAGCCTTGGCTTCGGCCTTGCCGGCGCTGCGCTGCTGTTCGTGGTCGGCGAGTACCTTTTTCGGTACGTGCTGTCCGTTCCGCCCGATTTGAAGGGCGAAATCGCCCAATCCTTTCCGTGGATGGTCTGCCTGTTTCCGATGACGCTCGTGGCCGGGGTCGGTTCCGGCGCCCTGGAAAGCCGCGAGCGCTTTCTGCTGGCGAACTCGCTGCAGATTTTGCAGATGAGCCTGACCCAGATCGCTCCGGTGATCGTGGCGGTGTTCGTCAGTCCCTCGCTCACCGTCGTCATGCCCGCAATCGCGGTCATGCAGGCGGTGGGCACCATCGTCACCGGCGCCTGCGTCTACCGGCTCGAAGGACCGTTTTCGCTTCGGGCGTTCGACCGGTCCGAAGCCCGGACCTTGCTTCATTATGGCGGATGGGTGACCGTCACGTCGGTGGTCTATCCGATCCTCATCGCCGCGGATCAGTTCCTCATCGGCTCATTGCTTGGCGTGGCCGAAGTGGCTCACTACGCCGTTCCGATGAACCTGATCGTCCGGACCATGACCTTCCCGGTGGCGCTGGGGCGAACCTTCTTCCCGCGTCTTTCGAGTTTGCCGCGCGACGCCGCCCATGAGCTGGCGGGACGCGCGCTTCAGACGCTGGGCTACGTATATGCGGCCGTGTGCGCGCCTGGCATTATCCTGGCGCCGGTGTTCATTCGATACTGGATTGGCGCAGACTTCGCGCTTGTCTCGGGCCCAGTGGCGCAGATCCTCTTTTTTGGCGCCTGGATCAATGGACTGTCCTTCGTCGCCTACACTCTCATTCAAAGCCAGGGCCGGCCGGACCTGACCGGAAAGCTGCACCTTGCCGAATTGCTGCCGTTTCTGGGCGTACTTTGGCTTCTGACGGCGAGCTTTGGCCTTAAGGGCGCAGCGGCGGCGTGGTCCTTGCGCGGCTTTGTCGACGCATTGGCGATGTTTTGGGCGGCCGGACTCTCCCGGAGAGACGTCGCGTCCGCGGTCGTGCGCCCGGCCGCGCTGCTCTTCGGCAGCGCGATCGCGGCGCGGTTCCTCGGCCCCAGCCTGGCTATGGCGTTTCCGGCAGCGGTCCTGGTCGGTCTGATCTCGGTCGGGCTTGCCTACGCCTATTCGGACGACTTTCGGCGAATCCTCACCGCCCAGCTTATCCTGGTCCGCAATTTCGGCGGGGGTCTGCTGCGGCGGGCGAAACCGGCACAATCCGCCTAGAGGGCGGCAGCCTCTCACCCGGCCCCGATGACCTCGATGAGCCTGAACCGCTCGCAGAAAACCTCCATGTCGGGCGCGAACTCGCCGCGGCGGGTGAAGTAGCGCGTGTGCATTTCCCGCCAGTCGGCGAGCGTGCGGTCGCCCTCGCCCTCGTCAACCGCGAAGGCCGCATCGACCTCGCCGAAGCGGCGCCGGGTCACCTCGACCGTCTCGAGAATGGCGCGCGGCTCGCCCCGCCCGTCCCTGACAATCCAGCGCTTGCCGACCTCGACCCCCTTGTCGCCCTCGCTCGCCGCCCAACAGGTCGCGGTCTTGCGCGCCTCAAGCACGAGCGCGAGCAATTCGTCCGCCAGCTCCGGACTGTCGCCGAAGGCGAAGCTTTCGAGCTCGGTCAACTTTCCTCCCTTCGGTCTCCGTCACTGCGATGCACACCCATCTCCCCTTAGTGGAGAGGGGTTGGGGGTGAGGGCTCGCGCGGCGACCCCTCGTTCGTCCGGCTTCGCCCGGCCACCTTCTCCCGCAAAGGCAGAAGGGAAAGGCCCCTCTCGCGTGCGCGTCAGAGGGTCGGAGCTAGGATAATACGGACCCATCTACCCTCCCGGCTTCTTGGGCGCGTTCTCCTTTATGTAAAGGAGCTCCGCCTTGTCCGCACCCGTCAACGCGTTGGAAAGCGGACAATCCTTGCTCATGATGAAATCGACCAGAGCCGGCGCTTCGGAACTGGTGGCCGCGATCCGGCCAGCGCCGACGACAGTGCCGATCATCCGCGTATTGAAGGGGGTGGCGCCGATTGGGTCGCCTAAAACGGCACCGCTCAAGACATATTCCGCATCGTCGCCGCCCGCGCAAACGAGCGTCTTCAATTCCGCCGCCAGCGCCTTCGCGTAAGCCGCATCGTCGACGCGGGCGTCTTCTAGCGCCCTCCGCCATCGGGCGTCCTCAGGCGGCGGGGCAAGCGGGGGAATCCAGGAGTTGAGAGGATCGCAGGATGAGAGCGTCTCGTCGTTATTGGCGCAGTCGAGGCGACGAATATTTTCAAGCGCCGCGTCGAGCACCACAGCCATAGGGAGCGACCCGACCATCTGTCGCAAATGCTGATAGGTCTCGTCGTTCCACGGTTGAACGTTGTCCTGGTTGTCCTTCCAGGACGGCAGCCATCGGTCGGGCGAATCGGAAAGTCTCACGGCCGCGAGACGTCCAAGGTCGACCCCGCCCAGCCTAAGGAACGTAAGATTGGTGCGCCACAGAAGCGCCTTCGAAAGATCGGTCGCCTGTAGGATCGCCTGCTGCAGCGATGTGCCCTGAAGCTGCGCACCGGCGAGCGATGCGCCCTGAAGCTGAGCGTCAGTGAGATCTGCGCCCTGAAGCTGCGCGTTGTCGAGCGACGCGCCCTGAAGCTGCGCCTGAATGAGCGACGCGCCCTGAAGCTGCGCACGAAAGAGCGACGCGCGCTGAAGCTGTGCGTTCTCTAGCGACGCGCCCTGAAGCTGAGCCTGCGTGAGCTCGGCGCTCCGAAGCTGCACGTAATCGAGCCACGCGCCTTGAAGCCTCGCGGCGAGAAACCTCGCGCCCTGAAGCTGCGCTCCCGTAAAGTCGACTTTCGGCAAGCTGGCGGAAATGAAAATCGCGCCCTTCAAATCTCGGCCGCGTGCGTGAAAGATGATATCCCGCCACCTCGTCTTCTGGGGATCGTCGACAGCTAGGCCTTCGTAGATGTTCAGGCCGGGCAAAACGAGCGTGCTGGAGAGCGGCAGCCGGCGGCGTCGCGTCGTGTTATCGATCGTGGAATTGAAGACCCAGTCGTGAAGGGACACTTCCTTCAGCTTTCCAAATTCGTCCGTCGTGAGGAAGGGTCGCCCATCCGGCCAATGCTTCTCCTGCCATTCGCCGGGGAAAGTCGCGGCGGTCCAGGAGAACAGAATAACGAAGCCGCTGAGCACGAGACCGATGGCAGTCCCCTCGGACGGAACCAGGCGACGCTCATCGGCTTCGCGCCCAGCGAGAATCTTCCCCCACAGCCACCAGATCAGCACGAGATCGACGACCAGCGCGACGCGCTGGGTCCAGGCGATGAAGCTCGAATGGAACGGCAGGAACTGCACCTGCATCATCAAGAGCAGCAGGACCGGCGCGACTGCCAGTGTCACCCAGGCGATCGCCCGAAGCAGCCAGCCGAACGCGCCCCTGCGCAGGCTGGACGGGCCGGCGAGGAACTGGATGAAGATGTTGCTCGGCAGTCGCCATTGCAGATTCTGCCGCGCCGCGCTGTCCACTCCGCGGGCCGGATCGTACAGCGCCTGATGGTAGCGCTTGGCCTTCTCGGTCAGGAAGACCAGATGCACCAGCGTGTAGGCGTGAACGATGATGAACAGGATCGGCGCGAGGAAGAAAAAGGCGAGCAGCGGCAGCTCGATGTTGAGAAACGGCAGCTTGACCGCGCGCTCGAAGAACAGGTCCTCGTGCGTCACCGCGCCTGCGGCGACCGCGAGATAGAACAGCACGAACAGATAGGAGAGCCACAAGCCGCCGCCGACCGAAGCCGCCTCGTCGACCGCTTTCTTGATTTCGTCGAGGTCGTAGGCTTTCTTGGCGAAATCCGGCAGGTCGCCTGCCTTGCTGGGTTCCGGCGGAGCGGGAGCGCCCGGCGTAGCGGCGGCCGGCGCGGCTACCTCTGGCTTTGGCGGTTCCAGCCCCAAGGTTCCTGCCCCAAGACCGAAGCGTCCCGCGAAAAAAGGCGGGCTTTTTTCCTTTCTACACCAAACCCCTGCCCCATCAAGCGAATGATGCGCCGCTGGCCGGGCGAAGATTTTTCGACAATTCCTTGCCAAAAATCAGAACCTACGGTAGCATGGGTTCTGGGATGAATGAGGCCATTGACAAAGCTCGCCATGCCGACGTTGCCGAGCGCCGCAAGCGTTTAGCGCATGGCCGGACGATAAGGAAACAGGACTGGAAAAAATCGTTTGAATCGGCCGCAACGCATTGAAAAGCCCCGATACCAAAAAAGAAATGAAAGCAAATTCCGGCTGCTTGGCTTTCGTGGACTTTTATCGGTGCGGAGCAAGCTATGTGTAATTTGAGGGCGTAGCCCTCAAAGCGCCCGCTTCACCGCCTCCCGCCAGCCGCGGTAGAGGGCGTCGCGGGTCGGCTCGTCCATGGCCGGGGCGAAGACCCGCTCGCTGCGGCGGCGGCTCGCGAACGATTCGGGGCCCGGCGTGACGCCCGCCTGCCAGCCGGCGGCGAAGGCCGCGCCGAGCGCCGTCGATTCGAGGTTGGCCGGGCGGTCGACCGGGACGGCGAGCATGTCGCTGACGAACTGCATCGTCCAGTCGCTCGCCGCCATGCCGCCGTCGACCCGGATGACCCCGGTCGCCGCGCCGGCGTCGGCGGTCATCGCCTCGATGAGGTCGCGGGTCTGGTAGCCGACGGCCTCGAGCGCGGCGCGCACGATCGCCTCGGCCGAGGTCCCGCGGGTCACGCCGGCGATCAGCGCCCGGGCGTCCGAGCTCCAATAGGGCGCGCCGAGCCCGGCGAAGGCCGGGACCAGATAGACGCCGTCGGTCGAGGCGACGCGCGCCGCGCGCTCGCCCGCTTCCGGCGCCGCGGCGATCAGCTTGAGCCCGTCGCGCAGCCATTGCACGGTCGCGCCGGCGGAGAAGATCGAGCCCTCGAGCGCGTAGGTCGGCTTGCCGCGCCACTGGTAGGCGATGGTGGTCAAAAGGCGGTTGCGCGACGGCGCGGGCGTCGCGCCGGTGTTGAGCAAAAGGAAGGCGCCCGTGCCGTAGGTCGCCTTGATCATACCGGGCGCGACGCAGGCCTGGCCGATCAGCGCGCCCTGCTGATCGCCGACCAGCGCCCGGATCGGGACGGCGGCGCCCAGATGCTCGGGCGCGCTTGCGCCATACTCGGCCGCGGTGTCCTTGACCTCGGGCAGGAGCGCGCGGGGGACGCGGAAGAGCCGGAGCATGTCGTCGTCCCAGGCGCCCGCGCGGATGTCGTAAAGCAGGGTGCGCGAGGCGTTGGTGGCGTCGGTCGCGTGGACCACGCCGTTGGTCAGGCGCCAGACAAGGAACGCATCGACGGTGCCAAAGGCGAGCTCGCCGCGCTCGGCCTTGGCCCGCGCGCCGTCGATATTGTCGAGGAGCCAGGCGATCTTGGTCGCGGAGAAATAGGGGTCGATCAAGAGGCCGGTCTTGGCCGTCGTTTGCGGCTCTGCGCCTTCCGCCTTCAATCCCGCGCAGGCCTCCGCGGTGCGCCGGTCCTGCCAGACGATGGCGTTGGCGATCGGCCTGCCGGTCGCGCGCTCCCAGATCACGACGGTCTCGCGCTGGTTGGCGATCCCGATCGCGGCCAGGTCATTCGCCTCGCAGGCGGCCCGCTTCAGCGCCTCGCGGGCGGTCGAGAGCGTCGTTCGCCACAGCGTTTCCGGGTCGTGCTCGACCCAGCCCGGCTGGGGGTAGAGTTGCTCGAACTCGGCCTGGGCGCTCGCGGCCGGCTGGGCGTCGAGGCCAAACACGATCCCCCGGGTCGAGGTCGTCCCCTGATCGATCACCAAAATCACGCTGGCGCCCTCGCGCTTACCCGGCGGCCGCCCTCGGCGAGGCGGGCGGCGATGAAACGATCGAGGACGGCGATCTCGCCCGCGGTCAGACGCAGTCCGAGCTTGGTCCGCCGCCAGACGACGTCCTCGGCGCTTTCGGCCCATTCAGCATGCATCAGATAGTCGACCTCGCGTTCGGTGAGGCCTGCGCCGAAGTCGTAGCCCAAAGCCCGGCGATCGCTCGCTTCGCCGAGGACCTCGGTCGCGCGGAGGCCATAGGCGCGGGTCAGCCGGAGCGCTTCGCCGTCGCCGAGAAACGGATAGCGAAGTCTGAGCGCCGCGACCCGCGCCTCGAGCTCCGTTACCGGGAACGCTCCGCCCGGCAGCGGCGTGAAGCCGGTCCAGCCGCGTCTCAGCGCAATCAGGGGAAAGGCCGGCTCGAGCTGGTCCAGAACATGCTCCGCGAGCTTGCGATAGGTCGTGATCTTGCCGCCGAAAATCGTGATGAGCGGCGGGCCGTCGTCATCGAGCTCGAGGGCATAGTCGCGAGTCGCCGCGCTCGCCGCCTTCGCGCCGTCGTCGTAGAGCGGCCGGACGCCCGAGAAGGTCCACACAACATCCGCCCGGGTCAGGGGCCGGGCGAAATATTCGCTTGCCGCCGCGCAGAGGTAGCCGATCTCGGCTTCGGAGGCGGCGGCTTTCGCCGGGTCGCCCGCATAGTCGATTTCGGTCGCGCCGATGAGGGTGAAATCGCCCTCATAGGGAATCGCGAAAATGACGCGCTTGTCGGCGTTCTGAAAGATATAGGCGCGGTCGTGATCGAAAAGCTTGCGGGTGACGATATGCGAGCCTTGCACCAGCCTCAGGCGATCACGCGGAGGCCGCGCCGCCAGGCGAGCCTCCACGTCCTCGACCCAGGGTCCGCCGGCGTTGACGAGCGCTCTTGCCAGGATCGTTCGCGCCGTTCCGTCGCGCGTGTCGACGATGTCCAGGCGCCAGCGCCCGTCGGCGCGCTCGGCGGCGACCGCTTTGGCTCGCGTCTCGATTCGCGCGCCGGCGAGATGCGCGTCGAGCGCATTGAGAACGACGAGACGGGCGTCGTCGACCCAGCAATCGGAATATTCGAAGCCGACCGTAAAGACGCCGCGCTTCAGCGGCGCTCCGGCCGGATCGCGCCTGAGATCGAGCGTTGCGGTCCTCGGCAGGAGCTTTCGCCGGCCGAGATGGTCGTAAAGAAAGAGGCCGAGCCTGAGCGCCCAAGCGGGGCGGAGATCCTGGTGATGGGGGAGAACGAAGCGCAGCGGCCGCACCACGTGCGGCGCGATCCGCCACAGTCTCTCGCGCTCGGAGAGCGCCTCGCGCACCAGGCGAAATTCGCCGTATTCGAGGTAGCGGAGGCCGCCGTGGATAAGCTTGGTCGCGGCCGAGGAGGCACCGCTCGCGAGATCGTCCTGCTCACAGAGATAGACGCTCAAGCACCGCCCGCTGGCGTCGCGGGCGACGCCGCATCCATTCACTCCGCCGCCGATGATCGCCAGATCGAAGACGGGTTCGGGCATCCGGATTTGTCCCATGCGCGCCTGGCGAGGGCCGATCTGGGCAGCCTATTGAAGCGGGCGGCGGCCGGCAACGCGCCCCGGTCAGACGGCAGGCTCCGGGGCGGGCGGCCGCGGCAATCTGGTCCCGGCGAGGATCTCTTCCGCCAGACCCGCGGCTCGGGCCGCCGGGATGAAGCCGTCGACGACCAGATAGGAGAGCCCGTGCACCAGGCCCCACGCCGCCATGGCCGCACGGTTGTCGTCGAGCGGCCGCTGATCGATGTCGGCGACGCCGCGCAGCAGCAGAGCCTCGACGCCCTCGGTCGCGGCCTGAAGCGCAGGATATTTCGCCCGCTCGGCCAGGACAGGCCCGAACATCAGGCGAAAGAGGCCGCGGTTTTGCCGAGCAAACTCGACATAAGCAAGGCCCGCCCGGCTCAGCGGATTGGGACCGCGCGTCGCGCCCTCCATCGCCGCGCCGAGTTCGCGGAAGCCTTCGGCGGCGACCGAAGCCAGGAGATCTTCCTTGCTGGCGAAATGGCGGTAGGCGGCCGTCGCCGACACTCCGATCCGGCGGGCGGTCTCGCGCAGTCCAACCGCCTGCATTCCGCTTTCATCGAGAATTTGGCGGGCGGTCGCCACAAGCGCAGTTGGCAGATTGCCATGCCGATAAGGACGTAACGCGCGCATTCGAGGGCCGCCTATCGTTCAGTGTTCACGCTGTCAACGCATGGCGCCCGCCCGAAGTTCCAAGAGTTGCCATCTTTATGTCGTCGGCGCGGCGAAAATGGGCCAACTTTGCTGCCGGGAATCGTGGCTTTCGCCACAGTGTCCCGCCCGCCGCCGATCTCAAGCGCCCTTAAGTCCACCCTTGGCGCGCAGAAAAGCGACGATCGTATCCAGCCCCACGCCGATCTTCATGTTCGCCATCACGAACGGACGCCCCTTGCGCACCGCCGCGGCGTCGCGCGCCATGACCTCGAGCGAGGCGCCCACGTAAGGCGCAAGGTCGATCTTATTGATGACCAGGAGGTCCGACCGGGTCACGCCCGGGCCCCCTTTCCGCGGGATTTTCTCTCCTCCCGAGACATCGATGACGTAAATCGTGATGTCGGCCAGCTCAGGCGAGAAGGTCGCGGCGAGGTTGTCGCCGCCCGATTCGATGAGGATAAGGTCAAGACCGGCGAAGCGCTGGCGCATTTCCGAGACGGCCGCGAGGTTGATCGAGGCGTCCTCGCGAATCGCCGTATGCGGGCAGCCGCCAGTCTCAACGCCCATGATCCGCTCGGGAGGGAGCGCTCCCGCCTCGACCAGAATTCGGGCATCCTCCTTAGTGTAGATGTCGTTGGTGATGGCGGCAATGTCGAGTTCGTAGCGCAGGCGCTTGCACAGCTGCTCCATGAGCGCCGTTTTGCCCGAGCCGACCGGGCCGCCAACCCCGACGCGCAGCGGCTGCCGAGGGGCCGTCATGACCGAAACAGCCTCGAATATTGGGTCTCGTGCCGCATCGCGGCAATATCGGAGCGGAACGCGCAACCGCCGAGGTTGGCGAGGCTCGCGCCGTGAGCGTCACGCGCCAGGGCGCGAATGCGCGGCAGCAGGGCGGCGAGAATCTTCTGACCTTCGGTCTGCCCGATCGGCCCGAGGCGCAACGCGGCGGAGACGAGATTCGCGGCCTGGGCGAGGGCGAAAGCCTCGAGGCTGGCGTCAAGCGGCAGCCCATGGCCGCCCGCTGCGGCGGCGACCGCGATCGGATAGGCGATGCGCCGGTCGGGCGCCTCGTCGAGCCGCCGCAAAGGCTCGCAATCCCAGGCCGCGCGCGCGGCAGCGACGAAGGCCGCTCCTTGCGCCGTCGTCTCGAGGCGTCGCTCGGCCGATACGCTGAGGGCGACCGCGAGGGCGTTGGCCTCGATGAGGGCCGGCCAATCGGCCGCCTTGGCGCAGCGAAAAGCCGCGGAAAACAGAATAGCGTCCGAGCGCGGCGCCCCGAATTCGATAAGGTCGACAAGCCAAGCCTCGAGCGAACGCGCATCGACGATATCGCCCGCTTCGGCTGCCCACTCGAGCCCATGCGAATAGGCAAAGGCGCCGACCGGGAATCCCGGCGAAAGCCAGACGAGAAGCGGAAGCGGTGCGCCGCCGTCAGCCTCGGGGGGAATTGCGTCCTCCACGCTCGTGTTCATGGCCGCGGCGATGGTCGTGGGTGTGCACGGAACCGCGGTCCTGTCCGTTCTGATGGCGATCATCATGGAGATGCTCGCATTCACGATCCCTTTCGGGACCGTGTGGGTGGTCGTGATGATGATGATGATCGTGGCCGGAGCTGTGGCGCTCCCGCGCGCCTTTCTCCGGCTTAACATAGGCGCCGCCCTCGGGATTGAACGGAGCCTCGACCGCGACGACCTTCGCCGCAAGTCCTTCAGCCATCGCCTCGATGACCGGATCGCGGCGGATACGCAGCGCCTTGGCCAAAATTTCGGTTGGCAGATGGCGGTTGCCGAGATGCCAGGCGACGCGCGCCAGACCAAGCCCATCGGCGGCCCGGATCTCCGCCAGCGGCTCGGGCGCGGCGACGACCTCGACAATGCGCCCATCCTCGAGGCTCAATCCGTCGCCGCCCCGCAGCATCGCGGCTTCCGCGAGATCGAGCAGGAAGGCGAGACCACCGACGCCTGTCATGGCCATCCGGCGGCGATAGCGGTCGTCAAAATCGAGCACCACCGTGTCGACCGGCGCGCCGGACCATTCGCCAGCAGGTATGATTTTATCAGCGCGCAGCATTCACGGCCTTTCCGAGGGGACGGCGGTCGAAGGCCCGATCCGCCTCGATCGACTTTGAACGAGAAGCGAAAGAAACGCCAGTCGGCCTGTAAGCCGGGTTCTGTATAGCCGGGGCTCGTCGCCCCGGCGTGACGGCCATTCCTCTGGGACGCCCGTCGCCGGGCGCCTCAAGCAACCAACCCGAGCGGCAGGGGCCAGCGGATGAAGGCCCTGCGGCGTTTGGAAACGCCGCGCGTCGCTCCTATTCGGTTTTGCTCCCGGCGGGGCTTGCCATGCCGCCGACGTTGCCGCCGGCGCGGTGCGCTCTTACCGCACCCTTTCACCCTTGCCGTGACGTTTAAGGGCCTTGCGGCCCGCGACCCGGCGGTTTGCTTTCTGTGGCGCTATCCCTGAGGTTTGCCCCCGCCGGACGTTATCCGGCGCCGCATCCGCATGGAGCCCGGACTTTCCTCCGCTTCGAAAGCGGCGGCCGTCCGGCCGACTGGCAGGCAAGGGCATATGGGACCGGCGCGACGCCGGTCAAGGATATTCGGACGGGTGACAGGGAGGAAGCCAATGACGAGGCTCGTTCATTGAAGCTTCACCCGATTTATGGGATTGTCCGGCCCTTCGGATGGCGGGCGGCCTGCGCCTGTAAGGCGCGGCCTCTGGAATCGCCCCGGCGCGAGGACAGGAAGCTTCATCGCCCAGGGCGCGAGACGGACGGGAGATTTGATCGCATGACAAGACTTTTGGCTCTTTCGCTGGCCCTCGCGGCTGCCGTCTCGGTTTCGGCTTGCCAGACGCCCCAGCAGCAAAACGCCCTCGTCGGCGGGGCGCTCGGCGGCGGGACGGGCGCCCTGATCGGTTCGGCAGTATCGGGAGGCAGCGCCGGCGGCACGCTCGCAGGCGCGGCGATCGGAGCGGCCTCCGGCGCCATGATCGGCGCAGCGGCGACGCCTCAGCCTGCCTACTACGGTGGTCCAGGTTATGGCGCGCCTCCCCCGCCGCCGCGACGATGCGCCCAGTGGGCCTACGATTACAACGGCAACCGGGTGTGCACCGCGTTTTATTGAGTCGGGAGAGGAATGATGAGGCATCTCGCTGTCGCGCTGGCCTTCGTCGCCGCGGTTTCGATGTCGGCTTGCCAGACGCCGCAGCAGCAGACGGGCACTCTTGCTGGCGGAGCGATCGGCGCCGGCACTGGGGCGCTGATCGGGTCGGCGGTTTCCGGAGGCAGCGCGGGCGGCGCCATTGCCGGCGGCGTCATCGGCGCAGGCACGGGGGCGCTGATTGGCAACGCGGTGACCGCCCCGCCGCCTGGACGCTGCGCGCAATGGGGCTACGACAACAACGGCAACAGAGTCTGCACCGCTCTCTACTGACCGTCAGGGTTTATGCGCCGGCCGGTCGAACCGACTCGACCGGCGCCCTTTGTTCGGCCATGTGTTCGTCCCGCCTCATGCCGCTCGCGCGCCTTCCCGACAGCCCTCTCGCCGTGCGCTTTCTCGAATCGCCCAATCGCGGCGAGAGGCGCGGCCGCAGCACGCCGGATTGCCTCATCCTGCACTATACCGGCATGGCGACCGGCGAGGCGGCGCTCAAGGTCCTTCTCGACCCGGCCTCCGAGCTCTCGGCTCACTATCTGATCTGGGAAGACGGCGCAATCGACCAACTGGTCGCCGAGAGCGACCGGGCGTGGCACGCAGGCAAGGCGCAGTGGAAGGGCGAGAGCGATCTCAACTCGGCCTCGATCGGGGTCGAGATCGTCAATCCCGGCCATGACGGCGGCTCGCCGCCGTTTCCGGAGCCCCAGATCGCGGCGACGATCGCGCTTGGGCGCGACGTCTGCGCCCGTTGGGGAATCGGTCCCGAGCGCGTGCTCGCCCATTCCGACGTCGCGCCGGCGCGCAAGCAGGACCCGGGGGAGTCCTTTCCATGGGAGAGGCTGTGGCGCGCGGGCGTTGGGCACTGGATCGAGCCAGCGCCGCCGTCGGGCGGCCGGCTCTTCGCTCATGAGGAGGAAGGGCCGCCGGTCAGGGCGCTGCAGTCGCTGCTCGCGCTTTATGGCTATGGCGTGGAGACGACAGGAATCTACGATCGCCAGACCCGACAGGCAGTCAAGGCGTTTCAGCGCCACTTCCGGCCGGAACGCGTCGACGGCGAAGCCGACGCTTCGACCGTGGCGACCTTGAAGGCTCTGATTGAGGGCGTCGGTCGAAGATCTGGGCCATGAGGCCCGGAGCGGCGAAGCTGGAAGAATGAGGGACCCCGCCTGACGGACCGGCTGTCTCGGCGTCCCGACAGCTCACGCGACCGGTCAGGCCAATATCGTCTTGTACATCACAAAGTCTTTACTTGCACGCGCGCCAAAGAGACGCTACGTCAGCGACCTTTGCGGCTAACTATTGACTTCTGAAAGCTGAGCAATAGATTACTTGTCACGAACGTCTTATTTTGTCTAAACATATCTAGCCTTGATTACTAGATCTATCGGAATCTTTACGAATTATTAACTATAAAAATCGAGCTTATTAACGATTGACAACAGTCACGCTGACCGCGCATCAAGCTTGCGGCTGGAGCGAGACCTGATTCGCCCGGAGTCCAAAGATGGCTGCTGCACGTCGCCAACTGAATCCGAAATGGCCACCGAGCCCCGAGCGTCAAGCCCGCCCTGCCCATCAGAGCCCCGAAAGACACCTGATCATCGCCGGGACAGGGCGCGCCGGAACGAGCTTTCTGGTCCGGTATTTGACCGAACTCGGCCTGGACACCACTATAGCCAGAAACGGCGAGCGGGCGGGATGGGATTCGGAGGCCAACGCCGGCCTCGAAAATCTGCTGTTTTCCGGCGCCGACCTTCCCTACGTGGTCAAATCGCCGTGGATCGGCGAGTATATCGACCAAGTCTTGAATGAAAAGCAATTCAAGATTGACGCATTCATCGTGCCTGTGCGCGATCTGGTCGAGGCGGCCGCGAGCCGGGTGGTTCTGGAGCAGCGAGCCATCCACCAGCACAATCCGTGGATGGCCGATCAGCTCGACAGGACATGGGAAACCTACGGCCATACCGCAGGGGGGTTGGTATATTCACTCAATCCTCTCGATCAGGCGCGATTGCTCGCGGTTCAGTTTCATCAACTGGTCTTGAAAGTGGCGGAGGCCGGCATCCCCCTGGTATTTCCGGTCTTTCCGAGAATCGCGAGCGACTGGGACTATCTTCACAAATGCTTGCAACCGATCCTGCCGCCCGAGATCACAGAAGATCTCGCGCGCGCCACGCATGGCAGGGTCGCCGACGCGGCGAAAGTTCGGGTCACGGGCGAGATCGGCAAGGAGGGATCTACCAACGTGATCTACAGGTCGGAGGTCAAGTCCGGGCCGCACTACCCGAGCCTGACCGAAATCGATAACATTGCGCTTCGCCGCGAAATCGGCCGGCTGCGACAGGAGATGAAGCACCGGGCGTCGGCGCAAGACGCGTGCGCGCAAGCGGCAGATCAATTGGGCGCCCAGATCTCGGAGCTGCAAGGGGCGAAGTGTGAATTTGAACGCGAGAGAGCCGGTCTCGAAGCCGCGATTGAGGCGCTTCGCCGGAAGCTCGAGCGAAAATCAATGAAATACAAAATGAGGCGCGTGTTTCGGGTCTTCAACGTCGCCCGGATGGTCGGAGCCTGAAACTTTACCCACTCGGCCAGACCCCTCGAACGGCTTTGCGCCTGCCGGCCGCTCGTCGACAATCCCGTCCGGAACGCGGCTCGTTGACTTTGGACCGCGCCGCGCCTAGGAAGCCGGCCTTCGTCAGGTTTTGGCCTCGTCGATCAAGCCGACTGTCCCTTCGAGGCCAGCGGTCCCCGTCCGGCAGCGCGATGCGCCCCCGGGCGCGATGGGCGTTGAGTTCGGAGGAGGAAAGCGAACGGGCGGCGCGATCCCTATATCGGTCATCTGTCCGCTATCCGTCGTCTGAATGAGGAGCTGTGATGTTCGAGAGCCTGTCCGAGAAGCTCTCCGGCATATTGGACAAACTGACCGGCCGCGGCGCCCTCTCCGAGGAGGACGTCAACGCGGCGATGCGCGAGGTCAGGCGGGCGCTCCTCGAGGCCGACGTCGCGCTCGAGGTCGTGCGGTCGTTCGTCGACCGCACTCGCACAAAGGCGGTCGGGGCCGCGGTCATCAAGTCGGTCAAGCCCGGCCAGATGGTGGTCAAGATCGTCCACGATTCGCTGATCGAGACCCTCGGCGGCGAATCGCAGGCGATCGATCTCAACGCGCCTGCTCCGGTCGCAATCATGCTGGTCGGGCTGCAGGGCGCGGGCAAGACGACGACGGCGGCCAAGATCGCCAAACGCCTGACCGAGCGCGACAAGCGCCGCGTGCTGATGGTCTCGCTCGACGTGAAGCGGCCGGCGGCGCAGGAGCAGCTCGCGGTTCTCGGCCAGCAGGTTGGGGTCGACACGCTGCCGATCGTCCCCGGCCAGGACCCGGTTGCGATCGCCAAACGGGCCGAGCAGGCGGCGCGGCTGCAGGGCTACGACGTTGTGCTGCTCGATACCGCCGGGCGCACCCATATCGACGAGCCGCTGATGGCGGAGATGGCCGAGATCCGCGACGCCGCGCGGCCGCACGAGATCCTGCTCGTCGCCGACGCGCTAACCGGCCAGGACGCGGTGAACCTCGCCAAGAACTTCAACGAGCGGGTGGGTTTGACCGGCATCGTGCTGACCCGCATGGACGGCGACGGGCGCGGCGGCGCGGCGCTGTCGATGCGCTCGGTCACCGGCAAACCGATCAAGCTCCTGGGCGTTGGCGAAAAGATGGACGCGATCGAGGATTTCCATCCCGCGCGCCTTGCCGACCGCATCCTCGGCATGGGCGACATCGTGAGCTTGGTCGAGAAGGCGGCGCAGACCATCGACGCGGCGCAGGCGGCCAAGCTGGCCGAGAAGATGCGCAAGGGCATCTTCGATCTCAACGACCTCTCGGAGCAACTGGCGCAGATCGAAAAGATGGGCGGGATGGGCGGCATCATGGGGATGCTGCCGGGCGTCGCCAAGATCAAGGACCAGCTCGCCTCGGCCAATCTCGATGAGAAATTCGTCAAGCGCCAGCGGGCGATCATCTCGTCGATGACCCCGCTCGAGCGTCGCAACCCCGACCTCCTCAAGGCGTCGCGCAAGAAGCGGATCGCGGCGGGCGCGGGGGTGACGGTCGAATACGTCAACCGGCTATTGAAGCAGCATCGCCAGATGGCCGACATGATGAAGATGATGGGCGGCGCGGGCGCCAAGCGCGGCATGATGGGCAAGCTCGGGCAGATGATGGGATTGGGCGGCGGCATGCCGATGCCCTCGCCGGAAGAGATCGCGGCGCTCCAGAAACAGATGGGCGGCGCCGGAGCGCCGCCTGGCCTGCCCTCGGGGCCGGCCGGCATTCCCGCCGCTCCGCCGCCCGGCGCCTTCAACCTGCCGCCGCAATTTCCCGGCCTCGGCGGCGGCGCCAAGCTCCCCGGCCTCGGCGGCGGCTTCAATCCGTTCGGGGGAAAGAAGAAGTGAATTCCCTCATCCGGCCGCTGCGCGGCCACCTTCTCCCGTGCACGGGAGAAGCTCTCCTCTCCCGTTTACGGGAGAGGGCTGGGTGAGGGCGCGTAGGTTGGAACTGATCTGAAAGGAAGAACCTGAATGTCCCTGAAAATCCGCTTGTCGCGCGGCGGCGCCAAGAAGCGCGCGTTCTATCGCATCGTGATCGCCGACGCGCGCATGCCGCGCGACGGCCGCTTCGTCGAGAAGATCGGCACGTTCGATCCCTTGAAGGCCAAGGACGATGCGAGCCGGCTGGTGCTCGACCAGGAGAAGGCCAAGGCCTGGCTCGCCAAGGGCGCGCAGCCGACTGACCGGGTGCTGCGTCTGCTCGACGGGCTCGGGCTCGCGAAGCGCGAAGCGCGAATGAACCCGGAAAAGGCCAAGCCGAAGAAGAAGGCGCAGGAGCGAGCCGCCGCTGCGGCGGCCTCCGCCGCCAAGGTCGCCGAAGCGCCCGCGGCCTGAAGCCTGAGATGAGCCGGCCGGCGGGAGCGCCCGACCGTCTCATCCTGATGGGCGTCTTTGGCGCGCCTCAGGGCGTGCGAGGCGCGATCCGGGTCAAGTCGCTGACCCGCGATCCCAAAGCCATCGGCGCCTACGGGCCGCTGACCGATGGCAAACGCGCGCGCGTCATCGTCTTCGAGTCGCTCCGCCCGCTCAAAGCCGATATGCTGGTCGCGCGGGTCGGGGGCGTTTCGACGCGCGAGGCCGCCGCGGCGCTGACGGGCGTCGAGATCTTCGCCCGCCGCGACCAATTGCCGCCGCCGGGCCACGATGAATTCTACCATGACGATCTGATCGGCCTCGACGCGGTGGACAAGGCGGGCGCGCCGTTTGGCCGGGTCGTGTCGGTGATGAACTATGGCGGCGGCGACATCCTCGAAATCGCTCCGTCCGGCGGCGGCGAAACCCTGCTGCTGCCGTTCACCAAGCGGGTTGCGCCCAAGATTGACTTCGACGCCGGGCGGATCATCGTCGAGCCGCCGCGCGAAGTCGAAGACGAAAATTAGCGTCGATGATGCGCGGTCGGGCCGCGCGGCGGCTGCTCCAATAAACGCCGCCGCAGGCGGTTGCTAAGGGCGCGGGACGCGGGTAGAGAACGTCATGCGCGGGACCCTCGTTCGGCGCCGAGATTCCGGGCCGTTCTTGTGGAGGCGCGCTTAAATGACGATGAGTTCCGAGACGGCTGCGGAAGGCCATGGGGGCGCCTCGGTTACGAAGCGGGATTTTCTTTTTCTGATGACTGGGTCGCTGGCCGCGGTCGGTACAGCGGCGATGATCTGGCCGTTCATCGACCAGATGAACCCGGACGCCGCCACGATCGCCGCGGCCGGGCCGGTCGATATCGACATCCAGCAGCTTCAGCCCGGCCAGCGCATCGTCGCGCTATGGGCGGCGCGGCCGGTGTTCGTCGTCAAGCGGGCTCAGCCGGCGCTCGAGGAACTCAAAAATCCGAAGCTCCTGGGTATCCTGCGCGATCCGAATTCCGAGGAATGGCAGCAGCCGGCCTACTCGGCCAACTGGAGCCGGTCGATCAAGCCGGAAATCCTGGTGATCGTCGGCGTCTGCACGCATCTGGGGTGCATCCCGCTCTTCGACCCGCAGCCCAATCCGACCGACCCGGCGCCCGACTGGCCGGGCGGCTTCTTTTGCCCCTGCCACGGCTCGAAGTACGATCTCGCCGGCCGCGTGTTCCAGGGCGTTCCGGCGCCTTACAACCTCCCCGTACCGCCCTACCATTTTCCGGACGAGAAGACGGTCAGGGTCGGCCAAAATCCGCCGGGGCAGAATTTCGACTTCAACTCGATTTTGCAGGTCTAGGCACGTGTAGACGCGGTGGCTGACCGCGTCGGCCGCGCTCAGCGAGCGCGGCTACAGAGCGCCGGCGAGGGCTGAGATGTTCGCCGCGACCGTCCTCACATTGTTTCCCGCGATGTTCCCCGGTCCGCTCGGCCAGTCGCTGGCGGGTGAAGCGCTGGCGCGCGGCTCATGGTCGCTCGAGGCGCGCGACATCCGCGATCATGGGATCGGGCGCCATCGCGCCGTCGACGACACGCCGGCGGGCGGCGGCCCGGGCATGGTGATGCGCGCCGACGTCATCGCCGCGAGCCTCGATGCGGCGGTTAAGCCGGACGATCCGCGCCCCCGCCTGATCATGAGCCCGCGCGGCGAACCGTTCCGCCAGGCGCGCGCCCGGACATGGGCGGCCGGGCCGGGGCTCGTCATCCTCTGTCCGCGCTTCGAGGGGGTGGATGAGCGGGCGATCGAAGCGCGCGGGCTCATCGAGGTCTCGGTCGGCGACTATGTGCTCTCAGGCGGCGAGATCGCGGCGCTCGCCGTGCTCGACGCCTGCGTCCGCCTCATCCCCGGCGTGATGGGCGAGGAGGCCTCGGGCGCGGAGGAGAGCTTCGAGAACGGCCTGCTCGAATATCCGCAATATACGCGGCCCCGCGAATGGGAGGGACGCCCCATCCCGGATGTCCTGCTGTCCGGCGACCACGCGAAGATCGCCGAGTGGCGGCGGCGCGAGGCGGAGCGGATGACGAAGGAGAGGCGGCCGGATCTGACGCTGGGCCAATCGATCCGGCGGGCGCCCGGCGAGGCCAGCTAATCTGGGCGAGTCCGGAGCTTCGATCAATCGAAAAGCAAACATTTTCTTGCGGAAAACCGGTAGTCATGTTATAAGGATTATTGGTTCCGGGGGCGGGCGCGCAGCGCCCGCCCAGAGAGGTCGTTTCGATTGAACTTAGGCTGAACGCTCTGCGCGAGCCCGCGAATGATTTGCGGAAACTGACAAAAAGGAGATGCTAAGGCATTGAAATAATGGAATCACGTGACAGTTTTGCACGCTCAAATCAGCGCGTCGGCACTGGGTGTTCGCCGCGGTAGTCGTAGAAGCCGCGCTGGGTCTTGCGGCCGAGCCAGCCAGCCTCGACGTATTTCACCAGAAGCGGACAGGGGCGATATTTCGAATCCGCCAGCCCCTCGTGCAGCACCTGCATGACGGCGAGGCAGGTGTCGAGGCCGATGAAGTCGGCGAGCTGCAGCGGGCCCATTGGATGATTGGCGCCGAGGCGCAACGCGGTGTCGATCGCCTCGACCGAGCCCACGCCCTCATAGAGGGTGTAAACCGCCTCGTTGATCATCGGCAGAAGAATGCGGTTGACGATGAAGGCGGGGAAATCCTCGGACATCGTCGCCGTCTTGCCGAGCCGGTTGACGAAAGCCTTGGCGGCCTCGAACGTGTCGTCCTTGGTGGCGATGCCGCGGATCAGCTCGACGAGCTGCATCCGCGGGACGGGATTCATGAAGTGGATGCCGATGAACCGCTCGGGATTGGCGGTCACAGAAGCGAGCCGGGTGATCGAAATCGACGAGGTGTTCGAGGCGACGATGGCCTCGGGCTTGAGAAATGATCGCAGTGCGGTGAAGATCTTGCGCTTGACTTCTTCGTTCTCGGAAGCGGCCTCGACCACGAGGTCGCACTCGCCGAGCTTGTCGAGCGTCGGGGCGACGTGGATGCGGTCGAGGATCGCCTTGCGCTCCTGATCAGCCATCTGCCCTTTGGCCACCTGGCGAGCGAGGTGGCCGTTGATGGTCGCAAGCGCGGCGTTGATGCGCTCCTCGGCGATGTCGTTGAGGGAGACGTTCAATCCCGCCTGAGCTGCGACCTCGGCGATGCCCGCGCCCATCTGACCCGCGCCGATGACGCCGACCGTCTCAATGTTGAGTGTCATACTTCTGTCCAGCAACCGTCCCGGGCCGCGCAGGGATCATAGACGAGCAGGAACGAGCGTCCAGTCGCCAGCCCGCCCTTTTTTCATAAGTTCGGCCGGACCTTAGCGCCCGATCTTGGTCAATTCCGCCGCTAGCTCGGGCAGCGCCGTGTAGAGGTCGGCGACAAGGCCGTAGTCGGCGACCTGGAAGATCGGCGCCTCCTCGTCCTTGTTGATCGCGACGATCACCTTCGAATCCTTCATGCCCGCGAGATGCTGGATCGCGCCCGATATGCCGACTGCGATATAGAGTTCCGGCGCCACGACCTTGCCGGTCTGGCCGACCTGCCAGTCGTTGGGCGCATAGCCGGCGTCGACCGCGGCGCGCGAAGCGCCCATCGCCGCGCCGAGCTTGTCGGCGACCGGCTCGATATAGGTCTTGAAATTCTCGGCCTTCTGCATCGCCCGCCCGCCCGAAATGATTATCCTGGCCGAGGTCAATTCCGGCCGGTCGGACTTGGCGAGCGCCTCGCCGACAAAGGAGGAGACGGCTGGATCGGGAACGGCTGCGACCGGCTCGACCGGCGCCGCACCGCCCTCTCCCGTCGCGGCGAAGGAGGCGGTGCGCACGGTGACGACGATCTTCGGATCGGTCGATTCGACCGTCTGGATGGCGTTGCCGGCGTAGATCGGCCGCTCGAAGGTCTTCGGGCCGAGGACCTTGGTGATGTCGGAAACCTGCATCACGTCGAGCAGCGCCGCGACCCGGGGCGCCACGTTCTTGGCGCTTGCCGTCGAGGGTGCGACGATGGCGTCGTAGCCGGGAGCGAGCGAGACGATCAGCGCCGCCAGCGGCTCGGCCAGGCCGTGCGCGTAGAGCGGATCATCGGCGACGCGCACCTTCGCTGCGCCCTTGAGCTTGGCCGCCGCCGCGGCGGCCGCGCCGACGTTTTGGCCTGCGATGAGCACGTCGACCGGACCTCCGAGCTCGAGCGCCGCGGTAAGAGCGCGCGCCGTGGCGTCGTTCAACTGTCCGCCGGCGACTTCCGCCAGAAGGAGGGTCGCCATCGTCAGATCACTCCCGCTTCGTCGTGCAGCTTGGCGACCAGCTCCGCCACCGACTTGACCTTGACCCCCGCCTTGCGGCCGGCGGGCTCCGCGGTTTTCAGCACCTTGAGCCGGGGCGAAACGTCGACGCTATAGTCGGCCGGCGTCTTCTCCTCGATCGGCTTCTTCTTCGCCTTCATGATGTTCGGGAGCGAGGCGTAGCGCGGCTCGTTCAGGCGCAAATCGGTTGTGACGATCGCCGGCAGCTTCAAGGACACGGTCTGCATGCCCGCGTCCACCTCGCGCGTGACCTCGACCGAGCCCTCGCCGACGACCACCTTCGAGGCGAAGGTGCCCTGACCCCAGCCGGTCAGAGCCGCCAGCATCTGGCCAGTCTGGTTCGAGTCGTCGTCGATCGCCTGCTTGCCCATGATGACAAGCCCCGGCTGTTCGGCGTCGACAACCCGCTTGAGCAGCTTGGCGACCGCGAGCGGTTCGACAAGGGCGTCAGTCTTGATCAGGACGCCGCGATCGGCGCCCATGGCGAGCGCCGTGCGGATGGTCTCGCTCGCCTGCGCGGGGCCGATCGAGACGACGACCACCTCGCTCGCCTTGCCGGCTTCCTTCTGCCTGAGCGCCTCTTCGACCGCGATCTCGTCGAACGGATTCATCGACATTTTGACGTTGGCGAGCTCGACGCCCGAGCCGTCGGACTTGAGGCGAATCTTGATGTTGTAGTCGACCACCCGCTTCACGGGCACGAGAATCTTCATAGGCCGCGGACTCCTGCCAAACTCGGCGTCCGATTAAAGCAATTGGAGGCCGAAACCCCTAATCTCGGCTCCGGCGCAAGTCAACGCGGGTGAAACTCTGACTTCTGAGCTGTCTAAAAGTTCAGTTCGCCAATTCAAAATGGCGCGCCTTCATGCCCGCAAGACATGCAGATCGCTAGGGAATTGGCCCGACATGCCGATCGATGGCGGATTTTTTCAGCGCGCGTCGCTGGACAATTGACAGCGGCAAAAAACTGACGCCAAGTCGAGGAAGTACGTGCCGCTGGAGCAACAGCGGACGGCCGAAGTCTGGGGATGGGCGCACTCAGCAGAGGATCCAAGCAAGATGAGCGAACTGGATTATTGGAACGGGCGCCTGCTCAAGGGCGCGATCTCGCGACGAGAGCTCATGGGCCGCGCCGCAGCGCTCGGCGCATCGAGCCTCGCGATTTCAACCATGCTGGCAAGCGCCGACGCGCTCGCCGCCGAGACACCCAAAAAGGGCGGCGTGCTGAGGCTCGGCCTCGGCGGCGGCAGCACGACCGACAGCATCGACGTCACCTCCTACAACGACTCGGTGATGATCGACACCAGTCACGGCCTGTTCGACGGCATCGTCGAATGGGGCGAGGACGGCAGGCCGCATCCCGATCTGGCCGAGAGCTGGGAGCCGAAGAACGGCGCGCAGGACTGGGTTTTCAATCTCCGCAAGGGCATCAACTTCTCGAACGGCCAGGAGTTCACCGCCGACGACGCCATCTATTCGCTCAACCTGCATCGCGGCGACACCAAGTCCGGCGGCGCGGCAACGTTCAAGCCGGTCACTGACATCAAGAAGCTCGACAAATACCAAATTCAGATTTCGCTGAACGGCCCGGACGCGGACCTGCCCTACGCGCTGACCGATTATCACGTCCACATGGTGCCCAACGGGTTCAAGGATTGGGCGAAGCCGGTGGGCACCGGCGCCTTCAGCCTCGACAAGTTTGATCCGGGCGTGCGCATCTCGTTGAAGAAGACCCGCGACTACTGGAAGCCTGATCGCGGCTGGCTTGACGGCGTCGAGGTTACCGTAATCAACGACGGCTCGGCGCGGCTCAACGCGCTGATCTCCGGCCAGATCGACGCCATCAACCGCGTCGACCACAAGGCGGTGGCGCTCCTGTCGAAGAGCCCCAAGATCCAGATCGTGCGGGCCTCCGGCGGCTGGCACGCGGTCATGGCCATGCAGTGCGACAAGCCGCCCTACGACAATCCCGACATCCGCATGGCGCTGAAGCTTGCGACCGACCGGGAGCAGATCCTCAAGGCGCTATTCAGCGGCTATGGCACGGTCGGCAACGATCATCCGATCCCTCCGAGCGACCCCTACTTCAATAAAGATCTGCCGCAGCGCAAGTATGATCCGGAGGCCGCCCAAGCCGCGTTCAAGAAGGCCGGGATCGCCGATCCGAAGATTCTTCTGCAGGCTTCCGATGCGGCGTTCAATGGCGCAGTCGACGAGGGCGCGCTCCTGCAGGCCAGCGCCGCCAAGGCAGGCATCAAGGTCGACCTGAAGAAGGAGCCCGCCGACGGGTTCTGGGACAACGTCTGGCTTAAGGACCCGTTCGTTTCGAGCTACTGGGGCGGACGGGCCGCGGCGACGCAGATGCTCTCGGTCGCTTATGCCGCCGGCGCGCCCTGGAACGAGACGCACTGGAAGAACGAGAAGTTCGAGAAGCTCCTCGCCGACGCTCGCGGCGAGACCGACGAGGACAAGCGCCGGCCTTACATCTGGGAAATGCAGGCGTTGCTCAACGAGCAGGGCGGCGCGATCATCCCCGTCTTCAAGGACTGGCTAGACGCCCACCTCGACAAGGTCGGCGGTCATACGCCGCATAGCGGCTTCGACATGGACAACGGCTACATCATGCAGAAGGCCTGGATCAAAGCGTAGCCGGCGACGCAACGCGCCCGGCCTCAAAAGGGCCGGGCGCGGCGCGGGCCGGGCGGTTGCGCCCTCGGTTCGGCGCAACCGCAAGCTTGGCGGCTTTCCCAGCCGGCGGCTCGCTAGCGAGGCGGGCGACGGGGTAACTTCGACCGGTGGCGATGACTATCGGCGAGGAGCGTCTCCAAGAGCGGGGGCGGCGGAAGAAGGCAGGCGTCGTGTACAAACTGGTGCTACAACGGCTCGGCCTGGGAATCCTGACGCTGTTCGCCGCGTCGGTTCTCATCTTCATCGGCACTGAGATTCTGCCCGGCGATCTCGCCTCGGCCATCCTGCAGAATTCCGCCACCCCGGAGAGCCTGGCGAAGCTGCGTCTTGATCTCGGACTCGACCGGCCAGCGATCCTGCGGTATTTCGACTGGCTGTTCGGCGCCCTTCGCGGTGATTTTGGCCATTCCCTCGCCAATGGCCGCGACGTGCTGACGGAAATCGCCCCGCGCTTCGCCAATACGATGTTTCTCGCCGCCTATGCAGCGATCGTCGCTGTGCCGCTCGCGATCGGCCTTGGGCTCCTGGCGGCGATCCGGCAGGGCGGCGTGTTCGACAGGCTGGTCAATCTCTTCACCCTAATGACGATCTCTGTGCCGGAATATTTTCTCGCTTACCTCCTGATCAAATATGTGGCTGTGGATCTCGGCTGGTTTCCTTCGCTGGCCAACGTGACGCCGGACATGAGCTTTCCCGACCGCCTCTATTTCGCGTTTCTGCCGATGCTGACGCTGGTCCTGGTGATCGTCGCCCACATGATGCGGATGACGCGCGCCTCGGTGCTCTCTGTGATGGCGAGCCCATATATCGAGATGGCGATCCTCAAGGGGCTCAGAAAGTCGCGGATCGTTGTCCGCCACGCTCTGCCGAACGCCCTTGCGCCGATCATTTCGGTCGTTGCGCTCAATCTCGCCTATCTCATCGTCGGCGTCGTCATCGTCGAGACCGTGTTCGTCTATCCCGGCCTCGGCCAATTGATGGTCGACGAAGTATCCAAGCACGACGTCCCGGTCGTTCAGGCTTGCGGGCTCATCTTCGCCGCCACCTTTATCCTGCTCAATATGATCGCCGACATTCTCGCCATTGTGTCCAATCCGCGGCTCAGTCACCCGCGCTGGTGAGGCTGCCTCGACCGGCGCTAAACGAGAAAGAACGCCATGCGCATTCTAGGCCATAAGGTCAGCGCTACGGCCCAGGTTGGCATCGTCATCGTCGTCATCAACCTGCTCGTCGCATTGCTGGCCCCGCTCATCGCGCCGTTCGATCAGGCGACGCCGGTCGGCGACGCCTGGGCCGATCCGAGCGCTCAGCACTGGCTCGGACTCGACAACCTCGGCCGCGACATCCTGAGCCGCTTGATCTATGGCGCGCGGATGTCGATTGGACTGTCGCTGGTCATCACCGCGCTGTCCTTTCTGATTGGCGTCGTTTCGGGCTTCGCCGCCGCGGTCGCAGGCGGCTGGATCGACCTTTTGCTGTCGCGCCTCGTGGATCTCTTGCTGTCGATGCCGACGCTCATCTTCGCCTTCGTCATCCTCTCGGTGCTCGGCTCGGCGTTGCCCGTCCTCATCTTCACCATCGCCATCCTCGATTCCACCAAGGTGTTTCGGCTGGCGCGGTCGGTTGCCATGAACATCGTCAGCCTGGAATTCGTGGAAGCGGCCCGTCTTCGCGGCGAGGGGTGGTGGTGGATTGTGACGCGAGAGGTCTTGCCCAATGCTATTCCCCCGCTGACCGCGGAGTTCGGCTTGCGTTTCTGCTTCACTTTCCTCTTCATCGCCGCGCTGAGCTTCCTCGGGCTCGGTGTCCAGCCACCGAACGCCGACTGGGGCAGCATGGTGAAGGAGTATAGCGAAATGATCAATCTCGGCTCAGCGGCGCCGCTCTATCCAGCCGGGGCAATCGCCATTTTGGTCATCGGCGCCAATTTCGTCGTCGATTGGATGCTCTCAATTCATTCCAGAGGCCAGGGAGAAGGCGCATGAGCCAGCAGGCTCGGGACGCTTCTCGCCCCCAGGACAACTCCGTCATCCTTGACGTCCGCGGCATGCGCGTGGCCGTACGCACCGACGCCGGCGACGGGCCGGTTCTGGTCGACGACGTGTCTCTGCAACTCAAACGCGGCGAGGTGATCGGCCTCATCGGCGAGTCGGGCGCCGGCAAGTCGACGATCGGCCTTGCCTCGATGGGATACACGCGCCGCGACTGCCATATCGTCGGCGGCAACATCATCTTCGGCGACACCGACATCCGCGCCATAAGTCTGGAAGAGCGGCGGGCGCTGCGCGGCCCAAAGATCGCCTATATCGCCCAGAGCGCGGCAGCCTCCTTCAATCCTGCTCATACACTGATGGAGCAGGTCTGCGAGGCGTCGGTCAGGCATGGCGTGCTTTCGCGGGCGGAAGCGCGGGCGGAAGCGATCAGTCTGTTCAAGCAACTCGATCTGCCCAGCCCCGAGACGATCGGCTCGCGCTATCCCCATCAGGTTTCCGGCGGACAGCTTCAGCGGGTGATGGCGGCGATGGCGATGGTCGCCAAACCGGACATCCTCATCTTTGACGAGCCGACCACCGCGCTTGACGTGACGACCCAGGTTGAATGTCTTGCCGCCTTCCGCAAACTCATCCGGGAGCACGGCACGGCGGCGCTTTATATTACCCACGACCTCGCCGTCGTCGCCCAGATCGCCGACCGGATCATGGTGCTGAGGCGCGGCAAGATGGTCGAATTCGGCGATTCGCGCCAGATCCTGCAGCAGCCGAAGGAGGAATATACTCGCCGCCTGGTGAGCGAACGCGTCGCCGGCCACAATTTTGTCGACCCCAACGTCGTGGCCCAGGTCCCGATCCTTGCCATCGACCACGTCACCGCCAACTATCCCGGCAAGCCGAAGGTCATCGATGACGTCAGCCTTGAAGTGCGCAAGGGCGATACGGTGGCGGTGGTCGGCGAGTCGGGCTCAGGCAAATCGACCCTGGCGCGCGTCGTCACCGGCTTATTGCCGCGCGCCGCGGGCGATGTGCGGTTCAACGGGGCGAGCCTTCCTGCGCGCCTGAAGAATCGCACCAAGGACCAGCTGCGCCGGGTGCAAATGATCTACCAGATGCCTGACGTCGCCCTCAATCCGCAGCATACCTTGCTCGAGACGATCGGCAGGCCGGTGGCGTTCTATTTCAACCGCTCGCGCGACGAGGTCCGCGCCCGCGCTGCCGAACTCCTGCGGCAGATGGATCTGCCGGAGTCGTTCATCACCCGCAAGACCAGCGAATTGTCCGGCGGGCAGAAGCAGCGGGTGTCGATCGCTCGGGCGCTGGCCGCCGAACCCGACCTCATCATCTGCGACGAAGTGACGTCGGCGCTCGATCAGCTGGTCGGCGAAGAGATTCTCCGGCTGCTGAAAAAGCTTCAGGAAGACCTGGGCGTCGCCTATCTCTTCATTACCCACGACCTCGGTACGGTGAAGCGGATCGCGAACAAGGTCGCGGTGATGCTGAAGGGCAAGGTGGTGGCGGCCGGCGATACCGCGACCGTATTCGCGCCGCCCTACCATCCCTATACCGAATTGCTGCTGTCGTCGGTGCCCGAGATGCGGCCCGAATGGCTTGACGAGGTTCTCGCCGCGCGCGCGACCGGGGCGGCGACGACTTCGGCCCTGCTCCGGGCGCCCTGACGCGCTCCGACGGCAAGGCCCCCATGGGGCGCTGCTCGCGCGCCCTTGCCGCGCCCGCATTTCGTTTCTATACCCCCCGAAGCGAATAGACGAAACGGGCAGGAAGCGCGTTCGGGGGGCGATTTCTGTCCGGCGTGATCATTGCATGGGCCCGTTGGCCGACCGATCGACGTGGACAGAATAGGACCTCATTGATGCGCGCGCCGGGCGGACCGCGTCTGTTATTGCGGCGGCTCCGCGAGGTGATGGCGGAGCCTGTCACCGCCCAGGCGCGCCTGGACCGTATCGTCGTCCTCATCGCCTCCAACATGGTGGCCGAGGTGTGCTCGCTCTATGTCGTGCGGGCCGACGGCGCGATGGAGCTGTTCGCCACCGAAGGCCTCAACCGCGAGGCCGTGCATCTCACCACCATGCGGCCGGGCGAGGGCCTTGTCGGCCTCATCGCCGCCAGCGCCGAGCCTCTGGCGCTGTCCGACGCCCAGCATCACCCCGCCTTTTCCTACAAGCCCGAGACGGGTGAAGAAATCTACCAATCCTTCCTCGGCGTGCCAGTGCTGCGCGGGGGCGCGACGATCGGGGTGCTAGTGGTGCAAAATCGCGCCCGGCGCGCCTATTCGGAAGAAGAGATCGAGGCGCTGCAGACCACCGCGATGCTGCTCGCCGAAATGATCGCGTCCGGCGAACTGCAGGGAATCGCGTCCCAGGGCGCGCCGATCGCGGTGCGTCGGCAACTGTCGCTCAAGGGCCTCGGCATTGCCGATGGGCTCGGCCTCGGCCATGTGGTGATGCACCAGCCAAGAGTGACGGTGTCGACGATCGTCGCCGACGACGTCGAGTCGGAGCTGACTAGGCTCGAGACGGCGATCGGCGCCATGCGCGCCTCGGTCGACAGTCTGATCGACCGCAGCGACGACGGCGTGAGCGGCGAGCATCGCGACGTTCTCGAAGCGTTCCGAATGATCGCGCATGATCGCGGCTGGCTGCGCCGGCTGCGCGAGGCGGTGAGTTCGGGCCTAACCGCGGAGGCCGCGGTCGAGCGGGTCCACAACGACGCCCGCGCCAAGCTCCAGCGCCAGACCGATCCCTACCTTCGCGATCGGCTGCACGATCTCAGCGACATAGCCAATCGGCTGCTGCATCAGCTCGCCGGCCAGAGCCTCGTCATTTTGCCGGAGGAGCTGCCGGAAAACGCAATCTTGGTCGCCCGTTCGATGAGCCCGGCGGCGCTGCTGGACTATGACCGCGCGCGGTTGCGCGGGCTCGTCCTCGAGGAGGCCGGCGCCGCGAGCCATATCGCGATCGTCGCCCGCGCGCTCGCCATTCCCGCCGTCAGCGACATCGCCAACATTTCTGAAATCGTGGAGCAAGGCGACGCGATCATCGTCGATGGGGACCTGGGCGAGATCTTCCTGCGCCCGCCGGAGGACGTCGAGGCCGCTTACAAGGAAAAGGCGCGCATGCGCGCCCGGCGTCAGGCGCAGTACCGGGCCCTTCGCGACGCGCCTACAGTGAGTCTGGACGGGGTCTCGATCGGGCTGCACATGAACGCCGGCCTCCTCGTCGACATGCCGCACCTTGCGGAGACCGGCGCGATGTCGATCGGCCTCTTCCGCACCGAATTACAATTCATGCTCGCCTCGCGCTTTCCCCGTCCAGGCGCGCAGCAGCAGCTCTATCGCGCCATCCTCGAGGCCGCCGGGGATCGGCCGGTCACCTTCCGCACGCTCGACATCGGCGGCGACAAGCTTCTGCCCTATATGAAAGGCTTCGAGGAGGAAAACCCCGCGCTCGGATGGCGAGCGCTTCGCATCGGGCTCGACCGCCCGCCGCTGCTGCGGATTCAGTTTCGCGCCTTTATTCGCGCCGCGGAGGGGCGGGACCTCAGAGTCATGGCCCCGATGGTCTCCAACGTCGACGAATACCGGACCGCGCGCGCGCTTTTCGACCGCGAGCTCGCCTTGAGCGCGGGACGCGGCTACGAGCCCCCTCGCACGGCCAGCCTTGGTGTGATGGTCGAAGTGCCGTCGCTGCTGTGGCAGCTCGACGAGATCGCCGCCGCCGCGGACTTCCTCTCGGTCGGTTCGAACGATCTGCTCCAATATCTCTACGCCGTCGATCGCGACAACCGCAGGGTGGCCAATCGTTTCGATCCGCTGAGCGTCGGTTTCTTGAGGGCGTTGCGTTCGATCGCCGAGGCGGGCGAGCGGCACGGAACGCCGGTGACTTTGTGTGGGGAGATCGGCGGCCGGACGCTCGAGGCGATGGCGCTGATGGCGATCGGCTACCGCGACCTTTCGATGTCGGCGACGTCGATCGGCCCCGTCAAGGCGATGACGCTCACCCTCGACATCGGCAAGGCCCAGCGCGGTGTCGAGGCGATGCTGGCGAAGGGGCGCGAAGACGCCTCCTTGCGCGAGCCGTTGCAACAGCTGGCGGAGCGCCTCGGCGTGCGCCTGTAGCGAAGGGAGCCTCCGCCCTCACCCGCCGCTTCCCTTTCCGAACTCCTTTAAATGGCCGCCAACGACAACCTCGACCTGATCCTGCGCCGTCACCAGGAAATCTCCGCCCGCCTCGCCGAAGGCGTCGCCGGGGCGCAATATTCCGCGCTGTCGCGCGAACTGAGCGAGCTCGAGCCGGTGGTCGCGGCGATCAGAGCGTTCCAGGCCAAGATGAAGGAGCGAGCCGATCTTGCCGCGCTGCTCGAAGAGCCGGACCTGGACCCGGACATGCGCGCGATGGCCCAAGCCGAACTCGCCGCCGCCGAGGCCGAGGCGGACGCGATGGCGAAAGCGATCCAGATCGCGCTCCTGCCGAAAGACGCCGCCGACGAGGGCGGCGCGATCCTCGAGGTCCGAGCCGGCACGGGTGGCGACGAAGCGGCGCTGTTTGCCGGCGATCTCTTCCGCATGTACGCCAAATACGCCGAACGGAAACGCTGGAAGGTCGACATCCTGTCGTCGAGCGAGGGAACCGCCGGGGGGTTCAAGGAGATCGTCGCCGAGATCTCCGGCCGCGGCGTGTTCGCGCGGCTCAAGTTCGAAAGCGGCGTCCATCGGGTGCAGCGTGTGCCAGCGACGGAGACGCAGGGGCGCATCCACACCTCGGCGGCGACCGTAGCCGTGCTGCCGATCGCCGAGGAAGCGGACTTCGTCATCAACGAGGCGGATCTCAAGATCGACACCTATCGCTCCTCAGGCGCCGGCGGCCAGCATGTCAACAAGACCGAATCGGCGATCCGCATCACTCACCTGCCGACCGGCCTGGTCATAGCAATGCAGGAGGAACGGTCGCAGCATCGCAACCGCACCAAGGCGATGGCGCTCCTCAGATCGCGCATCCTGGACGCCAAAAATCAGAAACTCGAAGCCGACCGCGCCGAGGCGCGGCGCTCCCAGGTCGGTTCCGGCGACCGGTCGCAGCGCATCCGAACCTATAATTTCCCTCAAGGGAGGGTCACCGACCACCGCATCAACCTCACCCTCTATTCGCTCGAGAAGGTCATGGAGGGAGAAGGTCTCGACGACATCGTCGACGCTCTCGCTGCCGAGCGCCAGGCGGAGCTGCTCGCCGCGCAGACAGTTTCGTGACCGTCCTTCCGCGCCTGCCTCCGTTTGCGCCGGGCATGCGTATTGGCTTGCTCGGCGGCTCGTTCAACCCGCCGCACGAGGGTCACGCTCTCATCACCCGACTTGCGTTCAGGCGTCTTCGTCTCGATCGCGTCTGGTGGCTGGTGACGCCCGGCAATCCGCTCAAATCGCTCGACGAGCTGGCGGCGCTGCAAAAGCGCGTCGAGGCGGCGCGGCGCCTCGTCGCCGGCCCGCGCGTCGTCGTGACGGACATCGAGGCCCGCATCGGTTCGCGCTACACCTATGAGTCGCTGGCCTGGATCAAACGCTGCGCGCCCTCGGTCCATTTCGTCTGGATCATGGGCGCCGATAACCTGCGGCAGTTCCATCGCTGGCGCCATTGGCGCGCGATCGCCGGCCTTGTGCCGATCGTCGTCGTCGACCGGCCCGGCTCGACCTTGAGCGCGATCTCCGGTCCGGCCGGCGCGGCGCTTGCGCCGTGGCGGGTTCCCGAACGCGACGCGCCGCGCTTTGTCGCCATGCGGCCGCCGGCCCTGCTCTTTCTGCATGGGCGGCGCTCCAGCCTGTCATCCACCGCGTTGCGGCATGGGGAGACCGGCGAAGCAGGAGGGTGACGACTGGACGCGCGAAGCGTCGGGCAAATGCGAGCTAAGGCAGCCTGGAGCAAGGTACGCCACCGACGCTCGCCGGCGCCGTTTCCGTCTGCTGCTGCGGGCTCCGATGTCGCGATCGCGATTCTATTCCTCCTTCGGCTTCGCGTTGCGGATGGCGCTCATCGCCGCCTTAGCGGCGGCGCTCGCGGGCTGCCACGACTTCGGCGACGTCACCGGCTCGATCGGTCCATCGACGACCCCGCCGACCGACGAGACCAAACTCAGGGCCTACGCTGATGATTGCGGCAAGCGCTACGAGCGCAACCCCGGCGAGAAGATCGCCTCGATCGAATATGCCCGGGCGCTGCGCGCGCTCACCCGCTACAGCGAAGCGGTCGCCGTCATCCAGACGGCCGCCATCAAGGCGCCGAAGGACTTCGACGTTCTCGGCGAGTACGGCAAGGCGCTCGCCGACGCGGGCGAGCTCGCGCAAGCCAAGGACGTGCTGACCCGCGCCTATACGCCGGACAATCCGCGCTGGGACGTCATGTCGGTGCAGGGGACGGTCGCCGACCGGCTCGACGATCATGCCAGTGCGATGCGGTTCTATCGCGAGGCGCTGAAGATTGCGCCGAGCGAGCCGGGCGTGCTCGCCAACATGGGGCTCTCGCTGATGCTGGCCAAGCAGTTGCCTGCGGCCGAGCAGGCGCTGAGGCAGGCGGTCGCCAGCCCGAAGGCCGACGCGCGCATGCGCGGAGACCTCGCGCTGGTCCTCGCGCTCGAAGGTAAATTCGCTGACGCCGAGCAGGTCGGCCGGACGGATCTGTCGCCTGAGGCCGCCCGCGCCAACGTCGAGGCGATCCGCCAAATGATCGCTGAGAACGACTCCTGGCGCGAGCTGCGCAAACCGGCGAAGGCGATGCCAAAGGCGCCGGCCGCAGACGCCAGCTGAGGCAAGGGCCTCAGTCGTCGTGATCTCCGATCGCCGAGGTCGGCTTCGCATCGACGCTGGGCCCGGCTCCGGCCGGAAGGACGAGAGGGGCCGGATCGGCCTCCCCGATCGGCGCCGGCGGCAACGCGACGCTGGGTCCCTCGCCTGGGCCGACGGAGGCGTCCGATGCATCGGCGGCAGGACCAGGCGCGCTCAGGTGAGCGATGTCGAGCGGCTCGTCGATGTCGGGCGCCGGCGGCAGGCCGTCAGGAGCCGCGGGCGCCGGCAGGAGTCCGGGCACGGGCGTCGGCTTGCAGATGCGCCGGGGGCCGCTGTCAGTCGAGCCGTGATTGGCCAGATCCAGATGAATGTGGTTATAGTGGAACACGTCCGCGCCTGGGCCCAGGACAGTGGTGAAATACCGACAGGCCCCCGCGTGCGCCTCATGCAGGAAGGCGCTCTCCGGGCCGTCCGTCTTCTTCCAGTCATGGACGAAATCGATCTCGCGTCCGTCGGCGAGCGTGAAGCCGGCGACGTCGACCGCGTTGCCGAAGGCGTGCTCGGAGAGCCGTGCGCCGGCGATGTTGTCGACGCTTCGGCAGCTGTACGCTCCGAACACATTGAGGGTCGTGACCCTTTGCCCGAAGCGCGCCTGAGCGTCGGGCTCGACGATGTCATTGAGCCAGGCCTCCAGCGCAGGGATCATCGGACAGTCGATGGTCAGCACCCTGTCGACCGTGATCGCGCCGCCCATGAGCGCCGAGACCTTGAGCGGACGGGTCATGCCGCAAATGCCCGGGCCGTCGATCTCGGGCGCAGGAACGATGCCGGCGGATGGCGTGACGAGCTTACGGGCGAAGCAGGCGTTTTCGGCCTGAGCCCGCCAGACCGGCCGCTCGGCGCGCTCGAAGAAACCGCAGCCCGCCAGGCAAAGGGCGGCGGAAGAAATGAGCGACATCGGCCGAACGCAACGCGCCATGGCGACAAACTGCGCCTAGCGGTTTAAGAATCGTTGAACCATGTGGGTTAACGGTCGACGGTCATTCGGCTCTCCCGGGCCTGCGCCATCTCGTCGCCGCACTTTGCCCGCAAGAGAGTCCCCGCGATCCTTACGCGGATGGAAAGGGACGGTTTTTTGGGCGGCGGACAGGGGAATTGGCGAATCGCAGCGATGGGGCTGGCGCTCGCGCTGTCGATATTGACTGTCACGCCCGCAGGCGCGCATCCGCATGTCTGGATCACCGTCAAGAGCCAGCTCGCCTTCACTCCCGACGGAAAAGTTGCCGCGGTCGTCCACGACTGGGTCTTCGACGAGATGTATTCGTCCTTCGCCACCCAGGGCCTGGCCCCGCCCGGCGAACTGGTCACGCGCGAGCAGTTCGCCCCCCTGGCGAAGGAGAACGCCGGCAGCCTGGCCGAGATCGGCTATTTCACGACGCTGAAGATCGGCGGCAAGGCGGTGGATTTTGGCTCGGTCACAGACTATTGGATGCAGGAGCGGCCGGACCATCTAGTGGAGTTCCACGTCACCCTGCCCTTGAAGACCCCGACGCCCTTGAACAAATTCCTCACTTTGCGCGTGGCCGATCCTGAATATTTTATCGATTTTGAGTTCGACGATAAGGATCCGATAAAACTGGTTTCAGCCCCGTCCGGCTGCACGGCCTCTGTCGCCAAGCCCAAGCCGCTCGAGTCCAGCGACAAGCAGAAACTCACTGAATCGTTCTTCACCAATCTCGCGCCAGGGGCCAATTTCGGTTTCAAAATGGCGAGCGCTGCAATCATCGCGTGCCCATGACGAGTCGGACGATCGGACGGATCAGCCTTGGATTCGCGGCTTGGGCCGCGTCGGCCGCAGCGGCGCTGGCGCAGTTTTCGCGGCCGTTTGCGGTCGCCGGCGGCGAAGGCGGGGGCGGCGCCGAAGGCGGGCTCACCGGCTGGCTCATGGCCGAGCAGTCATGGCTCACCCATCTGATCGCCGCCAAAGTGCATGAGCTGCACGACCAATCGAGCGCCGCCTGGGGCCTCGTCGGCCTCGGCCTCGCCTATGGCGTCGTTCACGCCGCCGGACCCGGACACGGCAAGGCGGTCCTCGCCTCCTACATGATGGCCAACGAAAGGTCGCTCAAACGCGGCGCGGTCATGGCGCTGATGGCGGCGCTGCTGCAAGCACTGGTCGCGATCGCGCTTGTGGGCGCGGCGGGATTCGTCTTCCGCGCGACCGCGTCGCAGATGAATCACGCAGCCGACTGGATCGTGCTGGCAAGCTATGGCGCCGTCGCCGCCATGGGCCTGTGGCTGGTCTGGCGCAAGGGTGGGGCGCTGATCTTGGCGGTTAGCCGATATGTCGATCGCCAGCGCGCCTCAGCTTCCGCCCCGGCCTATGCCGGCGTCCGGTGGCGAAGGCCGGCGTTCAGCCTGTCGGCGGCGGCGTTTCGCGCCGGCCCGCCCGACGGCGGCGCGGCGGCGATCGGGGAGTGCGGCCACGCCCACGCGTTGGACCCCTCCCGCCTCGATCAGGCGTTCTCGTGGCGCGACGCGACTGGAACGGTGATCGCGGCCGGCGCGCGCCCCTGCTCGGGGGCGATTCTGGTGCTGGTGTTCGCGATGGCGCAAGGCCTGTTTGCGGCCGGCGTCGCTGCGACCTTCGCCATGTCGGTCGGGACCGCGATCACGACAGGCGCGCTCGCCTGGACGGCCGTGTTCGCGAAGTCGGCCGCCATGCGCCTGGCGGCGGGGGAGAATTCTCGCCTCGTGCTGGTGGCGCGAGGGTTCGAATTCGCCGCGGCGCTGGCGGTTCTGGCATTCGGCGTCGCGCTCCTCCTGTTCGGCTCGCGCGGCGTCGTTTAGGGGCGCAACAAAATCAAAGCCGGCCGCAACGAAATCCAAATGATTTTTCGCGTCAGGAATTTAGGCTTTTCAACTACTTAAGCCCGCAATTGGCGCCCATCGAGCCTCCTATTCATCATTCGAACGCTCGGCCGGACCCTGGGTCCGGCCTTAAGGTCACAGTATAGCGCTTCTTTCGGATTATCGCAAAGAAAATGTCGCTTTTTTCCTGCGTCTCGCCTTTTGCGCCTTTGCGATGAGCCGGTCTTATCGCCCGTAGCGGCCGATGAGCTCCCCCTTCCCCAGGGTATGGAAATGCAAATTGAAGCCGATGGCGGCGCTCGAGGAATTCTGGTCAACGTCGAGCTTGTCAACGTCGACCGCGTAGACGGTGATATGATAGTGATGCGGGGGGTCGCCCTTTGGCGGGCAGGGGCCGCCATAGGCGTTCGTGCTGAAGTCCGTGCGGCCTAGCATCGCGCCTGCAGGTAGTCCCGTCCCCCCTCCAGCGCCCTTTGGCAGCGATGTCGCGTCGGGGGGAATGTTGACAACCCACCAATGCCACCAGCCGCTGCCAGTCGGCGCGTCGGGATCGTACATGCTAACGGCGAAACTCTTTGTTCCCTTGGGCGCGCCCGACCAGGAAAGCGCTGGCGAAACGTTCTGGCCGGTGCAACCAAAACTGTTGAACACCTGCTCGTCGGCGATCTTGCCGCCTGGCTTGATGTCCGGGCTGGTCACCGTCATCGCTTGCGCCGCGCTCGCGCCGAGTAGCGCGCCGACGAGTATCGCCGGCCCGAATGCAATTGTCCGCATCGCCTCATTCCTCCCGAAAGCGCCGACCAAACCCGCCCCGCGGCGCGTCCGGGGATATTCGAACGCTTCCGCGCGCGATGCAAGCGCCTAGGCCTTCCGTTCGGACCACCCCAGAGGCGCTCGCATAGGGTATGGGGGTATGTTATATTGAATGCATGACCCACACCATCCGCGACAAGCTAAAGCTCACGGCGCGGGTGCGCCGCATCAAGGGCCAGGTCGAGGCGATCGAGCGCGCGCTCGAAAACGAACCCGGCTGCGAGAAGGTCATGCATCTCATCTCGGCTGCCCGCGGCGCGATGAGCTCGCTCATGGCCGAAGTGGTCGAGGAGCACGTGCGCACACACCTGGTTGACGCGGAACGACACCCGCACGCGCTGAACGCCGAAGCCGCCAACCAGCTTGTCGATGTCGTCCGGACCTACCTCAAATGAGGGCCGCATGAGCGAGGCAAAGCGCGCCGCCGGCGCCCCGTCGTTCCACAGCCACGTCTTCCTCGGCGAAGGGCACGAAAAGAGCGAGGGCAGGACCTGGGCCGTCATCTGGCTTTGCAGCGCGATGATGGCGCTCGAAATTGTTGGCGGCTTGATGTTCGGCTCGATCGCGCTGATCGCCGACGGCCTGCACATGAGCACGCATGCCGGGGCGCTTCTCCTGGCGGCGCTCGCCTACACTTTCGCGCGCCGCTACGCCGACGACCCGCGCTTCACCTTCGGCACCGGCAAGCTCGGCGATCTGGCCGGCTTCACGAGCGCGATCATATTGGCGATGATCGCGCTTCTGATTGGCTATGAGGCGGCGACCCGGCTGTTTGCGCCTGTGCCGATCAGCTTCGCCGAGGCGATCCCGATCGCGTTTCTCGGTCTTGCGGTCAATGTCGCGAGCGCGTGGATCCTGAGCGGCGGCGAGGGCCATGGCCACAACCATGGTCACATCCACGGCCACGGGCCGGCTCATCGCGCCCACGACCACGATGAACCGAAGCGGATCGAAACCAGGGACGGCGCAGTCGTCCTAGAAGTTTTCGAGGATGGCGTTCCGCCGCGATTCCGGCTGAGATGCGAATCCGGTCTCATGTTGAACGCGTCGGCGGCTTCGGTCGAGATCGTGCGCCCGGATGGCGCGCGGCAGGCGTTCGCGTTCGCCGATCGCGGCGGTTTCCTCGAATCGATCGATGCGATTCCGGAGCCGCACGCTTTCAAAGCTTACGTCAAGATCGACGGCGAGACTCACCCGGTCCTGTTCGAGGAGCACGAACACGCGCATGGCGCCGCGGCGCGCGACAACAACCTGCGCGCCGCGATCATCCATGTCGTGGCCGACGCCACCGTCTCGGTCATGGTCATCGTCGGCCTGAGCCTGGCATGGCTCTTCGGGTGGCTTTGGATGGACCCGGTCGCGGGCATTGTCGGCGCCTGCGTAATCGCGAGCTGGTCGGTCGCGCTCGTCCGCGACACCGGCGCGGTCCTTTTGGACATGAACCCGGATCGCGACATGGCCGACAATCTGCGCCGGGCGATCGAAACCGACGGCGATCGGGTCGCTGACCTGCATTTGTGGCGCCTCGGTCCCGGTCATCTCGGCGCGGTCGTGTCGGTCATCACGCCAAGCGAGCGCTGCGAAGCTGATTATCGCTCAAAGCTCGCGGGCTTTCCCTCGCTCTCGCATCTGACGATCGAGGTCAAACGCGCGGCTTGAGCAGCGAGCGCCGACAAAAAAGCCGCCCGGAGCAGGCTGTGTGAAAAGTCAGAGGCTCCGGGTTTCCGGGGCCTCTTTTTTGGCGCAGGAGGCGGCCTTTTGTCAGGCGAGCCTTGCCCGTATGGTTTGGGCGCCGGCGAGGTTGATCGCGCGGTTGATGTTGTAGGCGAGCACGCTGAGCGCCGCTTCGCCGGCGACTCGCTTGAGGCCTCGGGTGAGGAATCGGCCGCCTGCGGTCATCCGTTTGATCGTTCCGAACGGATGTTCGGCGGCGCATCGGCGTTGCCGGATCAGGCTCGGGTCGGCCTTGAAGCGGGTGTTCATCCGTTCGAGGGCCTCCTCGTGCAGGTGACGGGTGACGAAGCGACGCTTTGCGGTCGTGCAGCGCGGCTTCAGCGGGCAGCCCGAGCAATCGCTTGCGGCGTAGAGGATGAGGCGGTCGCGCCGCATCATCTGCTTGCGGGCGAGGGCGCGGCCGGCCGGGCAGACGTAGACGTCGGCCTCCGGCTGATAGGCGAAGGCGGATCGGTCGAACATCGAACCGTCGCCTTGGCTGTTGACCGTCCGATTGGCCAGCGCACAGGCCGTGATGTCGTCGGCCTCGCGGCGGCCCCCGCGCCGTTCGAGTAGCCGGCGTCGGCCACGACCGTCAGGCGTTCGACGCCGAGGACTTCCTTGGCCGCCTTGGCCATCGGATGAAGCTGGCGCGTGTCGTTCGGCTCGTTGGTCACCGCGTGATGGACGATGAGACCTGTGTCGGCGTCCACCGCCGTTTGCACGTTGTACGAGGGTGGCTTCGGCCCCTTGCCGAAGCCCATCGGGCGGGCGTCGGCCTCGCCCTCCACCAGCGTGTTGCGCTCTTCGGCCTCGAGCGCAGCCGCCATGCGGTCGAGTTCGGCGCGGCGCGCCTTAAGCGCCTCAAGCGCAGCCGCCGTCGCGTTCGGCGCCTCATCGGGCTCGCGGGCGTCGCTCTCGTCCAGCCCAGCCAGATAGTCGACGATCCGCCGGTCGAGACGCGCCGCCTCCTCGGCGATCTCCCGCCGGCCCATGATCCGCTTCGCGCTCGCCGCAGCCCGGAACTTCGAGCCGTCGGGCGCCAAAAGGCGCGCCCTGAACAACCCCTGATCGCGGCAGAACAGAACAAAGGCCCGGCACGCCCCGACAATCGCCGCCCCGTTGTCGCGGCGAAAGTCGGCAATCGTCTTGAAGTCCGGCGCCAGCCGACGCAGGAGCCACATCAGTTCGACGTTGCGATGGCACTCACGCTCCAGCCGCCGCGACGACCGCATCTCGTTCAGGTAGCCGTAGACATAGAGCTTCAACAGATCGCGCGGGTCGTAAGGCGGACGCCCCGTTCCCACCGGCGCCGCGCGCCCAAATCCAAGCCCCCTCACGTCGAGCCCGTCGACAAAAGCGTCGATCACCCGCACCGGCCCGTCCGCCGTCACATAGTCCTCAAGCGCCGACGGCAGAAGCGCCGCCTGACCGCGATCCTCGCCCCGAACGTAGCTCATCAAAAAGGGCCGCATCGTTAACGATGCGACCCTTCATATCTGACTCGCTCAGCCTTGACTCGCTATGTTTTCACACAGCCTGCTAATTTTACTGTGTCATAAACATTTGAGGTGATGGTTTCGATTCACGCCTGATTCGGAGGGGCTGGTGGATCGAAGCGCAGAGGGAGCTGGGAACGAATCTCGGTTAGCGTCTTATTTGGAGCGCTTGGCGTCGAGCTTGGGGCACGCGGATCGGCGGGCGCCGTTTGGCTCCTACTGCAAAGGGCTTATCCTTCCCGGCGAGCGCAAGAGCGTCGAGCCGATTGCCGCCCGCGTCGAGCCCAGCCGGGTTCAAGGGGCGCATCAATCGCTGCACCATTTTGTCGCGAACGCCGATTGGTCGCAGGAGGCCCTGCTGCGGCAGGTTCGAACCTTTGTTCTGCCTGCGATCGAAAAGAGCGGCGGAGTCAGAGCTTGGATCGTCGACGACACGGGATTCCCGAAGAAGGGCGTTCATTCCGTTGGCGTCGCCCGGCAGTATTGCGGGCAACTCGGCAAGCAGGACAATTGTCAGATTGCGGTGTCGTTGTCGGTAGCCAACGAGCACGCGAGCCTGCCGATCGCCTTTCGGCTCTATCTTCCCGAGGATTGGGCGGCCGATCCAGTTCGCCGGGCCAGAGCCGGCGTGCCCGAGGACGTCGTGTTCAAGACCAAACCGCAAATCGCGCTCGACCAGATCCGCGCCGCGCGCGCCGAGGGCGTGCCGGAAGGGGTGGTGTTGGCGGACGCCGGTTACGGGATCAACACGGCGTTCCGAGCGGCGCTGACGC